>Ga0315273_10003602_pt1 | contig 18696 bp, 16 predicted proteins | sample YL17G02_0_MG_FD_205753 | JGI IMG/M metagenome (GOLD analysis project Ga0315273, IMG submission 205753) | Sediment microbial communities from Yellowstone Lake, YNP, Wyoming, USA - YL17G02_0 | ecosystem: Environmental > Aquatic > Freshwater > Lake > Sediment | place: USA: Wyoming | collected...
GATCTCGTGCGCCTTCCGGTCCGGCAGGACCTCCGCGATCACCCGGGAGATCCCGACCTTTTCCGCGACCGCCTCCGCGGTGCGCCGGTTGTCCCCCGTCAGCATGATAACGTCCAGTCCCATCGCGCGAAGCCGGAGAATCGCCTCCGCCGCGCCGGCCTTCACCTCGTCGGCGACTTCGATGACGCCCCCCGCCTTCCCGTCCACCGCAACGCAGATCGGGCTGCCGCCCGCGTCGGCGATCTCCCACACGTCGCGACCGAGCGTCGCCGGGTCGATCCCCTCCCCTTGTAGCCAGGCGAGGTTCCCGACGAGGACCGCCCGGCCGGATACGGTGGCCCGGATCCCCTGCCCCGGAATGGAGACGAACGTTTCCGGCGCGGCGACGCCGATCCCCCGGCCCTTCGCCCCGCGCACCACCGCGTCGGCCAGCGGGTGCCCGGAGCCGCTCTCCGCCGAGGCCGCGAGGCGGAGAAACTCCCGCACACCCTCGTCCCCCCGGAGCGCGCCTCCCGGGACAAGCCGCACTTCGCCCAGCTCCGGCTTCCCCTTCGTCACCGTGCCGGTCTTGTCGAGGACGATCGTGTCCACCTTCTGCGCGGTCTCCAGCGCGGCGCCGTCCCGCACGAGGATCCCGAGCTCCGCCCCCTTCCCGGTGGCGACCATGATCGAGGTGGGCGTGGCGAGCCCCATCGCGCACGGGCAGGCGATGATCAGGACGGAGATCATGGCGACCATCGCGTACGTCCCTCGCGGCTCCGGTCCGAGGACGTACCACGCAAGGAATGTAAGGAGCGCCGTCGCCATCACCGCGGGGACGAAGTACGAAGCGATCACGTCCGCGAGGCGCCCGATCGGCGGCTTGCTCCCCTGCGCCTCCCGCACGATCGCGACGATGCGCGCGAGGACGGTGTCCTTCCCCACGCGGGTCGCGGTGAAAAGGAGCCGCCCGTCGAGGCTCATCGTCCCTCCGGTCACGGCGCTGCCCGGCACCTTCTCCACCGGGATCGGCTCCCCCGTGAGCATCGACTCGTCCACCGCGGAGCGGCCCTCCGCGACCGTCCCGTCGACCGGCACCTTCTCCCCCGGCCGGACGACCACGCGCTCGCCGACGGCGACCGACGCGAGGGGGACGTCCATCTCGGCCCCGTCGCGCACGACCCGGGCGGTCTTCGGCGCCAGGCCGATCAGCTTCTTCACCGCCTCGGACGTCTTCCCCCGCGCCCGGGACTCGAAGTAGCGTCCCAGCAGGACGAGGACGATGATCGCGGCGGACGTCTCGAAGTACAGGTGCACGACGAGCCCCTCGGCGGTGACCAGGGAAGGAAAGAAGGCGGCGACCCCGCTGTAGAGGTACGCCACCGAGGTGCCTAGCGCGACGAGGGTGTTCATGTCGGTGGAGCCGTGCCGGGCGACGACCCACGCGCCGAGGTAGAAGCGGGCGCCGACGTAGAACTGGATCGGCGTGGAGAGGAGGAACTGCACGAGCGCCAGGAGGAAGGGAGAAACCGGCAGGCCGCCGTGCCCCGCGAAAAGCTCCCAGTGGGAGATCAGGAGAAGCGGAACGCCCAGGCCGACGCCGACGCGCAACCGCCTCAGGAGGGCCCGCTCCTCCTCCCGCTGCGTCCGCTCCTGCCGGGCGACCGGGTCCTCCCCCGGCGACGCTTCCGGGACCGTATACCCCGCCCCTTCGACGGCGGCCCGCAGGTTCTCCACGGAGGCGACCCCGGACAGGTACTCCACGCTTGCCGTCTGCGCCGCCAGGTTGACGGACGCGGTGACCACCCCGGGGACCGTCCGAAGCGCCCGCTCGACCCGTCCCACGCACGACGCGCACGACATCCCGGCGACGGGGAGAGTCTGCCGCGCAAGATCCTTCCCGGTCCGCGCCTCTTCTCTCGGAGATTTGTTTTCCATGATCAGATCATAGGATGAGAACGGGGCCGCGGGGGGTGCAGATACGATTTTTCGGGTGCGATGCTATACTGCCCTCACGCGCCTGTAGCTCAGGTGGATAGAGCAGCTGCCTTCTAAGCAGCTGGCCGCACGTTCGAGTCGTGCCAGGCGCGCCATATATATCCTTTTATATTAATAAGTTACAAATGGTCCGTTGAGGCGACTCGCGCGAGAAGCCCGGTTGTTCGCACGGGGTTTGCAGTCCGTACTGACTCCCCCACGGGAGAGACCCTCCCTTCCACTCTCCTGCGCAGGTTACGTGCCCTCATGGGGTACCCCTACGTTCGCTGCTCTCAGTTGAAGCCTGCGATGGGGTGCGCCACGTACGGTGCCTCCAGTGCCGTGACTTCCTCACCGGACAGCTGAACACCGAGCGCCGCCACTGCCGTCTCGAGGTGCTCCATCTTCGTCGCGCCGACGATGGGGGCCGTCACGGCGTCATTCTGGAGCAGCCAGGCCAGGGCAATCTGGGCATGAGGCAGGTTGCGCGCTTTCGCCAGTTTGTCGACCTCTGCGAGCACCCGCTGGTCCGCCTCGGCCATCGACGAATAGAGCGTCTTGCCGAACCGATCCGTCTCCGACCGTTTCGTACCTTTCGCCTCCGGCGCTCGCGCCAGGTGCCCTCGCGCGAGAGGGCTCCACGGGATCAACCCGACTCCCTGGTCGCGGCAGAGGGGCACCATCTCGCGCTCCTCCTCGCGGTAGAGGAGGTTGTAGTGGTTCTGCATCGACACGAAGCGTGTCCAGCCGCGTTTCTCAGCCACGTGCTGCGCTTTGGCGAATTGCCAGGCATGCATGGACGACGCGCCCAGATACCGCGCCTTGCCCATGCGGACGACGTCGTGAAGCGCCTCCATCGTCTCTTCGATCGGCGTCGCGTTGTCCCAGCGATGAATCTGGTACAGGTCGACGTAGTCCGTCCCGAGTCGCTTCAGGCTCGCGTCGATTTCGTGAAGGATCGCCTTGCGCGAGAGACCCCCTCCGTTTGGACCCGGGCGCATCACCCCCCAGACCTTCGTGGCGAGGACGACCTCTTCGCGGCGGGTGAACTCGCGAAGCGCGCGGCCGGTGATCTCCTCGCTTGCCCCGAAGCTGTACACGTTGGCCGTGTCGAAGAAGTTGATGCCAAGTTCGATGGCGCGCTTGAAGAACGGCCGCGCCTCTTCCTCTTTCAGCGCCCACTCCCAGCGCAGAGTCGATCCCGCCACTGTCGCGGCGGGATCACCGTAGCTCATGCAGCCGAGGCAGATTCGGGAAACGGTGAGACCGGTGTTGCCGAGTCGTTGGTATTCCATGGTGGTCTCCATTCCATTCGACATGACAAGGTATTTAGCGCAACCCTGCCGCCTCGGCGACAATCAATTCAATCGCCGTCCAGTCCATCTGGCTGCGGCCTTTCGCAATGGAATCGGCCAAGCGTTCGTGAAGCAACTCGGCCAGCGGCATTGGCATTTCTGCCGAGTCGGCGGCGCTTTGCACCAGTTTGACATCTTTCATGCCCAGCGCGAGCTGGAAGCCGGCCGGCTCGAAAGCCCGGTTGGCGAGGATGCGACCATAGTTCTGGTAGATCGGACAGCTGAACAGGGTCTCGCCGAAGAAGGCGGCCATCGCTGTGCGGTCGATGCTGTTCTTCTCGGCCAGGGCGAAGGCTTCGGACATCGCTTCGACGGCGGACAGGATCATGAAGTTGCCACAAAGCTTGACGAGGTTCGCCGCGCCGGGATCATCGCCGAAATCGCGCACCGACTGGCCCATCGCCTCCAGCAGCGGGCGGGCCGCTTGCTTGGCCGGCGCTGCGCCGGACTGGCAGATCCAGAGCTTCGCCGCCGCCGCAGCTTCCGGACGGCCGAAGACCGGCGCGGCCAGATAGTGGCCGCCATAGTGCGAATGCAGCTTCGCCAGTTCGCGCGCGGTGTCGGGCGAAATCGTGCTCATCGAGATGTGGGTGCCGGCACCCAGGGCCGCGGCGACGCCGCCATTGCCGGCGACGAGTTCCTTCAACACCTGGTCGTTGCTGACCATGGTGACGACGATGCCGCCGGGCGTGACGGCAGCGGCGGGGCAGTCGGCCGTTCGGGCGCCGGCCTGTTTGAGCGCTGCCAGCTTTTCGGGTGTGCGGTTGTACGCCGCGACATCGAACCCGGCTTTGAGCAGATTCATCGCCATTGGCTCGCCCATGCTGCCGATGCCGACGAATGCGACCGCTTGTGCCATGTCCTTCCTCCCGCAATCGCTGTTAGCGCCGCAAGTCCTCCGCGATATAGGCGCGGACGACTTGCTCGAAGTTCGCGTCGCCCTTGAAGCCCAGGGTCTCGGCTCGCGCCGTGTTCCAAGCGCCAGGCCAGGTGCCGACGATGCGTTCTATCGCAGCGTCGCGCTCCCAATGCACACGCGACGCCACTTCCTCCCCGGCGACGCGACGCAGACTTGCCACCATTTCACCCGCCGTCACGGTGATGCCGGGCAGGTTGATGGCGCGCTGCCGGCCGAGCGCATCGGCGTCCAGATCGAAACCGTGAATCAGGCAATCGACGGCGCGGCGTGGCGACAACAGCCACAGCCGCGTCTCGGGTGCCACCGGACAGACGGCGTCCTCGCCATTCAGGGGTTCGCGGATGATGCCGCTGGCGAATGACGAGGCGGCCTTGTTGGGAAGGCCTGGCCGCACGCTCACCGTCGGCAGGCGCAGTACGCGGCCATCGACAAAGCCGCGGCGGCTGTAGTCGGCGAGCAGCAGTTCGGCGATGGCCTTTTGCGTGCCGTAGGACGAGGCCGGGCGCAACGCCAAGTCGTCCGTTACGACGTCGGGCAGGTCGCCGCCATAGACGGCGACGGAACTGGTGAACACCACGCGCGGCTTGTGTCCACGCTGGCGGCAGAGGTCAAGCAGCAGGCGCGAGGCATCGAGGTTGATGCGCATGCCGAGCTCGAAGTCGGCCTCGGCCTGGCCGCTGACGACGGCGGCAAGGTGGAAAACGCCCGCCGTCCCAGCGTCGACGAGGCTCGCCATCAGAGTTGAGTCCGCGATGTCGCCGGCCACGGTACGGACACGCGGGTCGCCGAGACCCTCCGCCGGCGCCACGTCCACCAGCACGATCTCGTCGATATCGGCGCGGGCCAGGAGCCGCGCCACCAAGCGTTTGCCGAGGAAGCCGGCGCCGCCGGTAATCAGTATCTTCATGGCGTCCCCCTCAGGCCAGCGTCTTCAGCCAGCCCAAGCCATCCTCGGTCTTGCCGCGCGGTCGGTATTCGCAGCCGACCCATCCGGCATAGCCGAGTTCGTCGAGCAGGCGGAACAGGTAGCGGTAATTGACCTCGCCGTCGTCGGGTTCGTGGCGCTCGGGCACCGAGGCGATCTGGATGTGGCCGATGTGTTCGCGGTACTTGCGGAAGGTCATGGCGATGTCGCCTTCGACGATCTGCACGTGGTAAAAATCCATCTGCACCTTGAGGTTGGGCGCCCCCACTTCCTCGCGGATGGCGTGGGCCTCGGCCTGGGTGTTGAGGAAGTAGCCGGGAATGTCACGGGTATTGATCGGCTCGATCAGCAGCATGCACCCGGCCTTCTCCAGTTCGGCGGCGGCGTAGCGCAGGTTGTCGACGAACACGGCGCGATGCCGCGCGCGGTCGGCGCCGGCGGGCAGGAGGCCGGCCATGGCGTGGATGCAGGGTGTGCCGAGTGCCGCCGCATATTGGAGGGCGAGGGCCACGCCGTCGCGGAACTGTCGCTCGCGGCCGGGCAGCGATGCGATGCCGCGCTCGCCGGCGGCCCAGTCGCCGGGCGGCATGTTGAACAACACGTTGCGCAGCTCGTTCTTGGCGAGCCGGCCGGCAACATCGGCCGACGCGTAGTCGTAGGGGAAGAGGAACTCGACGGCCGTAAAACCCGCTTTCGCCGCGGCTTCGAAACGCAGCGGGAAGGCGACCTCGTTGAACATCATGGTCAGGTTGGCGGCGAATTTGGGCATGGCGAATCCTTTCAACGATCGAGTTTGAAGGCAGTCTTCAGCTCTTCGATCTGCGCGCGGTTCAACGGCCGGGTCGGCACACTGCGCAGCAGCAGGAACAGCTTGGCGGTTTCTTCGAGTTCCTCGGTCGCATAGACGGCGGCTTCGAGCGTGGTGCCGGAGACCACCGGACCGTGGTTGGCGAGCAGCACGGCGCTGTGCCTGCCGGCCAGCCCGCGAATGGCCGTGCCAAGCGCTGCATCGCCGGGACGGTGGTATGGGATCAGCGGCAGGCGGCCGATCTTCATCACGTAGTAGGCGGTCAGCGGCGGCAGGCAGTCGGCGCAGTCGAGCCCGTCCATGCAAGACACGGCGGCGGAATGCGTCGAGTGCAGATGCACGATGGCGCCGGCGCCGCTGCGTTCCTCGTACATCGAGCGGTGCAGGAAGGCTTCCTTCGACGGCGCATCGCCGGAGATATGGCGCCCGTCCCAGTCGAGCTTGGCAACGCGCGCCGGATCGAGCCGGCCGAGGCAGACGTTGGTGGGCGTCAGCAGCCAGCCGTCGTCGACGCGCGCGCTGATGTTGCCGCTGCTGCCGGCGGTGAGCCCGCGCTCGAACATCGAGCGGCCGAACTCGACGATTTCTTCGCGGAGCTTGTTCTCGTTCGTCATGTAAGTTTCTCCCATGCCTTGAGGAAGAAATCGGGCGTGCCGAAGTTGCCGGACTTGAGGGCCAGCGCCAGCGGCTTCTCACCGCCCAGCGCCGCGGTCCAGGGCACGCCGGGATCGATTTCGGGGCCGATGCGCAGCCCCTCTATCCCGAGCGCCTTGACCACCGCGCCGGAGGTCTCGCCGCCGGCGACGATCAACTGGCCGACGCCCATCGCCACCAGCCCTCGGGCGACTGCCGCCAGCGCCTCTTCCACCAGGCTGCCGGCCTTCTCGGCACCTAGCTGGGCCTGCGCCGCCTTGACCGACTCGGGCGTGTCCGTGGCGTAGACGAGCACGGGTTCGGCGCCGACGCGGCTCTTCGCCCACGCCAGCGCTTCGCCCACGACATCGCGGCCGCGGGCGAGATCGAAGGGTTCGACGTGGAACGCCGGAAACCGCTTCCGCATCGCCGCCACCTGCCCTTGCGTCGCGATCGAGCAACTACCCGAGACGACCGCGCGCAAGCCGCCGGCGGCGGGCAGCGCCGCGGCCACCGCGGTATCGGCGAGCAGGCCGGCATGGCGAAAGTTCTGCGGCAGGCCCAGGGCGATGCCGGAACCGGCCGTCACCAGCGGCATGTCGGCGCAGGCGGCGCCGATGGCCATGAGGTCGTCGTTGGACAGCGCGTCGACCACGGCGAAATTCCAGCCCTCCTGGCGCAGCGCCTCGAAGCGGGCACGGATCGCCTGCGGCCCCTGAGCTACGGTGGCGGCCTCGACGAGGCCGACCTTGCCCTTCACCTGCTGCTGGAGCACGCGCACCAGGTTGGCGTCGGTCATCGGCGTCAACGGATGGTGGCGCATGCCCGAATCGGAGAGCAGCGCGTCGCCGACGAACAGATGGCCCTTGTAGATGGTGCGGCCGTTGACGGGGAACGCCGGGCAGGCGATGGTGAAGGACGTGCCCAGCGCCTGCATCAACGCCTCGGCCACCGGGCCGATGTTGCCGCGTGGGGTGGAGTCGAAGGTCGAGCAGTACTTGAAATAGAACTGCCGGCAGCCGGCCTGCCGCAGCCAGTCGAGGGCGGCGAGCGATTCGGCGACGGCCTGACCGACCGGGTTGGTGCGCGACTTCAGGGCGATCACCACGGCATCGATGTCGCCGGGAATCGAGCCTTGCGGCACGCCGATCATCTGCACCGTGCGCATGCCGGCCTTCACCAGCATGCCGGCAAGGTCGGTTCCGCCGGTGAAGTCGTCGGCGATGCAGCCCAGCAGTGGCTTCATGCCCGCTTCCCGGCGGGGAGCTCGATACCGGGGAAGATCTTCACTACCGCGGAATCGTCCTCGCCGCCGTGTCCTGCGGCGGAAGCCTGCATGAACATCTGGTGCGCGGTGGAGGCAAGCGGCAACGGGAACACGCTCTTCTTGGCGTAGTCGAGGACAATGCCCAAGTCCTTGACGAAGATGTTCACCGCGGAGAGCGGCGTGTAGTCGCCGGCCAGGATATGCGGCACGCGATTCTGGAACATCCAGGAACCGCCGGCGCTGTTGCAAATCACCTCGTAGACCTGGTCGGGATTCGCCCCGGCGCGAATGGCCAGGGCCATGGCCTCGCCGGCTGCCGCAATATGCACGCCGGCCAGCAACTGATTGACCATTTTGGTCACGGAGCCCGGTCCCGGCTCGTCGCCCAGGCGATAGACCTTGCCGGCGATGGCATCGAGCACGCCCACACATTTGGCGAAGGCCTCCGGACTGCCTGCAGCCATGACGGTCATTTCGCCGGTCGCGGCCTTTGCCGCACCGCCGGAAACGGGACCGTCGATCATCAGCAGGCCCATGTCGGCGAGACGCTTGCCCAGCCCTCGGGCGTACTCGGGCGACACGGTGGCGCTGGCGATGACCACGGAACCGGAGGCCAGGTTGGCGGCCGCGCCGTTATCGCCGAACAGCACGGCTTCGGTCTGGTCGGCGTTGACCACCAGAATGATCAAGGCATCGACGAGCTTGCCCAGCGCGGCCGGCGAGTCGGCGCGGTGGCCTCCCGCGTCGACGATCTTCTGCACGGCGTCTGCCCGTACGTCGCAGGCATGCACCGCGAATCCGCCGCGCAAAAGTGATTTCGCCACTCCCATGCCCATGGCGCCCAGGCCGATCACGCCGACGCTGTGGATATCCTTGCTCATCGCTCCTCCCGGTATTGGAGTCAGTCCGATCGTTTGCCCTGCAACAGGCCGCGAGCCAGTTCGCCGCCCTCGCCCTGCCAGAAGTCCCTGTCGGCGGCGCTCACCCGGCGCACCGCGTGTTCCATGTGCGCTGCGGCCGCCTTGCGCGCCCGCGCCGGGTCGCCCGCGGCGATGGCGTCCACGATTCTTTCGTGCTCGACCTTCACCTGGCGCGCAAGGTCGGCCAGTCGTGCCTCGTTGGCACGGGTGACGCGCACCGCCTGGCGAATCTGTTCGGCATAGCTCTCGACGAGCTGCACCCAGTAGGGGTTGCCCGTGGCGCGGGCGATGGCGTGATGGAAGCGCACGTCCTCCTCGACGCCATCGGAACCCCCCGCCGTGGCCCGGGCAATAGCGTCAAGCGCCTTGCGGATGTCGTTCAGGTGATCTTCCGAGCGGCGCGCGGCGGCGTGCGCCGCCGTCGCGGCCTCAATGCCGCGTCGCACTTCGATGACGTTGAGCAGCGAAGCCACCGACTGCAGTGTCAGCGCGTCGGTTGGCGGCGAAGCGCTTTCCGCGGCGCCGAGCACAAAAGCGCCGATGCCGTGGCGTGTGGCAATCGCGCCCTCGGCACGAAGACTCGCCATCGCCTCACGGATCACTGTACGGCTGACGCCGAAGTGTTTGGCGAGCGCATCCTCCGAGGGCAGGCGCGCTCCCGCCGCCAGTTCGCCTTCGCGGATCTTCCCAAGCAGCGTCTCGGCGACGCGCGCCGAGAGACGGGTGGAGCCGCCGGCTTCGGACGTAAAATGAAATGACGGGGTCTTGCTCATAAGTTTTTGCTCGCCGGTTTTTGCAAACGTATTGACTTCCCTAAGATGTATGGTCATCATACAAGTACAAATATGATACGTCCATGCATCAACGATTGCAATGCCGCCGGGAGCGCAAAAGAGCAGACCGGAGGAGAGGCGATCCATGGCATCGGTTGTGATCAGGGACGTGGTCAAACGCTTCGGGGACACCACCATCCTGCACGGTGTTTCGGTCGACATCGCCGACGGTGAATTCGCGGTGCTGGTCGGTCCCAGCGGCTGCGGCAAAACCACTCTGCTGCGTATGATCGCGGGCCTCGAGGAAATCAACAGCGGCAGCATAGCCATCGGTGGCCGCGAAATTAACCTCGTGCCGCCCAAAGAACGCGACATCGCCATGGTATTCCAGAACTATGCGCTTTATCCGCACATGACCGTCTTCGACAACATGGCCTTCAGCCTCAAGCTGGCGAAGGTGCCGCGTGGCGAGATGGAGAAGAAGGTTGCCCGCGCCGCTGAAATCCTCGGCCTGCAAGCGCTGCTCGACCGCTACCCACGCCAGCTTTCCGGCGGCCAGCGCCAGCGCGTGGCGATGGGTCGCGCCATCGTGCGAAATCCGAAAGTATTCTTGTTTGACGAACCCCTGTCCAACCTCGATGCCAAATTGCGCGTGCAGATGCGCACGGAGATCCGCGAACTGCACGAGAAACTGAAGTCCACCTCGATCTATGTCACCCACGACCAGATCGAGGCCATGACCATGGCCGACAAGATCGTGGTCATGCGCGACGGTCACATCCAGCAGGTAGGCACGCCGCTGGAGCTTTACGACTGGCCGGCGAATGTCTTCGTCGCCGGCTTCATCGGCTCGCCGGCGATGAACTTCCTGCCGGCGACGGCGCTGGAGGGCGGCATGCGTGTGCGACAGGCGAGCGGCGACGAACTGGCGCTGCCGTTCGCGGCGCAAACGACACCGGGGCAGAAACTGCTCGTCGGCCTGCGCCCGGAGTTCGGGCGCCTGGCGGCGACAGGCGAAGGCGTGACGCTGGACGTGCTGGTCATCGAGCCGACCGGAGCCGACACCACGCTGATCTGCCGCGCCGGCGCTACGGGAGTCGCGATCGTGCTGCGCGAACGCACGACGCTGAAGGTTGGCGAGCGGGTGATGTGGCTGCCCGCCCTCGCCAGGGCCCACCTGTTCGACGAGCAAAGCGGCCAACGCGTGGCCGATGCGCGACGCGCGGATTGAGACAGCATCCATCCTGACCCAAGAGGAGGAAGAGACATGTCGAATTTCACGAGACGGGACCTGCTGAAAACCCTGGGCGTCGTGACCATCGCGGCTTCGGCGCCGGCCGGCGCGCTATGGACCGGGTTGGCCGAGGCGGCCGATCCGAAATACCAGGTAAAGCCGGAGAAGGGCGCCAAGCTGCGCGTTCTGCGCTGGAAGCGCTTCGTCCAGGGCGACGAGGAGATGTGGCTTGCCAACACGAAAAAATTCACCGAGAAGACCGGCATCGAAGTGCGCGTAGACAGCGAGGGCTGGGAAGATGTGCGCCCGAAGGCGGCGGTTGCCGCCAACGTCGGCAGCGGGCCCGACATCATCATCGGCTGGTTCGACGACCCGCACCAGTACCCGGACAAACTGCACGACCTGACGCCGCTGGCCAATTACCTCGGCGCCAAATACGGTGGCTGGTATGACATCTGCCGACGCTACGGTACCCGCGACGGGAAGTGGATTGCCCTGCCCCTGGGCGTCATCGGCAATCTGCTGGTCCATCGGGAAAGCCACGTCAAGGCCGCCGGCTTCGACGGCGTGCCGAAGGATCTCGACGGTTTCCTGAAACTGTGCAAGGCGTTGAAGGCGAAGGGCACGCCGGCCGGCCTGGCGCTGGGCCACGCCGTCGGCGATGGCAACGACTGGGTGCACTGGCTGGTCTGGACCCACGGCGGCAGGATGGTGGACGAGAAGGGCAACGTCGTCATCAACTCGCCGGAAACCGTTGCCGCTCTCGAATATGTGCGCGAGCTGTATCCGACCTTTGTGCCCGGTACCCTGTCCTGGCAGGACCCGCACAACAACAAGGCCTTCCTCGACGGCCAGACCAGCCTGACCAACAACGGCATCTCCATCTACTACGCGGCGAAGAATTCCACCGACCCGAAGCTGAAGGAGATGGCCGCCGATATCGGTCACGCCCACTTCCCGATCGGCCCGGCCGGCAAGCTGACCGAGTTCATGCAGATCACCCAGGCCATGCTGTTCAAGTATTCCAAGTTCCCCAACGCGGCCAAGGAATACCTGCGCTTCATGTGGGAGGAGGAGCAGTTCAACCCCTGGCTCGAAGCTTCCATCGGCTACGTCAGCCAGCCGCTCAAGGCCTACGAGAAGAACCCGGTTTGGACTGTCGACCCGAAGCACACGCCGTTCCGCGACGTCGCCAAGGGCCTGATGGACAACGGCTACGCCTACAAGCTGGGCGCAGCCTCTGCGGCGGTGATGGCCGATTACATCCTGCTCGACATGGTGGCTGAGGCCGCCGCGGGCCAGCAAACGCCAAAGGCAGCGGCGGAGCGCGCGCAGAAGCGCGCCGAGCGCTACTACAAGATCTGACCGCCGGCGATCCCGGGGCGGCCCACGCCGCCCCGGGTGACCCCTGTTCCCGGAGCGTATGCCCATGACCTTTTCGCGCCTGTTGGAAAACCGCAACTTTCTCGGCGCCGTCTTCATGCTGCCCGCGGCTCTGCTGCTGCTGGTCTTCCTCACCTATCCGCTGGGGCTGGGCACGTGGCTCGGCTTCACCGATGCCAAGATCGGTCGCGACGGCGTCTGGGTCGGCCTCGAAAACTACATCTACCTGTTCGGCGACCAAGTGGCGCAACTCTCGCTTTTCAACACCTTCATCTATACGGCTGTCGCGACGGCCGTCAAGTTCGTCCTCGGACTCTGGCTGGCGTTGCTGCTGAACAAAAACCTCCCGTTCAAGTCCTTCGTCCGCGCCGTCGTGCTGCTGCCCTACATCGTGCCCACGGCGCTTTCGGCGCTGGCTTTCTGGTGGATCTACGACACGCAGTTCTCCATCGTCAGCTGGGGCCTCATGCGCCTTGGGCTGATAGATCACTACATCGACTTCCTCGGCGAGCCCTGGCTGGCGCGCGCCTCGGTGATCGTCGCCAACGTCTGGCGCGGCGTTCCATTCATCGCCATCTGCCTGCTGGCGGGCCTGCAAACCATTTCGCCGTCCTACTATGAGGCCGCGGTGCTCGACGGCGCCACGCCATCGCAGATGTTCCGCTACATCACGCTGCCGCTCCTGACACCGATCATCGCGGTGGTGATGACTTTCTCGATCCTGTTCACCTTCACCGACTTCCAGTTGATCTACGTGCTGACGCGCGGCGGTCCCCTCAACGCCACGCACCTGATGGCGACGCTGGCGTTCCAGCGCGCGATTCCAGGCGGCTCCCTCGGCGAGGGCGCAGCACTGGCCACAGCCATGGTGCCTTTCCTGCTGGCGGCGATCCTGTTCAGCTACTTCGGCCTGCAGCGCCGGGCCTGGCAGCAATAAGGAAAACCCGGCATGGCACTTCCGAAACCGGGACAGACGGCCGATGCCAGCGGCATGGGCTACCTGACCTCACTGCCGCGCAAGGTGGTGACGATCTATACGCCGATTGTGGTGTTCCTGATCGTGCTGCTGTTCCCCTTCTACTGGATGACCATCACGGCCTTCAAACCCAACGAGGAACTGCTCTCCCACGAGGGCAACCCCTTCTGGGTGCATGCGCCGACCCTGGCCCACTTCAAGAAACTGCTGTTCGACACCGCATATCCGGAATGGCTGTGGAATACAGTGCTGGTCTCGGTGGTGGCGACCTTCATTTCGCTCGTGTGCAGCGTGCTCGCCGCCTACGCCATCGAGCGCCTGCGTTTCAAGGGCTCGCGCGGCATCGGCATGGCGATCTTCCTCGCTTACCTGGTGCCGCCGTCCATCCTCTTCATCCCTTTGGCGACGATGATCTACAAGCTGCATCTGTTCGATACCCGGCTGGCGCTAATCCTCACCTACCCGACCTTCCTGATCCCATTTTGCACCTGGCTCTTGATGGGTTACTTCAAGTCGATTCCCTTCGAACTGGAGGAATGCGCACTGATCGACGGTGCCAGCCGCCTGCAAATCCTCACGAAGATCATTCTGCCGTTGGCGGTGCCTGGCATGATCTCGGCCGGAATTTTCGCCTTCACGCTGTCGTGGAACGAGTTCATCTATGCCCTTACATTCGTTTCCTCTTCAGAGGTCAAGACCGTACCCGTTGGCGTCATCACTGAACTCATCGAGGGCGACGTCTACCACTGGGGCGCGCTGATGGCCGGTGCATTGCTCGGGTCGCTGCCGGTGGCCGTGCTGTATTCATTCTTCGTCGAATACTACGTTTCCGGCATGACAGGGGCGGTGAAGGAGTAGATAGCCTGCGGCCGTTTCGGCGTTGCGAATTTCCACCAATGAAGCCGTCCCATATTCAACACGGGGAGGGGAACATGAAGGGGACACTCGGAGACGGGGAACTCCTGACGAAGAAGAGTCTGTCGCTGGAGAATGCCAAGAAGATTGCCGCCGGAGCGGCTGCTGAAGCCCGGAAGAACAAATGGAACCTGGACATCGCTGTCGTCGATGATGGAGGCCATCTGATCTACTTCGAGCGGACGGACGGGACACTGCTCGCAAGCGAGGATCTCGCGATCGGGAAGGCTCGAACCGCGGTGGCATTCCAACGGCCGACAAAAGCTCTCGAAGATGCCCTCAACAGTGGGCAATATGCGATCCTGTCATACCCGAACGCCATACCCCGCGAGGGCGGTCTGCTGATTGTCGTGGACGGGGAGATCGTGGGTGGGATCGGCGTAAGCGGTTGCAAGCCCTCGGAGGACGCCCAAGTCGCCAAGGCGGGAGTCGACGCGTTCTCGAGGTAGTCGGACATGACCTGCCCCCCGTTTTTAGACCAATCGCACGAGGGGATTTTCTCCCGCGCGAAACCAGGGGAAATCCAAAGCGCCCCCTAGGAAACATGGATTGGGCCTTGCGTTGCAGGGCGATGGCTGCCCGGGAAGCGAGAAAGGGAGGGAAATAATATATTGAACTTCCGTTGCTTCCGTGCCGATGATATATACGAATGAACTTGGAGGACAATAAATAATCGGCGGGGGGGGGAAAAATGAGAACCAAATGGTCGTGTATAGCAATTATGCTGGTTTTGTCTCTCTTATTGATCCACTCCTTCCCCAGTCCATCCGCGGCCAAGGAGTTGGATCAAAAAAATTATTTATTGCTTAAACTTGGGGCTTATTTTCCAAATGATAAGGACATGAAAGATTATAACGATGGATTCAACGGAGAAATATATTACGGAAGATACTTTCATGAGAATTTTTCCTCCGAAATAGGGGCTGGATACTTTAATAGCGATACTATTAATACTTATGAAACAAAAATAAAAACATTCGATATTCTTTATAACATAAAGGGTATTTATCGTATTGGAGGGATAGAACTGTTCGTCGGACCCGGAATTGGGGTCTACTTTTCGAAATCGTATTTCCCGGTGTCTGGCATAGAAAGCGAATGGAAACCCTCCTTCGGGTACCATGTCTTGGCAGGAGCAAATTTCGATGTCGCTTCGAACTGGTTCCTTGGGGTTGAGGGGAAGTATTTCTGGGCGATGACCAAAGATCCGATCATCCCCCAAGGCAGTGCATTCGGTTCACACCTGGATGGCTTCGTGGGAACTGCCACGTTGGGGTGGAGGTTCTAACAAAAACGATACAGTCGGTGGAGTGTACCCCTCCTGGTAACCACTCTGCCTTTGCAAAAGTTGACACGGTGAGTCCGTAATCGGGTAAAAAATCCTCACGAAGCATCTCGCCAGGATGCGTCGGACGAACTTTTCGCTCTCCTGTGTTCGGAATGCCCATATCGCACCTCGCCTCAGTGGAAATCCGTAAGTTCGACATCGTAGGCGTCCCCATCTTCGGTCACAGGTTAAGATACGGGTGGACCGGATCAGGGGGGGCTGGTCCCCAGGATACCCCTTTTTCATCCCCTTAAAAGTCGTTTGTTTGCAGGGGGTTGGCAGTCCGTTCGGATTCTAACGGTATACTCTTCGTGAAAACGGAGGGGGTTCAAGGGATGGGGTCGAAAATCGTATTGAATACCTTTGGCTCCCTGGGAGACCTCAACCCGTACCTTGGCATCGCCCTCGGTCTGAAATCCATGGGGCATGCGCCTATGATCGCCACGGCCGGGGTCTACCGGGAATACGTCGAGGGGGCAGGGGTCGGTTTCCACCCGGTTCGGCCCGATGTTTTCATCGACGACCGGGAAACGATCCGCCGTCCTGATTTTCCTTCACTTCCTCCGCAAACCCGCGTTGATGGCGGCACGGAAGATGTACCCGGAAAGGTGCATCAGCGTGTCGGACAGCTCCGGGTCGACCTCCATGGAAGCCATGGACGGGTAACGTGGTTACGTCAGTGAGAGAGTTTCCGGAAGGTCTCGTGTGTATGAACAACATATGTTTGTATGGCGGCGGATGGGACCCAAACCGCTCCCCCCCTCCCCCCTGACGGGAAAGGGAGAGAGGGACGCCCCACTCTCCAACAATCCGTCCTGACCGGAGGCTTTGCAGAAGGCGTCGGTAGGGTGCGGATAGGGTGCGGAATGCGTGTAATTCCTTCCGCACCCTTCCGCAGTCTGCAAGCTAAGGTATTGATTCCTCTTTGTTTATCATATGCCAGGGTCACCTTCTAAGCAGCTGGCCGCACGTTCGAGTCGTGCCAGGCGCGCCAGACTTCCCTTTCTCAGAGGAACCGGGCGGTTCGGACGGCGCTGGTCACCATGAAGACCCGCGCGTTGTTGGCCGACGGGTCGATCGGGAACAGGAAAAAGCCGGGACGCTTCGGGTCGTACCCGGTCGTCGTCCCCACGATCACCTCGCCGTCCTTGCAGGTGACCTCCATCAGCCGGCCCTGCGGCCGATCTCCGGGGGCCAACTGCTTTCTATCGACGTGCTTCGGGTTCCCCGTGAAATCCCGGACGAAGAAGATCGCCTTCAGGTCCTCGACGTTCACCTCGACGAGGTCCCCGGAACCGGTCCCTCCCTGGCGGTTGACGTGAAAATTCGGCTTGTTCGGGAAAAAGTTCTGCGTGGTGCCCTTCAAGGTTCTTCCGTCGCGATACCGGGCAACGATTTTCGATGGATCCATGAGGTCCCTCCAGCACTTCGATTCGCAACTTCCTGATCTCGATTCATTCCACCAACAATATCAACGGATGGCAATTCCCTTGCGTCGCCGGAACGCAAGGGCCAGGTCGTCCAGGAGCGAGTAGACGACCGGCGTGGCGAGCAGCGTGAGCAGGAGCGAGAGCGTCTGGCCGCCGATGACGACGACGGCGATCACGCGTCGCTCCTCCGCGCCCGGGCCGGAGCCGACGGCCAACGGAAGCATGCCGGCCACGAACGTGAGCGTGGTCATGAGGATCGGCCGAAGCCGGTCCCGGTTCCCCTGGAGGATCGCCGACGCCCGGTCCATCCCCCCCGCCCGCAGGCTGTTCATGTGGTCGATCTGGAGGATCGCGTTCTTCTTGACCACTCCGAACAGGACGAGGATCCCGAGCGCCGAGTAGAGGTTCAAGGTGTTCCCCGTAAGCCAGATCGACAGCAACGCGAAGGGAACGCAGAGCGGGATGGAGAGCAGGATGGTGCCGGGGTGGACCAGGTTCTCGAACTGGGAGGCGAGGATCATGTACATGAAGACGATCGACAGGGCGAAGGCCCAGACGAACTCGCCGAACGTCCGCTCAAGCTCCCGCCCCCGCCCGGAAACGCGCGTGGTGTAGGAGGCGGGCAGGTTCATCGCGACCACCGCGGCGCGCAGCGCCTCCAGCCGGTCGGCCATCGCGAACCCGGGCGCCACCGAGGCCCGGAGGCGAACCTCGCGCTGCCGGTCGAGACGGTCGATCCTCGAGGCGCTCGGCACCCGGTCGATCCGCGCCACGCTTTCGAGCTGCGCCACCCCTCCGCCCTCCCGCGAGACCACGAGCCGCCCGATCGTCGCGGGGTCGCCCCGGTCCTCCTCGCGGAGCCGGAGCGCGACTTTGTAATCCTCGTTGTTGGAGGGATCCTTGAAGCGGGATACCTCCTCGTCCCCGCCGACCAGGAGCCGGACCGCCGTGCCGATCCGCTCCGGGTCGACGCGAAGGTCCGCGGCGCGCGCCCGGTCGATCTCGACCCGCAGCTCGGGTTTGTCGAGCCGGAGCGTCGTGTCGGCGTCAAGAAGCCCAAGGGATTCCTGGCGGTCGCGCAGGCTCTCCGCGTACGTCGAAAGCGCCTTGAGGTCGGGTCCCTTGAGAACGAAGTCGATATCGAAGGATCCGCCGCCGATGTTGAATCCGGTGATGTTCCGGACCGAGACGCGGAGATCGCGGTACTTGCGGAGTCTTCGCCGTACCTCCTGCATCACTTGAAACTGGGAGGTGTTCCCGCGGAACGCGGAGAGAGGGTCCAGGCCCGCCATGCTCCTCAGCAGCCGGTAGAGCGAGAAGACGCGCTCCTCGTGCGGGGCCAGCCGGATGTACGCCCTCCCCTCGCTCACCCCTCCGATCCACCCGCCCCCGGCGGTCGAGAGCACCATCCGCACCCCGGGCACGGTCCGGATGTCGGCGATGATGTCGTTCATGATCCCGTCCATGCCGGCCAGGCTCGTCCCCTGGGGGGCGGCCACGCTCACGTTGAACTCCCCCTCGTCCGCGTTGGCCGGGAGGTAATCCTGGCGGATCAACCCGTACAGGGGGATGGTCGAAAGCATGACGGCCAGCGAGATCAGCGCCACGGCCGCCCGGTGGCGCAGGGCGAGGGAAAGCAACCGCTCGTACCCGACGTCGATCCACCGGTAGAAACCGCCCCGGGAGCGCGGGGCGCCCTCTGTCGGCGCCGCATCTGCCCCCAGCAGCCGGGCGCTCATCATGGGGGTGAGGGTGAAGGAGACGAGCAGGCTCACGAGGACCGCCACGGCCGCGGTGATGCCGAACTGGTAGAGGAAGCGGCCGGAGATGCTCGACATGAACGACACCGGGATGAAGATGACCACCAGCGAAAAG
>Ga0315273_10003603_pt1 | contig 18694 bp, 13 predicted proteins | sample YL17G02_0_MG_FD_205753 | JGI IMG/M metagenome (GOLD analysis project Ga0315273, IMG submission 205753) | Sediment microbial communities from Yellowstone Lake, YNP, Wyoming, USA - YL17G02_0 | ecosystem: Environmental > Aquatic > Freshwater > Lake > Sediment | place: USA: Wyoming | collected...
CGATAACGGGTCCAGCCGTGATCTTGATGTTGACGCCCATTTCATTGGCAACAACGTGCGCCAGGGTTGTCTTTCCCAAACCCGGCGGGCCGTAAAACAAAACGTGATCCAATGCTTCGCCGCGTCCACGCGCGGCCGCGATCAGAATACCAAGGTTCTCTTTAACCTGGTCCTGCCCGATCAAGTCGCTCAGCTTTTGCGGACGCAGGGCATTGTCCACCCGGTCATCGGGTTTGGCTTCGGGGTCGAGGGGGCGGATGGATTTATTCATATGTTCGATTATACCGTAAGCAGGTTTCACCCTTGTAACCGAGGTGGTTTTGTTGTATTCTTATTTCAGTTACAAATTCAAGCAAGGAGGATACTATGTTTGGCACACCAGCTTTCGATTCTCCGCTGACGTATTTTGGCGCCCTGCTGATCACTCTCGGAGTCTATTTGACACTTTCGGGGTTCGGGCTTTTGAAAATCGAAAAGTACACCACCCCCGAAGGAATAAAGTCCTGGGGAAGCGGGCTATTCCTTGTTCTCTTGGGCTTCGCAATCCTTTTTGTATTACCAACCTACCTGAATGGCGGCAATCAGCAGGAGGTCAGTATTTTGGGATGCCAGAACGATCCAAACACCGGAATTGTCAACGCTAAAACTCCCGTCGTCCTTGTGTGGGGATGGAGCACGGATGACGAAACCAAGCGGGGTGAAGCCATCTCCATATCAAGTTTTATTCTCGAAGTGGACGGCAAAGCGCAGGATACCAGCAAAGCGCAACGAACACTTAAATCCACTACCTCTGTATTCTGGAGGTTGTCCATCGGCACATTATCGCCGGGTGTCCATGAGGTCAGACTCATCAGAATCTTTGCGCAGGACTTTACCGACAGTGAAGGGACAATATCTGCAGGGCGGCAGGAAGCGGAAATCTGTGAGTTGACCATTCAGCGATGAAAAAGCAAATGAACGGCGGCCAGCCAAAGGTCGCGCGATCCGTATGTCATTGCGAGTGCAAGCGACCACGAAGCGTGCCTTTGGCAAGTAATCCCCCACTACAGGAGGCTGCTTCCCTTCGGCAGGCTCAGGGCAGGCTGTTGCTCGCAGTGACTAAAACAAACAGGGATGACGATAATAGTTGTCATCCCTGTCAAAGCTCTTCGGCAGTCTGGCGGTCCTGGTCAAAATAATTGGCTTTAGATCCATGACTTTGCGTCGCCAGGTTTCCCTGGTTTTGCCTTTCGGTCAGCCGGTCGGTCCTGATCATCAAGTTGTGTTGATTTTAGACGCTCTGGCTTTGCGTCGCCGTCTTTTGGCGGTTCTGCTTTTATCGGCAGTCTGGCGATCCTGGTCCAGTTCGACTTTAGACCCATGACTTTGCGTCGCCGGGTTTCCCCGGTTTTACTCTTTATCGGAGCATTAACATTATTGCACAAATTGATTTGATTTTCAATCAGACATTTGTTCTATAAATCGAAAAAGCAGAAGAATAACGTCCCGAACCTATAGGGTGCTGCGCGAGGTTGAAACCGGGTTGATTTTGACCACAGTCAACCAACCTTCGGGACGGTTTCATAATGTAAAAAGAGCGGCGCGCTTACGGCTCAAACGTGACTTCGACCGTCATGCCCCAACGGACGCGTTCATCAACTTTATCCACTTTGATGCGGACGGTGTAGATGATATCGCCGCCCTGCTGTTTGAAGGACTGGCTGATGGATTCAACCGTGCCCATAAGTGTGACATCGGGAAGCGCATCGGGGCAAGGTTTTATTCATACGCGAGCACCTCACGGATGGTAAGGCGCGCCGCCCTGCGCGCGGGCAAAATGGATGCGAGTGCAGATAGAACCAATACCAGCCCAAGCCAGATCCCATAACCCGTAAAGGTAAATATCGTATCAATCGGCGTTTGGAAGACTGCCAGACTTACGATGGTCGAGAGTAGATAAGTGAACGGCACTGATAACACAATAGCCAGGGCAAATGAAATCACGCCAATTACCACACCTTCGGCAATAACAGTGCGCATCACGGCGCGGTCATCTGCACCGATGGAGCGCATAATACCGATCTCGCGTGTACGTTCCATCACGTTCATGCCCATCGTGCCTGCCAGGCCCATCGCACCGACAGTCGCCGTCAACAGCGCCATGATCATCAGGAAGACCACCAACACGTCCAGGCTTTCCACCGCCTTATCCAGGGAAGCGCGCCCCGCCTTTGCCGAGCGGACTGTAAAACCATTATCGCTGAAGAACCGGTCCAACTTTTCCGCCATTGCGTCCTGATAAGGACGGTCATGCTTATCCAAAACAATGCGATAGGAGGATGAACGATTGACAAGGTGATTCATCTTTGACATATATTCAAACGGTATGTACGCCAGCACGCCTTCACGGTCTACAAATTTGAAGATGCCCACCACTTCCCAAATTTCCTTGCGGTCATCTATCTTAAGCTTTAGTGTGTCTCCCGGTTTCATATCCGGATAGTATTTATATATGGCCTCACTGACGACCAACTTACGGACATCGTCCGCCTGCATCCAACGTCCGGCTACAAGGATTGGCTCGACTAGTTTGCTCTGCGCCGGCGGGCCGAAGATATTGATATTCTCCAGCACATTATCATTCTCGTCCAGAATTTCGCTGCTCGTAAACTGCCAGCCTTCCACCTTTAGCACACCAGGCATCTGTATGGTTGTTTTTTCGATCTCATGCAAACGATATGGATAACCAAAATCAACAGTCACATCCGCGGCAAAATATCTCCCGATCGCTCCGATGTAGTCGTGTAATGTAGTTCGCACATTGAATACCGCGATAAAGATCGCGCCGCCCATTGTAAGCGTAAACAACGTCAACGCCAGGCGTCGCTTTCTGCGGAATGTATTTCTCAGCGAAATGATGAGCGGGCGCGGGAAGTGGATTCCTCGCGCAGCCAGGAAATGCGTAAAACGCAACTGCATCCAGTCGAACCACGAGAGCCGCTTCACTCCTCCCGCCGAAGCCTGCTTCTGCTCATCCTGGGTCAGGTCTCCGCTGAGAGCGCGCAACACGGTAATGTGCGCGCCTGATATCACAGGGGAAAGCCCTGCCACAAGTGGGACCAACGCCCCAACAACAATCTGGATCAGGAAAGCAATCGGCACAATACGATAGCCAAGCAAGTTAAAATTCAACGTACTGGAGATAAACAACGCCAGTCCATAGGCCCCCTGCCCGCCGAGTGGCACCGCAATCAATAAAGCCAGCGCGCCAAAACACATGATCAGGGCCAGGTACATGAAGAAGACCTGGCGATTCCGCCCGCCGACCAGTTTGATCACGCCAATATACCGCAAGTGCTGATTAAGCAACGCGCTGAGCGTGTTTGCAATCAGCGAACTGGACAGGAATAAAATCAGGATGCCCAATGCCAGGAGTATCCCCAGAATGGCGTTGACCGTGGATTGCAAAGGGTGCTCATGCGATTTCGCAAAACGCATCCGAATAACAGTCGTATCGCCACTTTCGAGCTTATCTTTTATATCTGCACCCACTGCACGCACATGCGAAATATCATCGCCGTTCTTGGAAGTGGTTGCATATACGCGGTTGTACAACTCCGGTTGCTGCATGTAGGGCAGGGTACTCATGGTCATGTAGGCATGCGGCGAAGCAAGAAAATCGTCTGCGCCCAGGGCAATGTCCTGTACAATGCCAACGACAGGCATGGTCTTGATTGAGCCATCTGGGAGTTGAAATTCGAGTTTACCGCCCACTCCCACACTAAAGTCCTTAAGTGCATTCTTTTCCAACAACACTTCGCGTTTTCCAGGTTCGCCAGCTCCAGCAAGTGGACGCAGTAAATCAACCTTATTCTCCGCAAAGTCTTGAAACGCCACCACATCCAGGGTGATCCATTTTTCGGTACCCGCCACCCGCACACGGACATTGAATACGCGCCGCGCCTCCGCCTCATCGATCGTCTTCGCGTTACGAACCGAGGTCAACACGTCTTCATCGAAATTCGCCATGCGAAGCTCAACGTTGGCAGGCTGGCTCGCCGCGTACGAAGCGCTCATGTCATTGGATATGATCTCATACGCGCCCGCGATCACACCAATGGAAAATACGCCCACTGCAATGGAAAAGACTACCAATAATGTGCGGGCTTTATTATCAAATAAATCGTGAAGAACCTTGCGCCATCTTGGTCGCATAAATTACCTTATTTCAACAACTCACTGACTTCCCGATTCGAATACGGTTTCACTTGCACATCTTTCGCGCCGTGGCGCAGGAACTGCGTCACGCGCTCAGGGGTGATGGCTGCGGTCAGGATTACGGTCTTCGACGCGAGCCCAGCTTTTGAAAGCGCTGACAGCACATCGATCAAGGCAACTGAAGCGATGTGCTCATCCACAAGAATAAGATCGGCGGCGGGGAATTTCTTCAAGTCCGTAGTCTGAGTCAACTTTACACCTGTTCCTTTAAGTAACCCGGCAAAATGATTCGCCCAATCGTCATTGTCGTCAAACAGCAGAAGATTTTTTACACTGCCAGTTTTCAATGCTCCGTCGTCCACACGACCTTGCGGCAGGAAGACGGCGACTGTTGTGCCTTTTCCCTCTTCGCTGACGAGGGCAATGCGCCCCTGTGCCTGCGAGATGACATGCATGGCCGCCGGCAAGCCGAGTCCGTGATGCCCAGGGCCGCGCGTGGTGAAGAACGGGGACCATGCTTTTTGCATGATCCCTTCGCTCATGCCCGCGCCATCGTCCTCGATGTTAATCACTAACATGCCGCGTTCCTCTATTGTGTGTGCATTGACCGTCACAGATTTTGCGCCCGCTTCCGCGGCGTTTTGTAAAATGTTGCCGAGCGCGCGCACGAGTTGCGTACTATCCGCGATAACGTACGCCGCGGCGGGATCGATCTTCAGCTTAAGCATTGCCCCGGGAATATCGCGTTGACGTGCGGCAGTCTGCAACGCGTCAACAAACAAAACTGCATGCGGCTTCTGTTCGCGTACCGCGCCGATCAACTGCTCCTTGACTTGTATAATTTGCGCCGCGCTTTCCGCGATCATATCCAGGTCTTCTTTTAGGGACTCAAGATCAACTTTGCCTTCCGCAATTTCTTCGCGCAAGCGCGCAATGGTAAGCGAAATGGGCAGGGTCTTGTTGCCGATCCAATGGATGGCTTCGGTGGAGACAGTGGTAAGCGCTTCAAAGACTTTGTTGCGCAAAATTTCGTTGTGCGCGTCCTTGAGTTCGTTGATCAGGCGCGCGTTGTTGATTGCAACCGCGAGATGCTCCGCCATGGTGATCAAGGTGGTAATGTCGTCTTCGCCGAAGGCACGCTCTTCCGAACTTTGAATCGTGACCGCGCCCAGCGCTTTGCCGCCATAGATCAAAGGCAAAGCCATTTCGGAACGCGTATGAGGCAAATGCGGATTCTTGAAATGCACGCGCTCTTCACCTACATCCAATGCAATACGCGCTTCACCCATGGCAATGCACGCGCCGATCATCGAATCTGTGCCGATCTTTAGTTTGTGCCCATCAGCCACCATGGCCTTGCCTGCCTTGCCATAACCGGAACGCAGGACGGCGTACTCGCCCGCATCATCCACAAGGAACACGCCCGCGTAATAAAGTCCGTAGGCTTCGCAAATGATATTGACCGTGTGCGGAAGCAATTCTTCAAGATCGAGAATGGATGTAACTTCCCTGCCTACACGGTTGGCAGCTTTCAATAAACGCGAGCGGCGCTCGGCTTGTCTGTGCAAACGCGAGTTTTGGATTGCGATCGCCAGTTGATCCGCCATCGTTTGCAATGCGGCGATATCCTCATCATGGAACGCGGCTTCTTCTGTGGATTGCACCGTCAGCGCACCAAGCACATCATCGCCCACAATAAGCGGAAGCGCCATCTCGGAGCGCGTCTTGGGCAGGTGGGGATTCTCAAAGAAGACCGCCTCCACCCCAACATCCAGAGCGATGCGCCCCTCGCGATTTTGGATGGAAGCGCCGATCATGGAGTTTCCGCCTACTGCGAGTTTATGTCCTCCGTTGATCATCGCCTTGCCAGCTTCGCCGCGTCCCGCTTTGAGGACGGCGAATTGCTTCAAGTCATCGAGCAGGAACACACCCGCGTAATAAAAACCGAATTCATCGCAGATAATATCAACCGTGCGTTGAAGCAGTTCATACGGATCGAGAATGGTGGTAATGTTCTTGGCAGCGCGCGCGGCGGCCTTCAGCAATGTTGCATGTCGTTGAATATCGTTTGTCATGGTTTCCTCTTTTTAATAGGTCGAAGGTTTGAAGGTTGAAAAGTTGAAAGTTGAACGATTAACCTGCAACCTTCAACCTGTAACCTTTAATATTTTTTGAATCAACTCCACCAGACCCTGCTCGCGGCCCTTCACAAAGAACGCGCTGGCGCCGCCAGACACCGCTTCCTTGGCTTTGGTCACTTCGTCATACGCGGTGAGGATGACCACAGGCAAGGATGGTCTTTGCTTTTTGAGATCCGCCTGCAGGTCCAGGCCCGCGCCTGCTTTGGACATGCCGTCAAAACCTGGCATGTTCAGGTCAAGCACCGCGATATCAACTTGATCCATGTTCTGGGCGAAAATTTCGCTTCCACTTTTGCAATCCAGCGCAGTGATTACATCAAAGCCTGCGCGTAGAAGCGTTTTCTCCAGGCTTCGCAAGACCAACTTCTCATCGTCTACTAAAAGAACTGTTGTCATTCATCCTCCAAAAATTTATATGATTACCTTGCAACAGGCAAACGCACCGAGAACAGCGCACCCTGGCCGACTTCACTTTCCAGCGAAATACTTCCACCATGTTGATTCACAATTCGCATGACAGAAGAAAGCCCAAGCCCCGTGCCGCCGCTTCCGCCTTTTGTTGTAAAAAACGAAACCCAAATCTTTTCCTGTATCTCCTTCGCTATTCCGGGGCCATTATCTTTCACTGTGACCAGAACAAAAAGCGGATTATTATCACGCCGCCCATTTACGGTAATTTTAGGCGAGGGCGTTTGCGACAAAGCCTCCCACGAGTTTTTGATCAAATTGTTAAAGATCTGCTCCACCTGCCGCGCATCCCCAAACGTCTTCGGCATATCCCCTGCCCATTCCATCTCCACCACATTATCTGGCAATGCCATATTCGCAACCGTATTCGCGATCATGTCGCTCAAAGAAATTTCCGTGACAGTGCGTTGGCGCGCAGGCCCGATCAAATCCTCCTTGATGCTCAATATCGTCATCGCGCTGGCCTCGGCGATGTCCAAATCCTCCATTAGGGATTCGACGCTGACCAACGCCTGCAAGCGATTCGGCTTCATGGCAGACATCTCGGCGATGACCTTTTTCAGATCCATGCCCTGCGCGTCCGCCTCCTCCCTGACCGTTTGAACTGCCGCCATTAAAGATTCATTTTTCGCATCTGACCCATCCAACTGTGCGGCGAGCGCGAACAGATAAACCAAATCTTCGCGCACACGTTTGATGCTCCCAGGGATCGGCGCGGCCTTATTGCCCACCCAGTGGATGGCTTCGCCCGTGGCGGTGGCAATGGCCTCAAAGGTTTTCGTTCTCACGATTTCGGCAGTGGCAGCTTCCAATTTCAACATCAACTGCGCGTTATTAATCGCAATCGCGATCTGGTCTGCCATTGCCTGCAATGACGTAATATCTTCCTCTGTAAACGCATTCAACTCATCGCTTTGTACAGTCAACGATCCAAGCGCGCGCGATTTGACAATAAGCGGCAAAGCCATTTCAGAGCGCGTATCTGGTAGAAACGGATTCTTAAAACGAGACGCTTCCCCTGCCACATCCAACGCGATCTGCGCCTGCTGCTTTATGATGGAATTGCCTATCATGGATTTTTCATCTATATGCAGGCGGTATTTTTCAGCCATCATCTTCCGCCCTGCCGCGGCATAGCCTGCGCGCAAGACAGCCCACTCTTCATCATCAGAAACCAAAAATATACCTGAATAATAAAGGCTAAACTCGCTGCAAATAATATTAACTGTATGCTTAAGTAACTCATCCATCTCTAATATCGAGGTGACCATCTGTCCCACACGCGCGGCAGTTTCAAGCAATTTATGCCTGCGTTCCAGCATGGAAAACATGCGCTCATTTTGTTGAAGCAGATGCTTATTCTTTTCCACCGTGCTACTCAACTGGCGGATATTACCTTCCAGCCGTTCCACCAATTCCTGTTGATAGGCGCGCAAGTATTCCTCGGCATTTTCAAGTTTATCTACCCTGCCGCCGAGATATGCGCCCACCTGTTCCTCAAATGTATCGTCAATGGGTTTGGGGATGAAACCCACCGCGCCAGCCGCGAGCGCCCGTTCGCGCGTGCCATCCGACATGCTCGCCGAAAGGATGACAATCGGTGTACCCGGCAGCATCTTGCGCAAACGCGTGGCGGCTTCATTGCCCGACATGTGCGGCAAATCATCGTCGAGCAGGATAAGGTTGGGATTCGTCTCCTCTGCGAGTTGCAGACCATCCAGGGGGTCTGCCGCTTCCAACACCACATACTTGTGCGAAAGCAAACGCCGCACGAGCGAACGGGCCTCGTCGCTGTCTTCTATATAAAGTATTTGGGGTTGTTTTCGCGGGTCAGGCATGGACATTGAAATGATCAGACCCTAAAGGTCTTTGCTCCTGAGACAAAACGATGTTTGCAACTACCATCCAGCATAAAATAGAACCTGACAGGCAAATAGATCATTAGGGTCTCACTGTGCGCCGTTCTGTGATCTTTTGTGATTCCAATCTCTTCTGTACGATCTTACCGATGGCCTCGGCGGTAATGGGTGATGCTTCCATCACGCGCAAAAAGTCTGCGCGCCGGATGGCTAACACAACCACAGAGGCATTACCTGCGCGCACACTTGCAATGGATTTGCCGCCGCACATTAATTCGATCTCGCCGAAGAATTCACCAGCCTTCAAACGCGAGATCACAAACTCTTTTCCTGTTTTCTCTTGCAAAACCACATCCACCTCGCCGCGTTTTATTATAAAAAAATGATCTACGCTGTGATCGCGCGAGAGGATGGTGGCAGTGGGCTGGTACACGCGCTCTTCGGCAATCTTCGTAAACTCCAGCATGTGACGATGCCGCAGCTGCGGAAGCGATTTCGAGATCGCTTCGTCAATTAATTCACCGTCTGATATGACAATGGTACGCGTCGTGCGTGAAGTAAGCGATGGATCATGTGTCACCATCACAATGGTCTTGCCGCGCCGCACCAGTTCTTCAAATAGGTTAATGATGGCATCTGTAGAACGCGAGTCAAGATTACCCGTCGGTTCATCGGCAACGATCAAGGGAGGATCACATGCCAGGGCGCGCGCAATGGCCGCGCTTTGCTGTTGCCCGGTTGATACCAATATGGGCAATTTGTTCGTAAATTTTTCCAAACCAACCATCTTCAACAATTCCAGGGCATGCTTAGGGCGCTCATCAAAATCATGCCAGTCGGCATAGTCCATGGGCAGCATTACATTTTCAAGCAGCGTGAGCATGGGTAATAGCTGGAAGAACTGAAACACAATACCCAGATTTTTTCCGCGCCAGCGCGAACGCTGGCTCTCGTTAATGTTGTGATAAATATCCATGCCACCGACGACCACCTGACCATCTGTGGGATGGTCAATACCCGTGATCATATTAAGCAACGTGGATTTGCCACTGCCTGACTTGCCAACGATCGAAACAAACTCGCCGCGCTCGATGGTCAAATCCACGCCTTTAAGTACATGGAACTCGCCTGCCGTATTCTTATATGTCTTGACAAGACCGCGCATTTCGATCATGGGGCTGTCTGTCCGAGCATCCCATAACTGCCGTGCCTGGGAATCAGACATCCTGCCACGCGACTGGACAGGGGTAACGGAAGCAGGCATGGGCCCGGAATGAGGCGTTGTCATCCTATCCGCTTCCTTTCGACCCTGTAACTGAATCCGTTTCACTAGTCATTTCTCCATCGACGAGCTGCAGGTGACGTGAGAAGCGCGGCGAGAGGCCGTTGTCATGTGTCACCATCACAATCGTTTTGCCTCGATCTGCTACAAGATGTTCGAAGACATCGAAGATGTGATCAGCTGTGATCGAATCAAGGCTGCCAGTGGGTTCATCCGCGACCAGAATGGGCGGATCATTTGCCAGGGCACGCGCGATTGCCACACGCTGCTGCTCACCGCCTGAAATATAAGCAGGCAGTTTGTTTGCATGTTCTTCAAGCTCAACCAGTTGCAATAATTCCATGGCGCGCTCGCGCGCTTCGCGCGGCTTGTAATTACCAGACAAGTCAATCGGAAGCGTGATGTTATCAACCAACGTAAGCATGGGAAGCAATTGAAAGGATTGATACACGATGCCCATCGTTTGTCCGCGCCACAAAGCGAGTTGATCTTCGTTAAGCTCATGCACCGATACGTCACGGTCGCCTGTGCGGACAACGACCTCCCCACTGGTCAGGTGATCCACGCCATTGATCATATTCAGCAATGTGGATTTGCCTGCGCCGGATTTGCCAATTACCCCCAGGAATTCGCCTTTCTGCACATCCGCATTAATATGGCTCAACGCGGTGAATTCACCCGCCGCAGTGGAGTAGACTTTTACCAAGTCACGTATATGAATGATGGTTTGAGGGTTCGTCTGGGTTGCCATACTACTTTCTTTACACGACACAGAATTAAATCTGTGAATAATATTACAGCGCAATGTTCCGAAATTTTATTGATTATGTCACCCTGAGGGAGCGTTTTTCAGCGACCGAAGGGTCTCTCTCAGGTTAACAGAGATTCTTCGCGCCCCGGAAGAGCATCGGGGCACTCAGAATGACATGTCAGGAGAGAGAAATATTAACATTGCGCCGTATATAAACATAAGCATAAAAAAACGGCGGCGTCGGCGACCGTGTTTTATGGGTGCTTTATAAACCTATTTTACTCCACTTGGTTGATCCCGGCAGATTTCGCAAGTTTGCACTTGTTTTGCAATAAAAACCTATTCGACACGAACGGGGAAAAGAGGATAGAAAAACCTACGAGTCACAACCTCTAAGTTTTTTTGTTGTGTGAGGAAGGTACGTTACACCTGGGCACAAAAACATACATCCGGCGGATTTGAATGCCGGATGTATGCCTAAATCAGCAAGGAGAAAAGGGCCTAACCACCAGAAGACCTTCTCCTTAATTTGAATGTCGCTCTGCCTCATTTCAATGCAGGCAGGTTACAAGCGGGTCATAATACAGCCAGACTCGCATCCAGGGCGGAAGCAATCTTGTCCATTCCTTCATGGTCGATAACAATCGGCGGGGCTATTCTTAGGTTTGTATCGTGAGTCTCTTTTGCATAGACACCGTTATCCAGCATGCCCGTACTCAGTTTGTGCCCATCATACTCTGGAAAGATCTCAACGCCAATCAGCATGCCTTTGCCCCTAACCTCCCTGACTTTGGTGGGATACTTTTTAGCCACTTCCCTGAGTTTGTTCTGTAAATATTCGCCATTCTCCGCGGCAAGGCGGGTGATGTTCCGCTTTTCAAGTTCACGGATGGTCAACAAGCCGACAAAGGAAGCCAGCGGATAACCGCCGAAGGTGCTGCCTTCGCCATGCGGTTCAAACAATTCCATAAGCTCCTTTTTGCCGCACAGACAGCTGATCGGGAGGACGCCCGAACTCATGGCTTTTCCGGTGGTCATCAGGTCTGGCCGTTCCAGTCCATATAACTGCCAGGCAAAGTTGGCTCCTGTCCTGCCAAAGCCTGTCTGGATTTCGTCCAGGACAAAAAGCGCATTGTTCTTTTTGGCTAATTTCTGGACATCACGAAGATAGTTATCATCCGGAACGATGATACCCGCCTCTGCCTGGATCGGTTCAAGGAATACACCGGCAATGTTGCCATCGTGTTCCTTGAATTTCTCTTCCAGGGCGCGAATATCGTTGAACGGGACGTGTTCAACGCCAGCCATTAGCGGTTCCAGGTCTTTCCTGGATATTGGGTCATCCATCAAAGCTGTGGAGCCCAATCCTCTGCCATGGAAAGCATTTTTGGCTGAGATGATAACGGGAATCCCTTTTATTCCTTTGCCGTCTTTCCCGCCAAAGTTCTTGCCCCATTTTTTTATCAACTTAATGGCCGCCTCATTCGCTTCGGTCCCGCCGCTTTTTGGGAGGAACATATCCATCTGGGTGAATTCTTTTAGCTTAACCAACCAGGGTCCCAGGAAGCTGTGGGAAATGGACCTGGGAATGGTGGCCATTTGCGCTACAAATTGAGTGACGCCTTCAACGATCACAGGGTCTCGATGGCCAAAGGGGACGGCAGAATAGCACGCCAGCCCGTCGACCATTTCAATTTCAACTTCACCATTTTTTGTTTCTTTCCGTACTTTCAACAGGTACGGTTTGGAACCGCCCCCCAAAACCAAAACCCCATGGAATGGTTTATAGATATGCGCCCCAAGCGTATCGAGCACTTCATTGTGATCCTTGATCGTCCAATCCTTGATTGCTTTTCCGTTCACTACAAAATCGTCAATGATTGTTGCCATGGATGTCTCCTTTTATTAGTGGGCAAAAAATTTGCTCGCTTTCGCCAACTTTTGGGACAAGTTTCAATTGAAATGAAACGCGCCCAATTGATTTAACCAGCCATATCCGGGTAAATACCCAGACTTTTGCGGGATATAAAAGCAGGCCACGCTGATTACGCGCACCTGCTCCCAAAAGGCAGATTCACAAAAATACTTGTGAGAATCGGCACATTCCCGCCTCGACCAGTATAAAGCATATCCATCCCAAAAACAACCGCCTAAAGTCAGAAAGTTAATGGAGTAATGGCACATTCAAACATGTACAATTAGCAAGTCGCGAAAACGCAGCGGCTCTTTGGAAGCCAAATCTGTGTTTTTCCGTGCCCATCCAGGCGAGTTGGCATGAGAGGGTTCCGATGAGGAGAATTATGTCACCGTGAAAGTCAATAAAAGACCGCCGGAGTCTGGAACTTTATGCCACGTTAACACAGCTCTATCACCCATCCAACAAACCCAGTGATAAAATAACCCTATAAATTTCATCCTTCATCCTTCAACCTTCATCCTTTAAACCCATGCTCCCCGATTTCCGCGTCCGTCAACGTGACTACCTGCTCGAAATAGCCCGCCTGCTCACCCAGGAACTTGACCTTGAGAAACTACTGGCGCACATTTTACACGTCTCGATTGAAATGCTGGCTGGGCAGGCTGGACTAATCGCGCTCAAACAACCCGAGGGCTGGCGCGTGGCAACTGTCCACGGAATAGCACCTGCGTTTTTAAGTTATCTCACACCCTTGCTGGCCGAAGAAAAGGTCTCGGAACTGGATGTGATCGAACTCAACCGCATGTTGAAGGAACTGACCTATACCGCCAGTATGGGTCTGCTCAATGGCACGGGCCTGCCTCTCGCCGCACATGGACAGGTTATCGGTGTGATTTTCATCTTCCGCAATTATCCCGATCTCTTCACGCCCAATGACCGCGTGTTATTACAATCGTTTGCAGACCAGGCCGCAGTGGCGGTCTTCAACGCGCAGCTTTATGGACAGGTCAGTTACGAAAAGAAAAGGTCAGATGCGTTACTCGATTCCGCCGCAGATGGCATTCTTATCTTAAAATCGGATCACACGATTGAAAGGTGTAACACTGCCTTTGAAAAAATCTACGGCGAACCGCGCAGTCAGATCATTGGTAAAACACATAACGAGATCATCCAATGGAAGAAGGAACCACAAGGCACCTCACTTGAAGAAGCCGAGATCAGCAGCTGGCAGCTTACGCCCAATGCCACACTCTATGTGGAAGGCGATATCGAACGTCCACTGCCTCCGCCCCTGCCCGTGGGCATTACCTACGCGCCCCTTCTTTCTGAAGATGGAAAACTTCGCAACATTGTCGTCAGTGTGCGCGACATTACACACTTCCGCACAGCCGATGAGATCAAAGCCACGTTCATATCAATTGTCAGTCACGAACTGCGCACACCGGTTGCGCTTATCAAAGGCTACGCGTCCACGCTGCGGCGCGATGATGCCAAGTGGGATAAGGCCACGATCAATGAATCGCTGACCGTCATCGAAGAGGAAGCAGACAGACTGGCAAAGATGATAGATGATCTGCTCGACGCATCGCGTTTGCAGGCCGGCGGCCTAAACTTGAATCAAGCCGATGTATCGCTGGCCAGCCTTGCCTCCCGCGTGATCGAGCGTTTTGCACCGCAATCCCCAAGGCATAAACTCGTCGCCGATTTCCCCGCCAACTTCCCGGTCATCGTCGCAGATGAAACGCGCCTTGAGCAAGTGATATCCAATCTCGTATCGAACGCGCTCAAGTATGCGACCAAAGGCGAGATCAAGATCAGCGGCTCGACGCGGCCGGAACAAGTTGTCGTCTGTGTCAGCGACGAAGGCCCCGGCATCGAAGCCAGAGACCTGCCGCACATCTTTGATCGATTCTACCGTTCGTCGAATGCCGTTAAGCAGACAAAAGGCGCGGGCCTGGGACTCTACCTCGCCCGTGCCATCGTCGAAGCCCACGGCGGCCGCATCTGGGCGGACCCGAAATCTGATTCGGGTACGAGGATTTGTTTCTCCCTTCCGAGATAAACTCAGATGGTAAAATAAACCCGTTTTCATCACAACCGAAAGGATCTCTCATGGCAAACACAATTCCCCCGCGCAGTAAGGTGGTCAGGAAATATACATGGAATTCCGAAAGCGTTTTCAAATCCCAGAAGGAATGGGAAGCGGAAGTGGAGAATATTCTCAAAGATCTTCCCAATATCAAAAAGTATGCAGGCAAGTTAGGCGAAGGCCCTGAAACCCTGCTGGAAGCCATAACTGCCACAGAAGCATTGATGAAGCGCGTCGCGCACACTATTATGTACGCAGGCTTTTCATATAATGTGGATACCACAAACCAAAAGTCTGCTGCCATGTTCGGCAAGGCTCAGGGCATGGTTGGTCAAGTAATGGCGGCGGTCTCTTTCATCAACCCGGAATTGCTCCAAATCGGCAAGCCCAAACTGGATGAATGGATGAAGCAGAATCCCAGGCTGGCTGTGCAGGCGCATAGCCTTGATAACCTGTTCCACAAACAGAAGCATGTGCGTTCCGCGGAAGTGGAGGAACTGCTCGGCATGGTCAGCGACGCGCTGGGCGGCGCCTCCAACAGTACAAGCATGTTGACCAGTGCAGATTTTGTCTTCGCACTTGCAAAAGACAGTAAGGGTAAAAAGATCGAAGTGACGCAGGGCAACCTCCACACGGCTTTGATGGAGCATCCCGACCGCACTGTACGCAAGACTGCTTTTGAAAGCTACATGGACAAGCATCTGGAGTTCAAGAACACACTGGCAACCAACCTTGCAACATCCATCAAATCGAATGTGTTCAACATGCGCGTCCGCAAGCATGAGTCCACGCTGGCGGCTTCCTTATTTGATAACAACATTCCTGTCGAAGTTTTCCATAACCTCATCAATACGTTCAAAAAGAACCTGCCCGTATGGCACCGTTATTTTGAGATCCGCCGCAAGGCATTGGGAGTAAAGGAACTGAATTATTATGATATGTGGGCTCCCATCGCCAAAAAGAAAACAAAAGTCCCTTATGAAAAGGCGGTTGAACTGATCTGTGATAGTCTCGCACCGATGGGCAAGGATTACACAGATGCGATCCGTCAAGGCTGTCTGAAAGATCGCTGGGTGGACGTGTATCCGAATAAAGGAAAGCAAAACGGCGCATTCTCATGGGGTGCGCCCGGCACGCACCCGTTCATTATGATGAGTTACACCGATGAAGTGGGAAGCATGAGCACGCTGGCGCACGAACTCGGCCACTCCATGCACTCTTATCTCACATGGCAGAATCAACCGCTCACTTATTCAGATTACTCGTTGTTCGTCGCAGAAGTTGCGTCCAACCTCCATCAAGCCATGCTGCGCGGCCATCTGCTAAAAACAATAACAGACAAAAACTTCCTGATCTCCCTGATCGAAGAGGCGGTCGGCGGCAACTTCTTTAGGTATTTCTTCCAGATGCCGACTCTGGCACGCTTCGAGCTGGAGACTCACGAACGGACCGAACGCGGCGAAGCTCTCACCGCCGATAGCATGATCGACCTGATGGCTGATCTGTTCGCCGAGGGCTTTGGCCGCAAGGTAAAAGTGGACCGGCCGCGCGTTGGAATGGTCTGGTCTACCTTCGGCCATCTCTTTACAGATTATTATGTCTATATGTATGCTACAGGAATCTCCGGCGCGCATGCCCTCTCCGGACGAATCCTGCGAGGCGAACCAAACGCTGTACAGGATTATCTCGGCTTCCTCAAATCCGGCTCATCGGTCTATCCGTTGGACGTGCTCAAAAAAGCCGGCGTCAACCTGACCACACACAAAGCAGTGGAAGAAACCTTCACCGTGATGGAAAACTATATTGATCGGTTGGAAGAATTGATAAAGTAAATGTCGTGTCATTGCGAGGGCTGGTGGTCGAGTAGCGTTTTTTGCGTATCGAGACCCAGCCCAAAGCAATATGCTAAATGGGAGATTGCTTCGCCACATCCTCCCGATGTCCTTCGGGAAAGAGCGGCTCGCAATGACATAAATCCAAAATCCAAAATCGGAAATCAAAAGATGCCTCAAACCCAAATTGCCTGTCCGCAATGCCGCCAGATGATCGCGGCCAATCTAGAACAACTCTTTGATGTAACGCACGACCCGCAAGCCAAGCAACGCTTACTTGGCGGCGTATCGAACACTGCACGCTGTCCGCATTGCGGTTATCAGGGACGACTCGCCACACCTGTTGTTTATCACGACGGAGATAAAGAACTCCTGCTGACCTACTTCCCGTTTGAATTAAGCCTGCCGGTTACTGAGCAGGAAAGGTTGATCGGCCCATTGATCAAACAGGTCATGGATCGCCTGCCGCCCGAAAAACGCAAGGCTTATCTGTTCAAGCCGCAAGCCAACCTGACCTATGAATCAATGATTGAGACGATTTTAGGAAAAGACGGCATCACACCTGAGATGCTCAAGGGACAGCAGGAGCGCGTGATGGTGGTCGAAAAACTCATGCAGGCCACCAGCCCCGAAGTGCGTGCGGAACTCATAAAACAAAACGAAAAACTTATAGATGAGCAATTCTTCGCATTATTCAGCCGTCTCATGCAAGGCGCCATGTCCAGCGGACAGGAGCCGGTTGCAAAGCAATTGAATGACTTGCAGAAACAACTTCTCACCGAGACCGAGTTTGGACGTCAGTTGCAAGCGTCGATGGCTGAAATGGAAACAGCCGCAAAGTCCCTGCAAGATGCGGGGCAGGGTCTTACACGCGAGAAACTGCTGGAGTTTGTCATCGCTTCTCCGAATGAGGCGCGCACACGCGCTTATGCCAGTCTCGCGCGCGGCGGCATGGATTACGCCTTCTTCCAATTATTGACAGATAAAATTGACAAGGCACAAGGCGACGAAAAAACAAAACTGGAAGCGTTGCGCGAAAAACTGCTTGAATTAACAAACGAAATAGACAAGCAAATGCAGGCACGTCTCAAACAAGCGCAGGGTTTCATTAATAAACTGCTCACCCAGGAAGATATCGCAAGGGCCACGCGCGACAATCTTGATGCATTCACACAGGATGCTGTTGAAGTGGTGCAGACGATGCTGCGGCAGGCATCTGAGTCAAATGATTATGAGCGTATGGGCAAACTGCAAAAAATGGTTGAGGTCTTGCGTGAAGCATCCACCCCACTTGAAATGGCCTTTGTGGAGCAGCTACTCGACCTGCCCGGCGAAGCCGCCATCGAGAAAGCGCTGACCGACAACAACGCTCTCGTAAACGATGCCTTCATGGAAGCCTTGAACGGGCTTGTGGCGCAAGTCGACGCGGCGGCAAGCCAGGGAAATGAAGAAGCCAAGGCGCTGGGCGGTAAACTGGGGATGGTTTTCAAAACAGCGTTGAAAGTGTCAATGAAAAAGAATATGGGATAATAAAAATTCGGGTTTCTTGCAAAAACCCGAATTTTTATTATACGACTTGAAAGTCAGTACATCATTGTTATTACAAAAATGGATTGTTTTTATCTCAACCCCTCAATCAAATCGGTTTCAATCTTTCGCCCGCCAATTACCAAGCTGTAAACACGATAGAAAGTGCCTTGCAAAGACAGGATGTAATGGATGTTTTCTTCGGGCAGATCTGCCAGCGGGCCTAAAGTCGCCAATTGGCTTTGGTGGCATTTGATGGCTTCCCATGCAGTTTTGGTGTAAGCAGAGACATCAATGCGCGTGGTCACAGCCCACTCCTTCCATGCCACTTCGCCGCGCGTTTGATCGTCCAGCTGAAAAGCCATATCCCCCATTGTAGGTGCAATCAGGTTTACAAAGGCCTCAGAGTCAACCATGTAATAGAGTTTTGAGACTCGATGTGGGGCCCGTTTTTCGGGATCACTAAAACTCGTGTCTGCCGCAGACGATGGCCGCGCTAGTAAATTAGACCTCTTGCATAAGTCAGTTAGTGAGCGGTTTTGAGTTCCATATTGCAGATGGCGGCAATCAAATTAAAGCGTAAGCCAAAGCGTTTGCGGCGATTGCGATAGCGTTCGCTCAAAATGCGAA
>Ga0315273_10003604_pt1 | contig 18694 bp, 9 predicted proteins | sample YL17G02_0_MG_FD_205753 | JGI IMG/M metagenome (GOLD analysis project Ga0315273, IMG submission 205753) | Sediment microbial communities from Yellowstone Lake, YNP, Wyoming, USA - YL17G02_0 | ecosystem: Environmental > Aquatic > Freshwater > Lake > Sediment | place: USA: Wyoming | collected...
GAAAGTCCGTCAACCTCGTGCGCGGCGGGTCTCCTGACCCGCCGCGCGGCAATTGTGACCCCCAGCGGCGAGATAACGCACGCACGCGGCGGGTCGGGAGACCCGCCGCGCAGCAGACAAGACTGCCCGCCGCGCGAAGGGGCGTTGTAGCACTAGCGACCTCGGCTACCAAGCGCGCCGCCTACGTCAGGGACGCGAGGTCCGGCTGGCGCGCCGCCCGGACCTCGTCGAGCCGGCCGACCACGGTGGTGGTGGGGCAGCGCGTGATCTCCTGGGGGTTCGTCTCGGCCAACCGGGCAATCTCGACCATCGCGTCGATGAACGCATCGAGCGTTTCCTTGGACTCCGTTTCCGTCGGCTCGATCATCATGGCCTCGGGCACGGTCAGGGGGAAATACACCGTCGGCGGGTGGAACCCCCGGTCGATCAGCGCCTTGGCGACATCCAGCGCGCGTACCCCGTGCTCGGCCTGGCGGCGGGCGGAGAACACGCACTCGTGCTTGCAGATGCCCCCATAGGGCAGGTCGTAATGCGGCCGCAGCTTCTCCATCACGTAATTCGCGTTGAGCGTGGCATTGTCCGCCACGCGCCGCAAGCCGTCGCGGCCCAGCGCCAGCAGGTACGCGTACGCCCGCAGGAGGATACCGAAGTTGCCGTAGAAGGGGGCGATATAGCCGATGGAGCTCGGCCGATCATAGTCCAGGAAGTACGACCCGTCCGGCCGCTCGCCCACGAGCGAGATGGGCAGATACTTCACCAGTTTCTCGCCCACGCCCACGGGCCCCGCGCCGGGGCCCCCGCCGCCGTGGGGCGTCGCGAAGGTCTTGTGCAGGTTGATGTGCACGATGTCAAAGCCCATGTCGCCCGGGCGGCATCGGCCGAGCAGGGGGTTGAGGTTGGCGCCGTCGTAGTACATCAGGCCGTCGACGCTGTGCACCAGGTCGGCAATCTCGCGGATGTGCGGGTCGAAGAGCCCCAGGGTGTTGGGGTTGGTCAGCATGAGCCCGGCCACGCGCTCGCTGAGGGCCGCCCGGAGGGCCTCGACGTCCATGTAGCCGCTGGAGTCGGAGGGGATGACCTGGACCTCGAATCCGGCGATGGCCGCGGAGGCGGGATTCGTGCCGTGCGCGCTGTCGGGAATCAGGATCGTCGTCCGGCGGTGGCCGCGGTCCCGGTGATAGGCGGCGATGATCATGGCGCCCGTGAGTTCGCCGTGGGCGCCGGCCAGGGGCTGAAGCGTGAAGGCGGCCATGCCGCAGATTTCGCGCAGCGCCAGGTCAAGCTCGTAGAGCACGGCCAGGGCGCCCTGCACGAGCATTTCGCCCCGAGGCAGTTGCGGCAACAAGGGGTGCAGCGAGGCGAACCCGGCGTAGCCGGCGATCTGCTCGGCCATCTTCGGGTTGTACTTCATGGTGCAGGAGCCGAGGGGATAGAAGCCGTTGTCGATGCCGAAGTTCCGGCGCGAAAGTTCCGTGAAGTGCCGGACGACGTCGAGTTCCGAGAGTTCCGGCAACTCGGCCGGCCGGTCGCGAAGCAGGTGCGGCCCGATCTCCGGGGGCGGACAACCTTCCTGCCGCGCGGGGCGAACGCCGCGGCGGCCGGCAACGGATTTCTCGAAGATCACTTTCACAGCGACACCTCCAGCACGTGCGCAAACAGGTCGATCTCCTGCTTGGTCCGCTTTTCCGTAACGGCCACCAGGAGGCTCTTCTCCATGCCCGGGTAATACCGCACCAGCGGAAAACCGGCGGCGAAGCCCTTCTCCAGCAGGCGGCGGATGACGCGGTCGGCCGCCACCGGCAGTTCCAGCACGAATTCGTTGAAGTAGTATCGCCTGGGGAACCGCATCCGCACGTCGCGAATCTCGAGCATCCGCTTGCCGGCGTAAGAGGCCTTTTCCGCGCACGTCGTCGCCAACTCCGCGAGCCCCTGCTTGCCCAGCAGACTGAGGTACACCAGGGCCGTCAGGGCGCAGAGGCCCTCGTTCGTGCAGATGTTCGAGGTGGCTTTCTCGCGGCGGATGTGCTGCTCGCGGGTCTGGAGGGTCAGAACGAATCCCTGGCGCCCCTGGCCGTCGACCGTTCGTCCAACAACTCGGCCGGGCATCTTGCGGACGTACTGGCGCCGCGTGGCCATGAAACCCAGGTACGGCCCGCCGAAGGAAAGCGGAATGCCCAGGCTCTGGCCCTCCCCGACGACGATGTCGGCGCCCATGGACCCCGGCGTCTTGACCAGTCCCAGCGAGATGGGGTAGCACGACGCGATGACCAGCGCGCCGTGCCGGTGGGCCAGGTCGGACAGGTCGGAGAACTCGTCGAGGCAGCCGAAGAAGTTGGGGTTCTGCACGGCCACGGCCGCCGTCTGGTCGTTGATGTGCCGGCGGAGTTCCTCGTGGTCCGGCAGGCCCCCGCGGCTGCGCGTCTCCACCAGTTCGATGCCCAGGTTGCCGGTATACGTGCGGATCATCGTCCGGTAGATGGGGCTGACGGAGTCATCGACGACGATGCGCGGCCGCTCGGTGATCCGCAGCGCCATCATGATCGCCTCGTACAACGCCGTGCCGCCGTCGTACAGGCTGGCGTTGGCCACCTCCATCTCGGTCAGGCGGCAGATGGCGGACTGGTACTCGTAGATCGCCTGCAAGATGCCCTGCGAGATCTCCGGCTGGTACGGCGTGTAGGCCGTGTAGAACTCGCTGCGCGAGACGAGGGCGGGCACGGCCGCCGGAATGAAATGGTCATAGAACCCGCCGCCCAGGAAACTGATGAGGTCCACCTTGTTCCTGGCCGCCATGCTCGCCAGGCGGTTGCGGACTTCCTGCTCCGCGAGGCCCGGGGGGATGTTCAGGCCGGGCGACCGCAGGTCGGGCGGGATGTCGCCGAACAACTCCTCCATCGACCGGCCGATCTGGCGGAGCATCGCTTCCTGCTGCTCGGGCGTATTGGCGATATAGGGCATGCTGTCTCTCTGCCTGTGCGGGCCGCGCCAGTGCTAAGCCTCTTGACCTCGTGCGCGGTGGGTCTCCTGACCCACCGCGCGGCAATTGCCCCCGTGCGGCGAGATAACGCAGGTGCGCGGCGGGTCGGGAGACCCGCCGCGCTAAGTCGCGTTGTAGGGCTAGTGCGCCGCCTCGGCCTCCAGGTGCTTGCGGTACTCCTCCGGACTGAGCAGGCCGGACAGGGCGTCGGCGCCGGCCACCCGGATTTTCACCATCCAGCCTTGGCCGTACGGATCGCGGGCGAGCGTCTCGAAGTGGTCGGCCAGAGGCGCGTTGACCTCCACGACCTCCCCCGTAACAGGGGCGAACAGGTCGACGGCCGCCTTGACCGATTCGATCGCGCCGAGCGGCGTGTCCCGGGTCACCTGGGCCCCTACCTTGGGGAGTTCCAGGAAGACGATATCGCCCAGTTGTTCGACGGCAAACTCGCTAATGCCCATCGTCACGACGGCGGCGACGGCGTCGAACCGGGCCCACTCGTGGGTCTTCGCGTACCTCAAGTCCTCTGGCACCATGCACGTTCTCCTGGCCCTGGGGCCGGCCGGTTCAGATCAGCCGGTGGAGTTGCCCGATCCGCGATTCGACCTCCCGGCCTGTGAAGCAGAACTTCATATCAAGAAACTTCTGCCGGAAGGCCCTGACCTCGTCCTTGACCGAGCGGCCGCGCAAGACCACGTCGGCCATCAACTCGGCCACCGGCTCGAAATCGGCCTCCCGCATGCCGAAGCGGGTCATCTCGGCCACCCCCAACCGGAGGGCCCCGGCGGCCGTAAAACCCTCTTCGTGCGGACACGCCTGGAAGTTGACGATGATGTTGCTCTCCTCGAGCCGCCGCGCGGCCTCGGGCCCCTTGGCATAGCCGACCTCGACGACCACCTGGTGCGTCTGGGTATAGCCGAGCGCCGGGTCGCCGGCCACAGACATCCCGCCATGTTGCAGAGCCTGTGCCAGGGCCCGCGCGTTGGCCAGAACCTGTTTCTGGTACTCGTCGCGGAAGTGGCTCATCTCGTAGGCGGCCATCAGCAGGCCCAGCAGCGTCCCCAGGTGGTGGTTGCTGACCGAACCGGGGAAGGTCCGGCGGCGCACGGCCTCCCACAGCGGCCAGCGGGTGTCCTCCGGACGGCTGTTCATGGCGATCAGGCCGCGCTGCGTGCCGAAGAACGTCTTGTGCGACGAACCGGTCACCACGTCGGCGCCTTCCTTGAACGGCTCCTGGAAACGCGGCCCCACCAGGCCCAGCACGTGGGCCATGTCGTACATGAGCACGGCATCCAGGCCCAGTTCTTTCACCATCGCGCGAATCTCGCCGACGGGCTCCGGGTGCAGCACCATGCTCTTGCCGAAGATGATCAACTCCGGCCGGTAGCGGGCGATGATTTCGCGACATGCGGCCACGTCGGTGCGGTACGGATTGTCGGCCATCGCCGGAAACGGCACCACGGCCGGCCGTTCGGTCCTGGGATCCCGGGCAACGAAGTCTCGCAGCGCGCCCATCGGCTGGGCCGACAGGTGGCCCCCGCGAAGGATCGGGTGATTGAGAACCTGCCGGAGGCGCCGCGGCTCGGCGCTGCGGTCGGCCAGGTTGGCGCAGTCCATCAGCGAGCTGTAGACGACCGTGTTGGCCATCTGGCCGCTGATCGCGCGGGTCTCGACCTGCGTGCAACCCAGGTACGCCCGCAGCTCGTCCTCAATCATCCGTTCGACGGCTTCGATGAAATCCGTGCCCTGGTAGTAGAAGATCTGGGCGTCGTAGAAGGCGCGGACTTCCTTGTGCTCGGCGTACCGGAAGGCCGGGTCCATGACCGAGAGCAGCCGCACCGCCGGCGACGGCGTCATCTCCGACGGAATCAGGTTCAGGCACTCCCGCTGCCGCCAAACGGTGTTCTCGGCGGCCATGTCCAGGAGCCGATGGACTTTGCCGAGCATGGGAACGGGCGGCGCCGCCGGCCCCTGCGCCTCCGGCGCGCTATGAAGAACCGGGCGAGCATAGGGCGGCGCATCGTTCCTCAGATGGAACGGCACGATGACGGCCTCCGCGGCGCGGCCGCGAACCTCGACCTGGATCGGCTGGCCTGCGCACAGGCGGCTGTCGACCATCGCCAGGCCGATGGCCCGCAGGCCCGTCTCCTCGCTGAATTGCGCCGCCAGCCTCTCGCCCTGCGTCTTCCAGTACGGAACCATCGTGCCGCTGGTCACGTAGCCGACGACTTCCGTTCCGCCGGCGGCGAGGACCTTCGCCCCCGCCCGGGCGATGGCCTTGCCCAACACGGCGATGGGCATGATCAGCCGCGGCAGGACCTCTCGCGGCCCCGGATCGTGCTGGAGAATCCTCTTGAACTCCTCGTGCTGCCGCTGGAGCGCGGCCCGGCCGATGTACTCTCCTTTGAGCGGCGAGAAACTCACGGCCGTCTTCGCCAGCGCGCAGGCGAAGATCGGAATCTCGCGGCCTTCCGGGTCGACACCCAGTTCGTGGCCGTACAGCGGCAGGCCCGCCTCCAGGCGCAGCGTATCGCGAGCGCCCAGGCCCGCGGGCGACGCCCCGCCGGAGACCAGGAGATCCCAGACGGCTTCGGCGGCCCCCCGCGGCAGGAACATCTCAAAGCAAAGCGGCTCACCCGTGTAGCCGGTGCGCGCGAGCAGGATGCGGCGGCCCGAGATCGTGACGAGGCTGAGGGCATTCCGCCGCGGTTCGGGCAACGAGCCGGACTCCAGCACGCCGCCAAGGATCTCCTTGGAGAGCGGTCCCTGCAACGAGAGCATGGCCACGCCGTCGGACGCGTCGGTCATCTCGACGGACGCGAAGGTCGAAGAATCGCCGTGGCGATCGGTCCGCACCGCCTGCACGTGATCCCAGTCCTTCTGCCGGTTGGCGGCGTTGACCACCAGCAGGTACTCGTCCTCAAAGAAGCGGTACAGGTACGCGTCGTCGATGGCGCCGCCCCGCTCGTTGGGGATCATCGTGTACTGGGCCTGCCCCACGTCGAGCGCCGCGGCATTGTTCGTGAGCACGTGCTGAAGCAGCGCCACGGCGCCCGCGCCGCGAAACACGAAGCGGCCCATGTGCGAGACATCGAACAACCCGGCGAAGCGGCGGGTCTTCAGGTGCTCCGCCACGATGCCATCGAGATATTGAAGCGGCATCTCCCACCCGGCGAACTCGACCATCTTGGCGCCGAGCGCCACGTGCCTGCCGTGGAGGGCCGTTTTCCGCAGTTCGCTCATGGCCTGGCCTGTGGCTCCGATCCTGGTAGTCCGTCACACTTGTTCGTGTGAATGCAACTGGGTAGCGCGGTGGGCAGTCCCGCCCGCCCCGCTTACCTTACCGACAGTTTCAGTTGCGACGGACGACTAGCCGCTCGTCCGCGTGCCCCTCCGGTCGAAGAATCGCCGTGGCGATCAAACACCGCCTCTCTTCCTTCTACAGTACCGAGATTCCTTGCCACAGGCAACACCAGAGACTACGATCCGTGCGGCTCGGCGCGGGGGAGAGATCAGACGACGGCGCAGGTCTTGCCCGAGACAGGGCACGCGAGCGGCCGCGGACGAAGGCAGGCCCGGCCGGCGTGTGCCGGGCAACAGGGAACCACGAGTGCCGTTTCCGGAAAGGTGGTCCCGCTTTCCGCGCGGGACAGATGCCCAGCCGCCGAGGAGGCCCAAGCGTGAGCCGCACAACCCGAACCTGGCGTTTCGCAGTCCCGGCGGCGGTCGCCCTCTTCCTCGGCGCGGCCGGCGGATGCGCGTCCGCCGCACGCTCCCGCCTCAAGATGGGGCGGAAAACCTCGCTCCCGCCCCCACGCCGCACCTAACGCGGTGCTAACCCAATTCCCCTGGACCAGCACAGGCGCCGTCAACCGTCAAGCCAATTAAGGTGCATGTCACCGGAACTACCGGGAACTACCGGAACTACCCGGCTTTTTCTCTCGGAACGCCCTGCGACATAGTGCGAGCAACTGCTGCACCGCATTTTGCACCACGGTGCAGTGGCCTGGCGCCGCTTTGTGGCGCGGGCCGACCAGCGCCGCGCAGGGGGTGGCAAGCCTTGCGTGGCGGTCAATCTGACCGCTACGTCGGAGAGCGCGTGACTGTGCCAACGAACCCCCGCAAACCTGCCGTCGTCCCCCTGCTTACGCGTGAAGCGCGAATCAAGAGGCAGTTGCGGCAGCATCTCCGAAACCTTGGTTTTGCACGCGATGGACGTGGGCAGCTTCGGCCGTCCCTGCATGGTGGCCGCGCTATTTCACGTATGGTGGCTGCCAGAGCTGCCGGATGTCAACGATGCCGAATCTCAGCATTGCCAGCCGTTCTACTCCAAGGCCGAACGCGTACCCCCCAACTTCTTGCGGGCTGAAACCGGCTAGTCGGAGTGTCTCGGTCGCTAGGACGCCGCATCCGGCGATCTCTATCCATCGCTCACCAGCGCGGATCGATACGTCGAGGCAGGACTCCACGCCCGAGTACTCGCCGGGTTCATACCTGAACGCCGTCTGCCCGAGCACAGCTTCGATGGCCTTCTGCAGGGCGACTTTCATGGCCTCTGCATTCGCCCCGGATTCGATGCACACAAGATCCAGTTGATGGAAGACCTTCAGGTGGCTGGCGTCTTCGGGATCATTGCGGAAAACCCTTCCGGCGGCGATTAGGTGCACGGGCGGCTTGCGGCCGACCATGCCGCGAAACGTCGCCGTCGTGGTTTCCGTGCGCAGCACCTTGTACTCATCCACGCGGAAGGAATGGTACTGGTCCTGCCCGACCCCCGGCGAGGCGGCGTCCACGATTTCCTCATCGGCGCCGATCCACTCGTAGCCGACGAATGCGGCACGGACCGCGTCGCAGACCCTGCGGATCGGATGCTCCGGCAACTCCATGGGCCGCGGGCGGTTCACCAACTCTTCGATGATCCTGTCTCGGAATTCGGGTTTCGGGGTGCTGTCGTGTAGAGTCTGTTTTACCATGTTGAGCATCCTTTCCTTGAGCCGGCCGCGCGAGGCGTTGAGCCGGTTCTTCACTGTGCCGATGGGAACCTCCAGAAAGTCGGCGATGTCCGCCTGCGAATACCCGTTGATGTAGAACAGCGTTGTGACCTCTCGTTCGGCCGCGGGAAGCCCGTGGACGGCCTTGAGTACCTCGTTTCGCATCTCATCCTGCTCCAAGTCCATGAGGGGTTCATTCGCCTCAGACGGCAGGCTTACTGCGGTCTCCAGGGCCACGGTCGGTACAGTCTTCTGCCGCACCATGCGCCCGCAAGAAGACCAGACAATCCGGCGAAACCACCCGGGGAACGCCTCCGGCCGCTCAAGCTGCCCCAGTCTTTCGAACGCGACGATGAACGCCTCCTGGGCTGCATCCTCGGCAAGATGGAAATCCGCCAGAATCGAGTAGGCGTAGCCGCAGGCCATGTCTCGAAACCGGTGCACCAGTTGGCCGTAAGCCTCAATGCGTCCGGTTCGTGTTGCTGCGTTGGCGGCACGAACCACAAGGTCGCGGACCGTTTCCACCTGAGCACCTCTTGTTGAAGGCCTTCTACATGTAAGAGCCACAATCGGCTCTCCAAGATTACCACAAATCGCACGAATCAGAATCAGAGAATCAGGGACGCTTCCTAATGGCATTAGGTTAGGGTGCATCCCCTTTCAGGACAAGGACTTACGCCATTCTCCTCACGATAATACGGTGCGCTGTGACCTGGAAACCATCAAGAAGCCCCATGTTCCTGGCCCGCCCTTCTGTCGGCCAGCGAGAACGAGGGGACGGCGACTGACGGTAAAGTGTTGTTGCATAACACGTTACGCTTATCCTAATGCCATTAGGAAGCGTCCCTGACTCGGCGTGCAGCTCCGCGGCCGCGTCACACCAGGTAGAAGGCCGTCTGACGGTCGCCGAGGACCCGGCAACCGTCGCGGGTGAACACCACGTCTTCCTCGATCGATAGGCACACCTTCTGGCCGTCCCACTCCGGCACGGCGTCGGCCACCGACAACTCCATGGTGAAGGCGGAGTTGGGCCGCAGGGCCACGTCGCCGCGCCCGGGGCAGCGCCCCTGCTCCCACGGCAACCCGATGAGCGGGCCGGGCTCGTGCAGGAGCAGGCCCAGCGAATGCGAGTAGACCGCGGGGTTGGGCACCTGGGCGTCGCGAGCGCGGGCGAGGATGGCCGCGAGCAGTTCGTTGCCCGTCAGGCCTTCGCGGAACTGGGCCCGGAAGATGTCCTGCAAGCGGTTGGCCTGGGCCAGGAGCCGCCGGAGGCCCTCGGGCGCGTCGGTCTCGCCGGGCCGCCGCACGTAGGCCCAGTGCTGGTGGTCGCTGTTCAACCGCAGGTAGCGGATGCCGCAGTCGCAGTGGATCAGGTCGCCGGGGCGGATCGCGCGGTCGTCGTCGCCGAACTCCTTCTTCATCGTGTCGCGGCGCACGCGGTTAAAGAAGGGCTTGAACGCCAGCGGCAGGCCCAGGTCGGCGGCGCGCTGCCAGTAGTGCCACTCCAGGTCTTCGGCCGTGGTCCGGCCAGGCACGATGGTCTCGCGGCTGTAGCACCCGGCCATGATCCGGCGGGCCACGGCCGCCACGTCCTCGTAAAGCCCGACTTCCTCGTCCGTGAGGGTGGCGAGCCATCGGGTGGCCATGGGCTCGGCCGAAGCCAGGCGGTCGACATACTTGGCCGGCAGGGCCTGGACGAGTTGCTGGTACAGGTTGTGCGTCAGGCCGCCGGCCGCCCACTGCACGCGGCCGATGTTCAGGCCGATGCGCCGCGGGTCGCGCTCCTCGATGATCCGGCCGAGCAGCGGCCACTGCTCCTCTTCGCGGCGCCCTTTCCACGGCTGCTCGAAGAGGCCCCCGGTGTTGGTCATTGCGAGGCTGATACGCTCGACGCCCTTGGCGGCCCCGCGGTCGTAGAGCACCAGCATCTGGAGGATCGGGCACCACGTGTCCATCGGCATCATCGAGACAAACACCGGGTCGAGGTCATCCTCCTGGCAGAGGATCACCCACATGTCGAAGCCCGCCTCGCGCATGGCGGCGGGCAGGACGGTCGCGAGGCGTTTCTCGAGGACCTCGCGGATCACCCGCGCCTGTTCCCGCACGGGCAGGACGCCGGAGCGGCCCTCGGTCGATGCATCGCCAACGGATGCCTCCAACGGCCGTTCGCCCATCGGACACCTCCTCGGAGCCTATCCGAAAAACCGCGGGTCAGGCATACTTATTGAAGCAAACGCGCCGTTGCGTTTGCTTCAAGAAGGTCTTACCTTACTGTAACCGCTGGCCTGCACGGATATGCCTGACCCGCGGTTTTTCGGATAGGCTCTATGGCCTCGTCGCCGGCGGGCTGGCGCCGGCAGCCGTCCGGGGCCGCTTGGCCTCGGCGGCGGCGCCCATCGCGTCGGCCTTCTCGCGGTAGTTCTTCCACATGGCCTGGACGAACGGCCCGCTGGCGGCGCCGGTGGTTTTCTTCGCGTCGCCTTGGCCGGACTCGACCTCTTCTTTCCACCAGCGGTCTACGTAGTCGAAGAACGCGTCGTGGTTCCAGTTCTTCCGGGCGCCCATCAGCCGGGCGGCCAGGGCCTGGCCGACCCACGTGGGGCCGTTGAGACGGCGGTAGGCGTCGGACTTCTCTCCGTCGTTGTCGCCCTTGAAGGGCGGACCCTTCCATTTCTCCGGCGGTAGGTGCTCGTGCTGGAGGCCGGGGTGGATCTGCCAGAGGGCCTTCTGCCCGCGATAGCCCTCGCCGTAGTAGGTCTGCTCGTCCTCGGCGAAGAGGGCCTTTACGCCGGCCATGCTCGGGTCGTCGAGCATCAGGCCCGCGAAGAGGATGGGCCACTTCCGCCCCGAACAATGCCCGCCGTTGGCCGGCCAGAGCTTGTCATAGGAGCGGGCCATGCCATAGAGGTCGATCCCAAGCTGGACAAACCGCGCCAGAAGCGTCTCGTTCTCTCCCTTGGGGTCGTCCACGAGGAGGAGCAGGCCGGTCTGGGAGGTGATCGTGGTCAGTTCCCTTCCGTAGTCGGGCATGTTCTCCAGGGGGTGCATGTCGCGCGAGACCCAGTCGGCCAGGTGGTCCAGCCAGATCCGCTGAAGGTTGCGCTCGAGAAACTTCCGGTCAGGCAGCGCCGCCGAGCAGGCCAGCCGCGGCACCAGATCGCGGCGAAGCTGCGAGAGGGTAAACCGGGGCTTCTCGGCCCCGACGAACGGCGGGCGGAACGCATCGGCCGGCGGGGCCTTCTCCAGGCAGGTGAGCACGACGGCCGTCCGCAGCGGGCCTCGGGCATACTGGCCCGGCACGGTGTCCGCGGTCCTGTCGCCGACCTTGGCGAGGCTGTGGGTGCTGACGAGGGACTGGCCCGGCTTGAGCTCCAGGGGGAAGCCCGCGCGGAGGGCGGCGTCGAAACCGGCGATGCGGTCGTCGTACCCCTGCTTTCGCCCGGCGGCCGGGTTGACGACGGACCCGCTGCGGCCGGGCTCGGGGGCGGGATCGACGGAGCGGACCGCGACCGGCCCCACGACCCACCAGTCGCCGGTGGCGAACCGGCCGACCGTGCAGGGCTTGTCGAACGTCCAGGTGATGGCGTACTGGGCGACCGAGCGCGCCTCCTCGGCCTGCGCCGCGGCAGCCCCGGCCAGCGCGATCGCCGCGAGGATGACCTGACGGATCTTCATGGTGTTCCCCGTTTCTTGGCCCGGATGGACCAGGCCCGGGTCTCAGCCGTCGAGGATGCCGACAATGCCCGACAGGTTCGCCGGGACAAGATCAAGGCGGTACTTCGGCTGGGTCGAGAGCGTCATGATCACGGTCCGCGCCCCCTGGGTCTTGTGGGGGATGTTCAGGTCCTGGGCGGCAACGATGATGTCCAGGTCGGACTGCCCAGCCGGTATCGTGGCGACGTTGGAGTACAGTATCTCGGCGCCCAGCTTGAGGCGGTAGTCCGTGCCGCCCCTGGCCGTGCCGCTGAGCCTCCAGGGCACCGTCAGGGCGTAATACGTGCTGCCGGTACGGTGGATGCGGAAGATGCCCGTGTCCGGCGAATCCTCGGTGGCCTGGTTATCGAACACCACCAGGGAAACGGTCGGCTCGTTGTCCAGGATGGTCACCGTGGCGGTTCGATTGGCCGCCGTCGGGTCCATGCTGTAAGCCGAAGTCTTCGTCAGCGTCAGCACCATCGTCTTGGCGGGCTCGACGGTGAAGTCATCTCCAGGCACGACGGTGACGGTGACGCTGGATTGGCCCTCCGGAATGGTCACTCTGTTCGTGCCCAGGGCCACGCCGTTCACCTTCAACTTCGTACCCTTGGGGTCGCCCCAGCCCTCGGTGCCGCCAATCTGGAGCATGACGTTCAGAGGATTGGCGGTGCCGCCCGAGCGCGTGATGATGAACGCCCCGGTGTCGGGGTCGTCGTCGGGAGTGGTCTCGGCCGCCGTGGCGTCCGCGGCCGCTATGCTCACCACCGGCTCGTTGTCCAGGATGGTCACCGTGGCGGTTCGGTTGGCCGCCGTCAGGTCCAGGTGGTACGCGGGCCTGGCTGCCAGCGTCAGCACCACCGTCTGCGCCGGCTCCGCCAGGGCGTTGTCCCGCGGAGTCACCGTGATGTCCACGTGGTCCTGCCCGTCAAGAATCACCGCCGAGGTCTTCGTCAGGTTCGCGTCCCCCAGGCCCAGCGTGTAGTCGGCCGTGGACCCGAACGTGGCCGTCCCCGTGCGCGTGAAGTACACCGTCAAGGCGCCGGCGGTCGTCGTCCGGCTGATGCGGAACGTCCCCGGATTGGCAGGCTCGCCGACGAGCGTCTCAGCCGCCGTGGCGTCCGTGGCCGCCAGGCTCACCACCGGCTCGTTGTCGAGGATGATCACCGTGGCGGTTCGGTTGGCCGCCGTCGGGTCCAGGTGGTACGTGGGCTTGGCCGCCAGCGTCAGCACCACCGTCTGCGCCGGCTCCGCCAGGGCGTTGTCCCGCGGAGTCACCGTGATGTACACGTGGTCCTGCCCGTCAAGAATCACCGCCGAGGTCGTCGTCAGGTTTGCGTCCCCCAGGCCCAGCGTGTAGTCGGCCGTGGGCCCGAACGTGGCCGTCCCCGTGTGCGTGAAGTACACCGTCAAGGCGCCGGCGGTCGTCGTCCGGCTGATCACGAACGTCCCCGTATTGGCAAGTTCACCCTCGAGCATCTCGGCCGCCGTGGCGTCCACGGCCGCCAGGCTCACCACCGGCTCGTTGTCCAGGATGGTCACCGTGGCGGTCCGGTTGGCCGCCGTCGCGTCCAGGGTGTACGCGGGCCTGGCCGCGAGCGTCAGCACCACCGTCTGCGCCAGCTCCGCCAGGGCGTTGTCGCGCGGGGTCCCCGTGATGTCCACGTGGTCCTCGCCGTCGGGAATCACCGCCGAGGTCGTCGTCGGGTCCGCGCCCCCCACGCCCAGCGTGTAGTCGGCCGTGGGCCCGAACGTCGCCGTCCCCGTGTGCGTGAAGTACACCGTCAAGTCGCCGCCGGTCGTCGTCCGGCTGATCCGGAACGTCCCCGGATTGGCAAGCTCGCCGGCGAGCGTTTCAGCCGCCGTGGCGTCCGTGGCCGCTATGCTGACAGAGGGCTTGACCGGCGTATCCGAGGTCGTGTACAGGCGGGCGTAAACCCCGGCGGCATCCCCGCCGCCCTGCCCCCACCAGGCGACGACGAAGTTGCCCTGGTCGTTCATGGCGATGGCGGGCGCGGCCTGGAAGCCGGTGGTGTAGGCGTTGACGCCCAATTCCGCCCCCTGAGCGACACCGGCGTTGTCGTAGTTGCGGCCTCGAATGTCGTAGTCGTCGAAGGTGAGAGACAAGTCCCAGACGACCTCAAACCCGGTGCAACACGCGGCCACAGCCGGGCTCCAAACAGAGCCGGCAGCAGCCGGATCGTTAATCAAGAAGTTCCCGCCCTGCGGCACGCCCGAGCTGTCGTAACGTTGGCCCACCACTCCGTCGGCAACGCCGGCCGAGTACTCTCCCGCCCAGACAACCATGAAATTGCCGCCGTCGTCCATGGCGACGTCCGGCCTCACCTGCCCGCCATCCGTGTAGGTGTTGACCGCGAATTCCTGGCCAACGCCCTGGCCCGTGCCGTCAAATCGCCTGGCGACGATGTCGGGTTGCCCGTCGCCGATATTGTTGGCGCACAGGACCGCCACGAAACTCGAGCCGTCCGCGTTGGCGGCCACGTCCACGTCCCACTGGACCCCGGCGCCGCCGCTGACGAGGATTTCGCCGGTCACCGGCCCGGAGGGGCTGAACCACCGGGCGTAGGCGTCGATGTCGTCCAAAGCGAGCTGCCGGGTCCAGACGACCGCGAAGCTGCCATTGTCGGCCATGGCGATACCCGGTCGTTCCTGGGTGCCGGCGGTGTAGGCGTTGACCATGAAAACGCCGCCCCTGGGCGTGCCGGAGGCGTTGTAGCTCCGACCATAAATGTCGCTGAAGTCATCCGCCGTCCAGGCGATGACGAAGTTGCCGGCGGAGTCCATGGCAACGGCAGGGCCGTAGCCGTCGGCGGCCACCAGAAGCGGAGCGCCCTGGGCAACGCCCGAGGCGTTGCAGCGGCGGGCGTAAACCCCGGCCGTGTTGGTCGTGCCGTCATCTGTCCAGACGACCACGAAGCTGCCGCTGTCGTTGCGGGCGACGGCCGGGTAGGCCTGCTCGCCGGCGGTCAGCGGCGTGTTGACCACAAAGTCGGCGCCCGCGGGCGTGACCGTCAGCAGCAGGCGCTGCTCAAGGGGCTCGAAAGCCTGTACGCCGATTCGACCCAGGCCGGCCTGTGACTTGGCGTTGCGGTTCTTGCGTGGTTTCATGGCGCCTTTTCCTTCTCAGCCGACATTTACCAAATGACGTTGGCCCGCGACCGCCGCGGGCGTCTGCTCTCAATAGAGTTGTGACTGAAAGAACCTGGTCATAGGTCACAGGCCCTGGCGGATCGCGATAAGGCTGACCTTTATTCTGATCGACATAGGCGCCTTTCGTGCCGACCGAGGCAGCCCCGTGACGGGCTTGGTAGGGGACATCGCAACCGTGCTCTTGCCCAGCGCCTCTGGGGGTCGGAATCGGGTTCTGACCGGGTCCGCTGGGTATATATCGGCACCGCGGCAGACGCCCTGAAGTGAATGTTGGGCGGCTCCTCGACGAGGATACAGGCAATATATGTAGTCAACCCCTCAACCTTTGTCGCGACGTCGTGCCGCTGGGGCCACTCGCCTTTGAGAAAGGTGAAGTTGCTCGTTGGCAAGCCCCGTGGTTAGCCCTGTCTCCTCCGTCCTGCGGACATGCGCCGCCGCACGGTCAGTAGAGCGGCCCGGGGTGCGCCGTCACGCTCTGCGTCCACTCGGAACACCGCTTGCCCCCGGCGTCGCGTATCGTCAGCCGCAACATGTAGGCCCCAGGCTCGAGCGCGGACAGGGGTAGCGCCATCCGGGGCGGGTCCGCCAAATCCTGCCGGGCCTCGGCGCGCACCGCGCCCCCGGCCGCTTCAAGCGCGGCCGCGACCGTGTGGCTCCCCTTGGCGACGGACGCCGTCCCGATCGCGTCGAAGGCGAAGGCCAGCACCCGGCGGGGCAGCAGCACGTGGCGGGGTGCGTCGAGCCCCGCGATCACCGGCGCCGTCAGGCGCAGGAGCGACGCCTCCCCCACGTCGAAGACGAGCCGCGTCCCGTGCGCGTAGTCGTGCTCGGAGACGTAGAGCTGCACGCGGCTGACCGACTTCCACGGCTCCGCCCCGGCGTCCGCCGCCGCCATCATCTGCTTCACGGAGAAACGCACGGGGACCCATACGCGCTGCTCGCCGCCAAGGTCCACCGTCGTCGCGTAGAGCGACCCCTTCTTACCGTGCGACGAGATGACCAGGCCGACGGGCGTGCGATCGTCGGCCACCTCGTCGCGGCTGGAGTCGATGCGGACCCAGAACGCGAGGGTATCGTATCGGCTCATGTCGAGTTCGCCCGGCTTGAATTCCCGCGCCAGTCGAGGCCAGCCGACGGGGTACTTGCCGCCCTCGCCGCCGTCGTTCTTATGGTCGATGCCGACCGTCCATCGCAGCCCCGTCTTGCCCGCGTGCCGCGCCGCCTCCGTGACCTCGGTCTTCCCCTCGGCGGTGCCGTTCCTCCAGCCGGCGAAGTCGCCGCCGAGGTCGAAAGTCTCGAGGGTTCCCGCCTGGGCGGCGGTCTCGTACGGCGAAGCGGCCTCCGGGGCGGGCTTCGGCGGGGCGGACCCGGCGATCAAGACCGACGGGGCCGTCGCCTTTCCCATGGAGGGGTACTCGAGCAACCTCGCGGTCTGGGCCGCCAGGCGCCACCGGACGACGTCGAACTCCTCGGAGGGCCACATGCCCTCGGCCAGGTACCGCGGCTGGACGCGGATGGCGTCCCACGTCTCGCGGAGGAGCCGCCGCCCGTCGCCGACCGCCGCGAGGCAAGCCGGGTCCTTCGATCCTTCGCGCTCCACGATCGCCTGCTGGAGGGTATATATGTAACGGGCGTCATCATACCCCTCGCGGAAGCACGACCAGTAGACCGCGGGGATGACCTCCCCTTCGTCATCGACCCGTTGCCCGCACCCCGAGTATCGGCCGCGGAGGTAGTCGAACGGGTCCGGGTCGGACGGCCAGCACCAGTGCCAGGGGATCAACGTGGTGTACCCGCTCCGCCAGAGGCCGAAGCCGTAGGTCATCCGCCCGCCCTTGCACATCGTCCGGCGGTCCTTGATCTCGCCGGCGTTGTGGTTCGGGTAGCACCAGTACTCGTACCGCGTCTGGGAGACGATGCGGTCGAAGGGCACGGAATAAGGCTGGGAGCACCAGACGTCGAGATATGGGGCGTAGTCGGCGGCATCGGCCCCGCTGGGATCCTTGGTCGCGTACGTCCGTACGCCCGCGGCCTTCAGTGCGGCGTAGACCTTGACGCCGAACTCCTTGCAGGAGGCGTCGACCTCGTCGATCGGGCAGCAGATAAACTCCGGCCAGCCTTTCGCCTTGCGCTCCGCCTCGAAGGCCCGGAAGAGCTCGGTCACGCGCTCGTAGAACGCCGGCGGGGGCATCGGGTTGACCCGCCAGTGGCTCTCGTGCTTCCCGCCGGGCGTGGTGTCGCGGTAGATCCGGCCGATGGCGTTGTCGGCGGTAACCGGGGCCGGCCCCTTCAAGCCGGCGGCCAGCATCCGCTCGAGCTCGCCCGCGTCGGCGAGGACGATGCGCTTGCCGTCCTCGCAGCCGAGGTAGAGCGTCGGCAGCATGTCCAGGCCGAAGTCGGCCATCGCCTGGTAATCCTTGTCCGCGGCCCGGCGGATGAACGCCTCGTCGCGCCCCTTGTAGAGGGCCTTGTTCCGCGTGTAGAAGTAGACCGAGAAATGCTTGCGCGGGTCCTTCTGGAGCCGGAAGCCGAGGACCCGGAGGGCCAGGGGAATCTCGACCGCCCGGTCGAACCCGTCGTCCCAGACGGCGACGGTGCCCCGGTAGAGGCCGCCCTTCGCATCGTCGGGCACATGGATCGTCAGCCAGTACCGCTGGCACTCGCCGGCGGGCGAGGAGTGGACCGTCACGCGCTCCAGAAGCTCCGGCGTGCGGCGATACGTGGTCACCGTGGTGTACGCCGGGTAGCCGACGTTCCAGTAGGCGGCGAGGCGCACGTCGATGCGGTCGGGGGGAATCTCGCCGGAGGGAGACCTGAGCGGCGAGACCCGGACCTTCAGGTTCTGGAGCGGGCGCACGGGATACAGGGCGAACGTGACGGGCTCGAACTCGCCGGGCGTCGCGAAGGCCACGAGCGCCTCGACCCGCTCGTGGGCGAGCGGGCGGGTGTTGGGGTAGACGCTTTCCGTGAGGGGACGCTGGAAGAGAAGGTACCCCCGCTCCTTTTCCGGCCCTGTGAGGACCGGCTCGGGGGCGGTCTCGTCGAAAGGGATCTCCTTGGCGCTCTCGGGCACGGTCGGCTGCGGGTGGGCGCGCCGCTCGACCGCGCCGTCGGCCGGTTTGGGGCCGAGCCGGAGAGGCGGCAGTTCCGTGGGCGCCGACGCCCCCGCTGTGGCCCCGGCCATGAGCAGGACGCCGCACAGTAAGGCGATCCAGAAACCTCCGCGTCCGGACAGCGAGCGATGTTCCACGGCCGTCCTCCTAAATATAACCATCTTCACATTGGAGTTGTCCATGCCGGGTTCCAGGCCGGGATACCCCGGATCGCCCCCGCCCGGCTGCGGCACGGCAGGTTTCTCAGCGACAGGGTCGGCCAGGCTGTTCGCGTCGCCGCCGGGGTGATCGTCGTTTGGGCCATGGCCGGCGCGGCCAAGCTTGCCAGAACCAGCAAGCCGAGCAAGGACTTCCGAAACATGCGCGGTCTCATCGTTTCAGACCTGGGGACTGGTGATTCCGGGTACGTTACCCTCGCGGCCGTGCCGCGTCAACGGGGATAGTGGTGCCGATTACGGCTAACGGCGTAGGGTCGGCCAGAGGCCCACGATGAACGACCGAAGCAACCTTTGCCGTTCCTTGAGCCTTGGACATTGAGTGTTCAATGTTCGATCTTCGCCGTTGCCGTTGTCTTTGCTCTTGCCGCGCCGCGGTTTTCCGGCTACGCTGTGGCCATGACGAGAAGAACCGATAAGGATGTGTCGGGCCGCGGCGAGGGCAAGCCGTCGCCCTTGGTCGATACCCGCGTGATTTACTGCGGCGACAACCTCGTGCAGCTCAAGCGGCTGCCCGACGCCTGCATCGACCTC
>Ga0315273_10003605_pt1 | contig 18690 bp, 14 predicted proteins | sample YL17G02_0_MG_FD_205753 | JGI IMG/M metagenome (GOLD analysis project Ga0315273, IMG submission 205753) | Sediment microbial communities from Yellowstone Lake, YNP, Wyoming, USA - YL17G02_0 | ecosystem: Environmental > Aquatic > Freshwater > Lake > Sediment | place: USA: Wyoming | collected...
AGAAGGGCAATGGGACTTGAAGACGACGGCCTTGAATCGATGGACGATTCACATTGGGTGGAGTTGCCAGCAAACCGGCTGGACCATTATTATTATAGACCAACGGATATCCTGTTCCTGTGGAGCCACCTCCATAGATTCCCTTTGAAGGGTCATACAATTCGGGTACATCTCCCACCAAGACCCGCCATTTTTGATAAGAACGATTGTCCAAATCACATTGAGCTTTACTGATTATATAAGATCCATCAAACTCTTGGATTTTTTGGCCTCCAATGAAAATTCCTACACTTTGAATGATTTGGCATCCAATATATTCCGCCCATGCAAAATTATATTGAGACTGTCTGCCATTCTGGAGGGGCAGACCCTCGATATATTTACAAAAAATGTCTGGCAAATCAAATGTGAAATAAATGTCACGGACCAAATCGGCAATGCGCTGAAATTTGTATCGAATCTGGATCGGCTGATCGTATGATAAACTCTGCGGACCATCCATCGAAAATGTTACGGACTCCTCGGAAAAATGTGCATATTTCTTATAGGTTTTATAAAAATAGGTAAAACTGGGATTACCACTTAATAGCACATTTTGTGCTCCGTATGCTACTAAGGAGTACAGACCACCTCCAGGCATCACTAGTGTTATTATAGTTAATCTATTTGCCCTTTAGACCTACAGATTGACAATTATTACATAAGATAAATGAGTAAAATTTGTAAAATTTATAAAATTTAATACGATTTGGCCCACCATGTATCCGATAAATAGGGTGGTCGATCCATTAACGATGAGGAATCCATTTTCGATGAGGGGCCCTCATTGACCAGTGTTTGAATTTCAGCATAGCAGAGTGCATAACTGAAATAATACAGACGACTGATCATGCCCTGCGCCGCACCAAATACATCAAACCCATTTTCATCCACTGATTCAAGGGTTTTTGGCATGGTAATGCGTCTCTGACTGAAACATACGATGTCCTGGTAGTTTTGGTAGGGTGTGTATCCGTCAAATGAGTATTTTTTCGATAAATTACCATTGATGTAAATTTCGAGCGCATTTTCTCGGCAAACAATCACCACATGCACCCATTTTCCAACGGGGATATTCTCCACTTCCACATAATTATTCCATGTCTTGTAGGTATTCATATACACACGAAGGGTATTGGTATCAGAGCGAAGATAAACACCGGGCCCTAACAGGGGAAATTGCGAGGAATATCCTTTGTGGAAAATGTGCTGTAGGCCATATTCTTGTCGGAAGGTGGATGGATTCACATTTAAATAAAAGGAATAACTAAATTCAATTCCACTTCGCTCATTTTCAGACAAATGAACCGGCTTTGAACCTGGGATATTTGGGTTTTGTATGATTGTTTGTGATTTATCATTCATGACATAGGTATTGGGTAATAGTTCCGTTCGATTCATTGTCATGCGATTGTAGTAATTATAAATCACCTCCACAAAGATAAAAGAAAGGTAAATAACAACAACAAGTAATGCTGCATATAGAATTTGCTGTCCGCTACCGGGTGCCTCACCGGATCGCTGCGTATTTCCATTAGTTCCAGATGGTGTTGAGAACATGGATCTCCTTTTAATTCATTGTATTATTTATTTGTGAATTGGATGAAACATTGCTAGATACCGATGGCTCAAAAAAAGAGGAAAACCACTGACTAAGAGAGAGAATGGGCTCAGGGCCGGCCATATAATTCGTATGGACCGCCTCGGGGTTAAGCGCGCGATCATACATCGTCGTGGTCGATATTTTTCCGCCAAAACCACCGTGACCTAATAGAGTTGCACGATAACCACTTGCATCCACCTTAAACGGTGCAGGTAATACACATGAACGAGACAATTTACCATCCAGATACACATCCACTGTTCTTCCATTCACTGCCACCGTAAGACAGATCCACCGCTGCAGATCCACTTCGGGTAGGTCACACAGCGGCGTAGACTCGAGTAAGCCCGAATCCATTTGAATGTCCGCGAACATCTTATTGTACTGTTTGGTGTGGAGTGTGTCACATGGTGTGCCATTTTTGTCGTTATTCAAAAAGGAGGAGGACTGTCTGTCACAGGTTTGAAGGCGAACACGAAGCGATGGCTTTGTGGCACCCAGAGAAATACCAATGGTCTGAAAGGATGATCCACCAATGCTTAGAATATGTTTGTGGCGATTTCGTCTAACACCCCAGTCGCTGATATACAGCCATGTAGAAATGGTGAATTCACCTCCTTCAAACAGGGGTGCTAATTTATCGGATCCCATGTTAATGGGACCTGCGGCAGATGCATCCTGCGTCTTTGTAATCAGCGGATAGCTATTTAATGTTCTCACGCCGAATAAGTATTGGTATAAGTAATACAATCCGAACAATCCTAGAAACAAAATAAGCACAGGAATGATTTGGGAGGCAGGAGATGAACTATTATTGGTGCTCATGATTCTGACAAATACACGGATATTCTATCAAGAGAATTTAAGCATAGGGTGTGCTCCATTGAACCAAATTATTGAGGGGGGCTTGTGTAATAGTATCACATGGAAAACCGGAAGGGCATTGCGCCAAAAGCGATACATTGGGTAATGTAAGATTGATGGGGTTGTCTTCTAAGATCACATTATTGGTATCCACATAGGTAGATCGTAATCGTTCCACATATTCGGGGCTCAACCGTGCGCCATTTACAATAACATGAATCACTGAACCATCCAATTTGTCATATCCAATCGATAGAGGGCTACTGATGACAACCGGATAATCATTCATTCGATGAGAGGCAACAATTTGTCTATCGTAAATAACATCGAATCGTCGGCCATCTCGTAAAATGGCAATAAATACCCATTTTTGTCTCGGAATGGGTGGGAGATCAATGACTTCAGTCTGTTTCACTGCACCGCGTTGCGTTCTCACTTGTAGTCTCGTTGGTGGATTTTGATCACCCATCGAAGAGGGCATTACTTCAAGACGCCAGTTATTTTCAACTTGCAGTAATGGGATATACTGATTTTGGTAATTAAGTGTGCGATTACCATTCTCCAATTTGAAAAAGCCCATCACGGTAGAACTCGATGACCCTAACAGGACCTTTTTAACAACATCAGCAGGGGCAATCTCCTTCTTTGTATTGAGTGGAGTCATTGTTGGAAGTACATCATTGTTACCCGATGACGGATAGATCATATAATTAACAATATACACGACAAGAAGTAGTATAATGATACCAAAGACGATTTGAGTAATAATCGACATTCTCTATTGATCGATTTGATTTTCTCTCCCCGTATGTTATGAGGAAGGCGTAGATGTTCCAGGTATGACATTTTCAATTGATGCAGTAACCGATGATATACCTTTTTTCACAGAGTCAGGGAGAATAGATGATGTATAGGAGGAAATGGCACTCATTGCAGCAGATGGATCCACCGCATCCTTAACACTATCGAGACAAGTGGATGAACCAGGAATTGGATCCGCTCCAAAGGTAGCAGCTGCAGTAAGTGGCGGTTTGGCCTCTCGAATTTCAGGCGCGATTAAGGCGCGATCCCAGATTTTAAGGGTACGCAGTTTGGCAACATTGGTAGATCCTGCGACAATGTCCCCCCTTACATCCAGAAGAGGCGCGCCATAGGAGCGCGTTTTCATGAGACGCCCGTCGATATAGACTTCAAATGCCTTATCCATGATAACGACGCCTAATCGAAAGGTATTCTGAACGGTGATATTGGGAATGATAATATTTTCCATGATGTGATTTTGATTTAGTACAGAGACAATCATATCGGTGGTATCGGGTAACAGGGCAACGACAAAATTATAGTATTGCAGCACGCTTAATAGGGTTGTGCGATCGACTGTTGTGGATGCATCCGCATCAATTGGCATTCCGCCTCGACTGACTAAAATGCGGGGCTGATTGGTAAAATAGATTGGATTCTCAATAAAAATGTCAAGAATAAAGGAATAGTCAAAGAACTTATTTCGAATCGGCGTTACTTCATTTTTAATCGTGTCTGAGTTTGTTTTCCAAAACAATACACCCGTATCCGTCCATGGTAGGGTAACGATACCGGGAGAACCAGGTTGTGAGCGAAAAATGGGTGTAATGTATTTATCAACAAATAACAACAGAATAATCATGACAATGATAATTGCTAACACGAATGCCAAAATACGCTTAATAGAACCAGTTGAATCACCTGTTGTATTATAATACGATCCCGTACTGGGCGTAGTAGATGGATAGGAAGTAGAACCGGTATCCTTTGACGCAAACCAGCCTGTATTGCGCTGTCCTTGACTTCCTGATCCAGGCCAACCCAAATATCTGGAAATATTGATACCTGTATTTGCCATATCTCTGTTATTTATCCTTCTTTTATAAGATGGCAATGATACATGATTATAATTTATGTACAGCATACATTACACCACCTATCACTGATAATACGACGCTTCCTGTCAGAAACCCCTTCACAAAAGAGGCATAATCCACTTCCTTCATGTCCTCTTTGGTCCATACAGGGGATCGATTTCTGGCGCCCACCTTTTCATAATAAGAAAGCACCTCTTCAAGTGTCCATTCGGGCTTTCCCAGCATTTTATTGACTTTATTGTGAATTTGAACAGTCCATTTAATGAGATCGGTTCTGGAGTCTAGGAAGGTTGAAATTGGCTTTTCTTGTAAATATTCTTTATAGTGCTCGCGGCAGATCGAGCAAGGGAGTAGAAAGGCAAGGGATTCATAAAACTCTTTGGCACATTTCTTATCGGTGTAGGTCGGATTTTTTGAATATCCCAATGCAACAATATGCATGGTGTGCCAGAAAAAAGGGCCCCATACACTTGGTGGAAATTGCATTCTATTTATCCTCTATCATTTCTTTGACTCTTTTTTTCTCATCTTATGATCTGTTAGCACGCTGACAGATGGTCTAAAGACTTTTAGTATGTATCCGATAAGAGAATCATAATATGATAACAAACCGGACACTACATTGTACCAATTGTGGATTAAATGGACATTTATTTCGTAATTGTTTATCACCTGTTACAAGTTATGGAATAATTGCAGTTCGATATGCAAATGATGCAAATATCACATCACTTTATTCGAAATCAACGAATATTTCAAATGCTAACGACTCGATTCAGTTTCTATTGATTCAACGAAAAGACTCGTTGGCATTTGTAGAGTTTATAAGGGGAAAATACATACAACACGATGATTCTTATATTGGATCACTATTATCTCGCATGACACAAAAAGAACATGAGCAAATCAGTACAAAGACCTTTCAAGAACTATGGTATGGTGTGTGGGGGGAATCTTTCATGGTTCGATCTCATAAAAATGAGTATGAAACATCAGAGCGCCGATTTTCACAAATTAAGGATAAATTACCACGGCTTCAATTAGAATATCCTACCAAATGGACGGAGCCTGAATGGGGATTTCCAAAGGGGCGGCGTACTCCCTATGAGACGGATCTGCACTGTGCAGTTCGTGAATTTCAGGAGGAAACAGGACTACATCCGTATGAATTTTCGATCCTACAAAATGCGAATTGCATTTCGGAAACATTTTTTGGCTCTAATCAGGTGCATTACTGTCATAAATATTACATTGCCATTTGTAATCAATCCACGGAGGTTGAAATGAATATGGATAATTTTCACATGGCACGCGAGATTGGAGGGATTTGCTGGTGCTCGTTAGATGAAGCTACCTCAAAGATTCGTCCGGATAATATAGAAAAACGAGAAATATTGCTAAAAGCAGGTAAAATTATGAAGAATTTTCACCCTGTTCATACGAATGAGATGCCTCGTCTATAGCACCGTCTATAGCACTGTAGTGCGGTGGAATTCTCAAAGCGTTTAGAAAGAAAATCAAATGTAGTTCTATAAATAGCAAGGATGTTTGGAATCTCCAAAAATTTATTACTCGAGAATGAAGATGAGGAGTCCTCTCCGAACCGCTCTGTCTCGAGCAATGTGGCCTCTGAGCCTGCAGTAGCAGAGCCTGTAGTGGCAAACGAAGTAGCAGTGGCAAACGAAGTAGCAGTGGCAAACGAAGTAGCAGTGGCAAACGAAGTAGCAGTGGCAAACGAAGCTGCAAACGAAGTAGCAGTGGCAAACGAAGCTGCAAACGAAGCTGCAGAGGTTTCTGCCATCGACGCTGCACAGGAGGTGGCAGATGCGCGTGAAACATTGATGAAATTTACCAAAGAGAATCGGCTTAAATTATGGAAAGTAATGCAGCAAAATGAACAAAATGATCCCATTTTATACAATTTGTTAAAAGAAGAATTTGGTGATCTAGAGGAATCACTTGCATCCGCTCCTGCAGAATCACCTGAAGAGTTTGAATTAAATAATTCAAATGAAAATGCAAATGAAAATGCAAATGAAAATGCAGAAGAGGTAGAGGACGCAGAAGAGGAGGCAGAAGAAGTAGAGGCAGAAGAAGAGGATGCAGAAGAGGTAGATGCATATCCAGAGGCAATTGTGAATGAGGAGGATGAATATCCAGAGGCAATTGTGAATGAGGATGAGGAGGAAGAAGATGAGGAAGAAGATGAGGAGGAAGATGATGATGAGTTTGTATTAAATGATGAAAATGACGAACCTGCACAAAAATTACCTGCAGCAGAATTACCCGCAGCAGAATTACCCGCAGCAGAAGCACAAGAAGCAGAAAATAATCAAGGATTGAAAACATTTCTTGCTGGTCAGACACCTGAACAATTGGAACTCATGTGGAAAATGAATCTGAATGAAGCCGATCGTGTATTAGTACAGGCAGAATTTGAAAAACGAGGACTACCTCTTCCTGCTATCAATAACAATAATAATAACAATAATAACAACAATAATAATGGTAATAACAATCCAACAGAGTTTGCCAATTTACCTCCTGATGATCTTCTGGAACGCTGGGATACAGAGACTGATTTTAAAGTACGCGATCAACTTGTCAAAGAACTCCAAAAACGAGGGATGTTCCCTTCTGCTTTTATGAATGAATGGGAACTCCAAACAGGCGCCTATCCCGATCTTCTTGATCCCGCATTCTTAAAAAAGCTCCTTGCCAAACGAGAATTTGCTGAATCTCTGCAGCAAGAATGGCAACCCGTCACAGATCCATGTGCAGGAGATAGCTTATTTGAAGTAACACCCGTTCAGCGATTCATTTCTAATTTTATGTCCCCCAAAACGCCCTATATGTCCGCCCTCCTATATCACGGTGTCGGCGTCGGTAAAACCTGTGCCGCCGTTCAAATTACCGAGGCATGGCTTGAATATTATCCACAAAACGAAGTCTATTTGATCGCTCCTCCCACGATTCGCGAGGGATTTTACCGAACCATTTTCGATAGCAAGAAGATCATTTTCGGAGAAGGTGCCGAGCCCAATTCTGCCTCTCAATGCACGGGAACGACCTATATGAAACTGACAAATACCTTATACGAGCGTGACATCAATAAAATCGAGAGAGCCGTCAAGAAGCTCATTAATAAGCGCTACAAAGTGTTTGGATATGTATCCTTTGCCAAATTTATTGAAGAGGCCATTAGTGGCATTCCTACCACTCTTTCCAAAAAGCGCCAGCGCGAAATTAAAATCCAGCGCATCCGCGACCAATTTAGCGGCAAATTACTCATTGTCGATGAAGCCCATAATCTTCGCGACCAATCCCTTCGCGATCACCTCGACATCGATGAGAAAGAGGAGGCCTTTAGCAGCAAAGCCGAGCAATCCGATGCGCTCGGTGGCAAATATTTGACGCCCTTTCTGGAGGATGTGTTACGCTATGCAGAGGGCATGAAGTTCTGCGCTCTAACGGCCACCCCCATGTATAACACCTATAAGGAAATTGTATTTATCCTTAACCTGCTGTTACTAAATGATAAGAAAGCAACCATTAGCGAAGCGGATGTCTTTGACCCGCGCGGAGCCATTACTCCTGGTGGTGTAAAAATACTATCCGATATCTCACAGCGCTATGTGAGTTTTATGCGCGGCGAGAATCCGATTTCTTTCCCTGTGCGTCTCTTCCCCCTCTCCATCCCCGCCTTTCCTGCGGCCTATCCTTCTTTAAATCCCCGTGGCGCACTCATCCCTGAATCAGAGCGCGACTATTACAAGCACTTACCTCTTGTACCCATTCTATTGGGCGGTGAATCCCTTCAGGCCACACTGGAGATCATGAAGGCTCTCCCACCCCTAAAAAAAGACCGCGAAGAATTGGGACCCTTTCAATTGGATATGTTGGTTCCTGCGGGAAATATCATTGTTCCAGCGACTCCTGCTACGCAGGGTACAACCTTTGCGGCCTATAAATCACGATCGGATACGAATGCGCTCTTAACGGTATTTACGAAAGAGACCATCGAAAAGCAAGTACAATATAAACCACTAGATTCGGTGGGTATTGAGTGGCTGACAGTGGGCCCCTTAGCTAACTATAGCCCTAAGTTTGATTTCTTGATTCGTCGCATTCAACGGACAGAGGGATGCATCTTCGTGTATTCTCGTTTTGTCAATAGCGGTGCCATTTCGATCGGCCTTGCTCTGGAGGCAAATGGATATACCCTCTATGGTCGCACACATGGCCTTCTTGGGAAAAAGAAGGAGGTCGTAGAAGCAAATGGTGGAAGACAGTGCGCCCTTTGCCCAAGACGAGAGAAACAGCATGGAAACGCAGAGCACGCCTTTTCTCCTGCCTATTATGGTCTTCTTACAGGTAATGTTAGCGTTTCACCCCATAACCAGGAAACCATTGCTGCTCAGCGTGCGGATAATAATGTAAATGGTGTTCATATGAAGGTGGTGATTGGTTCTCAAATTGCATCAGAAGGTGTTGATTTTCGCTTTATGCGCGAGACCCATGTGATTGATTCATGGTATCATTTAAATAAAACGGAACAGATTCTCGGGCGTGCCATTCGTTTTCGTTCTCACTGTATGTTGCCCAAATTGGAGCGCAATAATACCGTGTATCTCTATGCAACTGTGTTGCCACCCAGTGAGCCATACTATGAAACAGCCGATCTGTATAGTTATCGAAATGGGTTCAAAAAGGCGGTCTTGATCGGTCGCGTGACGCGTGCCATGAAGCAGTCCGCGATTGACTGTAATCTTAATCATAATGCGATCATTATTCAAGGCCAAGCGCCTATTGAGCAATTGGATTCGCAAGGTGTTCTACGAAGAGAGGTGAGCATCAATGATATGCCATTTACTGCGGTATGTGATTGGATCGAGAACTGCGAATATCAATGCACTCCTCAAATTGATGTTGCGAAGCTCACCCTGGACGATTCCACCTATGATGAATACTCTGCACGGTGGCGTGTGAATCAAATGAAACAGCGGCTTCGTGTCTTATTTGAGCGTCAGCCCTTTTATAAGTCCGAAGATTTATGGAATCTACTTACCGATATTCCTCGATTGGCAAAAGTCGATTTATTGCGTGAAATTGTTAATAATAAGGCATTTCAAATTACTTATAATGGCCTAAAAGGATACATTCGATACTGTAACTTGTACTACCTATTTCAACCTAATGTATATATGGATATCAGCATTCCTCTGGCCATTCGTGTGGCGAAGTTTCCCATTAAGCGCGATATGTATATTCCCATGGAATACGAGGCACCCGCTGAACAGGAGGAACAGGCTGATGTTGTTAATACATCGGATACCATTCTTGATACCTGGAATGCGATTGTCACTTGGATTGATGAATTATCGGTGAGTGAAGATTACATCAAAGAGCCACATGAAATCAATGAATACATTGTTAAGGTTGCAAATCACAACAAGTCTGTCATTCAGAATCGTGAAAAGATGCTGAGCGTCATTCCCACCTTCCATGCCGCATTTCAGGAATCCAGATATGTAAATACAAACGCATTTCGAAATGCATTGCTCTTCTATTTCTGGGATGAATGGATGTCTGTTACGGAGCAGAACCAATTAATTTTGCAACAGGGAGAGGCTGTTGATGATTGTATAAAAGATAGCCAATTTGAATTTGATGAAAATGATGTTATCAATCGCTTATTTAATCCGAAAACGGGTGAGGTGGAATATCGTCTTCCCAATGGAGAGCCTTGTTCGCCTGCTGTGATTGATGCCATTCATCAAGATCGCTCAAAGGACCCTGTCCAATTCTTTCATGTTACACAGCGATCCACAGGAGGCCTATATGGGTTCCTTGTTCCAAAATATGGCAAGATTGTATTTAAAACAAGTGAGCCTCCTGAAGCGGGAGGGAAATTTCAGGGAAGAAAGGGAAGTGAATGTGCCATTGTGAGTGGTAAGGGTAACCATTATGAAAATCTAATAAAAATCGGTCAGATCTTACAGGCGAGCTCATTTCAATTCGATTTTCACTTAAACGAGGTGTCACTTGTTACTTCACTCACCATTAAAAATCCGACACGCCTCTGTACCTTAATGAATCTCTTTCTTCGATTTCTGGATGCAGAGGAAATACAGGATAAGCGATGGTTTATTCGTGCTGTTCAGTCATTTTATTCAGGACACATTGGCATGTTTCGAGCCTCTAAAAAATAAATAAAATTGAGGAAGAGGAACCCTCAAAAGATTCATAGCAAACAGAAGAATGGAGACTACCGCATTCTTTGAAAAGAAACTAAGCTTAACTCCAAGCGATTTCAATAAAGTGAAATCAATGCCTGTTGATGTCATTTTACTTCAAAAAGCCAAAGATAGCATGGAGAAAAAATGCTCCGAACAGGGGTTTGTCCTTCCCGGTACCATTGAGATGCTTTCTCGATCCATGGGGTATTTCGAAGCAGCTCGTTTTACTGGCGATGCCATCTATTATGTGAAGCTACAGGGTACCGTCATTTATCCTGTAGATGGTATTCGTGTAAAGGGCGAGGTCATCCGCAAGAACAAGATGGGTCTCTATGTGGATTACAAGCAGGCCATTCGCATTCAGGTTCCGCGTGATCTGCATATTGGGATGATTGAATATGAAAATGTAAAGATCGGTGATATGATCGAGGTGGAGCTAAAACGCTCTAAATTTGCCATCAATGACACCTACATTCTTGCAAGTGGTATCTTTCATGCAACCGTGGAGTCAGAGAAGCAGGCAGAGGTTGCCTTACCTGCTGCCAAAGTGCAGTCGGATGCTGTCGTTGAGGAGCCAGTGGTAGAAGAAGAGCCAGCAGCAGAAGAAGAGTCAGCACCTGAAGAGTCAGAGCCCGAGGAAGTGGAAGAAGAGTCAGCGCCTGAAGAGTCAGAGTCAGAGCCCGAAGAAGCCAGTGAAGAATAAACCATGCGCTTGTTGCATATCCAGGAACATCTTTACGGAATTAGAAATGTCAACCTACGATGATCGTAAAAAGGTGTTTGACAACATCAGACTCCTGGCAAAACCAGAACAAGAAGAACTGTTTAGAATCATACGGAAGACCAAAGAGCAATATACGGAAAATTCAAACGGTATTTTTTTTGATCTTTCTTCTTTCTCCGAAGAGACCTTTCAGCAAATACAGGGATATCTCCATTTTTGCCTGAAAACTCGTCAAGAGCACGAAGATCGTTTGAAAGACCTTGAGACGATTCGTATTCAGAACGAAACATACCAGCCTACTTCTCCATAAAATTTGATTAACCTAAAGCATGGAGTAGATCTAATAGATAGTATGACAACCCCTCACAAACAATATCAGAATGTCAGCTTTGGCGAACTACTCGCCTTCTCCAAACAAAATCCCAATCGACACCGACCGTTGGAGTCCATTGAGGTTCATATTGCTGCTACCGATCCTTCCCTTGATTCCTTTCACCTACCAGGATACACTTCCTTTAATGTGAATCCAGCAGGAATTATTAGCATCCTTTCCTGTATTTCCGACCCACAGTTTTATTCACTTGCTCCTGCTAATGCTCGCATGCAGCAACTGATCGAATATAGTACCAAATTGCAACAGCAAACCGATGACCTTACTCATACCTCTCTGTCTCGTAAGCGCAAGAAGATCCATGATCTGATCGCTGTTTCCTATAACGGCGGAACCTTTCAAGAGAAGGACTATCTGGATCTCTATCATGGACTTTCGCTCATGACAAAACAACACTTTATCCTAATCAAGGAGGCTGTTCAGGATCATATTGAGGATCATGAAACAAAATGCGAGAGTTCGCATAAGGGAGAGATCATCTTCTCTTCGGATCCTATGACATGGAACCGCGATTATACCTTGTGGGTGGCTGATTATCGCGGACGATGGGTTGGCATCCCCTCTGAGATTCACGCTCAACCTCTCTCTGCCATTGCCGCAGACTGGCTCTGTACCATGGAGCAACATGGATGGACCGTTCAATGGCCTGAAATCGATGCCACTAAGATCAAATTGGTAGAACAACTCAGTCAGCTTCCTACTTGGAAAGAGACGGATCGAAAACTAACCAAAGATATTCTGTCTGTCCGTCTGGGGCGTGCCCTTAGTCTTCGGGTGTTTGCCAATTGGACAACACACGAATCAAATGAACTTAAATGATTGGACTCGTGATATACCTAATGAACACCATGTCATCAGGACTACCGGTTGGCGTGCATTTGCTTATTAATGTCTATGATGTACCACATCCCGAACTATTGACCTATCTCACACGAGGTCGTCCCATCATGGAGGAACTGATTCAAGAACTGGATTTGCATGTGGTTGCTCAAACCGGTCATCAGTTTTCTCCGATTGGTTATACCTACGCCTATGTTCTTTCTGAAAGTCACTTTACCATTCATACCTATCCCGAATATCGTTCATGCTATCTGGATCTTTTTTGCTGCAATCCCCAATTTGATCCGCTGTATGCGATTGAGCGAATCAAACAGAAATTTCAAACAGAACATGTGCGTTCTCAAATCATTCGGCGTTAAAAACGGAGCGTCCTTCTTTCTATAAAATTGACAATCGGAATTTAGATAGAAAACTTAAGGTCCTTTTATCACTATACTTAATAGTGAATCATGGAGTTGACAAAAGACCAATTTGCCAATCTTCAGCGGCTTGTCCATGAATGGTCGTTGCACGCTACCTACGAGCTGGAGACGGGGGTTGGTGTAGGCGGAGTCGTTGATTCAAACACCTTTCTTCAAATCGCACAGCGTCTTCGCATGAAGGGATTCAAACCCACTCCACAGGAGGATTATCTCAATATTATCACCCCGAGCAATTACCGCTTTACGATTCAAGGATTGGGGCTAGTTCAAACCTACTGTCAAGATGATGCGATTGACCGAAAACAATACACCGTGATGCTGAAAGATCGTTTGGATCGTGCGGACCGTAGCAATCTCAATCTGGACGAGTACAATGTTCGCATGAAAATCCGGCGAGAGCAACCAATTGAAGGAGAGAATGCGGCAGTCAAACAGTTACTACAGAATTGGGGATCAGAGCGTAAGGCCTTCCGATTGATTCGCCGCTGGAGCTTTGAAGGGGATGGTGTTCGGATGGATTTATCTATGGTGCGTCAATCACCTACTGTAGCCGAACGACAGGGTGAATATGATTGGTCGACCACCTTTCTCCAGCACAACATTCTCAATCAAATTCCGCGCTATGAGGTGGAGGTAGAATTGTTGCGTAATTCATCCACCAAAACAGAAGACGCCGCACTCAAAGCACTCATTCGCGGTGTAGGTGAGGTTCTGCGCGCCGTGCAAAAGAATACGCTCTTAATTACTAAATCTCTAACGGCACAAGTGCAGCGCGAGTATCGTACGATGATGGGGATTAATGAATTTCGCGGTGTAAATCCTGTTACTCTTGAGATGAAAAACATGATTCCTCTGATAGACCCATCCATCCCCAATATTCGTTCCAGTTATAATGTGACAGACAAGGCGGACGGCCTTCGTGCTATGGGCTTCATCAATCAAAAGGGAGACCTCTTCCTCTTCGATCAAAGCATGAATGTCTATCGAACGGGTCTTCACAATGAATCATGTGCCAATACACTATTGGATGGAGAATGGGTGACCCTTACCAGCATGGGAGAGACAGTCAATCACTATATGGTGTTCGATATCTATCATTATGAAGGCGAAAATGTCAGCACACTCCCATTTGTCACCTTTGCCGAGGGCATGGTCGATCAGGGAGGAAACAGTCGTTATAGCAAAATGAAGGAGTGGCACCTGAAATGGAGAGAGAATACCACACTTATCGCCAAGGGAATTGGAAAGGAGCGATCTCTGCTGGTTGCCCTCAAGATCTTTAAGTTTGGATCCGCCAACAATCTCAGTATCTTTCAAGCATGTGCTGAGATTATGAATGCACCGCATGTCTATCACACAGACGGTCTGATTCTTACGAGTAATTCAGAACCGTTGCCTGCGGATGCCGGCGCTCGGTTTAACCAGCAATTCAAATGGAAGCCAGCAAAGGACAATACAGTAGATTTCCTGATCGAATATGAAAAGGATGAGGACATTCCCACTATCGATAAAGTGACAAGCACCATTCTCCCCAGTAATGGAGATACCAGCATTCACTATAAAACCATGCGCCTCTTCGTGGGTGCCGAAAAAGGCGCCATCTATCTTAATCCGCGCGAACTGATCCTTCGTGATGAGCCCATTGCTCGAGAGCGAGGGGGTCGATCCTATATGCCTGTCTTATTCACTCCCTCGGATTTTCCAGATACCATGGCAAATACCTGCTATGTTGCGGTGGAGCCCGCTGCAGACTCCACCGAGGAATACGCGATGACAGAGAGCACCAAGGAGCCTATTCCCAATCGAAGCATTGTTGAAATGCGCTATGATTCAACGCGTGAGGCAGGCTGGCGATGGATTCCGTATCGAATTCGCCATGATAAGACAGAACGCCTGGTTCGTGCAACGATTCTGGCAAGAGAAACTGGCAAGAACATTAAATACAGGAGCATGATGAATGATGAAAAGGTCGCCAATTCTGTCTGGAAATCCATTCATGATCCGATTACCGATAGCATGATTCGCACAGGAAATGAGGAACCATCGGATGAGGAATTGGCTGCATTATTGCGTGTTCGCGAGACAGAGATTAGTAAAAAGTATTATGAGCGAAAGGCTCCTCAAGAAAATATGGCATTGGTAAAAGGACTACAGGGCTTCCATAACAAAATCATCAAGAATGAGATCCTGATTCAGCGTGCGCTCTCGGGTGGAAATCAGAGTCTTCTTGACTTTGCATGCGGTAAGGCAGGTGATCTTAGAAAGTGGAATCATCGTGCCAAATATGTTGTTGGTATTGATACGGCAGGTGAGAATATTACAAATCCATCGGATGGTGCTTACAAGCGTTATATGGAATTAATGGAAGAGTATGGACGAGATCAGGTTCCGAAGATGGCCTTTATCATTGGTGACAGCTCTAAGCCCATTGCAAACGGTGAGGCGGGTGCGAATCGCCAGGAACAGGACATGCTCCGTGTGATCTTTGGCCAAGATCCACAAGAGGGTAATATTCCACCATTCATTCTTCATCACATGGCAAGTAAGTTTAGCCGTGGCGCGGATGTGGCTGCATGTATGTTCGCCCTTCACTACTTCTTTGCCAACAAGGATATGCTGGATGGATTCCTATACAATCTGAAAACCACAATAAAAGTGGGAGGACTCTTTATTGGGTGCTGCTTTGATGGTAAGAAAATCTTTGATCTCCTGTCACCCCTTTCGAAGGGTCAGCGCCGTATAGGAACAGAGGCTGATGTTCCTGTCTGGAGCATTACCAAGGATTACCAGGATGATGTCTTGGAAATGGATGATAGCTCCATTGGTATGGGTATTGATGTAGAGTTTATTAGTATCGGATCCTCTCATAAGGAATACCTTGTTCCCTTTGAACTTCTGGAGTCTAAGATGAAAGAGAATGGGTTTCGATTGCTAAATATGAGAGAGCTGGGACAGATGAAGCTGAAGAATAGCACAGAATTGTTTGAAGAGACTTACAATCAAATGCTTCCTAATACGCGCAAGAAGTATCCAATGGGTGACTCCGTGAAGCAATTCTCGTTTCTGAATCGCTGGTTCATCTTTAAACGAGAGGGAGAGGTTGTAGTGGAAGAGGCGGCTAAAGCGGCAGAGGTTGCTAAAGCGGCAGAGGTTGCTAAAGCGGCAGAGGTTGCAAATTCTGCAAATGCTGAAGCGCCAAGTGCAGATGCATCTGCTCTATCTTCGAAGTCTGTTATGAAAAAACCAGGCATCGCAAAACCTGCTGCAGAGTCTTCTGTACAAGTGGAAGTTCCGCCACAATTGGAAGAAGTTGGGCCAAAGAAATATCTTACTGCTGCACAACTCTTCCGCTTCGGCCCAGATGTCAAAACCAATCAAGGCGTCGATATCCTGTTTCAAGGCAAACCCGATGATAATGCAGCACAATATATGAGTCTGATTGGTCCCTTTCCCATTCCAGATGAACAGGATGAAACAGTTCTGTATCCCAGCGTTGAGCACTATCTGGCAGCTATGAAAGTGAAAAAAGCTGGTAAGAAACAGAAGGGCGCATCGGCCAAAGCCGAATATACTAGCGATCTTGCAAAGAACCTGTTTAGCATGGACGGTCAAATTCATAAAGAAATGCTCGAAGAGCGTAGCAAAGCACGCCCACCTATTGTAGAGGATTCTGAGCGCGATTATGAATACTTGCTATCAGAGGCAGTAAAGGTACGAAAAGCCGCAACGGATCTTTCCTTGAAGCGCTATAATATCACAATTGATGATGCAATGTGGAGCGCAATCAAAGATGAAGCCCTCTATTATGCACTGGACTATCGTATGAATCGTGATGCACGCTTTCAGAATGCGGTATTAATGATTATTCGCGATGGCCGTGATTTACTCTATAGCACAAAAAATACCGGTAAAAATGTGGCGACTGCAGAGGAATTGGGTGGCGAACGACTTCTGGCTGGCCCCAAAAAGCACACCATTAAGGGTGAAAATAAGGTGGGCAACATGCTGATGGACATTGCCACTTCGTTTGGAAAAGCCTAAACCATTACAATGATACACCCTATAATGGGGACATCGTCGAGCCGTGAAGAAGATAATGATGTTATTCATGATATTTTTCATGTTACTGATACATTTGTTGATCGTGCTGCATGGCAGCGTCATATAAAACAACACATGCGACACCAAGAGGATTCTGATATTCCTTCTTTTACCGTTGGTTCCTCTCCTTATACCATCTATGCTGTACAACAACCAAAACAAAAAGAAGAGATTCGTAACATTTCCTATGATCAGCTTCAACTTACACTATGTCATACCATTTTTGTATTTTGTACTCGTACTGATTTTGTCCTCTCGGTTGAAAATTTAGTGGAGGAATCCTTTGAACGGCAATCGATTCGCCAAATTCTAAATCAATTTTGGAATCCGTATCAACCCGATAGGATCGCATGGGCAAAACATCAGACCTATATGGCAGTTGGTTATGCTGCGGTTGCGTGTGAGCAAGAAGGATTCTCTTGTTTAATGATTGATGGCTTTCAAGCACCGATGCTTCATTCTCTTCTTCAGCTTCCCTCCTACTTGATTCCTACTGCCATGTTGGTGGTAGGTCTACCTGATTAAAAATTGATATCGATAGATTGTCATGACTTAAACTAATCCATTGTATATTCATCATGCCTCATCACTCTTGGCAAACACTTACCAGCATCCATCGTCACCCGCGTGATGCGCATATTGCATTTGATGAACCTACTCACAAGTACTATGTCAATGGTTCCTGTCAGGGAAACATCTCTTGTACTGGTTTTATCCACGAATTCTTTGGACACTTCGATGCCAAGGCTATCATTACTAAAATGAAGAAAGGTCCCAAATGGGCCACCAGCAAATACTACGGAAAAACGGATGAAGAGATCATGAAAGAATGGTCTGATAATGGAAAAGAGGCATCGGCTGCTGGAACCGCCATGCATTTTGCCATCGAACAATTCATGCATGGTGCGATGGACGAGATCAAGCCCGAAGTCAAGGACACACTGGAATGGAAATACTTTATGAAGTTCTGGGCGGAGTGTGGGGATGATTTGGAGCCCTATCGCAGTGAATGGGAGGTCTTCACGGATTCATTGGAGCCAGTTGCATCTGAGCGAAAGATTAAACTGTGTGGTTCGATTGATATGGTGTATCGTCGTAAATCAGATGGAAAGTTCGTGATTTATGACTGGAAACGATCGAAGGAGATTAAGTCGGATAATCCGTTTGGATCGGGTCTGCCTCCGTTGGAGCACTTACCTGATACAAATTATTGGCATTATACCATGCAGCTGAATGTGTATAAATGGATGTTGGAGAAGTACTATGGCCTGGAAGTGGCGGACTTGTATCTTGTCATTCTCCATCCAGATCAGCCGTCGTATCGTCGTATGCGCCTTAATATCATGACGGATGAAGTGGAGGATATGATTGAGTGTCGCCGACGGGCTGTGGAAGCGGGGTGCAAGCAGTCGGTGATTCTGCCGATTCCTGATCAGGAAGAGGATCGTGGTAAGCCGCTAGCTTCGTTTGGTTTTAAATTCTAATTGGCGGATGGTAATGGTGCTGCGCTTGCACTTTTAGCGCTTGGTGCAATACCTGGTCTTTTTAGTTTAGGTACAGAGAGTGGTG
>Ga0315273_10003606_pt1 | contig 18689 bp, 15 predicted proteins | sample YL17G02_0_MG_FD_205753 | JGI IMG/M metagenome (GOLD analysis project Ga0315273, IMG submission 205753) | Sediment microbial communities from Yellowstone Lake, YNP, Wyoming, USA - YL17G02_0 | ecosystem: Environmental > Aquatic > Freshwater > Lake > Sediment | place: USA: Wyoming | collected...
CTGCGGCGCCTTTACCTCGAGCTGATGCGGGTGACCCCGTTGAAGCAGAAGGTGCAGAAACCACCCGCGAGCAGTGGGTTGGCCAGCATCCCCTCCTCGCTCAGGTAGCCCAGGGAGTCGGCTCCCAGGAAATCGCGAATCTGGGCCACCGACTTGCTGTGGGCGATCAGTCGCCGGGTCTCGGCGGTGTCGATCCCCAGGTAGCAGGAGTGGCGGTAGGGCGGGGAGCTGACCCGCACGTGCACCTGGCGGGCGCCGAAGTCCCGGATCAGCCGCACGATGTTCTTGAGGGTGGTGCCCCGCACGATGGAGTCCTCAACCAGGACGATCCTCTTGCCCTTGAGCACCGAGCGGTTGGGGTTGTACTTTTTTCGCACCTTGGCGTCGCGGATGGCCTGGGTGGGCTCGATGAAGGTGCGCCCGATGTAGTGGCTGCGGATCAGCCCGAAATCGAAGGGGATCCCGGATTCCGCGCTGTAGCCCAGGGCCGCGAAGGTGCTGGAATCTGGGACCGGGATGACTACGTCGGCCCGTGCCGGGTGCTCCCGCCACAGCTGGCGGCCGAACTCCTTGCGCACCTCGCCGGTGGTCTCGGCGGCTCCATACAGGAAGCCGTCGGGACGGGCGAAGTAGACGTGCTCGAACACGCAGCGCAACTCCTCGGCGGGGGGAAAAAGCTGCGCGCGCCGCAGGCCGCGGTCGTCGATGACCACCATCTCCCCGGGCCGGACCTCGCCCAGGTACCTGGCGCCGATGATGTCGAAGGCCGGCGTCTCGGAGGCCACCGCGTAGGCCCCGCCCCGGGCGGGCGGCAGCCGGCCCAGCACCAGGGGCCGAACCCCGCTTGAGTCCCTCACGGCGAACAGGGCCTTGAGGGTGAGCATGACGATGGAATAAGCCGGCTTCACTTCCCCGAAACAGGAGGCCACGATCTCCTCCTGGCTCCTGCCCCGGGCGCGCGCGAAGTAGTGCAGGATCAGCTCCGTGTCGCTGTCGGTCTTGAAGATGCACCCCTCGCGCGCGAGGCGGCTCTTGAGAGCCTTACAGTTGGCGAATTGCCCGTTGTGGGCGATGGCCACCGGGCCGTTCTGGGTCTCGGCCACGAACGGCTGGGCGTTGGTCAACGAGGAGGAGCCGAAGGTGGAGTAGCGGTTGTGCCCGATGGCCCCCCGGCCGTCCAGCTCGTGCAGCATCCGGTCGGTGAACACGTCGTTCACGATGCCCATGCCGTGGTGGCTGTGGAACTTGCGCTGGGAGGCGGTCACGATCCCACTGGACTCCTGGCCGCGGTGCTGCAGGTTGTGCAGGGCCAGGTACACGTACTCCGCCGGCTTGGGCACGCCCCAGATGCCGAACACGGCGCAGCGGTCGCGGATGCGGTCCTCGCTCATACCTTCACTTCACCCTCCGGCTCGACGAGGTGCGCGTAGCGCTCAAGCAGGGGTGCTACCTCCTGACTGAGGAATTCCTCGACTTGGGCGGCGGCCAGTCCGGTGAAGTCCGCACCATAGGTGATTTCCTCCAGCTCGTCAAGCGTGAAAGGCAGGCGCCCATCGGCGGCTAATTTTTCCAGGAGACGGTTGTCGCCGGCCTCCTCCTTCATTTCCCGCGCCGCCGCCACCGCGTGCTCCCGGATGGCCTCGTGCAGGCTCTGCCGGTCCCCGCCGGCGAGCACCCCTTTCATGAGAATGGTCTCGGTGGCCAGGAAGGGCAGCTCCTCGGCGAGCAATCGCGCGGCTACGCGCGGGTAGACTACAGCACCCCGGACCACGTTGGCGTACAGGATGAGCACGGCGTCCAGGGCCAGGAAAGCCTGGGGCAGGTACAGCCTACGGCCCGCCGAGTCGTCCAGGGTGCGCTCCAGCCACTGCGTAGCCGCGGTCTGGTCGGCCGCCTGCGCCTGGCTCATGACGAAGCGCGCCAGGGAGCACAGGCGTTCGCAGCGCATGGGATTGCGCTTGTAGGCCATGGCGGAGCTCCCGACCTGCTTGGACTCGAAGGGCTCGTCCGTCATTTTCAGGTGCTGCAGCAGGCGAAAATCCACGGCAGCCTTGTGCGCGCTCAAGGCGGTGTTCTTCAGCACGTCGAGGATGCGGCTGTCGATGAGGCGGGTGTAGGTCTGCCCCGAGACCGGAAGCGAACCCTCGAAGCCCAGCTTGCGGCAAACCCTGCGGTCCAGCTCCCGCACCTTGCCCGCGTCCCCGCCGAAGAGCTTCAAGAAGCTGTCCTGGGTCCCCGTGGCGCCCTTGGCCCCCAGCAGGCGGAAGTCGGCCAGAAGACGCTCCAGGTCGCGGAAACAGAGCACCAAGTCGTGCAGCCAGAGCGCGGCCCGCTTGCCCAGCGTCACGGGCTGGGCCGGCTGGAAATGCGTGTAGCCCAGGCAGGCCAGGGACTTGTGCTCCCCGGCGAAGCGGGCGAGCTCCGCGATCACCACCTTCAGGCGGACCCGGATCAGACCCAGGGCCTCGGCAAGCTGCAGAAGCTCGCTGTTGTCCGTCACGAAGCAGCTGGTGGCCCCCAGGTGGATGATCCCCCTGGCCGAGGGACACTGCTCCCCATAGGCCAGCACCCCGGCCATCACGTCGTGGCGGATCTCCCGCTCCCTGGCTTCCATGAACTCGTAGTTGATGTCGTCCCGGTGGGCGCGCAGCTCCTCAAGCTGCGCTGTGCTGATGTCCAGGCCCAGCTCGGCCTGCGCTTCGGCCAGCGCGATCCAGCAGCGGCGCCACTTGCGGAACTTGGACTCCTCCGAGAAAAGCCCGGCCATGGCCGCGCTGGCGTAGCGCTCCGCCAGCGGGTTGGCGTAGCGGGTGCGGTCCCTGTCCCTGCCCACCGCCCTACTCCCGGTACCGGGTGAGCTTGGCCAGCGCTACTTCCAGCTCGGGGGCCTTGAAGATCCGCCGGCCGGTGTAGCGGTTAGCCCCGGCCATGTACATCTGCGAAACCAGGGAGCCCAGGGGTCTGGGCAGCCGTTTGGGCTGCACGTCGCAGAGCTTCTGCCAGCCGGCGCCGCTAGTCTTCCACCGCTGGCAGGCGGCGACGAATGCCGGCTGCCGATGATTGTACCACTGGCGTAGTACTTCCTTGCTGATCTGCTCGCCCTTGAATCCGAAGCGGTTCTCGTCGAAGGTCCCGATCACGTCGCAGAGCACCAGACCCTGCTCCCACACCGCCTCGATCTTGCCGTCGTAGTGGCGGAAGCCGGCCTTTTCGGCGAGCTCGCAGACCACCCGGTTGGCCTGGAGAGCCAGGCTCTTCAGGTCGCGGAAGTCCCCGGGGCGCAGGCCCGAGAGGCGCAGGGCCTCCTTCTGGCTCAGGGGGCGGTCCCCAGGCTCCAGCTTGGTCGTGAAGCCCATCACCGGTTCGGGCAGCATGTCCCCGGGCTTGGGCTCCTGCTTCAAGCCCAGCTCGCGCAGGATAGCCTGCACCGCCCGCTCGCGGCTGCGCGGATCGGCCAGAGCGCGGGCCTGGTCCAGACGCTTGAGCATCGAGCTGCCCAGGGGCAGACCGTTGCGGAAGATGATCTCCAGGCCGATCAGGTAGTTGTTGATCCGGCCGCGGTTGTGCTCGAAAAAACTGTAGTCGTAGCGGATCTCCGGCGAGCCTCCACAGTAGTACTCGCGCACTTCCGGGCGGTAGACGCGCGCCAGGGCGACCTGCATGATCGCCGACCCGCCCCCGCCCTCCTCCAGGTCGGCGAAGCGGATGGCCTGCCCGCTGTCGGCCACCAGGCCGCGGTAATGCGTGCGCAGCCCCCGGCGCTCCAGCTCTTCGAAGTTGAACGCGGCCATGACCGCCAGGGCCCGTCCCTTGCCCGCGATGTGGTCGGGCATTTCCCCCCAGTCGAACACGCTGTAGCGGTCGGAAAACACGAACGTGCCCACCCCGGCGCGGTCCTCGTAGGCCGGCTCGGTGACCAGCAGGTCCTTTACGCTGCCCATGGCTACCTCCCTTCCCGGTCGCTTGATTCCAGCGCTTTCACCTTCTCCTCGCGGGAGCGCTTCAGGCGGCCGGCCAGCTCCGGGTTGAACGCCGCGAAAAGCTGGGCCACGAACCTGCCCACGTTCCGCGGGTCGTAGATCACGGCGTTGCTGGAGCCCGGGGGGTTGGACAGGCAGCTGGGGTTCGGCGCGTCCGGCGGGCAGCTGAGCACGGGCGCCAGAGCATGAAAGGAGAGGGTGCCGGACAGCGCGTCCGTGCCCCCGGCCACGGCGATGTAGGCCACCGCGCCCCCCAGGCGCTCGTACTCTCGTAGAAGGCTCATGAGGCGCTCCGGCTCCTTGTGCGCCGAGCAGATGCGCACCTCGTGCGGGATGCCGAAACCCTCCAGGGACTGCACGATTTTTTCCACGTGCCCCCGGTCGCTGTCCGAACCGGCGAAAATCACCGCACAGCCCCGGCGGCCGGCGGCCGCCTCCGCAAACGAAGCTCCCATCAAACCTCCCTCAACGCTCCAGGGCGCGATGCCCGATGTCCCGGCGATAGTGGCAGCCCTCGAAGCCGATGGCCTCCACCCCCCGGTAGGCGACTGCGATGGCCAGGCGGATGGACGGGCCGGTTCCCGTCACCCCGAGCACCCGGCCCCCGGAGGTGACCGCCTCGCCGTTCTGCCGGCGGGTGCCGGCGTGGAACAGGTGCAGGTCCGGCAAGGCGGCCGCCTTCTCCAGCCCGCGCACGACCCTGCCGTTCTCGTACGGCCCCGGGTACCCGCCGGCGGCCAGCACTACGCAGCAGGCCGCCCCGGGCCGGTTGCGGACCTCCAGCCCGCCCAGGTCCCCCCGCGCCGCGGCGGCGAGGAGCTCGAACAGGTCGGACTCCAGCAGGGGCAGCACCGCCTGGGTTTCCGGGTCCCCGAAGCGACAGTTGAACTCCACGACCCGGACCTCGCCGCCGCGGATCATCAGCCCCACGTACAGGCAGCCGCGGTACGGGCTGCCCTCTTTTTCCAGTCCCCGCAGCGTCGGCTTCACGATCCGCTCGTCCACCGCGCGCAGCACCTCGGGGGTGACCACCGGCGCCGGCGCGTAGGCCCCCATGCCGCCCGTGTTCGGGCCGAGGTCCCCGTCCAGAGCCCGCTTGTGGTCCTGGGAGGAGGCCAGGTATAGGGCGCGCCGCCCGTCGCAGAGGGCCAGGATCGAAGCCTCCTCGCCCTCCAGGTACTCCTCGATGAGCACTGCATCCGCCGCGGCGCCCAGCACGCGCCGTCCCATCAGGCCGGCCAGCGCTTCCAGGGCCTCCTCCCGGCTGCCGCAGACCATGACGCCCTTGCCGCCGGCCAGCCCGGCCGCCTTGACCACCAGGGGTCCTTCCGGGAGGGCCCGCACGTGCCCCCGGGCTTCCTCGAGCCGGTCGAACACGGCGAAGGCCGGGTGAGGGATGCCGTGCCGCTGCATGAAAACCCGGGCGTGGGCCTTGTCCCCCTCCAGTCGGGCGGCCTCCTGGCAAGGCCCGAACAGGGGCAGGCCCCGGGCCCGGAACACCCGCTCGATCCCCGCGCAGAGGGGCGCCTCGGGCCCAACCACCGTGAGCTCGATGCCGTGGCTTTCAGCGAAGCCGGCCAGCTCGGCGAACCCCCCCTCGCCGGAGGCGTCAATCGGGACGTTGCCGGGCGTGCCCGCGTTCCCCGGGGCCGTGTACACGGTTTCCACCCGGGGGCTGCGGGAGAGGAACTCGGCCAGGGCGTGCTCACGCCCGCCGCCGCCCACCACCAGAACCTTGGCCATTGCCGCTTCTACCCCGCTTGCAAAAACAGATCGCCGGGGGGCGACCCGTCCAGATGGATCGTACCCTGCGGGTCCCGCGCGAGTCTGCCCTCGAGCGCCAGCTCCGCCAGCCGCTGGACGGTCGCCGGGAACTCCACCCAATCCCCTTCCTCCTTCAGCCTCTCCTGGACCTTCCTGGAATGGGTGTACAGCAGGGACCCCCCGAAGCTCCGCCCCCCATTATAGTTGATGTCGCGGATCACGTCGCGCAGGTGCACTCCTTCCGGCAGGATGTTCCCGGCGTTCACCCCGGCGGGAAGGTCAACCGGCACGGGGCGGGAGACCCGCGCGATGGGGCCCCCGTCCAGCTCGAAGGTGACCAGGTGCGTGCTGGAATGCACGAAGCGCTCGCCGGCCAGGATGGCCTTGGCGGTGGGAATCCAGCCCAGGCCCACGTACCTCCGCCTGCCCAGCCCGTCCCGGACCCGCAGGTCGCCGGGGTGCACGTTCACGAACACGAAGGCCCTGCACAGCTCCGGGCCCACCACCCAGTCCCAGCCGGCCAGTGCCGCCAGGCGCGTGCCGCAGCGCGCGAGCAGGCCGGCCAGCTCGCGGTCGTAGGCCGCGCGCCGTTCCGGGTCCCGCAGCGCCGCTTCTGGCGAAGACGCCACGCTTCGCGACGGCGAAGACGCCACGCTTCGCGACGGCGAGTACGCCACGCGTTGTGCACCGCAGAAGGCGCGGATGTCCGCGACGGCGCACTCCACCCCGAACTCCCGCGCAATGCGGGCCGCGTTGGAAGCCGGGTTGTCGGTCAGGATCAGGCGCACTTCGTAGCTCGGGTCCGGCCGCTCCAGCAGCCTGCGGGCGTTGGAGCCCGTGCCGCTCATTAGTATTGCCGCCGGCAGCCGGCCGGAACCGGGCTGCCCGCTCACGAGGCGAACCCTGCGGCGCGCACAAAGTCCACGGCGTTCCGGAAAAGGGCCACCCCCTCCCCTTCGGCCGGCAGGCTCAGGCCCAGGGCCGCCCGGCGGGTCCAGGCGGGGTGGTTGTATGCGGAGAGGTATGCCTCGGGGTGCGGCATCAGGCCGAAGATCCTCCCGGAGGGGTCGCAGACCCCGGCCACCGCGTCCGCCGAGCCGTTGGGGTTGGCCGGGTAGGCCATGGTCGGCCGCCCGCCGGCGTCGGCGTAGCGCAGGGCCACCTGGGCGCGGCGCCGCAGGGATAGGGCCGTAGCCGCGTCGCGGACCATGAACTTGCCCTCCCCGTGACGCACGGGCAGGTACAGGCGCCTGAGGCCGCGGGTCCAGACGCAGGGAGAGGCGGGGTCGACGGCCAGGTGCACCCAGCGGTCCTCGAAACGGCCGGAGTCGTTGGCCATGATGGTGGCGGTGCGCTCCCAGCCGGCGCCCGGCAGGAGACCCATCTTGACCAGGGTCTGGAAACCGTTGCAAACGCCGAGGACCAACCCTCCAGCCGCCACAAAGCGCTCCAGGGGCCCCCGTAGGCGGTGGCGGAACAGGCTGGCCTGCACCGTGCCGGCGCCCAGATGGTCGCCGTTGGAGAAGCCGCCGATAAGCACCAGGATCTGGAAGTCCCCCAGGCCGCGGACCGGGACGTCGCTCACGTGCACCAGTTCGGGGCGGGCGCCGGCCAGGGTCAGGGCGTGCGCTGTTTCCCGCTCGCAGTTGAGGCCGTCTCCGGTGATGACCAGTGCGCGCGCTTCAAGGCTCACCGAGCCTCTCCTTCCATCGCCGGCGCAGGGTCTGGAGGTTCTCGCGGGCGATGAGACCCCCGTCACGGCCGCGCAGCAGGAGCCGTGAACCGGAGGTCACGACACCGATGCGGGCCCAGGCCCAGCCCTCCAGGAGCCGTTCGAAAGCCGTGGCATCACCGGGGGCGATGGTGACCAGGAAGCGGCTGTTGGACTCGGAGTAGAGGACCGTGATGTCGTCGCGCACCCCCCCCGGCACGACGGCCAAGTCGACCTCCAGGCCGCAGCCCCCGGCCAGTGCCTTGCGGGCCAGCGCCACGGCCAGGCCGCCCAAGGCCGGGGTGTGGCAGGAACGCACCAGCCCGCGGCGCATGGCCGCGTGCAGCCGTTCGTACAGGACCCGCGCCCGGGCAGCGTCGACCCGCGGCACGCCGTTGCCGACGAACGCCCTGCCGCGGGTTTTCTCCCCGTAGTAGCGGTAAAACTCCGAAGCCCCCAGCTCCTCGTGCGTCTCGCCCAGCAGGTAGAGAAGATCCCCCGGGCTCTTGGGGTCCACGGTCACGGCCAGCCGCACGTCGGCGAGCCTGCCCACCACCGACACCAGCAGGGTCGGCGGGATGGAGATCGGCGGCTCGGTCAGGGTGCAGTCATTGGACATGCTGTCCTTGCCGGAGATCAGGGGCACGCCGAAGGCGGCGCAGCAATCGGCCAACCCCTCGCAGGCGCGCACCAGCTGGGCCAGTTTGTGGGAGCGCTCCGGCATGCCTTCCTTGACCACGTTCGGCCAGCAGAAGTTGTCCAGCCCGGAAATGAAGCCGGGGTCCCCGCCGACGCTCACCACGCGGCGCACGGCCAGGTCCACCGCCGAGGCCGCCATCCAGTAGGCGTCGATGTCGGAGTAGAAGGGGTTCACCCCCTCGCTCAGTACGATCCCCTCCCGGCCTCCGTACTCGGCCAGCAGCACGGTGGCGTCGGTGGGCACGTCCAGATAGCGGCCCCCAAAAGGCTTGATCACGCTGCGCCCCTGGACCTCGTGGTCGTACTGGCGGGCCTTGGACTCGTGGGAGCAGAGGTTGAGCCGGGAGAGCATCTCCCGCAGGGCCTGCCCGTGGCTGGCCACCACGGGGCTGGGCTCCTCGAAGATCTTGTTCTCGAAGTGGGCGGCGAGGCGGTAAGGGGGGTCCCCCCGGTGCAAAAAGTCCAGCTCCAGCCAGGCCACGGTCCGCTCGCCGTAACGCACGTGGAAACGCCCGCTGGCGGTGAAGCTCCCCAGGGGGGTGGCCTCCACGCCGCGGTGCCGGGCCAGCTCCAGGAAGCACTCCAGCCGATCCGGCGGCACGGCCACGGTCATCCGCTCCTGGGCCTCCGAGATCAGGATCTCCCAGGGGTCCAGCCCGGCGTACTTGAGCGGCACGCGCGCCAGGTCGATCTCACAGCCTCCGGCCAGCTGGGCCATCTCCCCGACCGAGGAGCTCAGGCCCCCGGCCCCGTTGTCGGTGAGGGCCCGATACAAGAGGCGATCGCGCGCCTCCAGCAGCATGTCGGTCATCTTCTTCTGGGTGATGGGGTCGCCGATCTGCACGGCCGCGACCGGGGAGCCGGCGTGCAGCTCCTCGGAGGAGAAGGTGGCCCCGTGGATCCCGTCCTTGCCCACCCGGCCCCCGACCATGACCACCGCGTCCCCGGGCAGGACCGTCTTGGCGGCGGCGTCCACCCCGCCGATCGCCGGTGGCAGCTCGCCCAGGGTGCCGCAGAACACCAGGGGCTTGCCCATGAAGCGCTCCTCGAAAAGCTCCCAGCCGCGGGCGTAGGGGATGCCGCTCTGGTTACCCCCCTCGATCACCCCGCGGTGCACTCCGTCGCGAACCCGCCCGGGGTGCAGCAGCCCCGCGGGCAGCTCCCCTTGGTAGAAGGGGTCCCCGAGACAGTACCCCCAGACGTTGGCGATCAGGCGCGCCCCCAGTCCGGTACCGAAGGGGTCGCGGTTCACACCCACGATCCCGGTCATGGCCCCGCCGTAGGGGTCCAGGGCGCTGGGACTGTTGTGCGTCTCCACCTTGTAGGCCAGGCAGAGGCGCTCGTTGAAGCGGATCACCCCGGCGTTGTCGGTGAACACCGAGGCCAACCAGGGCGAGGCGAGCTTCTCCGTGGTGCCGCGGATGAAGGTGCGGAACAGGGAGCGGATCGTGCGGGTGCGCCCTTCCGGGTCCGTGTACTCGATGTCGCCGTTGAAAACCTTGTGGTGGCAGTGCTCCGACCAGGTCTGGGCCAGCGCCTCCAGCTCCGCGTCGGTGGGACGCGGCCCCAGGCCCTGCCGGCGCCGCTCCTCGATCCTGTCAGGGTCCCGGAAGTAGTCGCGGATGGCCGCCATCTCCGCAGGGGCGAGCGCCAGCACGCGCTCCCGGCTGATGCGCGCCAGGTGCGCTTCGCCGACCTCCAGGTCGATCTCGGCCACCGCCGGGCTATGAGCATCCCGGACCTGCGCCTCCGGCACCCGGGTGCCCCGGGCAAGCCACCCGGCGTAGTCCTGCAGCACGGCCTGCTCGATCAGCTCGTTGGCCAGCAGCTCCCGGGCGATGCGCGCGGCCTGCTCCAGGCTTACCCCCGTGAGCAGGTATTGGGTCGCGGTCTGGACGGCGAGCGGGGCAACGCCGGCGGCCAGCACCTCCGCCAGCGCCGAAGCGGCCGTGCGGCCCACGTTGTCCGTGACTCCCGGGCGGAAGGCGACCACGATCGAGACGTCGAAGGGTTCCCCGGCCAGGGGGGAGTCGATCGAGTAGTCCTGGATGACCGGATCGGCGAAAAGCTCCCGGCAGGCCAGCTCCGCCTCGGCGCGCTCGAGCCCCGGCTCGATGCGGTACAGCCGCCGCACCCGCACCTCGCGCACGGGGATCCCAAGGTGGGCGCGGATCTTGTGCGCGGTCGCGCTGCCGGCGGCATCGGGAACCCCCGGACACAGCCCCACTTCCAGCAGGACGCTCATGCCGTAAGGGTGACCCGCTCAGCGGCATCGCCGGGCAGGCGCGCCACCACCTCTCCGAGCGGCACCGCCCGCTCACCGGCGGCGGTCAGGCGGCGGCGAATCTCCTCCGCCCTCCCGGCCTCCACGACCAGCACCAGGCCGATGCCCATGTTGAAGGTCTCGTACATGCCCTTGCCCGACGGGTCCCGCTCGGGGACCTCCCCGCAGCGCTGGATCAGGCGGAACAGGGGCGGCACCTCCCAGCTCGACAGGCGTACGACCGCCCGCAAGCCGGCCGGCAGGACGCGCCCCAGGTTGTCGGCCAGCCCGCCGCCCGTGATGTGGGCCAAGGCGCGAATGGCAGAGGGCAGCTCGCCCAGCAGAGGCAGCACTGCCGGGGCGTAGTTGCGGTGCGGGGCCAGCAGGGCCTCCGCCAGGGTGGTGCCCAGCTCCGCCACGCGGCCGTCCAACTTCAGGCCCGCGCGCTCCAGCAGCGCCCGGCGGGCCAGGGAGTAGCCGTTGGTGTGCAGGCCGTCGGAAGCCAGGCCGACCAGCGCGTCCCCGGCGCGTACCGCATCCCCCTGGAGCAGGTGTTCCTCGTCCACCACGCCCGCGACGGCGGCGCAGATGTCGATCTCCCCCGGCAGGTAGACCGACGGCTTCTCCGCCACGGCGATTTCCAGGGCCGACAACCCCAGCCGCGCGCAGGCCCGGGAGGCTGCGGCCTGGAAGGGCGCGAGCAGCTCCTCCTCCCGCCGGTGGCAGCCGACGTAGAACAGGAGGGCCTTGCCGGCGGCTCCCAGGCAGAGGAGGTCATTGCTCGAATGATGGATGATGTCCAGGGCCAACCCGCCGGTGCTGCGGGCGAGCACCCCGAGTTTGGTCTTGGTGCCCACCCCGTCCATGCTGAACACCAGGCACGGCCGGCCTTCTGCCCGGTCGCGCGCAGGGCTCGGCTGGTCTGTGACGGCGAAAAGGGCGCCTACGACCTCCCGCGCGCCGGGGCGCAGCACCCCGGGCATCTCCGCGGTCTCCCCGCCGATCAGGGGGATCCGCGGCGGAACGGCCAGACGGTCCGCGAAGCCCTCGACCAGCCGCTCCACGGCCCCGGGCTCCAGCCCGCAGGAGGCCACGTAGTCCAGGAAGGCGATCGGTTGGGACCCCGGGGGCAGCCCGGCAAGGCAGCGCTCCACGACGGCGGCCGGGGCCTCCACCCCGGAGTCCGGCGTCAGGCCCAGCGCGCCGGCCAGGCGGGACGGATCCTGCCCCGGCTCCAGGCGCACCGCTCCGCCAAACAGGCCCGGCCGGGTCACTACCGAGGTGCCATGCGTGCGGCGCACGAGCGCCTGGATGCGCTCTTTCGCCCTGCCGGCCGCCTCGATGTCTACCCCGGAGGAGCGGTAGGTCAGACTCATACGAGGACTTAACACGTTTTCCGGGGAGGGTCAAGCGCGCTGGAAATCCGACCTCTCCGGACGTATTATTGGGTAGAGGAGGGACCGCCGATGTCACGTCACCTAGCTGCGCTGTGTTTCGCCGTGCTGGGGATCCTGCCGGCCGGCGCGGGAGCCGCCGGGGAGCGGCCCGCCGCGGCGGAGCGGGGACCGCTCACCGTGCACCTGGTGCTGAAACCGGAGGACAGCCGCAGCACCATGCTCGTGGAGCGCCTCCACCTGCCCTCCTCCCTGGCCGCCATGACCTGGACCGAGTTCCGCCTGGAGGGCAGCGGCAACGTGGAGCTGGTTGCCGGCGGCGGGTACCGCCTCGTCTCGCACAAACCGGTCTCCGAAGAGAGCCTGGGCGAGATCGGGGTGTATGGCTATTCCTTGGAGGTCAGCTGGGGTTCGGGCTCCGACCAGACGCCCCGCAAGACCCTCACCCTCAGCTTCGACTACGCCGGGGCCGACGGGCGCGGGGTGGTGCTGCAGCCGGCGCAACGCGCCCTGCTGGAGGGCATTCGGCGCAGCGGGAAGCAGAGCGGGTCGGCGCGGGTGCTGGAGATCACCTACCTGGGCGGCGGGAAGTTCCGCGCAAAGGTGGGCATACGCTGAGCGCCGTCACTCCTCTTTCGTGATCAGGCGAACCGCCCGGTCGAAGAAGAGGTAATCGTAGGCCCAGTTAATGAGCACCATCAGGCGGTTGCGGAAGCCCACCAGCCGCATCAGGTGCACGACCAGCCATACCGCCCAGGCCAGGAAGCCCCGGAACTTGAGGCCGGCGATCTGGGCCACGGCCGCGTTGCGCCCGATGGTGGCCAGCAGTCCCGGGCTGCGGTAGGAAAAAGACTCCAGCGGGCGACCCGCCAGCCGGGCCAAAATGTTGGCCACGGCCTTCTCGGCCATCTGCACGGCCGCGGGCGCGACCATGGCCAGCGGCTGGCCGCCGGCCTCCACGTAGCTGGCGTCCCCGATCACGAAAACTTCGGGGTGCCCCGGCACCTGCAGCGTCGGCTCCACCACGATCCGGTCCTGGCGCCCCAGCGGCACTTTCAGCGTGCGGGCCAGTGCGGCCGCGCCCACCCCGCCGGTCCAGATCAGCGTCGCCGCGGGTAGTTTTTCCCCGCCCTTCAGCCGCAGCTCCAGGCCGTCGAAATCCTGCACCTGGGTGTTCAGGCGCACGGTCACACCCTTGCGGCCCAGGGTCTCACGTGCCACGCGGCAGAGCTCCGCGGGAAAGCCCGGCAGGATCTCCCCCTGCCCTTCCAGCAGGAGGACGCGCAGGTCGCCGCGCTCCAGCTCCCGGTAGTCCTTGACCAGCACGCCGCCGACGAGCTCGGCCAGGGCGCCGGCCATCTCCACGCCTGCCGAGCCGCCCCCCCCGACCGCGAAGGTGAGCAGGGCGCGGCGAGCGAGCGGATCCTTCTCCATCACCGCCTTCTCGCAGGCCGACAGGATGTGGTTACGGATGCGGATCGCGTCGTCGAGGGTCTTGAGGGCGAAGCCGTGCCGCTCCACCCCGGCCAGACCGTGGAAGTCGGTCTGCCCTCCCATAGCCAGGACCAGGAAATCGTAGGGGAAGGACTCTTCGGCCGTGACGACGCGCCTGCGGGCGAAGTCCACACCGCGCACCTCCGCCACGCGGAAGCTGAGGTTCTTCTGCCCGCGCAGGATGGCGCGCACCGGCTTGGCCACCTGCTCGGGCTCCAGGTAGGCCGCCGCCGCCTGGTAGAGCAGAGGCTGGAACAGGTGGTAGTTGTGGCGATCGATCAGAAGCACGCGGACCGCCGCACGGCTCAGCAGGCGGGCGGCCTTCAGGCCGCCGAAGCCCGCGCCGACGATGGCGACCGTCGGCAGGCCGCCGGCCACACTTCGCTCGGCCGGCACCTAGCGCCTGCGCCCGAAGATGCGCACGAAGAACAGGAACAGGTTGATGAAGTCCAGGTACAGCTTCAGCGCCCCCAGGATGGAAAGCCGGATGTAGTCCGCCTCCCCGGCCGAGTCCCCGAGCTCCTGGCTCCAGCGCTTGATGACCTGGGTGTCGTAGGCGGTGAGCCCCAGGAAGAGCGCCACGCCGAGGTAGGACAGCATCCAGTGCACCGCGGGGCTGCGCAGGAAGAAGTTGACCAGCGAGGCGATGAGGATGCCCCACAGCCCGTAGATCAGGTACGTCCCGAAGCGGGAGAGGTCGCGCTTGGTCGTCACGGCGTACAGGCTCATGCCGGCGAAGGTGCCAGCGCTGACGAACAACGCCGTGGAAACGCTGGCGCGCGCGTAAGCCAGCAGGATTATGGACAAAGTAACGCCGTTCAACACCGCGTAGGCCACGAACCCCCCGACCGCCGTTGCGGGGCTCAGGGTAGTGATGCGGGCCGACAGGAACCAGACCAGGGCCACCTCGGCGATGAGTATTGCGAAAAAAAGGAAGCGGTTGGCCACCAGGGCGCGGGTGAAATCCTGGTTGGAAGCCACGCCCAGCGCCACGACCGCGGTGAGGGCCAGCCCGCCGGTCATCCACAGATACACATTGCGCAGCAGGCTGCGCTCGCGCACCGCCTGGGCCGGCCGCGCGGTGGTCAGGAGGGGTTTTTGATCGGACATGAATTGAAGATACGGCGGGCCTCATCCGGGGTCAAGGAGGCGTGTTTCCTTGCGGAGGCAGAGCGAGTTCAATACACTCAAGCCCCATGCTCTGGTTCGCCCTCGCGCTGGGCGCGGCGCTATTGTGGTCCGCGGGCGCCATTTTGGTAAAGAAGGGATTCTCCGCCGTCAGCCCTCTCTGGAACAACATCCTGAACAATCTCCTGGGCCTGGTGATCTGGATTCCCGCCGCGCTGCTGCTCAACCGCTTCCGCGTTCCGGTGCCTCCCTGGGACGTGCTCGCGGCGATCCTGGCCGCTTCGCTTCTCTACCAGCTGTTCTATTACAGCCTGTCCAAGGGGCAGCTCTCCCTGACGGCCACCATCATCGCCAGCTACCCGGTGGTCACGATCCTTTGCTCCCGCCTGTTCCTGGGCGAAATCCTCGCAGCCTGGCAGTACGTCGGGGTTGCCATGGTGCTGGCGGGCGGGATCACCGTAGTGCTGCCGCAACGGGTCGGATCGATCGCGAAGCGTGATTTAGCCTGGGTGTTGTGGGGGATCGTCGGCGCCGTTTCCATAGGAACCGGGGATTTCCTCTCCAAGTTCTCGGTGAACCGCATAGGTCCATACGGGAATCTATTTTTCCTGGCGCTCGTCAACAACCTGGCTTCCGGGCTGAACTACCTGCTGGACCGCACCAACCGGAGGCCGCCGGCGATTTTCTCGCGCTCGTTTCTGCCCACTTTCCTGGGGATCCTCGTGCACCTGATAGGGGCCCTGCTGTTCCTGACCGCCTTCGGTTTCGGACCTGCTTCGCTGGTAAGCACCGTTTCTTCGATATATCCTGCGCTGCTGGCCCTGCTGGCAGTCCGGTACCTTCACGAGCGGATCACCCGGAGGCGGGGCATCGGGATCGGGATCATCATCGCCGGCCTGGTGCTTATCGGTTACGCCAGCCGGTTCGTCGCTTGAGAGACGCAGAAGGAGGTTAGGTGGAAACTAAAAATGTGATCCGCGCCATCGAGCGGTTGGCCGCCCTGGACTCCAGCGGCTTGCGGGGGCGGGATTTCCTTCTGACCTGGGACAAAACCGAGGAGCAGATCCGGGGCGTGCTGGCCGCGGCCGAGATTTTAAAGGACCTGCGGGACGCCGGCCTCTCCCCCCGGATCTTCGATTCCGGGCTGGCGGTGTCGATTTTCAGGGACAAGTCCACGCGCACCCGCTTCAGCTTTCTCTCCGCCGCCAACCTCCTGGGACTGGCCGTCCAGGATCTGGACGAGACCAAGAGCCAGATCGCCCACGGGGAGACCGTGCGCGAGACGGCGAACATGCTCTCCTTCCTGACCGAGGTGATCGGCATCCGCGACGACATGTTCCTGGGGCAGGGACACACCTACATGCTGCAGGTAGCGGAGGCGGTGCGGGAGGGACACCGGGAGGGGGTCCTACCCGCCCTGCCGACCGTGATAAATCTTCAGTGCGACCTGGATCACCCCACCCAGAGCCTGGCCGATCTCCTGCATCTGGCGCGCCACTTCGGCGGGCTGGACCGGCTGGCCGGGAAAAAGCTCGCCATGAGCTGGGCGTACTCCCCTTCCTACGGGAAGCCTTTGTCGGTCCCGCAGGGGATCATCGCCCTGATGACCCGCTTCGGGATGAACGTGGTCCTGGCCCACCCGCTGGGGTACAACCTGCTGCCGGAGGTCGAACGGCAGGCAGCCGCCTTCGCCGCCCAGTCCGGGGGGAGCTTCTCCAAGAGCTCCTCCATGGAGGAGGCCTTCGAGGGGGCCGACGTGGTCTACCCCAAGAGCTGGGCTCCCTACCAGGTCATGGAGCGCCGCACCCTGCTTCTCCAGAAGGGAGACTCCCAGGGCCTGGACTCCCTGGAGAAGGAATGCCTGGAGCGTAACCGCCGCTTCAGCGACTGGGAGTGCTCCGAGAGCCTGATGGCCCGGACCCGCGACGCGCTGTACATGCACTGCCTGCCGGCGGACATTTCGACGGTGAGCTGCGAGCGAGGCGAGGTGGCCGCCTCGGTGTTCGAGCGTTTCCGCCTGGCCACCTACAGGGAGGCCGGGTACAAGCCCTACCTCATCGCGGCCATGATCGCCTTGAGCAAGCTCGAAAACCCTGCAGGGACACTGCGGAAGCTGCTGCGCACCGCCGTCCGCCGCGCGCCATGAGACGCCCTGGGGGTTGAGGGCTCAGCCCTCGAACTCCAGCACCCCGAAGCGCTCCGGCTGGTGAAAGTTGAGCTCCTCGCCGATCGGCGCCCAGCTCGCCCAATGGGGGTGTGAGGAGCCGTCCGCGCACTTGAACAGGTTCCCCCGCCAGGAGGCGCCCGCCGCGGGCGCCGGGCCGCCCAGGTAGGGGGCGAACAGCCCCAGGGGGATGCGGTACTCCACCACCCAGTCCACCGGGCCGGGCATCTCCGGCTCCACCCGCCGCGGCAGGCAGTGATATACCTTCCAGCCGCGGACATGCTTTCGGGCCACCTCGGTGTACTTCGCAAAGCCGGCGGCGGTTCGGGTGGGGTCCTCGATGTAGTACAGCAGCAGGACCCCCCCGCAGCTCATCTCGAAGTTGAAGTAGCCCCGGTCGGCTCGCGGCCGGACGAACAGCTCCACGCAGCTGTCGGCCCATACGGGGTCCTGGAAGCGCCGGCTCACGGCCCGCACATAGCGGTCCTGCACCCGGAAAATGACGTACAGACAGCGTTCGTCGAACTGCAGCCTGGCCTGGGTGCGCGGTCGGTGCTCCGAGCTTTTCGGGTGAAAATGAGCGATGTCCAGGGGCTCCACATCCGCCCAGGAGCCGCCGGACCAGTAGCCCCGCAGCTCCGGCGTGCGCCGCGCCCGCCGAACCGTGTAGCGCTCCATCGGCGCGCCTCCGGGCCCAGCATAGCACGGGCGCTGCCCCGTTGACAGGGGGCTGCCGTTCGTGAATCCTACATTTCTGTAGGAGAGCCGGCGCGCGAGTATGCCGAAGACCACCGAGTTTTCACTGCTGTTCGAGGTCAGCCAGACCCTGGACTCCAGCCTGGACCTGCGCGAGGTGCTCGGGCCGGTGCTCAAAATCATCGCCCGCCACAAAGGCATCCTGCGCGGCAGCCTCACCCTGCTCAACCGCGATACCGGGGAGATCTCCATCGAGGCGGCCTACGGCCTCTCGGCCAGCCAGCAGCGCAAAGGCCGCTACCGGCTCGGGGAAGGGGTCATCGGCCAGGTGTTTCAGACGGGCCGGCCGGCGGTCATCCCGCGCGTGTCCGAAGAGCCGCGCTTCCTGAACCGCACCGGGGCCATCGCCACGGCGGAGGGCAGGGACATTTCCTACATCAGCGTGCCCATCAAGCTGGAGAACCAGGTGGTGGGCGCCCTGTCCATCGACGTACCCTACAGGGCGGAGGCCTCGCTGCAGGACGAGGTGCGCCTGCTGTCGATCGTGGGCTCCATGATCAGTCAGGCGGTAAAGTTGCGGCAGAAGGCCCAGGAGGAGCGCCGGGCGCTGATCGAGGAGAACCTTCGTCTCACCGAGGAGCTCAAGGACCGCTTCCGACCTTCCAACCTCATCGGCAACTCCGGTGCCATGCAGGCAGTCTACGACCTGATCGCCCAGGTGTCCGGCAGCGACGCCACGGTGCTCATCCGCGGGGAAAGCGGCACGGGCAAGGAGCTGGTGGCCCACGCCATCCATTACAACAGCCGCCGGGCCGGCAAGCCGTTCATCAAGGTGAACTGCGCGGCCCTTCCCGAGGCGGTGATCGAGAGCGAGCTGTTCGGACACGAGAAGGGGGCGTTCACCGGCGCCGTGTCGGCACGCAAGGGGCGCTTCGAGCTGGCCGACGGGGGCACCCTGTTCCTGGACGAGGTCGGCGACCTTTCCGCCGGCCTGCAGATCAAGCTCCTGCGCGTGCTGCAGGAGCGCGAGTTCGAGCGGGTGGGCGGCACCAGCACCCTCAAGGTCGACGTGCGCCTGATCGCGGCCACCAACGTCGAGCTGGAGCAGCTGATCCACAGTGGGCGCTTCCGCCAGGACCTGTACTACCGGCTCAACGTGTTCCCGATCCACATCCCGCCCCTGCGGGAGCGCAAGACCGACGTCCTGCAGCTGGCGGACTTTTTCGTGGAGAAGTACGGGAAGGCCAACCACAAGCAGGTGCGGCGCATCTCCACACCGGCCATCGACATGCTGATGAGCTACCACTGGCCCGGGAACGTCCGCGAGCTGGAAAACTGCATCGAGCGGGCGGTGCTCTTGAGCGACGACGACGTGATCCACGGCCACCACCTGCCC
>Ga0315273_10003607_pt1 | contig 18687 bp, 18 predicted proteins | sample YL17G02_0_MG_FD_205753 | JGI IMG/M metagenome (GOLD analysis project Ga0315273, IMG submission 205753) | Sediment microbial communities from Yellowstone Lake, YNP, Wyoming, USA - YL17G02_0 | ecosystem: Environmental > Aquatic > Freshwater > Lake > Sediment | place: USA: Wyoming | collected...
CTACTTGTCCCGCCATTCCAACTGTACCATAACTTGATCCGCTTTTTCTAAAATTAATTGAAGAACCTCTTGCTCCAGAAGTATCCACAATTATTTGCGAACTGGTACTGGTATCATTCACATATAACTTTACTGAAGGATTGGTCGTGCCAATTCCAACGTTGCCGTTTCCTCTTATAGATAATGGAGTAGTGACTGTTGTAGCTCCGGTTGGTACTTGAAAATCTAACCCCCATCCAGAAGCAAGTCCTCCGGCACTACCATAGTTTATTCTCGCCGGATATTGACCATTCACATCAACAAAATCAATCCCTTTAGTAAAATCATTTGGACTTAATGAAAGAGATAATTTATTTCCTGGACTCGTTGTTCCTATTCCTACGTTTCCTGTTGTTCCATTAATTGTCATTCTTCCTCCGACAATTCCTGCAGCGTCAAAGAAGACGTTGCCTGGTGCAACACTCAGTACTGTTGTTGAACCATAATCTTGGGAACCAATTCGTGCAACTCCTCCAGAACCTGCTGAGCCATATATTTCAAATTTGTAAGTAGGTGTGCTTGTTCCTATTCCTACATTGCCTACTATAAAGGATGCGTTTCCGTAGTATTCTGTGTATCCTGCGTTTCTGTATTGGATATAATTTTTGTTTACTCCATTTTGTGTGAATTGTATGAATGGTTCTGCACCTGCTCCTCCTTCTATTTGTATTGCAGTGGTTCCTGAACTATTGACATGAAGTTTTGTTTGTGGGTTTGTTGTTCCTATTCCTACGTTTCCAGAATTCGTATTAGATATGTTGTTTCCTGTTTGTGTCCAGAGTGATGCTCCTCCTGTTGTTCCTGATGAGCACATTGTTGTTCCGTCTTTGAATTGTAGGCATGCTCCGTTTGTTATTGCGAATGATACGCTGCTTCCGTTGCTTAAGTTAAGCAGTTGTCCTGTTCCTAGTTGTTGTCCGTAAAGTAATGGTTTTGTTGATGTGTAATTTACGTAAGTGCTTGTGTAAAATGTTTTTACCGGTTCTTGTTGGCATGCGCAGCTGTTTCCGTTGCTGTCTGTTCCTGTTGCTCCGCATCCCGTGCATGTTCCTGCTCCTCCATTTGAGGTTACTGTGCATGATTCTGATATGAATATTTCGCATCCGTTTAGTGGGTTTACGTCGCAGTTGTTGTAGCTTGCGCTTTGGCATGAGAATGAGCATGCTGCCCCATATACTGCATTAGGGTATTGGCTGCTTACGTTCGGGTATGGTGATGATCCTGTTGTGATTTCGCATCCGTCTGTATCATTTTTCACTTGTCCATTGTTGCATGCTTGGTTGGCTGCGTTGCAGTTGCAAAAGCATCCTGTTGATAAGTAGTTGTTGTGTGCTGGTATGCTTCCTATGCAGTCTGAGTTTCCTTCTCCGTCTAGTATTTCGCATCCGTCTCCGTCTGTTGTTGATCCGTCGCATGCTTCATATCCTGATACGCATGTTGCGCTGCACGTGAATGTTGTTGTTCCTCCTGTGCATGTTGTTGCTCTGTGTACTGTGTTGTAGCATGTGTCGTCTCTTTGGCATACCCATGGTGTGCATGTTGCTGCGTTTTTTACGCAATCCAAAACATATCCTCCTGTTAGGCTGCTGTTGTATTGTGCGCTGTCTGTGTTTACTGTTCCTGGTATTGATGCGTTTGTTGTTGCTGGGTCTGCGCAGTGTGTTATTGTGTCGTATCCGCATACTTTGTTTGGTACGCAGTTGACTGATTGGTAGACGTCTGGGCAGTTGTTTGCGTTTTTTACCCACATTGCTGCGTTCGCGATTCCTGCAGCTAGGGCGAGCATGATTGTGAGCATTAATATTTTTGTTAGGTTTTTCATTTTTTTATTTGCAGCATGCTAATGGTTTTGTTTGATCGCATGGTGTTGCTGCTCCCATTCCTCCTCCTGTTGCGTTGTTGAATATCCAGAAATTTCCTAGTGCGTATGATGATGAGCTGCTCCATCCTGCACAGTCATCTACTGGTGTTGTTGCTGGTGCGTATTTTGCGCCTCCTGCATTAACCCATGCTGTTCCAGTCCAGGGTAGTTGTGTTATGTTTAGTATATATATTGTGTTGATTAGTTCGTCTTGTGTGCAAAGGTGTGATCCTGTATAATTGGAGTTGCATAAATAGTTTGTTGCTTCATATCCTGCTTTTCCTCCTCCAGTTATTAATCCATTATAGCTGCTTGATGTTTTTCCTACAAACTTTGCTCCTATTCTGGTCAGTTTGCTTCCGTCTCCTATGAAGTATTGTGCTGTTACGTTTCCTGTGATGTTAGCATTTTTTCCAACCATCAAATCGCCATCTGATTCTATGTTTGTGAATGTTGTTGTTCCTATGAATGCTTGTCCTGTGACGTTCAAGTCTCCAACAACAGTTAAGGTTTGTGTTGGATTTGTTGTGTTGATTCCTACATTGCCTAAATTATTAATTCTCATTCTTTCAGTATCGCTTGTACTGAAGGTTAAATTCAGTCCTGTGCCTACTATCATTTTAAGTCCGATAGAAGTGTTTCCTGTAATCATTGCATTTGAATCATGAAAATAAATGTCTCTGCCAGAATCCAGTCTGATAGATCCTCCGACTACATCTAGTTTAGTATAACTTGCAGGGGTGGTTGTGCCTATTCCTACGTTTCCTGTCGTGTCGTTGATGTATATTCTTGTTGTTCCTTGTGTTTGTAGTTGTAGTGGCGAGTTGCTTGATACGTTTGATGCGTATAATGTTCCTGTTACGTTCAGGTTTCCTATTACTTGTAGTTTTTGGTTTGGTGTGTTTGTTCCTATTCCTACTTGGTTTGTGTTTGTGTCTACGTATAATACGTTGTTGTCTACTATTAGGTTTCCTGTTGTGTTTATTATGGTAAAGCTTTGTGCTCCGAAGTAGCTAGCGCCTGTTACGTTCAAATCTCCAACAACAACTAACTTCTGCTGAGGACTCGTCGTGCCAATACCAACGTTTCCAGTATCCCTAACAGTCATTACAGTAGCCATGTCACTACCGTTAGCAATAGTAGAAGTCCTAAAATTAATAGAACCACCACCACTAGCGCCAGCAGATTGAATAAGCAAACCACGTTTACCATAATCACTATCACCAGCACCCTCGTGAGATAACAAAGCATAATAACTATCAGGATAATTATTACTGTGATAATCCAATCTCAACCTAGGAAAGTTACCACCAATCTCTAACTTCTCACGAGAAATATTAGTGCCAATACTTACATAACCATTCGCACTAATTCTCATTCTCTCAAAAAGGTCAGAACTTTGTGGATGAGTATAAAATACTAAATCAGCAGGATACATCCAATCGCTGGCATTCATGCGCTCCATACCAATCATAGCACCCAAACTGATAGTGCCCCCAGAAGAAGACTTGGCACCAAAAGCGATATTACCTCCAGAACCAATAGCCTGATCAAAATCAATAACAGCTAACATACTCCTATTCTCAAACTCACCATCACTCCTAGAACCATTAATAACCAATTTAATATTAGGATTAGAATTAATGCCTGAAGGATTGTTCGTGCCGATGCCGACGTTTCCTTGTTTAAGATATAAAGTATTTGCCACAGCTCCAATTTTTTCACTAACAAATGGGGTTACAGAATTTTGTGTGATGAGAAAATTACCTGCTGATTGCAAGTTCATGTAAGAGGTATTACTGGTCAAAATCAATGCTCCGCTTCCTATGGCTTCTTCTCCGTTTCGCAAAGTCAAAGTAGCGCCTGGATATTCTTGTGCAATGCTTCCATTCACATCAAGTTTTGTTGATGGACTTGCAGTGCCTATTCCGACGTTGCCATTCTTGTCAATCCTCATCGCTTCATTCGGAACTGCAGAGTTCGCGTTCTTAGTTCCAAATTTGATATAACTATCTGCATTGTTTGAAACCATTTGGATAAGAGCAGGCGCTCTGTTCGGGTCATACAACTTGTTTGTGCCATCATAATACTGGTTTGAATAGATGAACAAATCAGCGCTATCTATAGTGAAAAGTGCTGAATAAGGATATTGAGTTCTATTCGCGCCAAATAATGAGAACCCTCCCCTAAACATGGCAGTCTGAGCATTGTCAATCACTGCAGAACCATCAGTTATAGCTCCAACCTGAAACATGGTAGCAGGATTCGAAGTGCCTATTCCGACTTTGCCGCTTGTATCAATATAGAATCTATTATTTATTCCGTTGCCTGTATTTATCTCAAATCCTGTGCCGACAGCTTGATTCGAACCTATTTGCCAGACCACTAATCCATCACGTCTCATAAAATTGATGGCTGTTGTTGAGACTGAATTAGAGTGTCCGCTTTGTAAGTTTAAAGCTAAACTGGTTCCGTTAGCAGTATTTAGGTGCAATAATGCAGTTGGGTCTGTTGTTCCTATTCCTACGTTTCCGTTTATTCCTTTTATTGTTAGTAGGTCGTTGTATCCGTCTACTGAGGAATTGATTGCTTGGATTTTTAGGTCGAAGTCGTTTGATGCCACTGTTTTTTGTATTGTTGTTAATCGTATTCTGTCAAATCCTCCGTGTCTGAAATTGAAGATGTTACTGTTGTTAAAAGGAGCACCATTTTTGTATTCGCCTTGTAGTGTCATTTGGGGGGTGGTGTCTGTCATTGATCCTATTGTTAGTTTTGTTACTGGGTTTGTTGTTCCTATTCCTACTTGTTTTGATGTTGAGTTCACGAATAGTACGTCTCCTCCGACTAATAAGTTTCCTGATGTGTCAATATTGGTGAAGCTTTGTGCTCCAAAATAGCTTGCTCCTGTTACGTTTAGGTTTCCGATTATTGTTGTTGTTCCGTTGACGTAAAGTTTTGTCAAAGGATTCGTTGTTCCTATTCCTACGTTTCCTGTTTTTGTGGAATAAATATTATCTCCGTTTTCTGTCCATAGTGCTGTTCCGCTTCCTGATCCGCTGCTGCATTGTAGTGTTCCGTCACGAAATTGCAGGCATGCTCCGTTTGTTATGTTGAACATAGTCCCGCTTTTGTTGCCAAGGCTCATTAATGGTCCTGTTCCGTTTTGTTGTCCCCATAGTAAAGGTATTGGGCTGTTGTATTGTGCTTTGACGCTTGTTCTGAAGTATTCTGGTGTGGTTTCTGTGCAGTTGCATCTTTTTCCTGCTGCTGTTACTCCATTTCCTAGTGGTCGTCCGTTCAGTGTGTTTGCGCATACTCCAGGTATGCTTGCGTCTGATGTGCATGGTTCTCCTACGTAGATTTCGCATCCGTCATAACTGTCTCCTCCGTTTGTTGCGTTATTATAATCTAAATATATTAATGGGCTTGTTTGGCATCCGCATGCGCATGCAATATCTGTGTATACTGTGTGCCATGATGCGTTTGCTGATCCGTATGCTGGTTTCTCACATGGGGATGTAATAGTGTTGATTGTGTCTTCGCAACCATCTGCGTCAAACTTACTATTTGCTCCTGATGAACCGCATGATGCAAATCCACTGTCGCACTGGCAATTACACGAGTTAGCAATTAGGTAGTTATTGTCTGATACATCGTTTCCTATACAATTAGTTGATGTTCCAGTTAGATTTTCGCATCCGTTTGCATCATATGGTGTGGATGGGTTATCATTACCTGTGCATGATGCATAAGTATTGTCACATGTGCAGACACAGCCTTGGGTTAAGTAATTGTTTCCTCCTGCTCCAAATCCTATGCAATTATTAGCTATTCCAGTTGTTTCGCATCCGTTTGCATCGTCTGTTGAGTTCATTCCTCCGACATTGTTTGCGCATGATACATAGTTCGTGTCGCACTGGCATGCGCAGCCACTGTTTACAAAATTGTTGAAATTATTGTGACATAAGTTATTATTTTGGTCTGTGGCTAAAACGTCACACGTTGCAGGATTTAGGTCTCCATAAGTTTGTGTTGTACAATCATATCTGTTTGTTATGCATGGTCCGTTGCATTGTGTTGTGTATGCTCCTGTACAATTTGTTAATCTATAAATTGGGAAATTTAGGCATGTGGTGTTTTGTTGACATACCCATGGTTTACATCTTGGTGCTGGTGTTGTTAGGTTTCTGTAACAGTCTAGTATATATCCTGGGTTTCCTGGCCAGGAGTTTACTTGGTCTGCTGGACTCCAACTTGAGGGTAGTGTTATGCTTGCTGGTGGTTCACAGTATGGTGCTCCTGTTGGGAATGTAGTTAAACCACATACTACACTTCCTATGCAGTCAATGCTGTTTACTTGTGTTGGGCAATCATTTGCATCTTTTACCCAGCAGCTTGATCCACTGTAATATCTTCCTGATCCTACGCATGATCCTGCTGGGTCTGCTGCGTTTACATTATCAATTATTATAACTAAGGAGATCACTAATAAGATTGTTAATGCTATTTTTTTGTTTGTTTTTGTGGTTCTCATTTTATCCGTTTGTTGGTTTGCAGCATGCTATTGCTAAGTTGCTATTACACTGTGCTGCTCCTCCTCTTCCGCCGTTGTTTTGGTTGAATTCCCAAAAGTTTCCTATGAAAGCCGTTGTGCTGTCTTTCCAGCCGTTGCAGTCGTTTGCTGGTGTTGGTGCTGGTGCGTATTTTGGTCCTCCAGAATTTACCCATGCTTGACCTGTCCATGTAATCATCTGTGAAATGTTCATTTTGTATATTGTGTTTATTACTTCATCTTGTGTGCACATGTGTGATCCTGGGAATTGTTGGTTGCAAATATTATTGGTTACTGAGTATCCTGTTAATCCTCCTAATGTTATGTTTCCATTGTAAGTTGTTGAGGTTTTGTTGAAATATACTCCTACTACTCGTGTTAGTGTTGATCCATCTCCAAAGTAATAATTTGCTGTCATATTATTTACTAAATTCATATTTCCGTTTGGGTTTATTCTCATTTTTTCTGTTCCATTAGTGTAGAACATTAGTGTATCATTATCATCTGTTGGGTTTGTTTCAGGAACAATATATGTGTCTTGGTCTACGTCTTTTACTCCGCCTACTGGCGCCCATGCTACTCCATATCCTTCAAAGGCTTTTTGTTCGTTGTTGTATCTTACCATTCCTGGTTGAGGTGTTGGTCTTTGTGACGTGTTTCCTACAGGTAATATTACTGCATCTGTTGCAAAAATGTGAAGTGTTACGTTAGGATTTGTAGTACCAAGTCCTATTCTTCCATTGCTTGCATCAACAAAAAATGTTGATCCGTTGACAGACATATTATTATGAATATCTAATAATCCAGGAAAGGTAAATTTTTCCAGGAATGTTCCCCAGAATGTTCTATCTGCATCGTTTTCTCCTCCTGTCTGGCTTGCTGGGTGTCCTGGGTTAGGAATTGTGGCAACTCCTATTGCTGCGAGAACTATTACAAATAGTGTTGCTGCAATTATTTTTGGAGTGTCCCACTTCATTTTTTGTCCTCCAAAATTTTTTGTTTTACTAAGAATTCAAATGCATGGCTTCTGTTAGCGAAGACTTTTGTTTCTATATTTTTATCTATCCATTTTAGAAGGTCATCATCTATGGTTACAGTTATTCTTTCCTTCATCAAATATTACTCCGTAATACTATTACATATTAAGTAATATTTAAACATTTCTGCAGTTAGTATTACTTAATATGTATTAATATTACAATTAAGTACTAAGTAATATTTAAATTTGTTGGTTTTGTAAACCTTTGTTTTTGCAAAACTTTATTAACTAATGTTATTAATGGGCATAAAGAATTTAGTGAGGTGTTTTGATGTATTATTTTTTTGAGCAGTTGTTGCTTGCTTTTGCTGAGATTCTTGGTTCTTTGTTTTCTCAGCCTAGTATTTGGTGGTTGTTAGCTCCGTTAATTTTTTTCTGGCTGGTTTTAGAGTTTTATTTTGGCACTTACAAGACTGAGCAATTGGGTTGGAATACTGCTTTAGGTAATGGTATGTCTCTTGTCTGGGTTAGTGTTGATAGTATGAGGTTTTTGTGGGAGAATCCTCCTGTTAATTTCTTGTTTAGGTTTTTAATAATTCTTTCATTTTTGTTTTACGGTTCTTTTATTATTTACATCTCTTTTGCGCACAAGTTTTCTTCTAAATTGACTTATATTCTTGCTTCTCCTTCTCCTATCTATTTTTTCTCTTGTGTTGTTGTTCTTTGGGGTCATGGTATTTTGAAGCTTACTTGGTGGGTTTTTATTGACTTAATGATATCGTATTGTTTACTATTGTTTTTTGTTTGGTTGTTGAGAAAGTTTTTGCCTGGTGCTAAAAAAAGTGGGAGTTTAGATAAGAGTGTTGTTTAGTTTTCAGGATCTTGTTTTTTTAGTTTGAACAAAACCGTGACTCTGTAGACGTCTTTGCTTGTTTGTCTGTTTTTTGAGAATAGTCGTGCTGTTGTTTTCAGTTCTCCTTTGAATTTTTTCTTCAATGTTTTTCCTATGTGTTGTAAGTATTTGTTTGAGCTGCAGTATAAGTCTAAGCCATTTCTTACTTCTTCTATTTTTGAGAAGAAGATTCCTCCTTTGTGTGATAATCTTTTTATGTCGTCTAGGCAGAAATCAATCACTTCTTTGTTTACTTCTCTTAATTGTAGTACTCCTTCGAAGTATTCTCTTTTTTCTTTTGCGCAATTAGGGCATAGGACATAATTTATTTCATATGGTATCAAGTATTCTTCTTCTATTCCTTGTACTGTTATGTGTATTTTTCCTTTTACTTTTTCACTTTTTTGTGTTTCATCAATTATTGGGTTAACGATAAGCTTTTTTGTTCCTTTCACGTTTTCAAGTACTACTCTTCTTATTGCATCTTTTAGGGAATTGAATCTTATCCATTGGTGTCTTATTAGTGCTTTATTGCAGTTCTGGCATATGCTTAGTTTTACATCTTTGAAGCTGATGAGGTTAGGATTTTCTTCAGCATAGCATTTATCGCAAAGTCCTTCTTTGGTTTTCACTTTCCGTCCGCATTTAGCACAAAAGTCCATTTCAATCACTTTTAGTGGCTTTCATTTCTTCTGTGTGCCACGTTGTGCAGCTTTACGCTGCACTTTGCATATCAAATGGGCGTAACCATTTGGCACAAAAGTCCATATTGGTAGGTTTAAAAAACAAAAGCTTTTTAATACTTTTCTTATATTTGCTTGGTTTATGGATAAAAAGAAGTTTAAGGGTGTTTTGAGGAAGACTTGGCATTTTATTTGGGAGGATGAGTCTATCTGGAGTTGGTTAGTTAATATTGTGCTAGCTTTCGTGATTATAAAATTCATTGTTTATCCAGGGTTGGGTTTTGCGTTGTCTACTTCTCATCCTATTGTTGCTGTTGTTTCTGGTTCTATGGAGCATGGGTTGGATAGTAATAATATTGTTTGTGGTAATGAACCTTTAAATTATAAGTCTTCTTTTGAGGGTTGGTGGAGTGTTTGTGGTAGTTGGTACAATAATAACAATGTTTCTAAAGATGATTTTAAGGGTTTTCCTTTCAGGAATGGTTTCAATACGGGTGACATAATGGTTTTGTATGGTTCTAAGGTTAAGGATATTGAGGTTGGTCAGATTATTGTGTTTACTGCTAACAGGCCTGATCCGATTATTCATAGGGTTGTTAAGAAGTCTGAGGTTGATGGTGTTGTTTATCTTAAGACTAAGGGTGATCATAATGATCAGAGTTATTTTTTTGAGCAGAGCATTCCTGAGGATAAATATATTGGGAAGGCTGTTGTGAGGATTCCTTTGCTTGGTTACATAAAGATTTGGTTTGTCAAATTGATAAGCTTTGTTATTGCATTTTGATGGGGTGAATTTGTATGCAGTTTTGTCCTAAGTGTAAGGCGATTTTGATGCCTAAACGGGATGGTAATAAGAAGTTGGTTGTGTGCTCTTGTGGTTACAAGTCTAGTGATTTTGGAGATGTGAATGTTTCAGAGCAAGTTAAGAAGACTGGTAAGGATGTTGAGGTTGTTGATAGGGATAATGAGGTTGATCCTATTACTAAAGCAGAATGTCCTAAATGTCATAATGATGAGGCTTATTTTTGGGAGATTCAGACTAGAGCTGCTGATGAACCTCCGACAAAGTTTATGAAATGTACTAAGTGCAAGCATATCTGGCGTGATTATAGTTAAGATGGATGTTGACAACTACATCAAAAATAATTCTTTGAAGATAATAGTTAAGCCTAATTCTAGAAAGAATGAATTGGTAAGTTATGATGAAGAAAGGCAAGCTTTGAGGGTTAACATAAAAGCAGAGCCTGAAAAAGGTAAGGCAAATCTTGAAGTGGTAAAGTTTTTCAACAAACTTACAAAGAAACAGACAAGAATAATTACAGGTCTTACATCAAAGGAGAAGTTAATTAAGTTTTTTTAGTATCTCTTCAATTTTATTGTGTAATTCTTTTATTGTTCCTGAATTGTTTATTTTGAAGTCTGCCATTTTCATGCACGCACTGATGTTCTGTTTGTTTGGGTCGTTCGAATTCATCTCTCTTTTTTCGTTTTCTAAGAATGTTTCATATGATACTTTGTCTGTTTCAGATCCTCTTCCAACTGCTCGTTCATATCTTGTTTTTGGTTCTGCATCAACAGCAAAAAGAAAAAACTTTCCTTTTTTCTTTAGTCCTTCTACTTCTCCTATTGTTCGCAAGCTTTCTATTATGCAGTTTTTTCCTTCTTTTCTTGCTTTTTCATAAAGTTGTTCTACAATATAACTTGGAGAATTCTTTGCTCTAAGATCATTTCCTACAAGGACCATGCTGTCTCTGTTTACTGGAAGTCCTCTTCTTTTTATCTCTTCTGTTAAATATTTCCTGACAGAGTAATGATTAAATCCTTTTCCTTTCAGGTATTCTACAATAGTGCCTTTTCCTGCTCCTAGTGTTCCGGTTATTCCTATTATCAACTATCACACCCCAATTCATTGTTTCGTCTTGTTTATTTATATATTTTACTACCTAAAACTATTTAAACCTCGTATTTTACAATCTTAATAAGTTAGGGGGTGTTTTTGTTTTGGGTAACGAGAGACGTGTTTATACTTTGAATGGTTTGCCGCCTGAGGTTATCAGTGTTGCTTTTGCTAAGTGTTCTAGGAGTCCTGAGCCTTTTGATGTTATTGCTGCTGAGCTTAATGCTGATAAGTCTCGCCAGTTTCATGAGAAATGGGTTGTTGGTTATGGTCATAGTAGTGTTGCTGAGCACGCTGTTCTTTCGTTGGCTGTAGAGAATGTTTCAATTCTTGCTACAAAGGTTATAGAGGATAACAGGCTTGCTTCTTACACTGAGAAGTCAACAAGGTATCAGGTTTATGATAAGACTCGTTATTTCAAGCCTAAGAATCTTATGCAATCTGATCTAGGAAGGCTTTACGAAGAAACAGTTGACTTTTTAATGGATAAGTATCAAGAATTTATTCCTATGATGGCTGCTTTTTTGAAGAAGAAGTATCCTAAGGCTCCAGAAATTCCTGGTAATTTGTATGAAATCCAGATTAAGAACAAGGTTTTGGATAATATTCGTTATGTCTTGCCTGTTTCTGTTCTTACTAATCTTGGCATGACTGTTAATGCTAGGCAGTTGGAACATGCTATCGTTAAGCTTTTGTCTCATCCTTTGGAGGAGATGAAAGAGATTGGTGAGGATGTTAAGAAAGCTGCTTTGAGTATTACTCCAACTCTTGTTAAGCACACTAATCCAAACAATTATTTTATTGAGACTGATAAGGTTTTGGAGGGTTTTGCTTTTGAGAAGACGAATGATTTGAAGCCTGATAATAAGGGTGGCGCGTTCTTGGTTGAGTGGGATTCTGAGGCTGAGGATAAGCTTGTTGCTGCTTTGCTTTATCGTTACTCAAAGCATTCTTATGCTCAGGTTAAGAGGTTGGTAAACTCTCTTTCTGTTGATGATAAGGAAAGGATCATTGATGAATCTTTGAGCAGGCGTGAAAAGTTTGATGCTCCTTTGAGAGAGTTTGAGCACATCTTTTATACTTTTGATATTTTGATGGATTATGGTGCTTTTAGGGATATCCAGAGGCATAGGATGTGTACTCAGTCTAATCAGGATTTTACTGTAGAGAATGGTTATTCTATTACTGATGAGGTTATTGAGGCTGGTTTGGATAAGGAATACAAACTATGCATGGATAAGGTAGTGAAAGCTTACAAGGAGATTGTTAAGCAGTTTCCTAAGGAGGCTCAGTACGTTATTCCTTTGGCTTTTAAGAAAAGGACTTTGTTCACTATGAATTTGAGAGAGCTTCATCATTTCATAAAGTTGAGAAGCGGTAAGATGGGTCATATCTCTTATAGACGGATTGCTCAGCAGATGTTTGATTGTATTGCTGAAAAGCATCCTTTGCTTGCTAAGTATATTATGGTTGATAAATCTTGAAGATGTTAGAAGAGGCGATTTTTATGCAAAGTTTGAGACAACAGGATCCGGTGGTTCAGCGTATTATTGATGGTGAGTTGGATAGGCAGAAGTTTGAGCTTAACATGATTCCTTCTGAGAATTATTCTAGCAGAGCTGTATTAGAAGCGTCTGGTTCTGTTTTGATGAACAAGTATGCTGAGGGTTATCCTAACAAAAGGTATTATGAAGGTAATAGATTTGTGGATGAAATAGAGCAGTTAGCGATTGACAGGGCTAAAACGCTTTTCAGTGCAGAGCATGCTAATGTCCAACCTAATTCTGGTTCTCCTGCTAACATGGCTGTATATTTCGCTCTCTTAGAGAGAGGTGACAAGATTTTGGGTATGAACTTGTCTCATGGTGGTCACTTGACTCATGGCTCTCCTGTTAATTTTTCAGGAAAATATTACAAGTTCATAGAGTATGGTGTTGATAAGGATACTGAAATTTTAGATATGGATAAGATTAGGCAGTTAGCATTGAAAGAAAGGCCAAAATTAATCTTGAGTGGTTACACAGCTTATCCTAGGACTATTAATTTCAAGGAATTTCATGAGATTGCTGAAGAAGTGGAAGCATACTCTATGGCTGACATCTCTCACATTGCTGGCTTGTGTGTTTCTGAAGCTCATCCTTCACCATTACCTTTCACTGATGTTGTTACAACAACTACGCACAAAACACTAAGAGGTCCAAGGTCTGCTATTATTCTTTCAAAAATAGAAGATAGATTAAAAGATAGATATCATAAGGATTCTAAAAAGAATATGGCTCAGATGATAGACAGCGCAGTCTTCCCAGGATTACAAGGAGGACCGCACGAGCACACTATTGCTGCTAAGGCTGTTTGTTTTGATGAGGCTATGAAGCCAGAATTCAAGCTTTACTCGCACCAGATAGTAAAAAATGCTAAAGCGCTTGCTGATACTTTAATGGGTAATGGTGTTAAGCTTGTTTCTGATGGCACAGACAATCATTTAATCCTAATAGATTTAATCAACACGAAGTTTGTTGGTAAGGTTGGTGTTGGTAAGGAGTATGCTTCTGCTTTGTCAGAAGCAGGCATCGTGACAAATTGTAACACAATCCCTTATGATCCTTCTACTCCGTTCAGGCCTTCAGGTATAAGGCTTGGAACTCCTGTGCTGACAACTAGGGGTATGAAAGAGTCTGAGATGAGACAAGTTGGTGAATGGATGGTTAATATTTTCAATGATAAGGACAATGTGCAGTTAAAGCAGAGAATAAGGCAGGAGATCAAAGAGCTTTGTTTGAAGTTTCCTTATTACTAAAATGAGGTCTGTTGTTATCGGCAAAGATTTTTTTCTAAATAAAGATATTATCAAAATAAATTTTGAGTCTGAGGATCTTCCGAAGATTCAGCTTTTCAATTCTGAGGATGTTGTTGCTGGTAATCCTTCTTCAAACATAGCAATCGCTTTTGTCTACAATTGGAAGACTGATTATCCTCCGAAAGAGATAGGCAGTTTCTTTCAGAGGATATCTAATTATGCTGCTCTTACTGGTTTGTGGAGGACAACTAATGGCGCAAAGTATGCTTTTGCTAATATTCTTGCTAATCCTAACATAAACAAATTGATTGCTGTTGTTTTTGATAGTGAAGATAATGGTCATCTGCTTATTGATTCTTTGAGGAATTTTTGGAAGAATGGTTATAATAAGGATGGAATCATAATTAACTCAAAAGCTCCTAACCCAAAATTTGAGCAGATTCCTTTTGATGCTTTGGATAGGATTAGGAAGCAGTGTGACTTGGTAATTCTAAATAATCAAAAAGATTTTAAGAAGATTGAAGAAGTCATAAAAGCTTGTATTCAGGAGCCAGAACATTTTGTTGAAATAAAGGGTACAGAATTTTATTCTCAGGTGATAAAGAACGACAGGTTGTATGATGATGGTGCTAGGTTTTCAGTTCCTTACATAATCAATTTGTCTACTTCTGCTAGGAATATTAAGTTTGAGTCAAAGAATCTTTTGTCTACTGTTGGTCAGTCTATCCAGGCTAATAATTTGGCTGATGGTATTGAGCAGGTTGCTTCGTTTGTTTTCAAGAATGGTTCAACTTTGGTTGATGAGAGGAATATTATTACTATGGAATCAAGATCTATCACCATTACCATAATGGACGCTTTGGAGAAGATTCCTGATGGTTTCTCAAGACAGTACATTGAGAAGTATGTGAAGGAGTTCATGGATGGTGTTGGTGAAAGGCTTGATGAGTTCGCGTACACTTATCACGAGCGTATCTTTAAGAAGTGGGGCAACCAGGTTGAGAAAGTGATTAATGTTCTGAAAAATCATCCTAATACTAGGAGGGCTATGATTTCTTTGTGGGATCCAGTTACTGATTTGGGTAATGAGAGTCCTCCTTGTCTTGATTTTATTTGGGCAGTGGTGAGGAATGATAAGTTAGAATTTCATGTAGTATACAGGAGTCATCATTTAGCTACTGTTACTGAGGATGGAAAGCTTATGTCTGGTGAAGGAGCTTTCGTCCCAAACTTATTCGCGCTTGCTACTTTGCAGGATTTTGTTGCTAAAAATGTTGGTGTAAAGCGTGGTCCTTTGGTTTTGACTGATTTTTCAGGTCACTTGTATGTTAGCAGGATAAGGTGATAATATGAGGCTGGAAAGTTTTTTCATGTTTGTTTTTGCTCCTGCTACAGCTATTGTTTCTACGGGTTTTGTTCTATACTCATTGATATCTATTTTTTTTGATGGTAGGATTGCTTGGTTTGAGCCTGATCCTTTGATTCTTATTTCAGAGATTTTGTTGTGCGCTCTTGGTTTTTTCTTTCTCACCATATTGTTGTCTGAGCATGTTAGTGGTGTTAAAAGAAAAGGTATTTAAATAAAAAATAGTTTGGTGGGGTTTATGGTTAACAAGTTTGTTATGGTTGATGGCCTTGATGGTTCTGGCAAGGGTGTTGTTGTTGATGCTCTTAAGGAGTGGGCTGTTAAGAAGGGTTTGGAAGTTCTTGATTTAAGGGAGTATTGGAAAGAGGCTGATGGTTTTCCTAATATTGATAATTATGATGTCATAATTTCTGCAGAGCCTACTTTTACTGGTTGGGGTAAGAAGGTTAGGGAGGAACTTATTAGGAATGGTTCTAGTGCTTCTCCTGAGGAGATTGCTGAAGCATACGCAAAGGATAGGATGGAGTTGTATCAGAAAATTATTATTCCAGCGCTTAACCAGGACAAGTTTGTTTTTCAGGAAAGGGGTGTTGTGACTTCTTTAGTTTATCAGCCTTTGCAGGGTTTGGATTTGGATTTTGTGATGAACTTGGAGGGTAATACGTTTTGTCTTGACCAGCCTCCAGACTTGCTGATTCTTACGATTGTGGATCCTGAGGTTGTCATGGATAGGTTAGATAAGAGGGTTAAGAAGGATAATGCTATTTTTGAGAATTTGAAGTTTCAGAAGCAGATCAAGTTTGTTTATGAGAGTGATTGGTTAAGGGGTGTTTTTGAGGATAGGGGCACCAAAGTTGTTTATCTTGACACTAATCCTCCTTTGACTGTTGATGATACTAAGAAGACTGTGTTAAGGGTTTTTGAGGATTTTGTTCAAGATTCTGATTTAGAAAATATTGATGAAGAATAATTTATTCTTTCTCTTTTTCTTTGTCTTCTTTTTTGTTTGAGAAGAAGGTGTCTAGTTTTTTGCAGTTTTTTTGTCCTTTGTAGCTGATTGTTTTTGTTTCCTCTTTTTTCATTCTAGCACCTCTTTTTTTGTTTATATTAACACCTCATTTCCCCGAGCTTCCGAATCCTCCATCTCCTCTTTTTGTTTCGTCCAGCTCCTCAACCTCTTCTAGTTCTGGGCTGTGGATTGGTTGTATGAGCATTTGTGCGATCTTCATGTTTTTTTCAACGATGAATTCGTCGCTTCCTAAGTTTTGTAGTACTATTCCTACTTCTCCTCTGTATCCTGCATCTATGACTCCTGCCATTGTTTTTATTCCTTTTTTTGATGCTAGTCCGCTCTTGTCCCATATCAGGCCTACATAGCCTGGTGGTATTGCCATCTTTATTCCTGTTCGTACTGTTTTTCTTTCGTGTGATTTTATCACGAGGTTTTCTGCTGAGTAAAAATCCATTCCTGCATCTCCTGGATTTGCATAACTTGGTATTTTGACGTCAGAATCTATTCTCATTATTTTTACTTTCATATTTCCCCCTCAGAACACTATTTTTGATAACTTGCTAGTATTTAAATGATTTGTTTGTTTGAAATATAGTATCTACACTATAATTTTATTCTTGTGAAAAGCTCATCAGTGATGATAGTTTGTCTTCTTTTATTTTTCCTGTCATCGGGTCAATCTTGATATTTAGTGTGTTCATCTTTATCGTGACTATTGTTATGTTCCATATTTCTTTGTATTTTTCATAGTTTTGTATTACACAGAATATTTTCATCGGTGTCTGTGTTGAATATTCTTCTTTTTGTTTTTGTTCCACTTTTTTTAGCGCTTCTGCAAGGCGTATCGTTACTTTTTTTATATCCAGCTCTTCTATGATTTCTGTTTTCTTGAATGCTTCGCTTGGTTCTCCTACGACGATGTTTTCTCCTACATCAAATGGTGTTATCTTGTCTGTTTTTTTGTTGTAATATCCGATCTGCCAGTTGAATGGTTCATCGTAATAGCTGACAAGTGTAGCAAATCCATGCACCAGGTAATCTTCTTTGTTTTCTTTTCTCCATTCTTTGAATTCTTTAGAACTCTCAAGATTCTTCAGCGCGTCTTTGAATTGCATGATGGATCAGAAAAACATATTGTTTTTAAGTTTTTTGGTTTTTGTTAATATTTATAAACTCCATATCCTTTTTTATTGTCATGCCATTGTCTGATTTGAGGAAGAAGGATTTGTACAATCAGGGTTATAGGCTTGTTGGTAATCATAGCGCTATCAAAGTGTGTGAGTGGTGTAAGAAATCTATACGGGGTCAAAGTTTTTGTTATAAGCAAAAATTTTATGGTATAAACTCGCACCAGTGTGTGCAGATGACTCCTGCTTTGCATGTCTGCACTCATCGTTGTTTTTTTTGCTGGCGTGATATTGGTTTTACGAACCCAAAGTGGACTGGTCCTGTAGACAATCCTAAAGATATAGTTGATGGTTGCATAAAAGAGCATGTTAAGTATTTGCAGGGTTTTGGTGGTAGTAAGAAGGCAGATAAGAAAAAGTTTTCAGATGCACTAATGCCTAAGCATTTTGCAATTTCATTATCAGGAGAGCCAACGTTCTACGCAAAACTTCCTGAGCTGATAGAAGAGATCCATAAGAGGAAGATGACTTCTTTTCTTGTGACTAATGGTACAAATCCAGCTATGTTGAAGAGATTAATCAAACATCAGCCAACACAGTTATACATTACGCTTCCAGCTCCAAATGAGGATATTTACAAAAAGATTTGTAATCCTTTAATTAAGGGTGGTTGGAAAAAGATTTTGCAATCTTTAAAACTGTTAAATGGTTTTTCTTGCAGGAAAGCTGTAAGATTGACTTTGGTGAAGAATGAGAATTTGTGCAACGCAGAGGATTATGCAAAGATAATTAAGGAGACAAGTGCTGATTTTTTTGAGTTTAAGGCTTATATGTGGGTTGGTTATTCTAAGAAGCGGTGCAATATAGAGAACATGCCACGTTATGAGGAGATTAGGGATTTTGCAGAAAAAGTTGCAAAGCTTGCAGATCTGAAAGTTATTGATGAGAAAAAAGAGTCTAGGGTTGTTCTTGTTGGTAAGAATAAGATTAAATTGTTATGATTGCTCCATCTGGTCCTGGATTTATTACTAAAGTATTTTTTATCTTGTCTTTCTTGTTTGCTGTCTCGTGCAAGTGTCCGCATATGTCTATTTTTGGTTTTGTTGTTTCTATGAATTTACGTATTGATTTGTTGCCTGCGTGTTGTTTGTATATGTAGTCAACTTTGGTGTTGTATGGTGGAGCGTGCGTTACCAGTACTACTTTTTTTCCTTTTATCTTTTCTTTTATCTTGTTCGCAAACTTCTCAAACGCCGTATCTACAAGGCTAAATCCTCCTCCTCCCCATCCTATGAAGCAGTAATCTTTGAATGTGTAGACTTTTTTGTGTATGAATTTGAGGTTGTCAAATATTGCGCATAATGCTTTTGTTTCTTCTTCTGACTCGTGATTTCCGTGTATTAACAAGACTTTTTTGCCTATGCTGTCTAGTTCTGCCATTATGGTGTCTTGTTCTGTTCCGAATATGCTTAGGTCTCCTGC
>Ga0315273_10003608_pt1 | contig 18673 bp, 15 predicted proteins | sample YL17G02_0_MG_FD_205753 | JGI IMG/M metagenome (GOLD analysis project Ga0315273, IMG submission 205753) | Sediment microbial communities from Yellowstone Lake, YNP, Wyoming, USA - YL17G02_0 | ecosystem: Environmental > Aquatic > Freshwater > Lake > Sediment | place: USA: Wyoming | collected...
GGTCTTGGTGAACGGCGTTGTGAAGCCGCTGTCGGTGAACTTGACGAGGGAGAACATCCGGTCGGTGAATGCCTTGAGCTGCGCCGTCGGGCCGAACCAGTAGATAGGCGTGGCGAGGACCAGGGCGTCGCACTCCGGCATCCGGGCCAGGATGGGCGACGCCTCGTCGTCGATGACGCAGCGATAGGCGTCGGACTTCTTGCAGCCCATGCAGGCGATGCAGCCGCCGGTCTTGAGCTTGAGCCGCGGGGCGTCGACGATCTCGACCTCGGCCCCCGCCGCTCGGGCGGCGTCGGCGACCCAGGCGGCCACGCGATTCGTGTTCCCCTGCTTCCTCGGGCTGCCGCAGACGATCATCACCTTCTTGGGCATCTCTGTCTCCTTCTCTCCGCTCACGTGGTGAGGCCCCACCTCGCCCCGCCGCATTATACCACGGTAACCGTACAGGCACCCAACGGCAGGCAAGCAGCGGCTTGAGCCTCCGTAGGAGGCGGCGGAATAAAGCCCACGGCGATGCCCTGAGAGCCGTGGGATCGCGAACGCCCCCGAACCCCCTCTCCTCCTCTCCTCAGCCCCCGAAGCGGGGCGGCGGAACCGTTACCCCACGGTAGGCGCCCGACCCGCCTTTCCGCCGCCCCGCTTCGGGGGCTGGACCCAAGGAGAAGGAAGAACCGGGCTGCCCGTCCCAATCCCACGGTTCGCCGAGCCTCACCGTGGGCTTTATTCCGCCGCCCCATACGGGGCTGGGCCTACCTCTGGACGATCGGTGTCTCCAAAGGCGGTGGAGAACTGGCCTTGCAGAACGTGGGAGATTACACGCATACGTTTCTCTGCCCTGCTCGTGCTCCCTTCTTGGCGCCGGGAGGAAGGAAACCGGAGCACGAGCAGGAGCAGGGCAGACCCAGATGGCCGCCCGAATGGGGTTGCAATCCGTGTGGAGTGGCGTACAATGCCATCGCGGCGAACGAGACGTTTGCGGCCGATGACAGGCTTTCCTTCGGAGCCGCCGACTATGCGTGACGCGATGAAGAGCGGGGCCGTCTGTTCGTGGCTCTTCATGGCCTGCCTCGGAGCGGTTGCGGGCGGTGAATACCCGTGCCATCGGATTGCCGTGCCTCCGCAGATCGACGGCAGGCTGGACGAGGCGGGCTGGCAGGCATTGCCGGAGCAGGGCGGGTTCCGCATCGCGGCGTCGGAGCGGTATGTCGCGGTGCGGCAGTCCAGGTTTCGGATGGGATGGGACGAGAAGCACCTCTTCATCGGCATCGAGTTGGACGAGCCGGACATCGCGAAGGTCGGCTCGGGCGGGGCAGGGCCGACCTTCTTCCAGGACTCCGTCGAAATCTTCCTGATGCCGAAGGCGCCCATCTACTATCGCATCGCCGTCAGCGCGTCGGGGAAGCTCGAAGGCCCGACCCGCTTCGAGGAGACGATGTACACGGGGCGGGACGTGCCCAACAGCGGCTGCGAAGCCGCCGCCGCGCGCGGCGACAAGGCGTGGTCGGTCGAGATCAAGATCCCGTTCGCTGTCTTCGGCGGGAGGCCGGCGGCGAACGCGGCCTGGCGGGCGAACCTCTGCCGCGTCTCGCGCATCGCCACGGGGACGGGCGAGGAGCTGACGACCTGGGCCGTCCTGCCGCGGGCGCATTTCCACGACTACAGCCAGTTCGCCTCGATCCGCTTCCTCGACAAGGCGCTCTCGCCGACGGAGGCGGCTGCGGCGTCGAAGGCCCTCAACGCGGACTTCGCCGCCGCGAGGCAAAAGGCGCCGCCCGACGCGTCCCGCAAGCAGGAGATCCTCGCCCGCGCCGCCAATGCCGAGAACCTCTCCACGCGCAAGGGCGTCCACGCGTACCCGGCCCACTTCGGCACCGAGCACATTCTTCGCAAGGAGTCGCCGCCGGGAGACGAGCAGAATGTCTGGCACTTCCCGGGCGGGCGCCTCCCGATTGCGGCCATCGTGGCCTGGCCCGAGCCGATCACCTGCAACACCCTCGTCATCCGCTGGGGCAGCTCGAAAGAGCCGGCCGAGCACTACGGCATCGAATGGTGGGACGGCAAGGGCTACCAGCTCCTTTTCGAGACGAAGGGCAACGCGGACGGCGTCTCGATCCACACCTTCGAGCCGGTGACCACGAGCCGGCTCCGCCTGACGCTCTTCACGATGCCCGTCCGCTACTATTGCACGCTCGTGCGCCAGTTCCAGGTCTACGATCTCACGGCCAAGGAGGCGCAGCGATGAGGCACCGACTGGCTCTGGCATCCCTTCTGCTGCTCGTCGCCGGCTGCGCTCGGTCGCTCCAGGGGCCATCGGGCGTTCCGACTGAGAGGCTGCTCGTCACGGGGACTGAAGGCGAGCGGGTAGAGGCCACGACGGATGGCGACATCGAGACGGCGTGGGTGAGCCGAGGGCCTCAGACCACCGGGCTGGGGCTGACCATCCAACTGCCGCGGCGGATGGCGGTCCACCGCGTCTTCCTGACCCCCGGGCGGGAGGAGGCGTGGTTCCCCAGGTCGCTACGGGTCCTGGTCGGCGACTCGCCCGACCAGATGACCCTCGCTGCCGAGGAGTGCTGCTACGAGGGCGGCGACGAGAAGTTCCGGCCCGAGAAGCTGCTGGAGTTCCATCCCGAGACGAGCCTGAAGTTCCCGCCCCGCGTCGGGCGTTTCGTCCGTATCGAGATCGGCCCGAACACGGCGGGCTACCCGTGGTCGGTCGCCGAGCTGGAGGTCTACGGCGTCAGCCGCAACCTCGATGCCCCGCAGCGGTGGGGCGCCGTCGTCGTGGCGAAGGACGCTCCGCCCCCGATACAGCTCGCCGCTCGGGAGCTGAGCTACTACCTCACCGAGCTGGCGAATGAGCCGTGCCCCATCGTCACGCCCGAAGGGGCCGCGAGGTATCGCGGCCTGCACTTCCGCCTCCTCGTGCCGCCGCCGGAGAAGCTGCCCTACGCGGAGATGATCCCGCTCGACACCGAGGACTTCGCGGTGAAGCGGGAAGGCAACCAAATCTTCTTCTCGGGCCGGACCCAGCGGGCCGTGCTCTACGCCGCCTACGAGTTCCTCTATCGCCAGGGCGTGCGCTGGGTCGCGGGCGACGCCCACGGCGACTACGTGCCGCCCCGGGGCCGCCTCGACCTCTCGGTGCTCCCGATCCACTTCCGCCCGCCCTTCGCCACCCGCTACGCCAACTATGCCGTCCGCGAAATCCCGCCGTCGAAGACCGAGGACGGCTTCCTCTGGAACATCCGCCACCACTTCAACAGCACGTGGAACACCCTGGCGCCGACCCTCGGCGGCGTGCCGCCGCGCATGCGGCTCGGCTTCGGCTACGCCCACACGATGAACGAGATCATCCCCGAGGACGTCCTCAAGCAGCACCCCGACTGGCGCGGCAAGCACACGAAAGAGGGCTGGTACAAGATCCCCTGCACGACGAATCCCGAGCTGGTCGACTACGTCGTCACGCGGATCATCGAGTTGGACGCGAAGCATCCCGAGTACCTCGGCTACGGCATCCACCCGCTCGATGTGCCGGTCTGGTGCGAGTGCGACCGCTGCATGGCGGTCATCGGGAAGCTCGAGAAGATCGAGCCGAAAGCCCCCGACAACGTGGCGATGGCCTACAACTACTCGGAGCTTTACTACAAGTTCATCAAAGACGTCGCCGAGCGGGTCGCCGAGAAGCTCCCGGGGAAATTCATCCAGGCTCTCGCCTACGAAAACCACCTCCTGCCCCCGAAGAAGATCGAGCGCCTGCCCGACAACGTCTGCGTCGACGTCTGCCAGTACTGGGCCAACAACCTGCCGACCGCCTCGCCCAAGAACGCCCGCATGCGGAGCATCATGGAGGAGTGGAGCCGCAAGGTCGGGCACCTCGGCCTCTGGGACTACGCGCTGATTCACATGGACGCGGGGGGCGAGTGGCGAACGGTTGCCCCGCTCGTGCGCGGGATGGCCGACCACTATCAGTTCATGTACAAGCTCGGCCTCCGCCACGTCGGGACGCAGGCCTGCCCCCGCTTCGAGGACAATCCCTGGAACTACTACGCCTACGCCGAGGTGGCCTGGCACGTCGGCAAGCCTGCGGACGAGATACTCGCGGAGTTCTTCGCCGCCTACTACCGCGAGGCGGCCGCCCCCATGCTCGCCTACTACAGGACCATCGAGAGCCACCTCATCCGCAGCGACATCCCGTTGAAGGGCGGCACCTACTTCTTCAGCTACGTCCCGACCGCCGCGGCCTTCCCTCCGCCCGTCGTGGCCGAGCTGAGGAAGCACCTGGCCACCGCGGAATCGGCCGCGACGCACTGGGTCACCCGCGAGCGCGTCGCCGCCGCGCGCCGGAGCCTGGAATGGACCGTGAGCCACGTTCAGCGATGAGCGGTGGCGCCAGGGTGTGGCATATGCGATGACAGCGGGCGATGGCCACGGGCTATTCCGCGGCCCTCTTGTCGTGGTAGACGGGGTCGAACTTCGCTTCGAGCGCCTCGATCAGCTTCCCCCACGAGCCGTCCGGGGATGGGTCTGCCTTGAAGCCCCAGGGAAGCCCCGTATTGTCCCTGCCCTCCATGAACTTCGCTCGGAACAGCTTGAAGCCGTCGGCGATCATGGCAGCATTGGACTTCAGCGCGAAGGTGCCGGAGGGATTCTGCGAGTACCAGTAGAGGAAATCGTAGAGCGCGTCGTCGGCAACCGGGCAGTCGGGGTGGGTGGCGCGATGCGCACGGATTACATCCGGCTTGTTGGTCAGGCCGAAGACGTTCCAGCCGACCCTGGGAGGGTAACGCTCGGCGCCGAAGGCGAGATAGCACGAGGCCGCCGTGCCCTCTGGGAGCAGCTCGAGGCCGCCCAAGTCCCGCTTCTTCTGGTTCGGAGAGAGGTCAAAGTCCAGGTGCGGACCCGCGACCTCCCGCGAATCGAACCCACGGTGCCGGATGAGGAATCGCGGCGTCGGCGGGCTCATCGTCCTCCCGGCGTAGCAGGTGTTGCAGAAGGGGGCGCCGATGCCGGCGCCCTTCGGGGATGCCTTCCAGGCCTCGATCTTGACGCCCGACAGGTCGAACCGTCCGTCCTTGTCCGTCACGACCAACACCGGCGACAGGATCACCGAACAGACACGCAGGGGAGAGTTGTAGTTAAGCAAGACGGCCACATCGGTGCCCGAGTGGTCCGTTCGCCCTTTCAGCGTCACGCTGCCTGAGAGGGGCAGGACCGCTTGCACCTTCGCTCCCGGGTTCCGCATCGCCCAGGTGGCCTCTGGCAGGCGTGTCTGTTTGAGGAAGTCCTCCGCGGAATTGCTGCCCTTCAGGAACGCGTCGCACAGCTTCGCGAACAGGTCCGCCTCCTCCCGGCTCGATGGCGGCGGACCCCCCGAGCCGCTCCCCTGCCCCGGCACTGATCCCGGTGTGGGCGATGGAGACGCTCCTGAGTCGCCATGGTTCTCGAGCAGGTAGATTCCGAAACCGACGGCCAACACGGCAGCGCCGACGAGCGCCAGCCTCTTCAGGCGCCCCTTCGGGGCCTGGTTTCCCGCATCCACGGCATCCCCTCCAAACGCTTGGCTCGGATTCGCACACGACCCGCGTGCATTCTACCACGGGCCGCGCGGCATGTCTACGGGGTACTTTCTCCCTTTCCCCCTGGTGTGGCGCTGATTGACTTCTGACCCACATGCAGCTATGATTGGCTTGGCACTGGCCTGCGTGTAGGCGACCGATCCCCAGGGCCTGGCGCAGAGGGCCTCCGAGACCGGCCGATGGAGTTCCGGGCAATGATCAGCGAAATGGTGATCCGGGATGCTGCGCGAAGATTATTGCGAGCCGCACCGGGATCCAGGGTGATCCTGTTCGGTTCCCATGCCCGCGGCGAGGCCGGGCCGGATAGCGACCTGGATTTTCTGATCGTCGAGTCCGACGTGACTTCTCGCCGAGAGGAAGCGGTGCGTCTGAGGGACGTGCTCAGGCCGCTCCGCGTTCCCGCTGATGTCGTCGTCGTCACGGAGAGGACGTTCCGCGAGTGTGCCGAGATGCCCGGCACAGTCGTATACGAGGCCGCGCACGAGGGCCGTGAGTTCGATGAACTCTCTTGAGTTCGCCCAGCTCCTGCTCCGCAAGGCCGCTCAGGACGAGTTCGTGGTCCGGACGCTCTCCCCTGACCCTGAAGCCCCGGACGAAGCCATCGGCTTCCACGCACAACAGGCCGTCGAAAAGGCGCTCAAGGCCGTCCTGGCCTCCAAAGGCGTCTCCTACCGCTGGCGCCACGATATCGTCGAGCTACTGGATCTGCTGAAAGAGAATGGCGTCACTGTCCCGGCCGAAATCGAAGAAGCCCGCCGACTCAACCCATTTGCCGTGGAACTCCGCTATGGCGACTTGCCCGACGATACGCTCGAGCGATTGGACCGCGTGTGGTCGATGAAGTGTGTCGAGCAGGCCAGAGAGTGGGCCGAAACCCTGATCGCCAAGGGGAGCGAGCCGGACCCCACCGGCGGCTAGCCCGCTGCCCAAGAATGCGGACTCACCCTTTCCGGATGACCACGCGCCAGTTGTCGCCCTCCTGGGTGACGGAGAGGACCTGGTGGCCGTCGCGGGTGGCGCTGGCGGGGACGTTCTGGGTGCCTTCCTTGCCGAGGACGAGTGTGAGGATCTGGCCGGGCTCCATCTCCTCGAGAGCCAGTTTCGCCTTGACATAGTTGAGGGGGCAGGCGACGCCGCGGTAGTCGCCGCTGATGTCGGCGGCTGGCTCAGCAGGAGCTTCGCCCTCCCAAGACGTAGCCGCACGCGGCTCGCGTGCGGAAGAGGGGCGACACGCGGGCCGCGTGTCGCCACGGGGAGGCTCAGCGGGAGCTTCGCCCTCCCGGGGCGGCCCGGTCGATGTGAAGCGGAGCGAGTCGTCCATCCGAGCGTAGAGGTCGCGGACCGCGTCGACGAGGGCCGCGACGAGGGGCAGGTCGCCCTCGAAGGCGGCCTCGGGGCTGGGCGCGGAGGCGCTGAAGAGCGCGCTCTCGATGAGCGGCGCGAAGCGGGGGTCGATCAGCTTCTCGGCCAGGAAGTGCTTCTGGAACAGGCGGAGGGCGTCGGGATCGTTGGCGGGCTCTTCGCCGCGGGTGACGAGGAGGGCGCGGGCGGCGAGCGCGGTGGCGGCATAACGGCGACCGGCCTTGACGGCCTCGGCGGCGCTCGCGAGGTCCACGGTGATCAGGTCGAAGACGCCGGCGCTGCACTCCCCCGGGCCGCGGCCGGCGAGCGAGAACAGCTCGTCCGCGCCCCAGTCGAAGTAGAAGTTCTTGTCGGCCGCGAAGTCGGGGACCTCTCTGAACTCCACGGCGATGTCGTGGGCGATGCGTCGCCCCCCGGCGTCCAGGAAGGCATCGAAATCGGGGCAGTGCGGCGAGTTGAGGAACGCCACGATCAGGCCCTTGACGAAGCTCGGAACGTTTCGGCCCGGGACGGTCACGTCGCCTTCCGCCAGCCGCGTCCTGCCCTCCCCCACTCGCCCGCCGAGCTGGATGATGTAGCAGGGGACGAGGCGTCCGCCGACGCGCCGCGCGGCGCCGACGAGGGCAATGGCGCCGATGGGGTGGCGCCCGCAGCCGTTGGGGCAGCCGCTGATGTGGATGTCCAGGTGGCCGAGCCTGCGCAGGTCGAGACCGTTGCGGGACAGCGAGGCGGCGATGGCCTTCGCGAGTCCCCGTGACAGGCACATCCCCAGCCGGCAGGTCGACGCCCCGGCGCAGGCGACGAGATCGCGCAGGATCGGCGGCTGGCTCTCCGCCAGCCCGAGCGCGGCCAGTTCAGCGTACAGCGCCGCCAGCTCGTCCTCGCGGACCCAGCGGAGGAGGGCGTTCTGCGTCTGCGTGACGCGCAGCATGCCGTCGCCGTGGGCTCCTACGGCGTCCGCGAGCGAGCGGAGACCCGGCGCCGCGATGTCGCCGAGCGGGAGCGGGATGGTGACGAGATGGAAGCCCTGCTGTTTCTGCGGCTCGACGTTGGCGGCGCGCCAGCGATCGAAGCCCGAGCCACCTGGCGCCGACTCTCCCTCCTGCCGTGCCACGGCTGGCTCGTCCAGCCGTGCTCCTCCCGCAGACGGCACGGTCGGGCAAGCCGACCGTGGCACAAGACCCTCTTGTGTGCCACGGCTGGCTTGTCCAGCCGTGTCCTCCTCCGGTGGCACGGTCGGGCAAGCCGACCGTGGCACGGAGGAGGGGCGGGTCGCGAGGCGGAGCGGGACGGACTGGCAGACGGCAGCCATCTCCTTGTCGTAGAGCGCCCGGAACGCGGGGAGGCCGATCTGCTCGATGAGGAAGCGGAGCCGCGCGCGGTGCTTGTTTTTGCGGTTGCCGTGCTGGTCGAAGACGCGCTTGATGGTCTCGGCGACGAGATGGGCCGCGGAGGCGGGGAGGAAGGGGTCGAGGGGGTCGGCGACGCGGCTGTGGGCGCCCATGCCGCCGCCGACGTAGACGGCGAATCCGGGCTCGCCGCCCCGCTGCGTCGCGATGAAGCCCAAGTCGTTCACCGTCGCGCCCGCGCAGTCGCGCGGGCAACCGGAGAAGGCGATTTTGTACTTGCGCGGCAGCTTGAAGGAGAGCGGGTCCGCGATGAGGAACTCCGTGAGGGCCAGCGCGCAAGGAGTGACGTCGAAGGCTTCCTTCGGGCAGACGCCCGCGCGAGGGCAGGTCGTGACGTTGCGGACGGTGTTGCCCCCGCCCCCTTTGGTCGCCAGGCCGCCTCCATACAGGGCCACCAGCGCCGGGTGGATGGACTCGAGGGCCACGCGGTGGACCTGGATGTCCTGGCGCGTGGTGACGTGGAGGATGCCGTTCCCGACACGCTCGGAGACGTCGGCGAGGACGCGCATCTGGTGGGGCAGCAGGCCGCCTCCGGGCAGGCGCACCCGCAGCATGAACCGCCCGCTCTCGCGCTGCTCGTAGACGCCCATCGGGACGCGAAACGCTCGGAACCGGTCGGGCTCCAGGGCGTCGGCCCTCACCTGCTCGGCCATCTGGCCGAGCTTCTCGATGTCGTCGAGCAGCGTGTCGGGCAGGCGATACGTGGCCTGGGGCCGCACAATATCGGGCATGAGACTGGCCTCATCTTGGCTAAGGGTGCGCGGGCGCTGAATACCCTCCCGAAGGGATGAACCCTTCGGGAGGGAAGATCCGCGCGCTACAGCTCGCGGTTGATCTTCAGCGGCCGCGTGTGGATGCCGCACTCGCCGCCGCACTTGCTGGTTCCAACCCAGCGCCCCGCACGCTCGTCCGGGGACGTCGTGATCCGCGTGCAGGGGGCGCAGCCCAGGGAGCGATAGCCCTGGGAATAGAGTGGGTTGACCGCGACGCCGTGGAGCGCCAGGTACTGCCAGACCTCGCGCTCGTGCCAGATGAGGATGGGGTTGAGCTTGAAGAGCCCTTTGTCGCGCTCCTCGACCTCCTGGAAGTCGGTCCGCGTCCGCCCCTCGGTGCAGCGCAGCCCGGTCACCCAGCACGTCACGCCCATTTCCTCGATGGCCCGACGGGTCGGCTCCACCTTGAGAATGTCGCAGCAGCGGTTCGGATCGGTCTCGTAGAGCCGATCGGGGATCACCGCGTTGCTATTGTACACCTTCAGCTCGGGGTACCGCGCCACCATCTGGCTCATGAACTCCACGGTCTCCGGCGGCTTGTAGCGGGTGGTGACGATGAAGCCGCGAATCCGGGGGTTGACCCGCTTCGCGAGGTGCCAGACCGCGCACGAGTCCTTCCCGAGGCTGTTGGCCACCACCAAGCCATCGCCGAATTCCGCGTGGGCCTCGCGGATGAGATCCAGCGACCTGGCGATCTTGTCCGCGAAGTTCAGCGTGTCCACCAACCCCTTGATGTCCTCACGCAATGCCACTAGAGCCATGCTTCTCCTGCCTCCTTTCCCTAGATCTGGTAATCGGTCGACTTGCCACGGCCGAACGGGATCCGATCCCACAAGCGTTCGTGCACGTAGTAGGCCGCCACCTTGACCACGACATCCGCTATGCCGATGGACAGAGCCACCGCATACTGGCGGGTGACCGCCAGGGCGATGAGAGCGGTGACAATCGATCCGCCGATGCGCCAACTGATGGCTTTGGCCACACTCCGCAGATGGCTATCCATCGTGACTCTCCGAGGAGTCGAGTAATCCGACCGATACAGTCGAGATTACCCGGAAAAAGAAAAGGGCGCGCCGCACACTCCTGCTTGCTCTCCGGAAGACGGCGCCGGGCCCTTTATCTCGACTATGTGCATCGAGATAGTAGTATAACTCGCCCAGCTTGTCAAGCGCTTTTTTCTGGTTCCGACCGCGGACGTGCCCTTTGGATGTCTGCCCCCAACATGTAGGGTGCTTGGCGCGTGCGATCCCCTACGGCGGGATCGGTCGGGGCCCGGCTTCCCCCATACTGACGCAACTCACCCCATACTGGCTCAATCAGGATCGTTGCGTCAGTATGGTCAGTATGAGAGGAATTGCCGGATCCCCTGGCGGCCAGTGCCCGAGACCCAGTGTGACTCACCCCTGCCCAGTGTGCATCAACTGGGAGAGATGAGTCACACCGGGGCCCATGTAACGGCGGAACTAGGCGCGACTTGAAACATCCTGTCCCGCTGGGTACACTGTTGCCAACAGGGGCTTTCTGATCGGTGGAACATGATCCGTCTTGCGTTTGGCGGCCGGGCTCACCAGAGAAGAACACCGTGTTCCGGTCTCGCCGGCCTCTTCGCCGCCGTGGTCGCGGCGGCATGGGCGAGTCTGTCGGCGGCGGGGGCGGCGGAGCCCGCACCGAAGGCTCTCCCAGACTCGCAGCACGTCGCGATGCTGGCGAAGGCGCTCCCGGCCGATGCCAAGGACCAGCCCCCGCTCCAGTACTGGCAGGAGGCCCGCACGCAGCCGCGCACCCTCCGCGTCAGTTGCGTGAAGGTCGACCTCCGCAGCCCCCTGTGCGAGGTCGTCGCGCTGGTGGGCGATGACCCGGACGGCCCCGGCCCGGCCGAATCGCAGCTCGAGTCGCCCCTGACCCTGGCCGCTCGGAACAAGGCGCTCGCGGCGGTCAACACCAATGCGTTCAACCGGCTCCCAGACCCTGCGAGGAAGTCCCAGGGGGCGTGGGCCGCGGGGCGGCTCGCGGACATTCGCGGCTGGGCCGTCACGGGCGGCCGCCAGGTCAGCCCGCCCGACGCGGCCAATGCGAGCTTCTGGATCGATCCGAAGGGCGGCGCGCACATCGGAGCCCCGGCGGCTCCGAAGGAAGCTCGCGAGGCGGTGGCGGGCTTCGCCACCCTGCTGGTCGACGGCCAGGATGTCTCGAAGGAAGGCACTCCGCTCCATCCGCGCACCGCTCTCGGTCTCGACCGCGAGGGTCGCTGGCTCTGGCTCGTCGTGGTCGACGGCCGCCAGGCGGGCTACAGCGAGGGGATTGCGCTCCGCGAACTGGCCGCGCTGATGAAGGGACTCGGCTGCTGGGATGCCCTCAACCTCGACGGCGGCGGAAGCAGCACGATGCTGGTTGCCGACGACAAGGGAACCCTCCAAGTCATGAACCGTCCCTCCGACCGCGACCCGCAGGGCCGCCCGCTCCCCCGCCCCGTCCCCGCCATGCTCGGCGTCCGCCCCCGCTGATCCTCCCAGGCCTCCCGCCAGGTGGGCAGGGCAGAGGAACTGGGAAGGAACTTCTTGCAAGAAGTTCCTCCCCAGACCCCTCTTCAAGAACTCCTACATTGGCTTCGGCATTCGCTCCCGCTGGCGAAGTCGCGTGGCGGCCCGGCGGAGCGCGCACCTGCGTCGCCAGCGGGAGCGAATGCCGAAGCCTAATGTGAGAGTTCTTGGGAAGGAGGGGGTTTGGGGGAGGAAGCCCTTCTTGCAAGAAGGGATTCCTTCCCCATTCCTCCGTCTTCCCTCTCGCGGCCCGTCAGGGGCGGATCAGTGCGGGCGGTAGAGGAGGGCGGCGGCGGCGGTGGCGAGGTCGCAGGCGGCGGCGACGGCGCGGAGGGCGGGGTCGCGGCGGAAGGGCGCGGCGAGAAGCCTCAGCTTGGCCAGCGCGACTCGGCGGAGGAGTCCCAGCCAACCGCGGCGCCCCTCGTGCTTGAGACGGAAGTGGGCCTCTCCCCTGCCCCGCTGAACGCTCTGGCGCAGGAACGGCCAGAAGGCGTACGCCCGCAGGTGGATGACGGTTACGGGGACATAGAGCAGGCGTCCGCCGCGCTGGGTGATCCGCAGCTTGAGGTCGGCGTCCTCGCCCCAGACGAACGGCGGGAAGCCTTCATCGAAGCCGCCGACATCGAGCAGCAGGTCGCGTCGGTACGACATGTTGTTCGTGCCGCCGGCCGGGCAGTCGAAGCCGCCGAGCACCTCGGCGTCGCGGGCGCCGTAGACTTCGCGCGTGACGTGGAGTTCGTAGCGGGCGATCGCGCTGCGGGCCAGCGCCTCGGGCGGCGGCGTGATCCCGCCGCCGACGCCGGCGACCTCGGGGTGCCGCGCGTAGCCGTCGGCGAGCCGAGCCAGCCAGTCCTCGGGGACGAGACAATCGTCGTCCGTGAAGGCCACGACGTCGCCCGTGGCTTCGCGGATGCCGAGGTTGCGCGCGGCGGCGACGCCGCGATGCTCGCCGCGGACGAAGCGGACGTTGCCCCGCGCCGCCAGCTCGGCGCCCAGTTCCGCCGTGCCGTCGGTCGATCCGTCGTCGACGACGATCAGCTCATAGCGCTCGGGCGGCAGGCCCTGGCGCAGGATGGCCGCGACCACCCGCTCCAGCAGCGCCCGGCGGTTGTAGGTCGGTACGACCACTGTGATTTTCGATTTTGGATCTTCGATTTTCGATTGCCGCCCACAGAAAGCGGAGAAGAGAACTTAACCGCGAAACACGCGAAAAGACGCGAAAAACAGCCCAGAGAAAGCATTTGACCACGGATGGCACGGAGGACACGGATAGGAGAAGAAAGGATTCGAGGGTTGGAAACCCAGAAATTCTCTTATCCGTGCCATCCGTGTAATCCGTGGTCAAATGCCTTTTTCCGTCTTTTTTTTCGCGTCCTTTCGCGTGTTTCGCGGTTGATGTCTTCTCTTTCTAGTTCTTCTCCGCGACGCCGTCCACGGCGGCGTACCGCACGTATCGGAACTGGACGACGAGGCCGGCGGTGACCAGGATGGTGACGCAGAGGAGGAAGACGGCGACGGGCGAGGCGACGTTGGGCCAGGCGATCGGCGCGCCGGCCGCGGCCTGGGGCGCCACGATCATCCGCACGGCGCTGCCCAGCCGTCGGTCCATCGCGAGGGCGAAGAGGGCCGCCACCGTGGCCACGCCGCCGAAGAGCGAGGTGGCGAAGACGACGGCGACGCTCTGAAAAGTCAGCGCCCCAAGCCCTCCGATGACGGCGGCCGGGATGAGGAGCACCAGTTGCGGCATCGGCACTCCCGCCGTCCGGGCCGCCAGGGTCACGAGCGTGGCCGTCAGCAGCGCGCCCAGCCCGAAGACCCCCGCCAGCGGCAGCGCCGCCATCAGCGCACCCAGCGCCACCCCGCCCCCCAGCGCCAGGGCCATCGTCACCGAGGGACTCCAGCCTCGCGGCATGACCAGCTCGCCGAGCAGCTCCACGCCGACAATAAGTCCGATCAGGGCGGCGCTGACGCGGAAGAAGCGGCGCCCCAGGAAGCACTCGAACAAGCCCAAGGCGAGCACCACGCCAATCCCCGCCAGCCCCGGGTCACCCAGCGTCTCCAGGATCATCCGCAGGGTTCGGTCCATGGCCCGCTCCTTTCATGCTCCCTCCTCCCGAAGGTTTCACACCTCACGCGAGGATGAACCGCATGGCCCAGAAGCACGCGAGGATGAGGTTGAACAGAACGGCCGTGGCGAACAGGTTCCGGCCGCCGCCCTCGCGAAGGATGTGTCGGACGCCCACGCAGGCCCCGATGGCCGCCGCCGCAAGCGCCAGGTAGCGGGAGTTGGCCGCCGTGGGGTCCGAGGGGATGGGCGGGCCTTCCTCGGGCTCGTTGATGAGAATGTAGGCCGTCGCCAGCAGCGCGACGACACAGAGAGCCCAGACGACGATTTCCATGAACGGCGGCGCCTCGTCGGCTTCGCCCGCTCGCTTCGGTTTGCTCGTGCTCACGCAGGCCTTCCTTCTGCCATGGCTCCCGCTTTGCCTTCTATCATAGCCGCCGTCCGAGCGGTGTCAACCGCGGGGGAGGAGCTTCTGTGGCTGCCGTGCTCCTGCTCGGGCTCGTGAATGACCAAGTGACGATCAGGAGGTTCTCACGTAACCGTTCAGATGGGATTCCCTGCCCACGAGTCATCAGGCGTTCTCGCAGCCCGCCGTACGGCGGGCGACCAGAGCATCCCGTGATCCGTGGACGAGGGATATCAGCTGAACAGATACGTTCTCACTTGGGCGTTGATCATTGGGTGTTGGACATTGATGATTGGACTTCGCTCGGGCGATGGGCGATTCAGTGCCCCGGATGACGGGCGAGGTGCCGAGGGCGGTGGGCCGGCTTGCTGGGGCGAACAGCGGGCCGGGGTTCAGTCGGAAGGATCGCATCGTCGCCGCGTCTGCCGCGATTGGCGGGCCTCATCGTGCTTACTCCTTTGGGAGGGGGAACCGGGCCGGGGGCAATCCGCGCCGGCCGCCAGAGGGGCGCGCCCGGGTCGGGAATGTGTTCGAAGGCGATGTCGCTGGCCTTCCCGCAGGCCTCCTGCGCGACCTGGGCGAAGTCGAAGCCGTGGGCGACGACCTGCCCGCCCGCCGTGGCAACCCACTCGCCGGGGTAGCGGAGGGCCTGGCTGTCGGTACGATTGGGACCCATCGACGAAAGTCTCCAGCCGCGGGGATCGCGGAGGCGAGAGAACGGCTTGGGCGCGCAGCCGTCGCGTGCCCGGTGCGCACGCTATGGACTGCGAGGGCTCAGGCGAGGGTTAGCTGGCTAGTCGGGGATTGTGGCCGGACGCGGCCAAGACGCTCTCCAATCTAAAGTCTATCCCGCACCCGGCGCCCCGTCAAGGAGACGAATCAGAAAATCGGGAAAGAAGAACAAGTACATGAGCACGGCAGGAGGGGAGATCACGGCATCCCAGGCCCATGGACCAGGCTCTTATTCTGTAGCGCGGCTTGACAGAACAGAGGCGGCTGGCATGAATTGAGGGATGGAAGGCGTGTTGCCTAAACCGCGATTCGCGGGGTTCTTCGTTTGGAGTCCCCCCTTTAGGGGGTCTTTGGGCCGCGGCAGCGGCCTCTGGAAGGCTCAAGACCGCCTAAAGGCGGGACTCCAAACGGGGAATCCTGGCCATCGCGGCTTGAGCAACACGCCCTGGATGGTCCCGGGGACTCGAAGCCGTTTCCCCGGGCGCGGGAAAGCGGGCCGAGCGGCAGCTTGGGGCTCCCGAGGGGTCTGAAAACGCCATGTGGGGAGAGGAGAGCGTAATGCCTACTTCCGCAAAGAGCTGGGTGGTGATGGCTGCACTGGCGGTGCTGGCAGGGTGTTCGTCCCAGGAGGGCGGGCCGCCGCGTCTGGCGGGGTCGGGCCGGCTCGAGGTGGGGGTGGAGCGGGCCGCCGTGGGGTCGAGGGGGACGCTGTACTGCACAACCGTCTCCCGCGGTATGATGAGCGACGGGCAGAATGTCCTCCAAATCGTCGAGCCGAGCGGCGGCCTCGGCGAGAAGGTGAAACTGGAGCCGTCGACCGCCGAGATCAAGGCCATCGCGGCCGACGGGCGGGGGAAGCTCTACCTGGGGGTCAAAGAGGGCGGCAAGGACCAGATCTGGGTGCTGCCCGAGGACGCGCGGGGAGACAAGGTGACGCCTCAGGCGAAGCTCGCGCCCGATCTCCCCGGGAGCCTGAACAGCCTGGTCGCGGCGCGCGAGGGCGACGTGCTCTACGCCCTGTGCGGCGACAACTGGGTCGTGAAGGTGAAGACCGACGGCGCGGTCGCCCAGAAGATCGAGTTGCCCGGCGACAGCCGGCCCGAGGACGGCGCGGTCGACACGGCGGGCAATCTCTACGTCCGCCGCAGCAGCGGCCCCGTGGTGAAGATCAAGCCGGATGGGACGCTCGACAAGGAGTGGGCGCAGAGCGCCGCGGCGGCCCAGGAGAGCGTCCAGGCGCTCGCCGTGGACTCGCGGGGTGTCGTCTACATCGCCGCCTCCGACGGGGACATCCGGCTGCGCGGCTACGATGCGGCCGGGACGCTGCTGTTCAACGTTGTGGAGCAGGCGCTGGATCGGTCGCCCGAGCGCCTGCTGGTCGGGCGGGATGATCGGCTCTACGCGCTCCTGGGGCAGAAGATGCTGGTCTTCAGGCCGTGAGAGTTCGGCAGGGCGCCACCCATCGGACCCGTCGGATCGGTCGGATCGGTCGGATCCGTCCGATGCGATTCGGAAGGTCCCGCGTGCAGGTTTGCACGCCCTACGCTCCGGTCCTGCGGCGCTGGAAGGTGTCGAAGGCGACGGCGACGACGATGAGGACGCTGATGACGACGAGCTGCCACTCGTAGGCGAGGCCGCGGAGGGTGCAGCCGTTGTCGATGACGCCCATGATCAGGGCGCCGGTCAGCGTGCCGAGAATGGTGCCCTGGCCGCCGTTGAGGCTCCCCCCGCCGATGACGACCGCCGCGATGACCCGCAGCTCGTGGCCCTGGCCGAAGACAGCCTGGCCGTTGCCGTTGAACGAGGCCTCGATCATGCCGCCCACGGCAGCCAGGGCGCCGACGAGCGTGTAGACGACCAGCGTGTAGCTGTGGACGGGAATGCCGGAGTAGCGGGCGGCCTCGACGTTGCTCCCGATCGCGAAGCAGTAGCGGCCGAGCCGCGTGTGGTTGAGCACGTAGTGGCCGAGGGCGACGACGAGGAACATCACGAAGACCGGCATCGGGAGGATCCCGAACAGGTTCCCCAGCGCCAGAAACCGGAAGCTCCGCGAGGCGATCTCGACCGTGGTCGTGCCCGAGACCGCCTTGGCGAGGACGTAGGACGCGCCGCTCGCCATGCCCATCGAGGCGAGGGTGGCGATGAAGGGCGGGAGACGCAGCCAGACGACCATCACGCCGTTGAGCAGCCCCCAGGCCATTCCCGCGGCCACCGCGACGATGAGGCTCGCGCCGAGCGGCCACCCGGCCTGCATGCACCAGGCCGCGATGACGCTCGAGAAGGCGACGATCGAGCCCACCGAGAGGTCGATCCCCCCCGCGACGATGACGAAGGTCATGCCGACCCCGATGATGACGATGATCGCGGCGAAGCGGAGGATGTTGCTGATGTTGGCGGGCTTGGCGAACCCCGTCGTCGTCGCCGACAGGGCCAGGACGAGCACGATCAGGAAGACGAAGGGGAGGAGCTTGCCCAGGGCGTGCCTCATGCGCTGCTCCTCTCCGCGGCGGGGTCGGCGCCGAGGGCCATGTAGCGGAGGACCTCCTCCTGCGTGGTCTGGCGCGGGTCGAGACGGGCCGTGAGAACCCCGCGGCGCATCGTCAGGAGCGTGTCGCTCATGGCCAGCAGCTCCGGCAGGTCGGAGGAGATCATCAGGATGGCCGCCCCCTGCTGGGCCAGCTCGCAGAGCAGCCGGTAGACATCGACTTTGGCGCCGACATCGATGCCGAGGGTCGGCTCGTCGAAGATGAGGATCTGCGACTGGGCGAAGAGCCATTTCGCCAGCACGACCTTCTGCTGGTTGCCGCCGCTCAGGCGGACGGCGATCTGGCGGAGGGACGGTGTGCGGATGTTCAGCCGGTCGACGTAGTCCTGCGCGACGCGGCGCTCGTCGCCGAGCGGGAGGTGGAAGGCCCGGAGGAGGCGGTGGAGCGCGGCGATGGTGATGTTGTGGCTGACGGGCAGGTTGAGCAGGAGGCCGGTCCGCTTGCGGTCCTCGGTGAGGAGGCCGAGGCCGGCCCGGATGGCGTCGTGGGGCGACCGGAAGCGCTGAGGCTGGCCGTCGACGCAGACCTCGCCGCCCTCGATGGGCACGACGCCGAAGAGGGCCTCCGCCAGCTCGGTCCGACCCGCGCCGACGAGGCCCGCCAGGCCGACGATCTCGCCCGCGCGGATCGAAAAGCTCACGTCGCGGACCCGGCCGCCGTGGCACGTCAGGTTGGCGACGCGCAGGCGTTCGCGGCCGGCCGGCACGCTCTCCTTCGGATACATGTCCGTCAGCTCGCGCCCGACCATGTGGCGGATCATGGTCGACAGGTCGGTCGTCGCGACGTCCCCGGTATAGACCCACTGGCCGTCGCGCAGGATGGTCACGCGGTCGCCAATCTGCGTCAGCTCTTCGAGCCGGTGCGAGATGTAGATGACCGCCACGCCTTCGCTGCGGAGCCGCCGGATGATGTCGAAGAGCTGCTGCGTCTCCTCCAGCGACAGCGACGACGTCGGCTCGTCCATGATGACGATCTTGCTGGAGACGACGAGGGCCTTGACGATCTCGACGAGCTGCTGCCGGGCGCGGCTGAGCCGGCTCACGATGTCGCCGGGCGAGAGCGGGAAGCCGTACTGGGCGATGACCTCGCGGGTGCGGAGGTGCAACTCGGTCCAGTCGATGATCCCCAGCGGCCTGACCCGGAGCGGCTCATCGCCCAGGAAGACGTTCTCCGCCACGCTGAGGACGGGAACGAGGTTCAGCTCCTGGAAGACCATCGTGATCCCGAGGCCGAGCGCCTGGCGGGGGTGCCCGATGGTGAC
>Ga0315273_10003610_pt1 | contig 18668 bp, 20 predicted proteins | sample YL17G02_0_MG_FD_205753 | JGI IMG/M metagenome (GOLD analysis project Ga0315273, IMG submission 205753) | Sediment microbial communities from Yellowstone Lake, YNP, Wyoming, USA - YL17G02_0 | ecosystem: Environmental > Aquatic > Freshwater > Lake > Sediment | place: USA: Wyoming | collected...
GGTCGGCTTCTCAGCCAGCGACGGTATGCGTCGAATCATAGTACTCAACGACACGGGCCACCCCGTCGAGACCCCGGTCGTCCTCGGCGCGGAGGTCAAGGCCTACACCGACGAGCGCGACATAATCAGGGACACATTCAGGGTCCTGGACGAGTACCCCGTCGTCCTCACCTTCAACGGAGACGACTTCGACTTCCGCTTCCTCCGCAACAGGGCGAAGAACCTCGGCATCCCCGACTCGGAGAACCCCATAGTCATGGGGCGCCGCTTCGCCTTCCTCCGCAACGGCGTCCACCTCGACCTCTACCGCTTCTTCATGAACAGGAGCATACAGGGCTACGCCTTCGGCAACCGCTACAGGGAGAACACCCTAAACGAGATATCCAAGAGCCTGTTGAACCAGGAGAAGCTCGAGATCGGCAACATCGCAACGGCTAACATGCAGGACCTCGCCCAGTACTGCCTCAACGACGCCGACCTCACCTACCAGCTCACCGCCTTCAACCACGACCTCGCCATGAACCTCATGGTCCTCCTCACACGCATCAGCAAGATGATAATGGAGGACGTCACCCGGAACGGCGTCAGCAGGTGGATACTCGCCCTCATGGAGTGGGAGCACCGCAGGCGGGGCTGGCTCATCCCCAACACCCAGGACATCCTCGACGTCAAGGGGCAGACCAGCACCACCAGCATAATCAAGGGCAAGAAGTACCAGGGCGCCATAGTCAGGGACCCCAAACCCGGAGCACACTTCGGCGTCGTCGTCTGCGACTTCGCAAGCCTCTACCCCAGCGCCATACGCAACTGGAACCTGAGCTACGACACCATCCTCTGCAACCACCCGGAGTGCAGGAACAACCTAGTCCCCGGCACCCCCCACTGGGTCTGCACGAAGAACCGCGGCATGGCGAGCCTCATCATAGGCAGCCTACGCGACCTCCGCGTCCAGTGGTACAAGCCCCGCAGCAGGGACAAGGCACTCAGCGCCGAGGAGCGCCAGTACTACGACGTCGTCACACAGGCACTCAAGGTCTTCCTAAACGCCAGCTACGGGGTCTTCGGCTCGGAGAGCTTCCCCCTCTACTGCCCCCCGCTGGCGGAGAGCACCGCCGCCGTCGGCCGATACGCCATGAACAAGGCAGTCGACAAGAGCCAACAACTAGGCATAGAGGTCATCTACGGCGACACAGACTCCGTCTTCCTAGAGAAGCCGTCCAAGGAGCAGATCGAGGGGCTGATATCCTGGGCCGACGCCGAGCTCGGCATCGACCTCGACGTCGACAAGCAGTACAGATACGCCATATTCAGCAGCCGGAAGAAGAACTACCTCGGCGTCTACCCCGACGGCAAACTCGACATAAAGGGGCTGACGGGGAAGAAGCGCCACATACCCCCCATCCTCAAGGACGCCTTCGTCAAGCTCACAGTCATCCTCAGCAACGTCGAGAAGCCCGAGGAGTTCCCCCACGCCAAGGAGGAGATCAAGAGCCTCGTCACCACAGTAAACCACCGCCTAAAGAACAGGGAGTTCGCCATAGAGGAGGTCGCCTTCAGCATGATGCTGGGCAAGGGCCTCTCAGGCTACGACACGAATCCCCAGCACGTCAAGGCGGGCAGGATGCTGGAGGAGCAGGGCTACGAGCTCAAGGAGGGGGACATAATCAGCTACGTAGTCACCAAGGACGGCGTCAAGCCCGTCCAGATCGCTGGGAAGAAGGACGTCGACGTCTCCAAGTACGAGGAGTACCTGGAGGGGACGTTCGAGCAGGTCCTCGACGCCCTCGACATGAGCTTCGACGAGCTAGTCGGGCGCCCACGCCAGACGGGGCTCGGAGCCTTCTTCACGAGGTAGCCGAATAACATTTAATTACACCGTTTTGGTAATACCTAACTAGGTGTTACCAATTTGGGTGCTACGGAGACCGTAACCGCCAAAGTCCCCCGAGAGATCAAAGAGAAGCTCAACCACCATGGCGTCAACGTGAGTGCCCTCATACGCGAGACACTGGAGAGGGAGGCGGAACGCCTCGATGCCGAGGAAAGGGACAGGCTGGTAGATGAGGCCGCAGAACTTCTCCGAGATATACCAATGAAGAACCTCATCGAGGATATTCGCAGGGACCGTGATGAAAGATGAGCCCGCGGCTCCTCGATGCTAGCAGCATACTCCTCCTCATTAAAACGCGGTCGAGAGTATTCAGAAACACCCCCAAGAATTTTATTGTCTTACCCCTCACAATCTTTGAGATAGGGAACGCCCTTAGAACAGAGGCGTACCTAAGGAAAATTACTACCCCCGAGAAAGCAGAGGCACTACTCTACAGGATATCGCGGATCGTCAACGAGATGACGGCACAAAAACTCGAAGCTGATGATCCCATGAAGATTCTCAACCTAGCGGGTAGGTGTGGGTTCAGCTTCTACGATGCCGCCTACTTAAACGCTGCCGTCAATGGAGGTTACACGCTCATAACTGAAGACACGAAGTTAGCTCGTGAGGCATCCAACGAGGGCGTAGAGGTCTTATCCGCGGCGGATATTCGAGATAGACCGCCTATAGATTGATGAGGAGGCGGCGCGCATTCTCCATCTCCTCCGGCTTCTTCGCGACCTCCCCCTTCTCGTTGGCTGTGACCAGCGCCTCACCGGCGTACTGCAGCCCGAGGTACTTGAAGCTCATCTTCAGGCTCTCAACCAGGGGCCCGCAGGCGCTCGGCCCCTCCTCGGAGGGCGCGATTAGGTAGGCCTTCTTCCCCTCGATGCGGCGGTTGGCGACGTAGGGGCGGAGCCTATCTATGAGGAGCTTCATCTTGGCGGTTGGACCGTACCAGTAGATGGGGGTGCCGATGATTAGGGCGTCGGCGGCGTCTATCTTCCTGTAGATGTCGGGCATGTCGTCCTTGAGGACGCAGACCTTCTCCCCCTGCTTGCAGGCGCGGCAGTCCACACACGGCTTGATCTCGTAGTCGTACAGGTAGAGCTTCTCCCCCTCGTGTCCGTGCTTGGCCGCCTCCCCCAGGGCGGCGTCGACGAGCAGGTCCGTGTTCCCCCTCCTACGGGGGCTCCCGATCAGAGCGAGTACCTTCATCGAACAACTCCACGCCCCTAGCCCCTTTATCCCTATCCCCGAGACCTGTAAAAATTACAACGGGATGAGCGAAGACTATAATATCGGGGCCACAGCATCCTCTTCGGTCAATATGACCGGTTTCGTGGACATAGCCAAGATACTTGGCGGAAAACATGACGAGGAGCAGGTCCAGATCCGCGGCTGGCTCTACAACAGCCGGAGCAGCGGCGGCCTGATCTTCCTCCACATACGCGACGGCACAGGTGTACTACAGTGCACCGTAAACAAGAAGAACGTCGACGAAGCCACCTTCAATAACCTCGAGGGGCTCAACATGGAGTCAACCCTCGAGGTCGGGGGGAAGGTCCGCGTGGACCAGCGCGCCCCGGGTGGCTACGAGCTCTCCGTCAATAATCTCGGCACAGTCTACGAGGCGCAGCCCGACTTCCCCATAACGAAGAAGGAGCACGGCCTCGAGTTCCTCATGGACAACAGGCACCTCTGGGTCAGGGACCCTAGGTTACAGAGCATCTTCAGGATCAAGGGGGAGTTCCTCAAGGCGGCGAGGACCTGGTTCGGGGAGAACGGGTACACGGAGACGCAGAGCCCCAGCTTCACCAGCGCGGCCTGCGAGGGCGGCTCCACCCTATTCGAGGTCAAGTACTTCGACAAGAAGAACGTCTACCTGAGCCAGAGCTGGCAGCTGTACGCCGAGGCGATGATAAGCAGCCTCGGGAAGATATACACCATCGCGCCGAGCTTCAGGGCTGAGCCCAGCAGGACGAGGCGCCACCTTACCGAGTTCTGGCACATGGAGGTCGAGGAGCCTTGGACGGACCACGACGGCATCATGAAGGTGGGGGACGAGCTCGTAACACACATCGCCCACCACCTCGCGGAGAAGATGCCGAAGGAGGTACAGGCCTGCGGCAGGGACCCAAAGGACCTGCTCAGGATAGAGACGCCGTTCCCGAGGATCAAGTACGACGAGGCTGTGGAGATGCTGCAGAAGGATGGCGTCGAGATGCTATGGGGGGACGACTTCGGCTGGCAGCAGGAGGGCCCCCTGACGCAGCACTTCGACTCACCCTTCTGGGTGACTGGGTTCCCCACGGGGATCAAGCCATTCTACCACATGCCCGACCCGGCGCGCCCCGATACTACAAAGTCGGGTGACCTACTTGCCCCCGAGGGCTACGGCGAGGTCATCGGAGGCGGGCAGCGCGTCCACGACTACAACCAGCTCCTGCAACGTGTACTCGATGACAACCTCAACCCCGAGGACTACAAGTGGTACATGGAGCTGAGGAAGTGGGGTACGGTGCCGCACAGCGGCTTCGGCCTCGGCGTCGAGCGCGTCCTGACGTGGATGCTCAAGCTTGAGCACATCAGGGACACGGTGCCCTTCCCGAGGGACATGCGCAGGGTCTACCCGTAGCCCCGCACTCCTTTTTTTAAAGACTCACTTCTTCAGGGAGGCGACGAAGTCGTCGACCTTCGCGTCGATCTTGCCGAGCTTGATGTCGCTCGACTTGAAGGTGCCGGAGGCGACTGGCTTCTTCCCGACGAGCTTCTCCATCCCGCCTAGGGTTCCCGCAGGGTAGAGACTATAGGTGGCGTAGACGGCGTACTTCGATAGCTTATCCTTGTTCTGGGCGAGGTAACCCTGTATGGGTAGGGACGTCTTGAAGCCGTTTACGGGCGTCCCGACTACGACGAGGCCGTAGCCCGAGGGGTCGAAGCCGGGCTGCGCCACGCCCTGCTCGTTGACCTCGCAGACATCGCCACCCATCTTATTGGCCACCTTCTCGGCGACTGTCTTCGTGTTCCCCGTCTTCGAATAGTAGACGACTAGGCACTTTCCACTCATTTTTCTTCAACTATCATCCTCAGGTGTCCCTATCTAAGCTTTCGAATCCTAATCGGCGTGGGAAAGATGTTTACCGTGGATAGGGATAGTAGAAGCGATCTGCTTGTCATCTTTCAAGGGAGTGATGCCCGATAAGAGCCTCGAGTACATGAGGGGTATCGAGGAGGAGTACGCCTGCAGGAGCCCACGAGACATCGCCGCGAGGGTCAAGGCGCTGGCCGCGGAGCACGACGACTGGAGGAGGAACAGGTGCCTCAACCTGAACCCCTCGGAGAACGCTATAAGCCCGGGGGCGCGCAGGCTCCTCGACACAGACCTCGCGACCAGGGTGACTGAGGGCTTCGTCGGCGACAAGGAGTACCCGCCTGCCCCCATGAACAGGTACATCGACGAGATCGAGGGGATGATCATCCACCTCGTCAAGAGGCTGTTCCGCTGCGACTACGTCGAGTGGAGGACGCTGAGCAGCTCGATGGCGAACTCCCTGGTCTACTTCGCCCTATCCAAGAGCGGTGAGACGATTTTGTCCCAGTCGAACAGGGGCGGGGGGAACGACAGCTATCGCCCCAATGGGCCACCGGGCCTAAGGGGGCTGAAGGTGGAGGACCTCCCCGAGGCGCCCCTATTCGACGTCGACTACGACGCCCTCGACAAGAGCGTCGGGAGGGTGAAGCCGAGCTGGATAGTCGTCGGCGGGGGGAGGGTCCTCTTCCCCTATGATCTTAAGAGGTTAAGGGAAGCCGCTGATAGGGTCGGGGCGCGTATCCTGTACGACGCCGCCCACCTCGGCCCACTCATCGCCTTTGGGTTATTCCAGGACCCCCTCGCCGAGGGGGCGGATGTGATGACCCTGGGGACCCACAAGCTCATGGGTGGCCCGATCGGGGGGCTCGTCCTCACAAACGATGAGGAGCTGGCTAAGAGGATGCTGGCACTCACACACCCGGCCTTCATCCAGACCCGTGACCAGAATAAGTACGCCGCCGCGGCGTGGAGCTTGAGCGAACTCGCCCACTTCGGCCCCGAATACGCCAAGCAGATACAGGCCAACTCCCACGCCCTCGCCGGCGCCCTTGATGAGCGGGGATTCAAGGTCGTGGGGAGGGAGAGGGGCTACACCAAGACGCATCAGGTGATAGTCAACGTCCGCGACCTCGGGCCGAGGGCCATCGAGAAGAGGTTCAACGAGTCGAACATCCTCATCCCAACGACCACCCTGTGGGATGATCCGCCGGGTGGGAGGGGGGGTCTCAGGATCTCGGTGCAGGAGGCGACTAGGCAGGGGATGTGTGTGGGTGAGATGCGGGGGGTCGCGGACCTGATCAAGAGGTCCGTGGAGGGGGAGACACCCGAGTCGATGAGGCGCGAGGTCGAGGGGTTCGTCGCGCCCTTCCGGATGCTGAAGTACTGTTTCTGACCCTACTCTTTTACCCCTGCCCTCGCGAGGGCGCAGCCAAGTAGGACGTTTGTTCCCCTCTCAAGGTCCTCGGGCTCGCTCCGCTCCCCGGGGCTGTGGCTCACTCCGTTGATGGAGGGGACGAATATCATAGCCGTCGGGCAGGTGGTGTGCATGAACTGGGCGTCGTGCCCCGCCCCGCTAGGCAACCGGAGAGTCGAGTAGCCCAGCCTCCGCGCCTCGCCCTCGACGAGGCCGACCATCTCCGGCCTGAAGTGAACGGGCTGAGCATCGGCGGTCATCTCCTTCTCGATCGAGAGGCCCCTGCGCATGGCGATCTCCTCCACCATCCTCGTGACGTCCGCCTTCCCGTCCCTGAATGTGGCGTCGTCGTACGAGCGGTAGTCGATTGTGAAGTCGGCGAGGCTTGGGACGACGTTTATCGCGCCGGGTTCTAGGCGGAGCTTACCCATCGTGCAGAGGGCGTTCCCCCTCCGCTTCACAGACTCAAGGAGGCCACAGTATAGCTCGGCTGCGCCCGCCATGGCGTCCCTCCTCATGTCGAGGGGCGTCGTGCCCGCGTGGTTCGCCTCCCCGTGGAGTCTCACCCTCCACCACGCGATCCCCTGGACACCCTCGACGACGCCTATCTTGAAGCCTCTCTTGTGAAGGATCGGCCCCTGCTCGACGTGCAGCTCGAAGTACGCCTCGGGGTCGACGTTGTCCTTCCCGAGGTAGCCTATCCCAACGAGGGCCTCCTTGACGGTGACGCCGTCGTCGTCCCTCCGCTCGTATGCCTTCTCCAGAGGATATCCCCCGGTCTTTACGAGGCTCCCCATCATGTCGGGCGGGAACCTTACACCCTCCTCGTTTGTGAAGCAACCCACCCCGACTGGGTGAATCGTCTCTATGCCCTCCTCGTTCAGGCGCTTGACGACCTCCAAGGCGCCGAGGACCCCGTAGGCGCCGTCGAAGATGCCCGCGTCTATCACGGTGTCGATGTGGGAACCCATTATGACGGGTTTGAAGCCGGGGTTTGAGCCCTTCCGGACACCGAAGATGTTCCCGATGGGATCGACGCTGACACTTAGGCCCTCCTCCCTCATCCACGAGACGAGGAGGTCACGGGCTTCACCGTCCTCCTCGCTCAGGGCGAGGCGGGTGACACCCTCGAAGCCGGATCGCCTGCCGATCCTCCCCATCTCGGCGAGGTTCTTACACAGCCTCGCCCCGTCCACCCTCAATTCCCCGCTCAAATCCCTTCCCTCCATTAATAGCGTGACCCAGATAAAAGACCCAAATCGAAAACACGCCAAAATATTACATACGGAGAACGCCGAACATGACCCATGAATAAGCAGGAGACCGAGGTATTCCACGCGGTAGAATCCGGGAGGGACCGGATGGTGAGGTTCCTCCAGCAGATAATCAGGATAGACACACAGGTGCCGCCGGGCCACGACTACGACAAGGTATGCGGCATCCTCGAGGAACGATACAACCACCTAGGATACGCCACGTCGCTGCACGAGGCGACGGAGAAGTACATGAGGCTCAGCGGGGCGAAGCACATAGGCCTCGAGGGCCCGAGGACGAGCCTCGTCGCCCGCCTCGAGGGCACCGGCGGGGGGCCCACGCTCCACATCAGCGCCCACACGGACACCGCCGCCATCCAGAAGCAGGGCTGGGGCGTCGACCCCCTCGGCGGCGAGGTCACGAAGACAAGCAAGTACGGCAAGAGCGCCTACGACAAGGGCGGCGGCTACATCTGGGGGAGAGGCGTCGGCGACGACAAGGGCGAGACGGCGGCCCTCCTACTCGCTCTCGAAGCCATCAAGGAGGCAGGGGTCAAGCTCAAGGGGGACCTCATAGTCACCGCGAACTGCGACGAGGAGATCGGCGGCGTCGCGGGCCTCGGCTACCTCATAAGGGAGGGCATCGTGAAGGCGGACCTCGGGATCCAGCTCGACGGCTCCATGACGGGCATCGGCCTAAGCGCCATGGGGAGGACACGCTTCCTCATACGCACCAAGGGCAAGAGCTACCACGGACAGGTCCCCATCCTCGGCGTAAACGCCATCGAGAAGATGAGCAAACTCAACGTCGCCCTAGACGCCTACTGGAGGAACGCCCTCCTCAGGCGCAGGTACCCGACCCCCGGCATCGACTTCGGCGAGGGACTCAGGGCGAAGGGCATCGAGTGCCCCACGGGGATGCTAAACATAGGCACCATCAAGGGCGGCGTACAGGGCGCAACCGTCCCAGACCTCTGCGAAGAAGAGGTCCTCAGGGGCATGATACCAGGCGAGACCTACGAGGGCACCCAAGCGGAGTTCAAGGCGGTCCTGGACGGCGTCAAGGCAACCGACGCCGACCTACAATACGAGCTAGAGACCATAAACTTCCGCGAGGGCTACGTCGTCCCCGCCACCGACCCCTACGCCCTCGAGTGCCAAGCCCTCATCCAGGAAGCCGTGGGCAAGAGACTCCCATTCACCGGTACACTCGCCAGCACGGACATGAACTACCAAGTAGTTGACGGAGGCATGCCCTGCATCAACTTCGGGGTCGGGGGACCCTACAGCAACGGCCACGGCCAGGACGAGAACGCCAGCATAGACGAGATCGTGGAATGCGCCAAGGCGGTGGTCCTCATCACGATGCGAAAACTTGGCACCAACTAGCATAGGGGGGGTCCCCCGCATAACTTGAAATACGGCCCCTCTAGCCAAAATAAGCTTGAAAACGGCTCAGATGGCTCCCCGATCTATGCAAGGGGAGCGTCTATTCCATGTTATAGCTGGCGATTTGTTACTCTTTGAGCTTGTCTTCTTTCCGCGTATACATCCAGTAGGCGAGGAGAATCTGCCAAACCGCCATGTAGGAGACCGACAGCGCCTCGGGGATCGCAGCAGAGCCCCAGGGGAGGAACCAGATCACCGCCGCTAGGACCGCCGCCCCCCAAGAAAGCAGGGTGTAGAACCTCATCCCCTTCCTGAAACAGAATAGCCCGATGAACACCGCGGACAGGGGGAGCACGACGAAGAAACCGACGCTAACATAGAGGTGCCAAGGCTCTATGGTGACGTTTAAGACGCCTATGCCGATCAGCAGCGCGACGGCGAGCATATGCAACGCACTCCCCGCCCGTCCAACTATGTCCCCCTTCGTCATCTCGAACAGCCCGGCGCTGAACATCATCATCAACGCCGCCGTCATCGCCAGCCCCGAGTTGAAGACCACAGCCTCGAAGCCCTCCGCCCCAAGATCACTCAAGGCGTTCCCCGTCCAGCTGAACCACGGGGACAGCCAGAGACTCATGCCTATGATCATCAAGCCGAACAACGGCGCAACTATGCCGAAGAACCCAGCCAACCTGAGGATCTTGAGATTCATCAACGAAGAACCTCACGCATCGAATGTTAAGTATATCGCCGAAGAAGCCGCCCTAGTCGCCCAGCCCCCTCGACTCTAGGAGCCGCCTTAACCCCGCAGCCTCAAGAGCCCTGACCAAGCCGAAGCCTAGGACCGCGACGGAGATCAAACTACTCAGGGATATGCTGACGATCATCGCCAGCCAGACGGGCAGGCTAAGACCAAAGACATCGGGAGGCGGGAAGAACACCCACAGGTACCCGCCGACGATGAACCCGATTATCAGCGAAGCCCCGACGCACCCCGCGAGGAGCCTACCCCTCATTTTCCAGATCAATAAACTCGCGAAGAGGTTCGCCAACGCCCCGAAGACGACGTCGACGGGGCCCAAAAAGTAGTACACGTTCCCCACGACCGCGCCGAGAGCCACCCCCAAGGCGGCCGGCCAACCAAGCAACGCCGAAAGAGGGATGAGACAATCCGCAACCCTGAGTTGAACAGGTCCATAGCTGATCGGCGCGAGCACCACGACGAGCGCCGCGTATAACGCCGCCAAGACGGCGGCCAGACTAATCTCCTTTACCTTCATGCCTCCCTTCACCGGGGTTTCTAAGGCGGAGTCGGGTGGGAGGCCCCACTCACCCGCCAAGCACAGAAGAACACGGGAACCATATAGAGGTTCCCCAACCCGGGGGACTCAACCGGTCCCAGAGACAACCGAAGTCGAGTTGCTAATATTAAGCTGACTCGGAGTCGCGTCCAAACCCGCCGGGGGCTTACCCAGCTCGGCGGGATTATGAAGATAATTAGGATCCTTAAACTTCAAGGCGATCTCCCAGGCCCGCGCGCGCCATCGACGGACCAGCCGGGGTAAGGTCAAAGGGCTACCGTGACCCCGGAGGTCTGTCGCGTCTTCCTCCAACCCTATTATATCCCAACCAACAAATAGTGAACCATGGAAAAAATCGACCTCAGAAAGGAGTTAAAGAACTTCTACTCGCCGAAGGAGAGGCCTGAGATCGTCGATGTCCCAGAGTTCAACTACCTCACATACACGGGGCGCGGCGAACCCGGGGGCGAAACCTACAGCGATGCCCTGAACGCCCTCTACAGCGCCGCCTACACCCTCAAGTTCGCCTCGAAGAAGGGGGGCCGAGACTTCACCGTCATGACCCTTGAAGGGCTCTGGTGGTGGGACGACCCCAAGATAATCGACCTGAAGGACGCCCCGCCCCGTGAGACCTGGAACTGGACCTCGATGATCCTCGTCCCCGACTTCATCACCACCGCAGTGCTGGACGAGGTGAAACCGGGGCTCATCGAGAAGAAGGGGAAGGCGGTCGAGAAGGTGAGGCTCGAGCGGATCCACGAGGGACTCTGCGCCCAGATACTCCACATCGGACCCTACAGCGACGAGCCGAGGAGCCAAAGGATACTCCACGGCTTCATCGAGGAGCACGGCTACAGGCTTCGTGGGCGCCACCACGAGATCTACATGAGCGACCCCCGCCGGACCCCACAGGAGAAGTGGAGGACCATCCTCAGGCACCCCATCGAGAAGGCTTAGCGAAACCCTCTATAAACCCCCGAGGCACTATCAGGGGGTAAAGGGGCTGCCAGAGTGATAGACTACCACGTCCACGAGAGGCACTCGAGGGACGCCACCTCGGCGGGGATACCCGAGTACATCGCCGCCGCGGAGGCACGCGGCGTCACCGAGATCGCGTTCACGACCCACCTCATAACCATCGGCCCCGACACAGACATCAGCATCAGGGAAGACGAGATACCCGAGTACATCGAGGAAATCAGATCGGCACAGGAAAGCACGAAGGTCCGCCTGCTGACGGGGCTCGAAGTCGATTACTTCCCCGGCGAAGAACGCCACCTGGAGCTCATCCTCAACGGCCACGACCTCGACTTCATCCTAGGCAGCACACACTACATCAACGGCGTCGACATCGGCTCCCGGACACAGGCGGAGGGATACTTCGCGGACCGCCCGGTGAAGAAGGCGGCGGACGAGTACTACACGGTCTGGAAGAAGGCGGTAGAGAGCGGCTTATTCGACGTCATGGCTCACCCAGACTACTGGAGGAAGTACCTCCGCTTCTACGGCAAGACCGCCCACTGGGGGGACTTCGGCTCAATCGTCTTCACCGCCCTCGAGGCGGCCGCAGATAACCGCGTCGGCATCGAGGTCAACACGGCGGGGGAGAGGTCGGGAACAGGCAGCTTCTACCCGATGCAGGAGTTCCTCGTGGCGGCCCACGAAGTGGGCGTCAAGACGGTGACCGTCGGCAGCGACAGCCACACCGCCGGCACCCTCGGATACAGGCTCGACGAGGCGGCGAGGAGACTCAGGGAAGCAGGATTCACAACCATGAGCAGCTTCAAGGCGAGGAAGAACACCAGGATCCCCATCGAAGAACTACTGAAGAAGACACCCTAGACTTAGATACCCGCCCAATGCCAGTCTCAAGGAAAGGCGGCTACACGATGGAGCATAAGCAAAGACTATTCGCATACATGGAGGACCACAGGCAGGACCTCGTATCGACGCTCAGGGAACTCGTGAAGATCGACACACAGGTCCCACCCGGGCTAAACTACGACAAGAGGGACGAGAACGTCTCGATAGACGAACTCGTCGCCTGCGCGAAGGCAGTCACCCTTTTCACGCTGAGAAAATTGGGCGACTGAAGCTACCCCTTTTTTAAACGGGGACCAAGAGGATAACTGCCATGGCCCGCCGCTACTGCCAGAGGTGCCGCGCCCAGCTCAACGAGGGCGACCACTTCTGCGGCAACTGCGGCGCCCCAACGAAGCTCGGGCTTAAACAACTAGACACGAGCGAGAAACTCAACCTGACCCTGAGCCAACTTGAGAGGAGCTATCAGGCGGGGTACACGTCCAAGGCGAAGTACGAGGAGCAGAAGGCAAAGTACAGTGAAGAGCTTGCGAGGCTCAACAACGAGATAAATGCACGGCGACCCGCTACCCCGCAGAATACCACGGCTGCCCTATCGAAGACGACCGGTGAACCCACCTACAGCGACGCGAAGAGCGCCGTTATCTACGCCGACCCCCCGCAACTCCACCTACACGACGCAACCGGTTACCTCATAGCCGCCGTAGTCATCGTCGGAGTCAGCCTCTGGCTCACCTGGGGGCTAGTCGGCGAAGGATTCGAGAGTGTCTGGATCGATCAGTGGTACCTCCTCGCCTTCAGCCTCGTCGGCCCCGCCATCTACCTATTCTGGATGTGGAGGGCGGATAAGTTCGAGAGGGAGCCAATATACTTCGTTGTCCTCATCCTCGGCTGGGGCGTATTCGCCGCCTTCCTCAGTCTCGTTGGCAACAGTGTCTTCGATGAGATAGGGCTGGGCGCCGCCTGGCTCGGCGCCCCCATCATCGAGGAGTCGATGAAGGCCATAGGCGTCTACCTCATGGCGAAGAACCCCGAGTTCAACGACTCCATGGACGGTATAGTCTACGGCTTCGCCTCCGGCATGGGATTCGCGTGGGCCGAGAACTTCTTCTACATAGTACTATTCTACGAAGGTGACCTGACGTGGTCGCTCCTCAGAGTCTTCATCTTCAGCCTAGGCCACGGCCTCTACACAGCCTACACCGGGTGGTCCCTCGGCAGGGCGAAGGTGAAGAAGGGCTACGTGACGCCTGGTGACCTCAGGCTCGGGCTCGCCATGGCGATGATCGCCCACGCCATCTACAACAGCGACATCTACCAGGTCGACAGCTACGAGAGCCTAGCCATCTGGGTGGTCCTAACCCTAGGCACCCTCAGTCTGATACTATACGCGCTTGTCAGACGCTCATGGGAGGAGGAGAAGAAGTGGCACTACGACGACGGATACGCCCCAAAGGCGGTGCTGAACCAATGAATGATGAAGGAAGTGAGACCTGGGAGCACAGTATTCCCCTACTGACTAACCCATACGTCTTCAGGGACACGGTGGGAGTACTAGGCGTGTCGACCGGACTCTTCCTCGTATTTTTCATGTTTCTGACAGGGTTTGAGGACCTCGGCTCTACGCTCCTCCTAGGGGCGGGTCTACTCGGGTTCCTCCTACTATGCTACGTAATCGCATACGCCGTCCTCGGTAACGGCCTCGACGCCTCCTTCACGGTAGACGAGGAGGGAATAAGCTACGTAGCTGGCTCTAAGACCAGGAAAGCGAATAGGGCGGCTGTGATGGCGGGGGTCGTCCTCGGTTCAGCAGTAACCGCAGGCGCGGGGCTCATCGCCGCCTCGGGGGAGAGAAACACCTACCCCTGGAAGGACATCGAGGGCATCCGATTCGACGAGGGGAGACGAATAATAACCGTGAGGAACAGCTGGAGGACGGTGCTTCGCCTCTACTGCACCGAGGAGACCTACAAGAAGGCGGGCGCCATCATCCGGGAGCGGATCGGGGACAGGACCTCGAATTAGGAGGGGGTCAATGGTACTTGGATCCGAAGCCCTTCGAGAGCTCGGAGGACGGGTCGTGGTCATCCACAGTGTACTTCATCTTCCCCTGCCTCGTCTCAAGCTCGATGTCGTAGGTGTACTTGTTTAGAAGCTCGAAGTTGCTCTTCTGACGCGCAGGGGGGCGGTTCTTCCAGCACTTTATTCGGGTTATGCCGTTGTGTTCTATGTCGAAGTTGTCGTGCTGCTCCCTCAGGACGGCTTCAGGCTCCATGGCCTCGTACTTTTCCGAGTAGTGGAAGTTGGTGTTTAGCATGGCGCCCCACTGGTCGAAGAATCCCTTCCCCTCCGATTTTGCCTTGGCCTGGGCTTCCTTCAAGGCACGATCTGCCATATCCTTGGTTATGTGCGCGAAGATTGCCCTCTGCTCTGTCACTACCATCGTGTATAGATCGAAGCTCCCCATGAACTTCATCTTCTTCATGTTCGGCACAACCGCTATGACCCTCTCCCTGGGCTGGGCGGGGGGGACCTGCACGTAGACGACTGTGGGCGGCGCGGGCGGAGGCTGCTGATACACGGGCTGCGGCGGCGGATAAGCCTGCGGAGGCGGCTGTTGGTAAGTTGGTCCGGGTTGCTGATACGTTGGAGCTGGTTGTTGGTAGACTTGCTGAGGCGGGGGGGCTTGCTGCGGCGAAGCCTGGGCAGGCTGCTGAACGGGGGTAAGCCTCTGCCCACATGAGGGACAGAAGTTCGAGTTGGGCTGAACGGCTGCGCCACAGTTCGGACAGAAGGGCAACGGGCACCACCTAAATCCGCCTATCTCACTCGACTATATATCATTGAACCCTGGGAAAGCCGCTTAAACCCTCGAAACAACATTATACGGGGAACGCTGTGGACGAACACTGGCTCGCGAAACATGTGGAGAACTTCGATCCTGACTCGTATCACCTCGGCATGATGTACGCCTTCGCTGAGGTCGTCGGCTCAGGCGTCAAGCCCCTCGCCCTCAGCCCACCACTGACAGGGGAGGAGCACGCGAGGCTCAGGAACGCGATCCAGATCATCGCCGAGGAGTACAACGTCTGCATACTTGTAGATGAGGACTTCCTCACCACCAAGCTCTTCAACCAGGCATTCACCGAGGGGAAGGTCGTGGTGCACTTCGCCAAGGATGCGTCGACTCTTGAGAGGTACAAACGGCTCAAGGGGCTGAGGGCGAGGAGTATGAGGGATGGGACGCTAAAGGAGGTTGAGGATGATATCGCGAGGGAGCTCGGACGCATCCTCGGCTACGACGACTCTACCATCGAGGGATTACTCAGGAAGCCACGCTTCTAGGGCGGGGGCCTCGTCCCGAGCGTGACCTTTATCTCCATGCTTGTGCCGCCGCGGAGCATGCTGAGCGTTATGGTGTTCCCCGGCCTCTTGTTCCGTTGTATGTAGACGATGAGGTCGTAAAAGTTCTTCATCTGTATCCCATCGGCGGCTAGTATAACGTCTCCGCCCACCTTCATCGACACACCGTCGATCGTCGTGGTTCTAGTTCCCCCCTTCAAGCCCGCAGCGTAGGATGGCCCCTCGGGGTTGACCTCAACGACGAGTGTGCCGTGTGTTCCAGCCGGAAGACCCATGGCCTCAACCAGGCTAGGCGTGACATCGATACCCTGGATGCCGAGGTAGGCGTGATCATAGGTCCCCTTCGTCAGGAGGCTCGGGAGCTCACGGGCTATGGTGTCGCTTGGAACGGCGAAGCCGATGCCTCTGGAGGTCTCTGTTGGGATGGCCGTGTTTATGCCCACGACCTCACCCGCCATGTTTAGGAGGGGCCCGCCGCTATTCCCGGGGTTGATAGCGGCATCGGTCTGGATGACGTCTACGATAGGGTAGTTACCGGTGGAGTCCATCTGCCTGCCCACCGCGCTGATGATGCCTGAGGTGAGCGTGTTGGCCAAGCCATATGGGTTCCCGATCGCGATCACGCTCTCACCGACCTTGAGACTCGAAGATTTCCCGAGTTTAAGCGGTTTCAATAACGAGGCAGGGGCGTTGACCTGGATGACGGCGATGTCCGAGTAAGGGTCCTGCCCCACCCGAGTCGCCTTGACTATGGTTCCATCGATGAACGTGACGGTGATGGTGATCGCGTTCTCGACGACGTGGTAATTGGTGATGATCTTCCCAGTAGTATCGTAGATGAAACCGCTACCTTGGGCGGTCCCGGTAGAGAGGGCAACCGTGATTAACACGACGCTGTCCCTCGTCTGATTATACAGGGTGATAAAATTCTCCGTGTATCCTTGGGATGGAACAGTCGCGTTGACGCCCACATTTTTCAGGGAGTTTTTCAGAGTTGAGATCTCCACGTTGGCGCCGCTGATCTCAGAATTTAGGATATGAATAGAGGCCGATAAGGTCTCGACGTCGTCCTTGAGGCTTTGGGTCTGCTCGTTCGAGTGGATGATTGTGTACGCCGTGGCGCCTACGTTCGCGATCAAGAGGAGGGCAATCAGTAGGGGCACCCAGCTGTTGGATGACCGTCTCTGCCTTCCCCCGTAGAACCATTCGTCGGTCAATCCCGTCACCTTAGAAGTTGCGTATCATGGGGGATAAACTCTCGCCTTAAACCTTGTCTGTGAGGTAGAAGGCGTGTGGGCGGTTACAGTCTATCTATCATGTCCTTTAAGATCAATCATTCTCGGATATTTTGGCCCACCAAGAGACGAGGAGGGAGGAGAACCTTCGGAGGCGGATAATGAAGCTCAAGGTGGAGGAGCGCGCCATACGGGAGAAGCGCCAAGAGATGGAGTCCCGGCTGAGGCGACTCGTCTGGAACAGGCTGATGAAGAGGGTTGAGACCATCGAGGAAGAGGCCCAGGGGCAACACTATCGCTAGATCATTGCGCCCTATCCCAGTTCCTTGGTTTGCAGATGATCTCCCTGACACGTGTGTCGAAGAATCGATGCGTGTTGCCCGGGAGCAGGACGACGGCGGTATCCGCCCCGCCGCCGTTCCCACCCAGGGCGATGACCTCCCTGTCTGTCCTTATGAGCCCAGCGTCTGCAGCCATGCAGGCGCACTCGCAGGCCACCTTGACGCCTGCTCCAAATAAGCGAAGGACGTGGGCGATGATCTCATCGACCTGTATAGTGTTAAACTTCTTGTTCACAGCGCGCCCAAGGGCGCCGAAGGAGTAGCAGGCGAGGATGATCTTGCCGCCGCTATCCTATATCGCCTTCTTATGCTTAGCCTTCATGCGATCTTGGTTCGGCTCAAGGATCTCAACGCGCGCGTGTTTTTTTATTTTCGGGGTGTCGCTCGAAGTGGCACTAAACCCTTCTCCCACCAATATTTTGCATCTGCTGCAGCTACATCAAGGTCCAAATGTCTTTGCATAGCAGCGAAATCACAACACAGAATTGCAATTGGCTTAAAAGCTGAAGATCTAATGATTGCATCAGCTTGATTAAAAAGCTCATGCAAGCGCTTCCTATTTTGCTCTTCTCGCGCGCGCGAAGTTTATTCTAACTGTTGGTGAATTTCGGGACAGGGCAGCGCGAGCAGTGCGTCCCTGCTGTTGACCCTCTCGGGCTCCTTGAAGTAGACGGTCCGACATACCTCATTCGACAATTAATGCACCTTCAATAGTGGAGACGATAGGTCTTTTTTACCTGCCGATTACCGGCGCGTGCGGTACAGACTCGATTAGTAAACCTTAAGCGATGTGCGGAATTTTCTTGAAGAGAGAGAATGAAGAGCTTAGAAATAAACCTCGATGACGATATTTACAATTTCTTGGAATTCCTAGAAAGAACTAGATTCATTAAAAACAAAGAAGAAGCAGTACAAAAAGCTATGATATTCTTCAAGAAATTATCCATTCACGATTGGTTACCAGATATTTACCGCATAGGAAATAACAGGGTTTTGATAATGGATAGGGGCATGCTTCTCGATATTTTTGAGCTCCTAACAGAGACTGAGACATATAGGGCTGGGCAACTCACCGCGATGAAAAGAAAGGTTATGAAACCCGAATTTAGAGACATTAACCTCACAAAACAGTCTAACTGGCTGATTGTGCTAAAGGAGCTGGAGAACCTGGGTTGGGGTATATTTTCTAAGGTGGGCAACGAAATAAAAGTGGAATCTTCAGCGGTGCCATCAACCTATCTAAAAGGCTACCTCGAAACGATGTTTAAGGTGGAGCTCGAGGAGCATCGCACAAAAGTCGAGGGGTTGACCGTATTCATAACCATGGAGCCGAAACTCGATACCTGGCGTTAGAGGCCCGTCCAAGGACAACGCTTGTAGGGGCCTATGACGATGGTAACCACCGTACCCAATATGCCGTCGAGGGCTAGCTCGCTCTCAAGGAATTTGTTTAGATCCTCCATCTTCTCGAATATTACCTCAAACAATAGGTCCACATCCCCGCTAGTCCTGTAAAGGACATGGACATCAGGATGTGCTTTTATATGCTCAACTATAGCCTGTATTTTTGTTGGCTGCACCTTT
>Ga0315273_10003611_pt1 | contig 18668 bp, 19 predicted proteins | sample YL17G02_0_MG_FD_205753 | JGI IMG/M metagenome (GOLD analysis project Ga0315273, IMG submission 205753) | Sediment microbial communities from Yellowstone Lake, YNP, Wyoming, USA - YL17G02_0 | ecosystem: Environmental > Aquatic > Freshwater > Lake > Sediment | place: USA: Wyoming | collected...
AATTCAGCTGCCGCTGGCAGGAGGGAGGACGCATCACCTGGCCACGTTCGCCGCGGGTGATTTTTTCGGCGATATGTCATTCCTGGACCGCCGCTCCCGCTCCGCCGATGCCGTCGCCGCAACGCAGGTGTGCATTTATATGATTTCGCGCGCTCACTTTGACCGCGTGACCGCTGATCACCCGCGCGCCGGCCTTATCTTCGCGCATCTGGCCCACATACTCGCCGTCCGGCTCCGGCAGACCGATGCGGAGCTTGCAGTTCTAGAGGATTCCTGAGGTCCGCGGGCGCGCGCCTCATCCGGCCCGTCTCAGCGGGCCGCCTTCCTGCCGGCTTTCAGCTGCCCGAGGCAGAGTCTGCGAATCGCCGTGAGCTCCTCATTGTAGCGCCCGTCGCGAAAATCAGGAAAGGTCCAGTCGAATGGCTTCCATAAGGCTCTGAGATTCGATGCGTCGCTAGGCGCGTATCAAAACCGCTCCCCAATTCATCCCGGCGCCGAATGAAACCATAAGGATGAGATCACCGGCGCGAATCCTGCTGGACCGGACGGCTTCGTCCCACAGCAGGGGGATGGTGGCCGCGGTTGTGTTGCCGTATTTGTGTATATTGTGAATCACCTTGTCATCGGGGATGCCGAGCGCCTTTTGAACATACTCGTTGATGCGCCTGTTCGCCTGGTGCATCAGGACCATGGAAATATCATCGATGGTGAGTTTGTTCCGTTTGAGAATCTCGCGGGAAACCTCCGCCATGCGGGTGGTCGCTGATTTAAAGACGAACCGGCCGTCCATTACCGGGATATGATCGCCGCGGCGGAGTTGCTCGGCATCCACATAGGGCCTGTGCTTGAACCCCGAGCCCGGGACATAAAGCCTGTCGTAATCACTTCCATCGGTATGGAGCAGCGAGTCGAGAATCCCCCGATCGCCATCCGCTTCGGCCCGGACCACCATGGCGGCCGCCGCGTCGCCGAACAGGACGGTCAGGTGGCGGAAACGTGTGTTCCAGGCAAACTCCTCTGCAGTCGGGGGCACTTCCGATCTGCCGTAGAGGTATTCGAAGTTGGACCGCGTCCAGGGCATGAACCCGGTGTGAATTTCCGCGCCGACCACCAGAATGGTTCGTGACAGGCAAGAGCGGATGTAGGCGTCCGCGAGCTGAATGCCGTAGAGGAAGCCCGAGCACTGCTGGCGAATGTCGAGGGACGGAATGTTCCGCGCACCCAGCTTCTGTTGGAGGATCCCGCCACAGCCGGGAAAGAAGTGGTCCGGGGTCATGGTGGCGAAGACGATTAAATCCAACTCCTCTGCATTCACTCCCGCAGATTCCAGTGCCTGAGAAGCCGCCGCGGCGCCGATATCCGATGCAGCGGTCCCTTCTTCAGCGTAGTAGCGGGTCTCGACTCCGCTGCGCTCCCGAATCCACTCGTCACTCGTCTCCATGATGCGTCCGAGCATCTGGTTTGTGACCTGATTCGGGGGGATGCAGGACCCGCTGCCGGCGACGATTGCCCTGGGCACTCCAACCTCCGCGGGGTAGAAGCCGCATTCCGGTTCCCGATTTCAAAAAAGGCGGCGACGTGCAGCGGGGACCGGGCATCCGGCATGGACGACCCGCACCGGATGCGCTCTATTGTAGTGCATCCGGCCGGATATTACCCCAAGATGAATTCGATCCTTCATCGAAAATCATTTACCCAAAAAGGGTTTGCTGACCGATAAATATGGGGGGTTGCTGTTTCCCGGAGGGTTCAATTCAACGAGTGTTCCTGTAAAGCTTCTGGAAGGAATTGACCGACTCGCGCCGCTTTACGACCTCACGGAAGACGATCTCTGGCTGCATGGTGCGGCTTCATCTCTTGCAGTCAAGGCCATGATCAGGGAATCCCACAACGTCCTCATTCCTCAGGTCGCGACTATCGCCGCGCTGATCCACGATATCGGCAAGCTGATCATGGTCCGCTATCTCAAGGAAGATGTATCCGCCATCATCTCCATTTGCCGCGAGAAGGGGTCCACCTTCGTCGAGGCTGAACGGGAACCCTTCGGATGCGACCAAGCGGAGGTGGGCGGCGCGGTAGCCCGGAAGTGGGCATTCCCCGAACCGATCACTCAGGTTATCGAGCGTCATCATCAGGTGCCGGTGACAGAACCCAACCCCATGCTGGACGCAGTCATGCTGGCAAATCTTGCGTCCAAAACCATCGGAGTCGGGCTGGGGATGGAGGGGATGAACCTCCGGATCGAATACTCGGGGTCGAGGGATCGCCTGGGATTGACCGTTGAAGGGTTTGAACGGGCGTGCGCTCAGACCGCCTTCCGGCTCAGGGATCTGAAGAAAAACTACGGGGTTCGCGGGTAAAAAAAGTTGAAAAGCCTCCGGGGTGCGGATGCTGAGCAACCGGAGGCCTTTTTGGGGGGGGAAGTGCTGCGGCATGACGCCGCCTGCAAGCGACCTCAGAGCACCATCCTGCTGCGACACTCCAAAATCCGGCCCAGTTTATGCCGCTTGTGAGCGCTCCCTCGCTGCACGAGGCGCTCATTTTGGAACTCCGCTCTAAAACTCCCGCAATGACCTGCTCCGCTGCCCTGAATTGGAGGCAGGTCGCGGCTCCAAGGAAAACCAGCAAAGTTGCGACGACGGGTGTTCGATTTATTTCTCGGCAGCCTCGAGTTCAGCAGGAGAAGCTGCGCCTTTGTTGAAGGATGTCAGCGCTTCCTCGAGAGTCTGGTAAATGTTGATATTTCTGGCCTCGGAATAGCGGCTGATCCAGTCGCGTATCCGTTCGTGATCCGCGACCATTTTGACTTGAAGCGCCAGGTTCCGGATCTGGCCTAGCAAGGTCATAAACTGCTTCGCAATCGTAAAGCTTGAGATTACGCCGGAACTGAGCTTGATCACCAGCCTGCCCAGTCCCTCATCGGCCATGTTGGTGATTTCTGTCAGGATCTCCGTGTTTATCGAAATCGCAAAATGGTTGAACGCAGGGTCGTTGGCATCCGGGCATTCCAGGATGCGGATGTCTCCCCGGGTGGAGAGGAATCCGTCCTGAACGACCTTCTCGACCTCCTCGCGCACCGGAGATTTGCTCATTGCAGCCGCAAGCGCCTTGGTGACATCTTCCCTGGAGAAGGGCTTGAACAGGAAGTTGTGCATCCCTCGAGTCTTGGCATCCGCCACTTCGTTGCGATTGGTTCGCAGCGCCATGGCGATGACGTTGCGGTCGCGCCCGGGCGGCTTCCTGGCTTCCATGTAAATGTAAAAAATTTTGGCAGAGTTCATGTCGGGAAGATCGAGATCGAGTAAGAGCCAGTCAAAATGGCCGTTGCTGATAAATTTCAGTGCCATCTTTCCGCTGTCCGCCGTCCGAACATCATAAGCCTCGCCCAGGTACTCCTTCAACATTTTGAGGACGTTTTCCTTGTCGTCGACCGCAAGGACCATCGGTTTTCCTGACCACGGCTCTTCCGCAGGCTTGAGCTCACTCTCGGAAGGAGGAGTGTCGCCCTCGTACAGCCCGAGCACGCCATTAACCTTCTGCAAGAGAAGTTCTCTGGTGAAGGGTTTGGCTATGTAGTCTTTCAAGCCGAGCTTGATCAGCTTGAAGACGGTTTCCTTCACCGTCTCTGTCGTGAGCATCATAACCGGGATCGGCTTCAACGCTGGGTCGGTTTTCAGCTCGACCAGCGTGTGGAAGCCGTCGAGAATCCGCAGGTTGTACTCGAGGAGGATCAGGTCGGGTATTTCGGCCTGCGCCTTCGTAAGGCCTATCTGCCCGTTTTCCGCCTCGATAACCTCGACACCGAACGGCTTGAGATGCCTGGCTACAATCAGTCGGAGTGTTTTGCTGGCGTCAATTGTCAGAACTTTCTTGCTCATACCTTGCCTGATTCAAGTCAAGGTTTATATCCAGGGGAGTCCTGCCGGATACAGATCCGGCCAAACTCCCGGCCATTTCTTTTCCCGGAAGCCCGAAAAGCCTTCTTTGCTTTATGGGCCAACAATCTCAGTCAGGCCACCTACTTCTTATCGCGGAACTGGGTAGTTACTTGATGAATACTTACCCCCCAAAAAGCCGGGTGCCAGGGCGGCCGCGCCATTTGGAACGGACCTAACCCTCGATGACGAGCTGAACCTTGAAATTATAAGGTCCGGCAGAGACGCCCACCAACAGGATTCGCGAGTTTGCCGGGGCGTATGTCGCGTAATCCCGCCCCGCAATCGCCGAGGGAATGGATATCTTGAACATCTCCTCGTTCTTGCTCAAGTGGTGCTTGAGGCCTCCGGCGAGCATGTTGACGAACAGATCCTGCAATGCCGGCAACAGGCCGTCTTTAAGATCGTGTGAGCTCAGTGAACTTAGGATACTTGCTGTGTTTTGCATCAGTGCTCTCGCCCTTTTATATGATCGCTTATCGGTGCGAATCGCTCTGATCTTTAATTTCCCAGGGTCAGAAGACCCCCGATTATGCGAGGTATTTCGGCACCTTGGAAAGGACCCTAAATCTCGATCTGCAGCGGGCTTTTGCCGGACGCCGTGAGCTTTTTCCGCGAGTGCAATCGGCAGTTTTTTGCACAGGAAGATACCCTCCGGAAAGAGGCGGTTTGAACGTCAGCTCGGGCCAAAAGACCCGGGTGTAGGTTTATAATCGACATCACCGCTGAAGGCCCAACCCGAAGGATCCCCGGCGGGCATCACGGATCGGGATTGCACACGGACACGGGGATGTGATATTTATTCACGCTTATATTTTTTCTTATCAGGGAAAAGAGGGGAGAATTGTGGGCACAACCAAACTGACCCGAAAAGAGATTCTTGCGGAAGATCCCGTGCATTTTGCGATCATTCGATTCGTGGAATTTTTCCGCACGCAGGGCAAGGTCATCGGGATGGCGGCGATTTGTATGGCTGTGCTTGCGGTCGGAGGCTATCTCGGAATTGATTATCTTCAAGGCCGGGAACAGCAGATCCAACAGCAGTTGGCGCGCGCGCTGGACATTTTTCACGCGAAAATCGATCCGAACGCATCGGAAGATCCCTTCGCCAAGGGGCCCGAACCGGTTTTCCGCACCGATAATGCCAGATATCAAGCCGCTCTCAAAGAGCTTGCCTTCGTCAGTTCGAAGTATTCGACCGGCAAGCTGGGAGTGACGGCCAGGTATTACCAGGGCCTGTGCTTCTTGAGACTTGGACAAAACAATGAGGCGCTTCGCGCATTGGAGGAAGTCCGCCACAACACCAAAGACAGGACTCTCGGCTACCTTGCGAAGAAAGTACTGGCAGGGTATTACCTGACTGCGAAGAATTGGAAGGCCTCGCAGGAGATACTTGAAGGCATGATCAAGGATCCCCAATGCGATCTGCCGAAGGACGACCTCAATCTCGAGCTGGCTCGCCTGGCCGATGCGCAGGGGAAGCGGGAAGAGGCTCTCAAGCTTCTTCGCAAGAGCCGCGAGGAGAATGCGGGAAGCGGGCTCCAGCCGCTGATCAATCAGGAAATCACACGCCTGGAATCCAGCGCCAAGTAAGGGAATTCGTCTGCCCATGCGCTGAGATGGACTCCCTGAGCTCTTCCTCGCATCCAATCCACAGGCTTCGCGTCCTGATCACCCGTGGGGGCTCCTGTAAGTTATTGCAATTCATGGGTCTTATCCTTGACATGGGATTGAGGCTGTTGTAATTTGCAGCATTCTTCCGACTGGGAGATACGAGTGTTTATCGAGATCGAGGCCCTGAAGCCGGAACCGCTCCAGGTCAGCCATACTTACGAAAGCGGACAGTTTCGCCTGGCGCATGAGGATGCGGCGCTGACCGCCCCTGTTCATGCCGAATTTACTCTGAGCTACCGGGACCAGGAGCTGCACATTAATGGCAGCGCGCAGACCGCCATTAAGTACAAGTGCTCCCGGTGCCTGAAGGAATTTGCCAGGCCTCTGGCGGTGAGCTACACCCTGTTTTACCTTCCGCAGCCGAAGGGGAACCATGCGGAGGATGAGATTGCGCTGAAGTATGACGAAATGGACATCGCCTTTTACGACGGCGTCCGCTTTGACGTCGATCTCATGATCCTCGAGCAGATCGAGCTGTCGATGCCGATGCAGTTTGTCTGCCAGGAAGATTGCCAGGGCTTGTGTTACGTCTGCGGAGCGGATTTAAACGAAGGATCCTGCGGCTGTAAAAAAGAAGACCAGGATTCCAGGCTGGCCGCCCTGCTCGAGTTTCGTAAAAAAATGAACCAGGAGTGACACCAACGAGAAACATCCGGATGCGGCCGCGGGCGGGTTTGCGGCCCTGCTTCCGGACAGCGCCGGGAGGATCGTCCGGCCAGACGCAGTTTCAGGCGAATTCTGAAAAGAGGGAGAAATTAAAGACAATGCCGAATCCAAAACGAAGACACTCCAAGGCGCGGCGCGGGAAACGGCGCGCGCATGATTTCCTCCAGCAGGTGACCCCGGGCGTGTGCCCGCAGTGCCTGGAGCCGAAGCCCCCGCATCAAGCCTGTCCGAAGTGCGGATACTACAAGGGGCGTCAGGTGATTGCTGCCGAGGAAGAAATCTAGCGATTCCGATCGAAATTCCTTTTCGAACACTGCTCTCAGGTGGCCATGATCAAGATTGCCGTCGACGGAATGGGAAGTGACAACTCGCCTCACAGCGAGGTGGAAGGTTCAATCGCCGCCGCCCGTGAATACGGGGTGGAGGTTCTTCTGGTAGGTAAGAAGGAACTCTTATCCCCCCTGGTGAGGGAAAAGGGCGGCGATGGACTACCCATCGAGATTTGTCACGCCAGCGAAGTCGTGGAAATGGATGAAAAGCCCACAGCGGCGCTGCGTCGGAAGAAAGACTCTTCGCTTCGCATTGCTGCGGAACTCGTGCGCGACGGCACAGCCGTTGGTTTAGTGAGCGCGGGGAACACGGGCGCTGTTATGGCCATCTCCAAAATGGTGATCGGCGTGGTTCCCGGCGTCGATCGACCGGCATTGGCGGCGATAGTGCCGACGCTTTCGGGGCACGCCATTCTCATCGATGTCGGTGCGAACGTATCGTGCAAGGCGCATCATCTGGTGCAGTTTGCGATCATGGGACATCTCTTCAGCAAGAAGATCATCGGTGTGAATTCCCCGCGCGTCGGGCTCATGTCGGTGGGCGAAGAGGAATCGAAAGGGACCGACCTCATCAAGGAAGCCCACAAGGCCCTCAAGGAAGTCCGGCTGAATTTCATCGGGAATGTCGAGGGCAGGGATATTTATAACGGCCGGGCGGACGTCATCGTCTGCGATGGATTCACCGGCAATGTGGCCTTAAAGACCAGCGAAGGATTGATCGAAGCCGCGGTAATGCTTCTTCGAGAGGAGCTCTCCCGCAACATTCAGGCCAAAATCGGGGCTCTCTTGAGCCTGCCGTCATTCAAACGTCTTAAGAAGCGCCTGGATTACTCGGAATATGGTGGCGCACCCCTGCTCGGTATTCGTGGAGTGTCCATCATTTGCCACGGCAGGTCCAGCAGCAATGCGATCAAGAATGCGATCCGGGTTGCCAAGGAGTTTGCCGACAATAAGATCAACGCCAAGTTGGAAGCTGAGTTGAGTCAACTGGACGGATACGCCGGAACCGGCGCATCGCTTTAGCGGGTGATGGGAAAAATCTCTTTTGTCTTCCCCGGTCAGGGGTCGCAGTACGCGGGAATGGGAAAGGAAGTAAATGACAACTTTCCTTGCGCGGCAGAAGTGTTCGCGCGCGCGGACAAAGCGCTCGGGTTCTCGCTCAGTGAACTCTGCTTCAACGGCCCGGAAGAGAGCCTGAAGCTCACGGAAAATACCCAGCCGGCAATCCTGACAGTGAGCGTGGCGGTTCTGCGGGTTCTCGAGGAACGCGGTTTTGCTCCCGCCTATGTCGCCGGCCACAGCCTCGGAGAATATTCGGCTCTGGTTTGCGCCGGCGCACTCTCACTCGAAGATGCGGTGGTCGCTGTCCGTAAGAGAGGAAGGTACATGCAGGAGGCCGTGCCGCCCGGGGTGGGCGCGATGGCGGCTGTCCTGGGCCTTCCTGCGCCTGTGGTGGCCGAGGTATGCCGGGAGGCTTCAGGAGAGGGCACCGTGGCGCCTGCGAACTTTAATTCGCCCGACCAGACGGTCATCGCAGGAGACTCCGCTGCAGTCCAGAGGGCCTCGGAGAAACTTCTCAAACGAGGGGCGAAGCGGGTGCTGCCGCTGATCGTTAGCGCGCCCTTTCATTGCACGCTGATGAAATCGGCGCAATGCCGGCTCGCCGGGGATCTGTCGTCCCTGACGTTTCAGGATCTGAGCCTGCCCCTGATCAACAATGTTGATGCTGCGGAAGTGACTCGGGGCGAGGCGGCCCGTGATTCTCTGATCCGGCAGGTTTGCGCGCCCGTGCGCTGGGTGGAAAGCATCCGACGGCTCGCCGGCCTGAGTGTGACGCATTTTGTGGAAGTCGGGCCGGGCCGGGTCTTAAGCAGTCTGGTGAAAAAGATCGCCCCGCAGGTTCAGGCCTGTTCCACGGATGGAATTCGCGGCATTGAGGCACTTGCTTCTGTGCTGGCGGATGCTACAATGTGACATTTTCCGCGGCGAGGTACCAACGAGATACTCAGGATTTCCTTAAAGGAGAAAATCGCATGGCGTCTATAGAAGATAAAGTGAAATCGATTATCGTGGACCAGCTGGGGGTGAACGAGACTGAGGTGACACCGGCGGCGTCCTTTGTCGATGACCTCGGAGCGGACTCTCTCGACACGATCGAGCTGGTCATGGCTTTCGAGGAAGCTTTCAGCATCGAAATCCCCGACGAGGACGCAGAGAAGATCAAAACCGTAAAGGATGCTATCGATTACGTAGCTTCCCACGTGAACTAGGGAAAGAGATCCGGATCGTGAAGCGTCGCGTAGTTATCACGGGAGTGGGACTGCTGACCGGGTTGGGGATCGGCACTGAGGAGACGTGGCGGTGTCTTCTCCAGGGGCAGTCCGGCGTAGGTCCGATCACTCGTTTTGATCCTTCGAAGTTTCCCACCAAGATCGCCGCGGAAGTAAAAAACTTCAACCCCGCAAATTACCTGGAAAAGAAGGACGTCAAGAAGATGGACACCTTCGTCCAGTATGCCGTTGCGGCTGCCGAGTTCGCAATGAAAGACGCAGGTCTCGGCCGCTTCGAAGGCGAAGCGGCCGAAAGAGCCGGAGCGATCATCGGTTCGGGTATTGGCGGATTTACGACAATCGAGAGCGAACATGAGACGCTGCTCCGGCAGGGGCCGCGGCGTGTCTCTCCGTTTTTCATACCCTCCAGCATCATCAACATGGCTGCCGGCCAGGTATCGATCCGGTTCGGTGCGCGGGGGCCCAATTCGGCTCCCTGCACGGCATGTTCTTCCGGGACCCATGCGGTCGGAGATTCTTTCCGGTTGCTCCAGCATGGCGATTCGGACATCGTGATCGCAGGGGGAAGCGAGGCTGCGATTTCTCCACTTGCCATTGCCGGATTTGACGCCCTCAAGGCACTCTCGACGCGCAACGAGGAGCCGAAGAGGGCCAGCAGGCCTTTTGACAAAGAGCGTGACGGCTTTGTTCTCGGGGAGGGAGCGGGCATCCTGATTCTGGAGGAAATGGGACACGCTCTCGCGAGAGACGCGAGAATCTATGCCGAAGTCGTGGGCTATGGCATGTCTGCGGATGCTTATCACATGACGGCCCCGGTGCCTGACGGCGACGGCGCCGCACGAGCCATGAAGGCGACCATCCTGGATGCGGGGATTGCCCCCGCCGATATCGACTACATCAATGCTCACGGGACCTCCACGCCGCAGAATGACAGGACGGAAACGGCGGCAATTCACAAGGTGTTCGGGGAAAGTGCGCGTCAGCTGGCGATCAGCTCCACCAAGTCGATGACAGGCCACCTCCTCGGCGCGGCAGGTGCGGTCGAGGCGGTTATTGCCGCCCTGTCGATTCGGGATCAGGTCATTCATCCAACCATCAACCAGGAGTCCCCGGATCCGGAGTGCGATCTGGATTATGTCCCTAACGTGGCGCGTAAGACTACGATCCGGTATGTGCTCTCCAACAGCTTTGGATTCGGGGGCACCAACGCCTGCATATTGCTCAAGAAGTTTGAGGAATAGCCGGTCCCCATGAACGGGGCGCAGGCATTCCTCGCTCATACCGCAATTTCCGAACAAAACGTCAAACCGGGGACAGGATTTACGGCATCCGGTTTGTGACAATCCGAGGTCGAGTCTATGAAAATTGTTGTCTGCGTGAATTATGTGCCGGACACTGCAATCAAGGTGAAGCTTGCGGCCGATGGCAAGGCAGTGGATCTTGCCGACGCCGCTTATGTGGTGAATCCCTACGATGAATTCGCCGTGGAAGCTGCTCTCCAGATCAAGGAGAAGGTCGGCGGCGAGGTAATCGTGGTGAGTGCCGGTCCGGAGAAAGCCAATACGGGATTGCGGACCTGTCTGGCCATGGGGGCCGACTCGGCCATCCTGGTGAAAGAGGACTCCATCGAAAAGGCCGATGCCTTCGCAATCGGCAGCATTCTCGCGCAGATTTGCGCGGAACTCAAACCGGACATCATTTTCTTCGGGAAAAATTCCATCGGTGTCGATGACGGGCAGGTGCCCGCGGTGGTTGCCGATCAACTGGATCTTCCTCAGGTTTCGGTGGTCGTGAAACTGGAAATTCAGGACGGCAAGTTCCGTGCGGAGAGGGAAATCGAAGGTGCGCGCGAAGTGATCGAGGGCAGCCTTCCGGCGGTTTTCACGGCACAGAAGGGATTGAACACGCCGCGTTATGCCTCCTTGAAAGGGATCATGGCTGCGAAAAAGAAACAGATCGAGTCGCGCCCTCTGAGCGCATTGGGACTGCCGGCGGAAAGTCTCCTGCCGCGCCTGTCGTGGGAGCAGGTCATGCTGCCACCCTCGCGTCCGCCGGGGAAAATTCTCACGGGTGACGCGGCTCAGACGGTGCCCGAACTGGTGCGGTTGCTACACGATGAGGCAAAGGTGATTTAACTGACGGGCAGGGAGTGGAAAATGGCGCAAAGAATTCTTGTGTTTATTGAAGAACGTCAGGGAAGTGTCAAGAAGACTTCGCTGGAAGCATTGTTCGCAGCCAGAAAGCTTGCCGATGATCTGAAGGAGCCGGTTACCGCCCTTCACATCGGCGCGGATGATCGCACGGCTTTGCTGGCATCCTATGGTGCCGACAAGGTGGTCCGGGCCCATCACGACTTGCTTGCCAGCTATTCTCCGGAGGGATTTGCCGCAACCGTCGTCGAGTACGCCCGGAATACCTCACCGCGGATCATCCTTGCCTCGGCAACCGCGATGGGACGGGATTTTCTGCCGCGCGCCGCAGCCCGGCTGCAGGTCGGACTTGCTCAGGATTGCACCGAGGCGCGCATCGTCGAAGGACAGGAGCTCGAGTGTGTCCGGCCGATATTTGCCGGCAAGGCGTATGCACGGTTGCGGCCGGCTATGACTCCTGCCATGGCCACCCTGCGCCCCAACGTGTTCTCTCTCGGCACAGCAGATGCGTCGCGCATTGCCGCAACCGAGGTGTTCTCCCCGTCTTTGTCGGCGGAGAAAATCCGCGCGCGGGTTCAGGAGGTTAAGGCCGCCGCAGGGCAGAAAGTGGTTTTGACCGAGGCGAACATTATTGTCTCCGGCGGCCGCGGTCTGAAAGGGCCGGAGAACTTCGCCATGATCCAGGAACTGGCCGATGCACTCGGCGGCGCGATGGGCGCATCCCGCGCGGCAGTCGATGCGGGCTGGATCGATCATCCTTATCAGGTGGGGCAGACCGGCAAGACCGTCTCGCCGACCCTGTATATCGCGTGCGGAATCAGCGGCGCCATCCAGCACCTGGCCGGAATGTCCACCTCAAAGTACATAGTGGCTATCAATAAGGATCCCGAAGCCCCGATCTTCAAACTTGCCGATTACGGAATCGTCGGCGATCTGTTTACCATCGTCCCGGCGCTGACGCAGGAAGTGAAAAAGCTGAAGTCCTGATATTGAAACTACTTTCATTTCCAAATCAATCTTGGCGCAGGTCCGATGACACCAATCCGGAGCCGTCTGGGGATCGTGTAGGCGAGCTGTTGCAATTTCCCGCACTCCCAGGCATTTTCGGACGGCTTCCATGCCGATTCGCTTGACACTTCAACGGCATCTGGTGTAATCCTGTCTTGTATTTAGCTCGACATCTCAGTGTTGAGCCGCTGTAGGGAGGGTCTCATGGGCACGACCGGGCAAAAGATTCTCATCATCGACGATGATGCGGATTTTCGCGCCTCGGTCACTGCGGTGCTGCAATCCGGAGGTTACGCGGTTACAGCCGCTGCCAGCGCCCACGAGGGGCTTGAAAAGATCGTATCCGCTCCGCCGGACCTGATAATTCTTGACGTCATCATGGAGTATGATTCCGCGGGATATGAAGTTAATCAAGCGATCAAGTTCCGCGACGAATACCTGGCAGAAAGGGATATCCCGATCCTGATGGTTTCCTCAATCCAATTGGACCCCGCCACTCTTTACAGCCGCGCTTCCGAAGTGGAGATGATCACACCGGATGCCTATCTGACGAAGCCGTTGAATATTCCGGTGTTCCTCGAACGAGTGCGGACTCTGCTGGAAACAAGTCATCGGCAGATTCCTGCCCAGGGGTAACCGGCGGGGCCCCGGGCGGTTACCGCCGGGGAAGCGTCGGTGAATGCCAGTGTCCGGCTGCATCTCTGGAAATTCGGGCCATCGGCTACCCTCTGGCTGACCGTAACCCCGTCTCGGGTGCGGCGGACTTGTACAATGTCAGCCCGAGGTCAAAATGCCTGTGGTCTCATCAGGTTCGCAGAACACGATTCCTCGCAAAGACAATCTTGTCATCGTCATTGATGACGATGAAATCATGCGCCTGTCCTGCCAGCAGATCCTCGTGAAGGCGGGATACAAAGTTGAGACCTTCGGCAACGGCCACGAGGGCATCCGGCGGATTCGTCAGGCGCGTCCTCCGCTCCTGGTCGTTGACATCAAGATGCCGGAATTGGACGGCTTCGAGGTGATCAACCTCGTCCGCCAGATCGATCTCGATCTGGTAATCGTGGTCATCACCGGCTATGCGACGATTGAAACGGCCGTAGATGCCATGAAGGCCGGCGCGTACGACTTCCTGCCCAAGCCGTTCACACCCAGCGAATTGAGACTGATTATCGATCGCGGCCATGAGCGGTGGCGGTTGACCAAGGAAACCCAGCGTCTGCGGCGCGAAAAGAAGGAAGTCGAGCACAAGTTCGTCACTCTCGTCACTCACCAACTCAAAGCGCCGCTGGTCGCTGTAAAGCAATATCTCGATGTCCTGCTTTATTCATTCCGCGATCAGCTGCCGGAGAAGGGACTGGAGTGGGTCATCCGGTCGCAGGTGCGGCTGGGCGAGATGCTCACCATCATCCAGGACTGGCTTGCCCTGGCGAAGATCGACCGAGGCTCGTTTTGCGATCGCAGCGCAACGACCGATATCGCAAGCCTGGTGACCGAGATCATTGGCGATCAGCAGCAGCCTCCCGGATCCAACGACATCATGATCAAGGCGGAGCTGGCTCCGAACCTGCCGGGCGTGGGAGGCGATTCCGTCAGCATCGGTATGGTCGTGAGCAATCTGGTCAGCAACGCGGTCAAATACAATCGCCCGGGCGGAACCGTGACAGTAGAGGTTACCCCCGACCAGGAATTCGTGAACATGAAGGTAAAGGATACCGGCATAGGAATCCCCGAAGATCAGCTGCCGCGGATTTTCGAGGAATTTTACCGGGTTCGCACCCAGGAGACACAGGACATTCCCGGGACTGGACTGGGCCTCGTGATCTGCAAAAGAGTGATCACCGACCTGGGCGGGACGATAGAGATAGAAAGCAGGGCGGGGGAGGGAACCACTTTTATCGTCCGCTTGCCGGTTGCCGGGAGGAAAGCCGTTCCGGAAGCCAGGTCGCTACGAGAGACGACACCAGGTGAAAACAAATGAGTGAACCAAAGAAAGTGCTGATCATCGACGATGATCCCGATTTCGTTAGTGCGCTGGAAGCCCTGTTTAATTCTTCCGGCTGCGAAGTGCGCAGCGCGGTAAATGGGAAGGACGGGCTGGTGCTCGCGAAATCGTACGGGCCGGATCTGATACTGCTCGACGTGATGATGACCGAACGTACGGAGGGTTTCTTCACGCTGCAGGAGATCCGGCGCTCTCCGGGTCTGGCCCGGACCCCGGTCATCGTGATTTCATCCATCTACGCGGAGCAGCCGATATTCCGTGTCAGCCCGGAGGCAGGGTGGCTGCCGGCGAATCTTTTCCTGCCCAAGCCGGTTGACCCGGGCCGTCTCCTCGAGGAGGCGCGCCGCCTGATGGAAACCGCGCCGGCGCAGGTCGGTCCATCCGCCAGCGGAAGGAGAGAGCGATGAAGATCTGCAAGATACCGAAGATCAACCTGGATCTTTTTGCGTCGATATTGCCTGCCTTTGGCGAGCTCTATGCACCGGTGCGCCGCGGCAAGGGTTTTGTTTTTGACCGCCCGGCACGCTGGTCCGAAGTGCAGCTCAATTATCCGCGCACGATCCTGCCGCCGAAGAAGTTTCTACTTCCTCCGCGTGAGACCACCTTCAAGTTTGACAGCAGCGAGGGTTACCGCGACACGCTGGCCGAAGCGACCAAACCGATCGTGCTTTTCGGTGTGCATGCTTACGATATCTTTGGAATGAATATTCTCGACCGCGTGTTCGCGGAAGGCAAATACAAGGATCCCTATTACATTGCTCGCCGGAAGAGCACGACGATCATCGGCTATGACTTCGAGCCGGATGAGAAGCACTTCGCCTATTCGATGAACGCGGATTTCGTGGACAGCGGTTTCGACCTGCTTCTGAGCGACGTCGGCGAGGATTACCTGGTGCTGGTCGGGACCAGTCGCGGCGACGACATCATTCTCAAGAGCGGCTGTCTGATGCAGGAGCCCGCCGAGGCCGATTTTGCTGAATACAAGCGGCGCTCAAGCCAGCGCAGGGCCTCCTACAAATCGCGCATCGAACTCGGGGATTTGCCCGAGATTCTGGAAATGGAATATCACAGCGAGGTCTGGCAGGAAATCGGCGAGCGCTGCCTCTCCTGCGGTTCCTGCAGCGCGGTCTGCCCGACCTGTTATTGCTTCGACATCAGCGATGAAGTGGAACTGGGCAGCTTGTCCGGGAGCCGGATCCGTTCCTGGGATTCGTGCCTCTTCCGGTCGCATGCACTCGTCGCGGGCGGCGAAAACTTCAGGGACTCGCGCGCCTCGCGCATCAAGTATCGCTTCTATCACAAGCAGCGCGGCTTTGTCGCGGAATACGGACGACCGAGTTGTGTAGGCTGCGGGCGCTGCGCGGAATGCTGCCCCGCGGGCATCGACATCATCAACGTCATTGAAACGATCCGAGGTGAACGTAATGAGCTCAGAAACGGCAGCGCTGGCGCGCCCGCCTAGGCATCAGGACAATCCCTATCAGCCTTACCTGGCCCGGATTGTCCGGATACACCGGATGGTGCCGGACAACCACCTGTTCCAGCTTCGATTCGTCGAGGAGTCGACGGCCGAAGCCTGGAGCCATCGTCCCGGGCAGTTTGTTGAGCTTTCCGTCATCGGCACGGGAGAAGCCCCGATCTCCATTTCCTCTCCTCCGACGCGCAAGGGGATTCTCGAATTTTGCGTCAGGCGCGTGGGGCGGCTTACGAATGCGCTCTACCGCTTGCCCACCAATGCCCTGGTTGGAATTCGCGGGCCCTATGGAAATGGATTTCCGATCGAGGAGATGGAGGGGAACGACCTCCTCATCATCGCGGGCGGGCTTGGCATGGCGCCCTTGCGCTCCCTGCTCCTGTATGCGCTCGACAACCGGGAAAGGTTCGAAAACATCACCCTGATGTACGGGGCTCGCACCCCCGCGGACATGCTGTTTAGGGAGGAGTTGCTTTCGCTTGCGGATGTCGAAGGAATAACAATGCTTTTGACGGTTGAGCGCGATCCGGCTGGAACATGGAAGCATCACATGGGGTTGCTGACGACGCTGTTCCGAAAGGTCGATATTGATCCGAACCGGACCTACGCCGCGGTGGTCGGCCCCCCCGTGGTCTATAAATTCGTGCTCGCGGAACTGCTGAAGCTCGACTTCCACAAGGATCGCATTTTGATGAGCCTGGAGCGGCGGATGAAGTGCGGCGTCGGGAAATGCGGACACTGTGGCGTCGGCTATAAATACACCTGCATTCATGGGCCGGTATTTACTTACTGGGATGCGATCAATTTACCCGAAATGGTATAAGGATGGTTATGAAGCCCAGAATTGGCATATTCGGATTGAGCGGCTGCTGGGGCGAACAGATCGTGATCCTCAACTGTGAGGATCGGTTGCTGGATCTTGTCGGCGCTTTGGACATTGTCGATTTTTTGGGGGGATCTTCCATAAACGATAAAGAAGGACCTCTGGCCATCGCTTTCGTTGAGGGATCGGTTGCGAACGAGCGGGAAGAGAAAGCTCTGCAGCGCATCCGCGAACGGGCGGGGCTTCTCGTGGCCTGCGGAACCTGCGCCTGTTTCGGCGGTGTGGCGGCTATGGATGCGGCCGTCAGCCGGGAGGAGGTGATCCGGCAGGTTTATGGCGACGGAGGGCCCAGCGCAGGTTGGGACATCAGGCCGCATCGGCCCCTGTCGGATTTCGTCAAGGTGGATTTTTCGTTGCGCGGCTGTCCGATGGAGAAGTCGGAGTTTTTGCTGGCGGCGGCCAGCCTTCTGAACGGCGATGTGCCGCAGTTGCCGGCCTACCCCGTTTGCCTCGAGTGCAAGATGAACGAAAACGACTGCCTGCTGATATCTCGCGGGCTGCCCTGCGCGGGTCCGGTCACTACCGCGGGATGCGGCGCCCGGTGCCCCGGCTACAACGTTGTCTGCATCGGCTGCCGCGGGCCGGTGGAGGAGTCCAATCTCTCATCCATCGAGAAGATATTCACGCAGAAAGAGGTGTCGGAACTGGATGTTCGGCGGAAACTCCGCACTTTTGCGGCTCCCGCACTTGATCGGAATGCGCATGGAGGATTGGCATGACACGTACCATCACAGTTAACCACCTGGCACGGGTCGAAGGTCACGGGGGGATCAAGGTGGTGCTGGACGGTGATCAGGTCACCACCGTGGATTTTGACGTTTTCGAAGGAATACGCCTGCTCGAGGGCCTCGTGCGGGGCCGGAGCGCCGAGGATGTCACCGGGATCGTGTCGCGCATCTGCGCCATTTGCTCGCATGGTCACAGCATCACGTCGCTCCTGGCGCTCGAAACAGCGCTGGAGGTGCAGGTTACGCCCCAGACCCGCAAATTGCGCGACCTTGCCTATCAGGGCGCCAACATTGAAAGCCACGCCTTGCATGTCTTTGCCCTGGCCCTGCCGGATCTCGTCGGGCACCCCAGCGTGATCAGCCTGGCAGCAGTGAATCCGGAGGCTGTGGCGCTCGCTCTCCGGCTCAAAAAGCTTGGTAACAGCATTCAGGAGGTGATGGGCGGACGGGCGGTTCATCCCGTCAATTATGTGATTGGCGGATTCGGAAAAGTTCCCTCCGTGGAGGAGTTGCTGGGTCTCAAGAAGCAGATCGCAGCCGGATTGGAGGATTGCGGACGCGCGCTGGAAATCCTCAAATCGATACAAATCCCGGAGTTCGTCAATGAGCCGATAAAATGCGCTGCGCTCGTGCCCGAGGATGAGGCGTTTTTCTTTGGCAAAACCGTTCAGGTCTGTGACGCCGAGAAGACAATCGATCTCTCGGTTTCCGCGTATCGGGCGTTGACCAACGAATACTGTGTTCCGCACTCTCATGCGAAGCGGAGCACGCATGAAGGGCGCTCTTACATGGTCGGGGCTCTGCCGCGATTGACTATCAACGGCGGCCGGATCGGCGGCATGGCCCGCAAGGCATGGGAGGAAATCCGGCTGAGTCTCCCGTCCACCAACATCGTCATGAACAATATGGCGCAGGCCGTGGAAATGATTTTCTCGGTGGAGCGTGCGATGGCACTGGTCGACGAATTGCTCGCTGCGGGGCTCGCTGTTGAGGCTCCGGCGCCATACAAGATCCGCGCGGGCCGCGGCGCCGCTGCCACCGAGGTGCCCCGCGGCATCCTCTTCTATGAGTATGAACTCGATGGTGAGGGGCGGATCGCCGCCGCCGACGTGATCACTCCGACTGCTCAGAATCTGGATCACGCCGAGGATCAGATGAGGGCTGCGGTGCAGCAGGGCGCCAGGGCGGGGGCGTCGGAAGATGTGCTCCGGCACAGGCTGGAAATCGTGGCTCGCGCCTATGACCCCTGCATCAGCTGTTCCGTGCACGTCATCCGCCGTTAGGAGCCCGTCCGAAAATTAGCAGGGGTCGCGCGCATGGGGCTTGCGAGGCGAGCTCAAGGCGCGAGGAGGAGGCGATGTCGGTGCACATCGTTGACGACGAGCAACGCAGAGATCGTCCGCAATCCCCGTGCGCCCTTCGCGTTCCGGGCGGCGCGGGGGCATCCGCGGCGTTGGCGCTCCTCGACGATGTACAGCGACATCGCCTGCGTCGCGCCGCCTGGCATCTGCCCCCGCCGCGCCCG
>Ga0315273_10003612_pt1 | contig 18662 bp, 36 predicted proteins | sample YL17G02_0_MG_FD_205753 | JGI IMG/M metagenome (GOLD analysis project Ga0315273, IMG submission 205753) | Sediment microbial communities from Yellowstone Lake, YNP, Wyoming, USA - YL17G02_0 | ecosystem: Environmental > Aquatic > Freshwater > Lake > Sediment | place: USA: Wyoming | collected...
CAGACGAATTATGGAGTCGCAAGTTGGATGAGGTGGTGCGGGACCTTATCGGGCCTAGTATGATGGCGGTCCTGTATGGAAGCAGGGCCAGTTTCATTTCTGCCTATCATGGTTCGTTCAAGACACTAGAACTGGAGGCTACTCGTTTCATTTCGGGCACAGAGGTCCGAGCCCAGATAAGCAAGAAGGCCAAGCCAAGTTATGACTGGCGAGCAGGAGCTATCTGGCAGGCGTTCAATCAATTCCCGAAGGTGTGGGCTACGGTCGATGGGGCCGTGATGAATGGTGATATGGTTCTTCTTGGTCGTAAGTTTCCGGAAAGAAATTTCCGGTTCATCGGCGGTTTCTCGGATGGTGCTAGCCAGTCTTATGAGGATGACATCGTGCGGGAGATTCAGGAGGAAACGGAACTTCTAGTTCACGATGTGAGGTATATCGGTAGTGTCAAGATTGATGACTGGCGGTACCGGGGCGAAGTCGATTGTATCAAGACAATGTTCTTTGTCGCCGAAATGAATCCGGGACAGGAGCCTAAAGCGGCGGATGATATTGCGGAGGTTCGGTGGTTTGACTGGCGGGAGTTACAGGAGTCGGATATCGAGAAGGAGCATGTGCCGTTGTTAATTCGGTTGAAGTTGTTTTTGGGTAATAGGAAGGAAGCGGTGAAAGAATGAGGAAGAGCATAGTAACGAACACAGACAGCTACAAGCTACAACACTGGCGAATGTACCCCAAGGGCACGGAGGGCGTGTATAGCTACTTCGAATCCCGGACGGGTGCGACGTTCAACAAGACTGTTTTCTTCGGGCTTCAGTATTTCCTGAAGGAGTATCTCGCTGGTGGGGTCGTGACGCCGGAGGGGATTGCATGGGGCAAGGAACTGTGTGCCAATCATTTTGGCGATGCGACGGCGTTCAACGAGGAGATGTGGGCATACATCATTCGGAAGCACAACGGTCGATTGCCGGTGAGAATTCGTGCGGTGCCTGAGGGAACGCCGGTGAGCGTGAGCAATGTGCTGTTGACGGTTGAGAATACCGACCCGGCTTGTGCGGCGTTGACAAATCACTTGGAGACGGTTCTCAGCAACCTGTGGGGTGCCTGCACGGTGGCCAGCTTGAGTCGAGAAGTGAAGATTATGTGTGCCCACTATCTGAAAGAGACGTCGGACAATTTGGGGCATGTGAATTTCCAGCTTCATGATTTTGGTCAGCGTGGTGTGGCCAGTCCGGAGACGGCGGGTATTGAGGGAGCAGGGCACATCGTCAACTTCATGGGGACGGATACGGTTCTCGCCATGGAGGTTGCTCATGATTACTACGGGGCCAGTTTGGAAGGATTGGCGTACTCCGTTCCGGCGAGTGAGCACAGCGTCATGACGGCTCTTGGCCCGGATGGGGAGTTCAAGATATTCGAGATGCTCTTGGACCAGTTCCCGAAGGGCATCCTGAGTGTTGTGATTGACTCCTACGATTACCGTCGGTTCATCAACGTGTATGCCAAGAAGCTGAAGGACAAGATTTTGGCAAGAGGGGGCAAGGTCGTATTCCGGCCTGACTCGGGAGAACCGACTTCGACGACGCTGGATGTTCTACAACTTCTGGATGGTGTTTTTGGGAGCACCAAGAACTCAAAGGGGTATCTGTGTCTGAATCCGAAGGCGGGGACACTGTGGGGTGACGGTATCGACTATCAGGGTATCCGAAGCATCCTGTTCACGATGCGTAACAATCAGTGGGCATCTGACAATATCGTGTTCGGAATGGGTGGTGGATTACTTCAGAAAATCAATCGTGATACCCAAAGGTTCGCCTTCAAGTCTTGTTGGCAGAAGCGGGATGGTGTCGGGTATGACATATTCAAGAAGCCTCTGGAAATCAGCAAGGTTTCCAAGAAGGGTAGGTTGAAGCTGATTCGTGTTGAAGAGGGCGACCCGATGACGGAAGGTGCTTCTGTTTTGTGGCACACCATCGGTGAGAATGAACAACCAGATAAGCCGGACCAACTCGTGACGGTGTTTGAGAATGGTGAGATTGTGAAAGAGTGGTCCTTTGCCGATGTGCGGAAGAATGCTGCACTGTAGTTCGATAATTCTTTGATAAATCGGTCCTTAGTAGAGGAGGATTTGTATGAATAAGTATATCAATCTCGAAATGACATCCATTATCGGAATGGGTGCCGTGGGTCCGACTATAGCATTGCTGACGGCGACGTTGTACTCGGCTTTCGGCAAAGTCTTCGACGGTGCAGATTGGTTATATCCGACCATCATGTTGTTCTTTAGCGGTGTGTTGGCTGTGTTCCCGGCTTCCAAGGCGGAGTATGGTAAGCTGTTGCGTGTGGCGTTGTGGCCGGTGGCAGCGGCTATTATATTCACCTCGGCATGGACATCGAGCACGGGCATGTCGATGGGCGAAGACAAGATAGTGGATGTGGCGAGTGGTTTTTCTTTGGCCAATAAAGCTACGGCTCCCGTTCCTCCCGAGACGATTCCGACAGATGTTCCCTGGGCTCCGGTTTCAACCGATACCAATATATGCATGATGGTTAGTTTGCCGGAGCAGAATGAAGCGAAGAGGAGTTTTCATGGCGGATTTTTCAAGCGAATAAAGTAGTCAACAAAGTGGTTGCCACTTTTTCTGCAATACTGTATATTGTTCAACATCAGAGGGATATAGCGCCAAATAGTTGGTGAAAATATAAACAGGAGGAAGGTATGTCGTATGACGCATCGGGGCATAACGGGTCTAAGGTGTGGATTCAAAAGAATGTATCAAAGGTGAAGGACTGGGATAAGTTCATTAACGAGGTGATGAAGAAGTTTGTTATGTCAAGAAGGAGAGCAAGGGATACAATTACGAGATTGCGTCGTGAGGGGAAGATACCTCGGGACGCACTTATGTCTCCGTCCAAGTTCAACGTATCGACTATTACAACGAAGCATGTCGGAAAATCATTCCGTATGAGTGTTGACTTGGCCGTGGTCGCCGGAGAGTACGACGAAGAGGCCAAGATTTTGACCGGGCTTGATAATCTTGGCACCCGTCTCATCAAGGATAATGACTTCCGAGTTGAGTTGGGCATTCCTATCGACCGATGGAAGGTCGTATGCAATATGCAGAAGTTCGCCAACAACAAACGAGAACTGAAGGGTAAGCGATTCCGTGGTGTGTTCTGGGGCAGAACAGAAATCATCAAGGAGTTGTCGAAGAAAATCGACATCCTGCCCTAGAGGTTGAGGGACCGATTCCGGTCACAATAACAGGAGGGGGTATGAGTAGAGAAAAATTGGGTGGCGTCGATGTCAAAGATATAGTGGAGGACTCCAATCCTTCGCCGCTGACGAGGAAGCTAGAGAAGGACAACCAAGCACTCCGTCGGAGACTGGAAGAGACGAAGCTGGAGATGGGGGAACACGAGGCTGTGTTCGAGTCCATCAAGAGGGAGTTCAGGGGCATCGATCTTAAGGAGCCCGCTGTTTACATTCCAACCCCGAAGGGAATCAAGGTTAGTGTGCCGGTGTCAGCGGTGTTGGTGCTGTCGGATTGGCATATCGGCGAGTATGTCGAGGCTGACGAGATTGAGGGATTCAATCATTTCAGTTGGAGCATAGCTCAGGATAGGTGCTATTACCTCCAGAAGCAGTTCGTCAACTGGGTCGACGTGCAAAGGACGGCGACGGTCGTGGAGGAGCTGGTGGTAATCGTTGTCGGAGATATGATTTCCGGCGATATCCATCAGGAGCTTCAGGTCACTAACGAATTCCCTGTGCCGGTGCAGACCGTGCGTAGTGGCGTGCTCATTGCCAAGACGATTGCGGAACTGGCTCCGCATTTCCCCAAGGTCCGGGTGGAATATATCGCCGCAGACAACCACAGCCGGTTGACCAAGAAGCCACAGTGGAAGGAGGGCGGGTTCAATAGCTATTCCTATATCGTGGGATGGATTGCGAAGGAGCGTTTGGAGAACATCAAGAACGTCGAGTTCAATCTCCATGCGACGGTGAAGACGCTCGTAGAGGTTCAGAAGTTCAAATACCTCTGTATGCATGGACACAATATCAAGGGGTGGTCTGGATTCCCGTGGTATGGTACGGACAGGCAGGTAGCTCGTGAGGCCAAGGCCCGCCGGAAGCGTCCGAGTAAGAACTTCGACCTGTGTATCATCGGGCATTTCCATACTCCGATTTGGACGACGGACTACGTCGTGAACGGTTCGTTGTCTGGAACGAGCGAGTTGGACCATGCGCTGGGTCGTGATGCCGACCCGTGTCAGATTGCATTCCTTGTCCATCCTCGATACGGTGAGATGAACAAGATTGAGTTCAATGTGGCGAACGGTGACGAGGAAGACTTCAACGGAGCGGAAAAGTGCTTGGTGGAGAAGCATGGATACAGGGATTTGTCGCTAACAGAGTAGAGCGAAAAATCTGAAATATCTAGTTGCAATCTCTGATCGAGATGCTGTATTGTAGTGTCTGCGATAGAGAAGTTAGCGGCCAACGTATCAGGTAAGGGAGTGAATGACGTGAAGCGGTTAGTATTTAGTCTCTCGGTGAGCTTGTGTTCCTATCTGAGTAATTCAGGTAGGCGCACCCGGGAGGCTTTGTCCTGACCTCGTAAAAACAGGATGAAGACCAAGGCCCCTCCGGGTGAAAGCTCGGAGGGGTTTTTTGTTTTATGGGATGTCGTAATGGAGACGTGGCCGACGTGGTCAAGGCGCTGGTCTGAAAAACCAGAGATGGTGGTTCGATTCCACTTGTCTCCACCAGAAGGAGCGATGCTGTAATTGGTAGCAGGTCCGGTCTGAACCCGGATGTGGGTAAAACCATTGGGGGTTCGAGTCCCTCTCGCTCCGCCAGATGTTTTGGTCTTTGATAATTGAATACGCCTCGTGGGTGGGTGGCCCGAAAGGGTCATCCATCCATTATGGACGGTTAGCTCAGTTGGTAGAGCGTCTGGTCTACACCCAGAAGGTTTCACAGGTTCGAGCCCTGTACCGTCCACCAAATTTTCGGGTCCGTGAGGCGATACTCTGACCATACCTTCCCCAGCGTTCCGAAAGGGACGAGGAGGGAAGTAGACGGGTTGCTCCATCAAGAGCCGGACCTTTTCTTCCGGATTTACTACGGGTTTCTGCAATACAGGTAGTAGTATGAAAGGAGCGAGGTATGTTGAGGATAGATTTGCAGAATGCGTTTGAGCCGGGTCGGGATGCGGACAACTTCACGGTGTTGTTGTTGAAGTTGATTGCGAAGTCGGATAGCATAAATCGGGAGAAGCTGAGTTACGGGTTCCCGGTGGAGGTCGAGGCTGTGGACATGTTTCATAACGATTGCCCGTATAAGGATGAAGCCCACAACGAAGTGGACTGGGAAGAGATTGAGAAGCGGGCGTTCAAGCGATGTGGGATGTGATTGGTCGCTAACGTGGCGGTCAAGAAGGTCTGTGTCCTGTGGCTTGTGGGACACCGATGCAAAGCCGAGAGGCAGACAAACGTCACTCGGCCCGAAATGGGGACAACGTATCCTCGCAAGGGCCTTGAGGCGGACAGGGCGGTAAGAATCCGAAATGAGCCAGTCTTTAGTGGCAGGGTGGAGAATCGAAAAACGATAAAGGAGCAGTGATGTTTCGAATGTCGAGGTGGGTTGAGAGGAAGGGCAAGCGGGTGGAGTTCGGGAATGTCGTTGCTGGCTTTTGTGGGAAGCCGTATATTTATGAATTCCCGGACGTCAAGATGGCGAAGAGGTTTTCGTCCTTCGTAGGCAAGAAGGACAAGGTCGGTTCTCCGGTGGGAGTTCCGGAGGGTCACTGGGCGAAACCCTTTTTCAAGGGACACGGAGGGTAGAATGGCTCACAAGCGAAAGGATACGAGAGTAGCTTCTACTGAATGGTGGCAACATCTCCGGCCTTTCAATAAGCGGTTGCAGTCCAAAGCAGAGCGGCGGGCGGCGAAGGTGGAAATCATAGACGAGATGGAGCCGGATGAGTCGCCCAAGGGATTAGGGCTTCGCAACTCTCCGAAGAAGATGGCGAAGTTGAGGGCGACGAAGGGCGAGTTGGTCGTGGCGAAGGGGATGTATTGCTACGATGAAAGAGGCAAATGTCCGTTTTTGGACGTAGCGGAGAATAAACCCAAACAAGGTAATGGTTACTGTTGGTTGTTGTGCAAGGGCGACTGGGATGATGGCATCGGAGAATTGTGGGATCAGTGCAAGAATTGTGGGCTGAGACCCGATATCGCTCCGCCGGATACTTTGGCGGTGTATGATGAATAAGGAAAAGGCAAAGGCTCGGGTTGATTTGTTCGACCAATCGGCGGACATGGAAGATTTCGCCAAACGTGGATGCCATAATGGGATGTTCGTGTCGAGGAGTCAGGGCAGGCACATGTGGTCGGTTATGGAAGAGACTCAAGCGAAGGGGCGGAAGCCGGAGCGATTGCTCCAACTTCGTGATGCTGCCGAGCGGGGAGTGACGATAGATTTCAAGGATGGGTTTGAGGCGAGGTTTTACAGGGACGTGTATATCAAGTCGCATACGGGGGCGATTGATGTGGAAGTTGTTGAGCGAACGAAGTTGATAGGTGGTGTATGAGCGTCAAATGGGATATTGCGGAGCGCATCAACAAGTGCGGGTACGATATGATGACTTCGATTGAGATGGCGCATGAATTGATCGAGGAGTTCAATCAGTCCGGCGAGGAGACAATGCGCCGGGGAGTGATGAACGGATATGGGAAGTGTCTGGATGTTATCGTCCTCCAAAGGAAGACAGAGTGAAGATGTCAGTGTACTGTGTGGAGGTCAAGGGAACGCCCGAGGGAGATTTGGTGGTAATGAACACTGAGCGGGGGTTTCTGAGGGCGGCGGTGTTGGTGAATGGATGTGTTGTAAGGTGGCTGGGAAGGGAATGCAGAAGTGATGTGGCTCCGAGGAGGCATGCCCAACGGTATGCGAGTGATGTGCTAGGATATTGGAAATGAGGACGTTTAGCTCAGTTGGTAGAGCGTTTCCTCCACACGGAAGAGGTCGCTGGTTCGAGCCCAGCAACGTCCACCAGTTCCGGATTCAAAAGAGATTACCGCAATACAGAGGCAGGAGGATGTAGCTGGTGAAGAGGGCGGAACAGGATTGGGAGTGCCCAACCTCGTGCGGTGAGTGTTGTCGTGGTCCGGCAATCAAAGCATGTCGACCATTAGTTGATGGTTGGTGCAAGCATCATGCGGAGACGGGATGCCGATTGCCGAGAGAGAAACGTCCGTGGCAGTGTCGGGGGTATTTGTGCGATGATGTGGCCCGGAATACGCCGGAATATGAAGAACCGAAAGTGAGGCGAAAATGACAAAGGAAAGAGCCAAAGATATTGAGGGGGTCATTACCGCAATAAGGATTATGGGGTTTCAACGAGCGAATGAGACAATCGTGGAAGCGGTAATCCGGATGAGTGAGGAGTTGGATATCAAGCCGGATGAGGTGAATGAGGTTTTAGAGAAGATGGAAGGCAAGAAGAAGGCAGCGTAGTTGTTGAGGACGCCGGAGTAGCCCAATTGGCAGGAGGCAACTGCCTTAAGAGCAGTCCAGTGAGGGTTCGAATCCCTCTTCCGGCACCAGAGAGGTGGGTGTGGCATACAGGTTCAATTCGGGTAGAGGTGGCGTGACGTGCGATGTATGTCATGTGTTGATTGATGCGGATTTGTCGTTGAAGGAATACGATGAGACGTGGGGAACGCACGGAGATGACGGAGACATTTGCATGAAGTGTAGGAGCGGAGGCAAGAATGGCAAGCGAACTGATAATGACGGGCGCAGACATAAAAGCGATTCGTAAGGCGATGGGCATGACTCAGGAAGGGTTTGCTAGGGTTTTGAATGTGTCGTTTTGCACGGTTAATAGATGGGAACGAAGCCACAATTTCCCGCAGACTGACAGAATGGAGAGACTCATGAGTTTGCAGAAGACACGGGTTGCTGGGAAGCCGGTCACAAGGAAGAAGTTCGACGTTCGTGATGTCGCTCGAGTGATTTGGCATGCCTCGGATGGCAGTGTGGATGTGGTGTTCAAGGATAGCCTTGCGCCGTTCACAAAGGAGGAGTTCAAGGAGGGGAGCACGACAAGGCGGTTCATTGAGGAGTTGGAGAAGTGCGTTCGGAATAAGGTGAGTGAATATGACGAGTAGTGGAGCGATGGCCGAGTCTGGCTTATGGCACACCGTTGGAGGCGGTGAGGGCGTTATAGCTCCGGGGGTTCAAATCCCTCTCGCTCCGCCAGAGATGGAGGTGAAGTATGGATGAGGATGACCTGCCTACTTCGGAAGAGATATACGATACGGAGCCAAGGAACTATGAGGTTCCCAAGGAGACCATGACGTGCTTCCACTGTGACGATAGGGGGACATGCAAGTATGCATGGGATTTGTATAATCAGGATGGCGATTGCTTGGCGGAAAAGTGATGTTCGAGATCGGAGAGGCGGTAATCAACACGGCGGCTCTGGCAAGGTTGCAGGGTTGTTTGTGGGTGTGGGAAAACGAAGAGGAGGCGAATGATGAAGGTACTGTCAATAAAGGGTCAGAAGGACGGTTCAGCGATTCTGACGCTGTCTCTGAATAAGAAAGAGAAGGATACATTGATGAGGCAAGGGCTTCAGATTGCGTTCGACGAAATAAGGGCGAGGGTGATGGTGATGCCTCCGCCGAAGCGTATCTCAAAGGTAGCCAAGGTGATTGTGATGTCCGACGCCGATGCGGATGCCTGTGTGACGAAGGCAATATTGACGGCGTTGATGACGAAGACTGCGGAAGAAGAAAAGAGGAAGTTGAAGAGGAAGTAGTATTGGCGAGTGGGCAGAAATGGTATTGCAGTTGCCTGTTAAGCAACCCATGACGGTCTGAGTAGGGCCGTGTGTGCAGGTTCGAGTCCTGTCTCGCCAGCCAGAGAAAGACATGAGAGACACGATAGAGATTGGCAGGAAGTTGTTTTTCGTGGAACCGTTGCCCGAAGGTGCAACGGTGACATGGGAGGGTGAAGCTCCCGAGGGATGTTTGGAAGTCAGAGATGAAAGGGATGAGGTTGATAGATTCCAGAGTAGTTCAGTTGGTAGAACGTCTGACTGTTAATCAGAAAGTCGCTGGTTCGAATCCAGTCTCTGGAGCCAGAAAGGAATAGGTATGACGAAGAAGGAGAAGACGTTGTGGGCAGAGATGGCGGCGATGACGATGGCGAAGTGCCGGGATACTTGTCATAGTATGGGTAGCTGCTGTGAGGGTATGTATTGCGACATGGCAGCAGAGATTATGGAGAAGTCGGGAGAGAAGGTGCCGGAGAGGCCGTTTGTGAAGGATGGCATGTGTGTGATACCGCCGCACTTTAGGCCGTTGTGTTCGTTGCATCAGTGTAAGATAAGCGGGCTTGGGTTTGACCCGAAGGACCCGAAGTGGACAAAAAAGTATTTCAAGTTGCGTGAGAAGTTGGAAGAGATTGGGTATGATGAGGCAACAGGATTGTGAAGTTTGTTTGGGGAGATAACCGAGTGGTAAGGTGGCGGTCTGCAAAACCGCATTCACGGGTCCGATTCCCGTTCTTCCCTCCAGAAAGGAAGTGAAGTATGGATCAAGCGGTGTTTGAGAATCTTGTTCGTGATACAATCTGTGAGCATCCGGATTGGATCGAGGGCACCATCAAGGCTATGAACCATGGTGCCCTTGATCGGGTCGAAAGGGAAGTGGACAGACGAGCCGAGGCAGACACGGCGTTGTGCTTTGTGCTATCTACGGAGGAAGGTAAGAAGGCATTCGCTGGGCTTTCGGATGCGCAAAAGAAGCGGGTGTCGAGTTCAGTTGAGTCCGGCAGTTTCGGCGGAACTCCGTGGTCCAAGTCCTTGAAGGAGTGAGGTCGTGGGCATTGGCGACTTAGAGGAAGCAGACGCAGACGATAGGGTGTTTACTAATGGCGTGCCTTGCCCGAATCCGGGATGCCGGTGGCACGTAACGCATCCGTGTGAGATGTGCGGGCGTAGGTCGTGCGTAGGTGTGGCAGTAGTGAAGACAGGGTATTTGGGAGTGAGTCGGGAGCAAGAGGAAGAATAAAAGGAGGCAGGTATGGCGAAGATGAGGATGACGAAGATTCGGAATGGGTCGTGTCGGGTCAAGCGGTCGTCTGGGGCATCAGGGTCGGCGATTGCGAGGACGAGGAATCGCCGAAGGGCGAAGTAGTAGTACCGGTGGAGTATTCCGTAAGTGGTAGCGGGGGAGACTGTAAATCTCTTGCCTTCGGGCTCGGGTGGTTCAACTCCATCCTCCACCACCAATTGAAAATGTCTTGTGGCGTGGTAGCCTGTCCTGATGTGGAAACCGAAGGGGATTCGCATCGGGGTGCCCCCAAGGCCGGACAGAAGGCTCTGACGACTGTGGTCCGAGGTTGGCAGACAAAAGAAAGCGGTAAAAGCCCGAATCGGATGCCAATTGAAAAGAGTGAAAGGTGAAGAGGCGACGGAAAAATGTTAATGGGAATCGGCATCCTAAATGGGACCCTCCTTTTAGGCGGGAGCAGAATCTCGTTTGTTTGAAATCTCATTGTCTGTATGACACGGAGTCGGTTTGTCCGTTCATTGAGAGAATGGTGTTCTGTGAGAGCGGCATCATGTGTAATTGTCACAGAGCACATCATTTCATCAGGTATGAGGATGATGAACAGAAGGAGCGATTCTTACTAGAAGAAGCGATGCAGGAATTGGCAGACGAGGAACAAGGCTGAACGTGAATCGCAAAGACAGAGCCGTATTGGAAAGAAGGAAGTGGATGGAGCAATTTTGGACTCCTCCGTTTCTTCGGGCGGTATATCCGAATCTGATTTCCAAGGAACTCGTGTATGTGTGGCCGATAGGATGTCTGATGGTAGAGGATGAGGTGCCGGAAAAGGATAGTAGATTGCTTGAATTCGTTGTTTATGAGATGATGGGTCCTCCTCCGCCGGAAGGATGTCTTGAGGTGGTTCGAGAAGAGCATCGGTAGTAGGAAGTTCCGGATTTACGTGAGGAGTTGGCAATACAGGTTGAAAGATGGAAGAGTGAGAAGGTTGTTTGTAAAGGAGGGTTGCCAGAATCTGGTAATCGGGCCGGTTTGCTAAACCGTGCGGGGTAACACCCACGGGGGTTCAAATCCCTCACCCTCCGCCAGAGAGAATTGCGACGGTAGCCTAATGGTTAGGCACTTCCTTGCCAAGGAAGTCCATGTGGGTTCAATTCCCATCCGTCGCTCCAATGATATTGGTGGGTATCAGTGGGCATGTTGTTGGAGTCGTGCTGATGCGGAATGATATCGGGAGGATGGATGTTGAAACCCTCGATAGCGAAGAATTTTGAGAAGGCAATGGAGACTCCGGCGGGCAGGAGGGGGTTGGCTTGGGATATGACGGGGCCAATTCGTCCACTTCGGTTTCCGAGACCTTGGGATGGGTTTCCTCATTCGCCTAAAGGAACGATGGATGTGTGGAAGGAGAAGATAGTAAAAGGAGAGGTGCGATAATTGGCATTCGGTCTGCCCCGAAAGCAGATGGGCGTAACAGCCTTGCAGGTTCAAATCCTGTCCTCTCCGCCAAAAGAGATGGTGTAAGATGAAAGTGAAGAAGATAGAGTGCGGCTGGTGTGGGCGTAGGGTCCGGGCGGGACTGAGGTGCCGTCGGTGCGGATTCACGACGTTCTCGAAGCCGTTGAAGTGAAAATACTGCGGTAGCCCAACTGGCTGGAGGCGTCAGTTTCAAGAACTGATGGGCGCAAGCCCCTTGCGGGTTCGAATCCCGCCTGCAGTACCAGAAGAGATTGAGAGCCGGTATGATGGAATGGCAGACATGCGAGATTTTGCAGCAGGTGTGTGTGCAATAATTGTTTGATATTCTAGCCATAGGTATAAAGGAGGTGCCTATGGCTAGAAAGAGAGGATGGACGGATGAGCAGTTTGTTGAGGCCGCTAAACGGCACGGTTCGATTCGAGCCGTTTTGTTAGACCTTGGTTTGCATCCTACGGGAGCAAACTACAAATCTATGTGGTCTTCGGTTAGGAGGTTGGGGGTAGATGTTTCTCATTGGACGGGGCAAGCTCATTTGAGGGGCAAGACACATGACTGGGGGGTGAAGATTCCTATTGGTAATGTTTTGGTGAAAGACAGTAAGTATCGAGGTCATTTGAAATGGAGGTTGTTGAAAGAAGGTTTATTGAAGAATGAGTGTGAGGTGTGCGGTCAAGGGCCGGAATGGAAAGGTAAGCCTCTGGTGATGGTTTTAGACCATATCAATGGTAAAAGCAGCGACCATAGGAGGGAAAATTTAAGGTTGTTGTGTCCAAATTGTAATAGTCAATCTGACACATTTGCAGGAAGAAATATGGGGAAGGCGGAGTGGTGAAAAGGTAATGCCCTCGTGGTGGAACGGCAGACACGTATGCCTCAAGAGCATGTGCCGAAAGGCGTGGGGGTTCAAGTCCCTCTACCGGCACCAGTAAGGAAGGAGAATAGTATGGGCGTGATTTCGACAATGGAGATAACGAGAGAGGATGCGCTGAAGGAGTTGAAGAAGGCGGCATCCAGATTCGATGAGATGTCGGATGTGGAGTTGGAGGATTTGATGGTGGCATTTTACGCCGAGAAGACGATGCACAATTTCTCCATCGTGAATGGTTATGACGAGGATAGTAACTGGCAGTATCGGGAAGGATGTCTGGACTAAAAAGGAGTCACAATGAAGTTGGTGCTGAAGCAGGTGAAGCCAGAAGAGGTCGTGGAGAACGAGTCTTATTTGCTGTTGAGGCATCAAAGTCCGACAAGGGAAGTTGTGGGGTATAACGAATGGATTGAGGCTGTGGCATCGAAGGATGGATGGGCGTTCAATGATGCTCCGAATGAAGTAGACCCCGAGCGGAGCTGGCCGACGATGATTTTTCAGTGTCCGAGGAACGGGTCGGTGGTTGAGGATTGAAATTGGGTCATAACGGGCAGGATGGTGGGTTTGGGGTGTCAGGGGTGCGGAGTAGGGTGTCTAGGGGCACCTGAGGTCACCCAGAGGGGTTGGTAGGGCGTATATTAGGGCTACCGTGGTGAAATTTGGCAGACACGCATGCTTGAGGTGCATGTGCCGTAAGGCTTGGAGGTTCGAGTCCTCTCGGTAGCACCAAAGGAGCAGGATAATGGATGGCACTCTCGATATTGTGGGTGAGGAGGTATGGATAACGAAGTGCTATCGTTTTGGGGTATCTGATAAGAAAGCCAAGCCGGTTAAGGCAGAATTTGCGATGAGTGCTGGTTCATCGGGTGGGATGGAGGCTTGGGCTTTAACGAAGGGTGGAGGAGAGGTATTGCCGAGGTTGAAGAATATTGAGATGGTTGGGTGGTATAGAAATGGATTCCGATTGCGAGGGTACTGTTACGAGACTTTGGCTGGAAGCAGCCGGATGTTTTACAATGAGTGGTTCGTATCTCATAGTTCGTTGTGGAGTGGCGAGGTAGAGCAAAAGGAGAAATAGATGAGATTGATAGACGTATTCAACAAGTACGGGACGGACAAAGGTATCAATGGTTATACTGATGCCTACGAGTCCTTGTTCAAGAGGATTCGGAACGAGGTGAAGAACGTTTTGGAGGTGGGTATCGGGACGGTGATTCCTGATGTCAAATGGTCTATGAGGGTGGAGGGGAGTCGTGTTCCGGCTCATTATTTGCCGGGAGGCTCTTTGAGGGCATGGCGAGACTATTTCCCGTCGGCCAAGATTTACGGGGTTGATATTCAGCCTGATACCGTGTTGGCAGAGGACCGAATCGTTACGGCGATATGTGATTCGCTTGACGTGAAAAGCGTAACGGATGTTGTGGGCAAGTGGGGAGTGCGGTTTGATGTCATTATTGATGATGGGAACCATTACGGGGAGAGTCAGTTACAGACGCTGAAGAATTTGTGGAAGTATCTGAATGATGGGGGATACTACATCATTGAGGATGTCATGCCGGGGAGTCCTTTGTTATTGGGTTTGAGATCGGAGTTGAAGAAGGTGGTGGGAGATAGTAGTATGTTTGTGACGGAGAATAAGGTGTTCGTTGTGATTTCAAAGCCATGAGGCGTATTCGATTTTGCTCGGGTGGTGTAATTGGCAGCCACGTAGCTTTCAGAAGGCTATGGATTAAGTTCCGTGCAGGTTCAAATCCTGTCCCGAGCACCAGATTGCGATGATGGAGAGTGGTGGAACTGGAATACACGAGACATAGTAGGGGAAGGGCTGCCGCTTAGTACCCGAAACGCCTTGCCCGCCCTCGGCAGAGGGTCGTGGATTGCGGGTTCAACTCCCGTCTCTACGTTGTCGCATGTTCTTTAGCGATGAGGACGAATGTGAAAACAGGAAGACAGAAGGATGGTGGTTCCGTGTTGATGTGCTACGTGCAGTGTTGCAAGTGTAAGACTTTTCTCGATGTGAAGGAGACAAGCAGGGAGGAGGCTTCGGTCACTCATAGTTTGTGTCCGGAGTGTTTGAAGGAGACCATGGCTGAGGTGAATGCCATGGATGTTCCGGATGTTGGGGAATAGGTTTGATTTGCTCCCGTGGTGTAATTGGCAGCCACGTAGCACTTAGGATGCTATGCCTTAGGGCGTAGGGGTTCGAGTCCCTTCGGGAGCACCAATGGCTGAATATCGGGAGCATTGTGCCGATTGTCAGAGGGAACTTGGCAAAGCCTACGAGGTTGTGCATCGGTGGCTGGACGAGTTCGCTTTCAGCAAGGGTATGTTCCGGCCTCAGCATCGTTCTATGCGGCACCATTCTGATGGCGTTGAGGAGGTTAGGAAGATGTGGGGCGATGAGGCAGCTAGGGCGGCAGAGATACATATATCCAAGGACTTCGGCGGGAAGATACCTACTGCTCAGGAGGCTCAAGCGTGGAGTTTGTTTGGACCCAACAAGGTGCTCAAGGATGGGGCTTCTTTTCTGACGGATGAATAGTGTGTAAGTGTGGCCGAACGGTAAGGCGCTTGGCTTCCAACCAAGTTTTCGAGGGTCCGACTCCCTTCACTTACTCCAATGTTCCCTTCGTGTGATTCCAATTCCAGTCACAATTCTTTTATATTCCGACCCTCTGTGAGAATAGGTGTGTTGTCGGTTGGGGTGTAATCAGGAGGTGGGTTATGGCAACGAATGATAGAATAGTCGTTGATAGCGGGGATATCAATTACGGTCAGCTTGCTCCGTCGCAGTCGTCATCCTTGAGGACAAACTGGACTCCGGGCAAAGCAACTGGGAAGCCTCAAGACATGAATTGGCCAGTAGACTTCCGTATCCCTACTGGAACTCCGGCGTTTGATGGTGAGTCGGCAGGTCCGGTAGAGATGGTAAGGGAGCGGGTAGTTCTGTTGAGAAGGAACACCGTGTGTGACCAAACGGTAGTAGCTCCGGTAGTGACGGGGACGAGGGTAGAAACTCGGTCGGAGGTTGGAGTGAATGGGACTGACGTAGTTCAAGATACTATTCAACCTTCCAACCTAGCCAAACAAGAAAGAAATACGGGTTTCGACAACATAGCGGGAGCATAAGCGATGGACGAATTTGCATTAGAATCCGAAGAGCCACCTGTGAATATGAGACATGGTGTTGCCGGTTACAAACAGGGATGTCGTTGCCGTACTTGTCAGACATGGAATCGTGTTAGGATGTGGAGAAAGAATAATCCCGAAATGGCCAGATTACAATCCGAGAGGTGGAATTCGGACAATAGGGAGAAGCGGAGAGTAATAGCAAAGAGGTATTGTGATACGAACAGGGAGAAAATAAAAGACAATGCAAGGGTACGATATGCGTCTGACCCCAAGAAGAACAATGAGAAATCAAAGAATTGGAGGTTGGCCAATGCAGACCAGATGAAGAAATATTATAGGGAATATCGTATTAACAATCGAGATAAGGTCAGAGAATGTAAGAATCTGTGTGAGAGCAATCGAAGGAAGAATGACCCAGATTATCTTATGCTGTGTCGTTTGAGAGGTCGTATGTCCATGAAAATTAAACGGGGAACAAAATCGGCTCATACGGTGGAGTTGCTCGGTTGTTCTGTCCCCGAATTTCGTCATCATTTAGAACAGCAATTTAAGCCGGGAATGACATGGGATAATTATGGCAAGTGGCATATTGACCACATTCGACCGTGTGCGTCGTTCGATTTGAGTATTCCAGAGCATCAGAGGGCCTGTTTCAATTGGACGAATTTGCAACCTTTGTGGGCAGAGGAAAATCATAAGAAGAGCGACAAGATGGGGGTATCTTTATGAATTTGTACACGGCTACGGCTATCTTTCATCTTCCGGTGGAAGGCAAACTGGTGACTATTGGAATGACGGTTTCCAAGTATGCCGGGAGTCAAGTGACTCTGGTTGACGGCGTTCAGTATACCGACAAGGCTCTTTACGAGTGGGTTGGGTCTACGAATTCTCTCTTATACCTGTTGTTTACAGGTGTTCTTCCTGACCCTACCGGTAGCTCGGTTGATACGGGTTCTGCGGCGATAGTGATGGGGGATGCTTTTGTCACAGTAGCGGGTGCGGCTTTCGGGTTTATTCCGACGACCGTAGTCGTGACGGTAATAAAACCGGGTGCCCCGAATGACAACCTCTTTGCGACAGTGAGGGAAAATTCGATAACAGCAGATGGTTTTACGGCTGATTTGTCTGCGCCTGCTAATGCGGTGGGATATATTCTGGCCTACGTCGTATCGGCATAGGAGGGAGATTCGAATGAAGAAACTCTTGGGATTTTTGACTACGATGTTGGTAGTTTGTGGGATTGCTGTGGGGGCGGGAGACACGCCAATTCAGAATCTCCGGCTGGTAGGGAACGGTAACGGCGGGGGAAACTCATTCACGAACCTGAATAATATGACGTTGACGGGCCGTGTGACGTTTGTGAGCGGGACAAATGTGGCGACGTTGACGGATATAATGGTGGCTACATTGGCGGGAACGGCACCAACGAGTCAGTTGGTTCAGACCTACTCGATGACACCGACGAATGGTTCTCCGGTGAATGCAGTAGCTACGGTGGGGTGGGTAGCTCAGCAAATAAATGCTCCTTCAAACGCAGCCATATTGAATCGTACCAATACCTTTACTAAGTTGAATCTGTTTCCATCCTTGTATGCAGACCAGATACAGATAGGACCGACCCATAATACGAATTACACGTCGCTTCTTAGGTTGTACTCGACGAGCAATGCCATTCCAGACCCTTGGGATGATTACTATGGGCAGTCTCTTGTGTTGGATGGAGATGTGGGGGCCGACCAAGAGTTATTGTTCGCCAAGGAAGGCGATAGGAAGTGGAGCTTCTACATGTATAGGAACACGGACGGGGAGAGCCTTCACCTGTATAACTATCAGAACTACTCTGACATGGCTTCCTTCTACAGGACAGGCAAGATGGGGGTTGACGTTCCGTCGTCATGGCCTGACTATCACGCTGGATTTAACGGGGTTGGGCTTGATGATATGAGCGTGGACATAAATATGGAGTTCCAGAGGTACTATCGTATATTCTACCGTGTAACCATAGATAGCGTGGGAGCCATAGACACCTTCATGGTAGAAGACTCGACTGATAACCAGACATGGAATACAGTATCCTCTTTCAACCTTTGCACCCTGACTGGATTCCCGATAGGTAACGGATTGGGGGTATTATTCGACCATGTCAGCGGGCATACTATGGGGGGTCGGTGGACATTCAATGGCAACCCCAAGGCTGCATCTGCCACATTTTCGGTCAGGGCTCCCAAGATATGGGAGGCCAACTACCAGCCAGATACGAGTGTGTGGCTATTTGACGATATCACTTGGGATATCAATAACTACTCTGAGGCGAGCTACAACAAGATATTGGATGTGGGTACCAACAATGCCATGTATTTTGGTTTCGAGACTCCCATAGACAACTTGTACTTCCTCATACAGCCGGGGTCAGCCAGCAACGCCACGACAGTCTTGGAATACTGGAACGGGGTGGCGTGGGCATCCATAGGCACTGCTCAGGCATTTGTTGACGAGACGGACAACCTGTCCAAGCCGGGAACTCTGAGGTTTGACCACTCCCTGATGCCTGACTGGACAAAGAACGGTTCGCTCGTTAGTGACTACTCGGAGCTGTATCTCTGGCTGCGGTTGAGCAGCAGCACCCCTTTAACATCCCCCTTGATGGTGGGGTCTGTTACCGTTCACGGTAAATACCGTTTGGCCGTATACAACGCATTCAACGACACCACCCCCGCATTCTTTGTTGATGCCTCGGGGAACATGGGAATGAACACCACCACAGTATCAGAAGCATCATTGAAGGGTATGTTGGCTGCCGTCCCTATCACCTATGCCAACCAAGCTAACATAACGGCGCTCAGCAACAACTGGTATGCGTCGGTGGCATATAAGATTACGGGTTCGGATACCCAGAGGTGGAACACGGTATCGGTGGTGGCTAGCAATTTGGTGGCGGAGACAAATAGGGCTCAGGTGGCGGAGGGTTTCTTGCAGGTCTGTATAGATTCGGTGTCTAACAAGACTCAGGCCATTTCATACAACAATAACACGACGACAGTGAGTAGTGCCATGAGCTTTATGGGTTCGGTGCCGACTCATCAGGGACAGCCTTTG
>Ga0315273_10003613_pt1 | contig 18661 bp, 14 predicted proteins | sample YL17G02_0_MG_FD_205753 | JGI IMG/M metagenome (GOLD analysis project Ga0315273, IMG submission 205753) | Sediment microbial communities from Yellowstone Lake, YNP, Wyoming, USA - YL17G02_0 | ecosystem: Environmental > Aquatic > Freshwater > Lake > Sediment | place: USA: Wyoming | collected...
GATCGAACACGACCTTGCTCGCACGACAGTCGCGTCCCCGACCCAGGAGGCCGCTATCCTCGTCACTGCCTGACCGTCACACCGGGACCGCGGTCGCGAAGTTCTACGACGAACGGGACATCCTCCGACGGAGGGCAACCGAACGTTGTCGACGGGAACTCGGTTGGCGAGTGCCCCCCGCGCCTCGTAGGACCGTAACCGTCATCGTCGCCCGCTACTAGGCCGACGCGCTAACGACTCACGGGAAGGCCCGCTCCGGCGGGTCTTCCCCATCTCGACGGCACACCCCGAGTCCGTCATCGTCTCGACTGTGCTCGTCTACGCGGTCATAGACACCCGCTCGACCCCCGACCACCCGCTCGGCGACGCCGTCGAGACGTTCGTGCGCCGCGAGGATGCGGAGCGCCTCACGTGAATGAAGAGAACGTGCATGGCAGCACCTACCTAGGAAATAGTGGTTCCCAGACGATCTTCTTGGGCGGTGTCGGAGACGTAGCGCCGCAGGCCCCGGAGTACGCGCGCTTCGGGACGACGTTGGCACCCCGCCCCAATGGATCGCTGGCGTAGCAGAGCCAACCCTGCGGGGCGGGAATCGCGCCCGGAAACGGGTGAGTCGAGTCCGGTTTCTTCGCAGGGATCTTCGGTACGAGACGAGTGACCCATGTTTTCGCGAAAGAGCAGCTGACGCCGTATGCGGTCACGGCGTACTTCGTCGTGGTGCGGCCCGCATAGGTGTACTTAAGGCTGGTCACGACACCACAGCCCGCGGGACCGGCGGCCCCTCCCGCCGCGGCGGACGCAGCACCCACCCCTAGCGCGAGCACGACAAACCCGACAACGAGGGCTTGCCTGATGTACGCCTCCCTGGACATCAGTGGAGCACCCCTTTCTCTCGAACGACCTTCTGTCTCGGCTCAGCAGAGCGTGTTGTTGTTGTACTTGTCGAGCGTGGTCGCGAGTGCGTTTGCCTGCGAGGCCTGAGTCGCGCTCAGCTTGTCGTGTGTGATCCCGTTGAAGTGGACAGCGGCGAGCAGCGTCTGCCCGTCGTTGATCGCGCTGACTGCAGACGGGCAGCTGCCCGCGCCCGCGACGATGTTCAGCTTCGCGGCGAGGAGCTGCGCGGCGAGGCCGAAGGCGGGGTCGCTCGCCATCTTCGTTCCCTTGTCGATCGTCGACTTGTCGAGCAGCCTGACGGCCTTCAGGCAGTCGCTCGTATGCAGGATGAGGGTGCCGATCGTAATCCCGGCCGAGCCGGCAGCGGAGAGCGTCTGGTCGAGCACCGGCTTCTGGTTTCCCTTCGAACTCGCGCAGGATGCCCAGTTCTTCCAGAAGCCGATCGTGCGCCCGAGCCCGCCCGGCGGCTGCTTGTTATCGATCGAGAAGCTCTTTGTCTGGCCGGGCTGGACGCTGAAGTCCGTGCAGACGGTGCTGTTGTCGCCGCTCGGGTTGAAGACGACGTAAAACGGCGGCCCCAGCGTCGTCGTCCAGCCGGGCAGCACGATCTCGCAGAGCGCGTAGGTCGTGCCTGGGATGAGCTTGCTTGCGAAGGTGATCACTCCGCCGTTGCCTGCGGTAGCGCTCGCGGACTCGAGGATCGTCCCGGCGCTCGTGGTCGAGGCGCCCCGGCGGAGCTCGAAGGCGAATGACTGCGTACCGCTCGGCGCTGCACCGCTGACCGTTTTGACGACCTTCGCCGCGCCGCGCTGCGTGTTGACGAACGTGCAGGTGACGGTCTCCCCGGCGCTCAGACCGATGTTGGTGATGGGGCTGCCGTCGCTACAGCTCGCACTCGTGTCCCAGCCTGAGACGGGGTTCTCGCTGACCGAGTAGGAGCCCGGCGTGAGCAGCCCGCTGTCGCTCGACTGCCCGTCGCTTAGCGAGAAGCCGGAGCTTGCGTAGCTCGCCGTGAAGGCGAAGCTCTGCGGGCTCGCCGCGGGGAACGTCTGCTTCTTGACGACAATCGTCCCCTTGGGCGCCGGGGTCTCGCACAGCGAGAACTCGGAGGTGTTGCCGTCGGGATCCGTCGCGGTGGCGGTGATTGCAGCACCCGCCGGCGGGGGGGTCGAGAGCGTTACGCTGAAGCTCGCGCTGCCGAAGTTGTCGGTCGTGACCTGCGTCGCTGCGAGTAACGTCTCGCCTTCGCCATTTCCGGAGGGATCGCACCGCTTGACGCCGACGTTCGAGAAGAGCTCGACCCGGTAGATCTGATTCTGACGGCTGTTCAAGGTGCCGGCGATCGTCGTGCCGCCGGAAGCTCCGGTGATAATCGGGAAGTTCTGGTCGAAGTTGGCCCCTCCGTCGCCGTCGCCCGGGTCGTTCGGCGTGACGCCGTCGTCATCGAGGTCGATGCCGAGGCCGGTGTTGGCAAAGATCGAGTTTCCGAGGATCGCGTTGCCGAACATCCGCGTCACCAAGACGCCGTCGCCCCCGTTGAAGCGGATGACATTCCCGCTTCCAGGGTCGATCCCCCCGATCATGTTCGAACCGCCGACGCAGCAGGAGCCGGTGTTCGTCACGGACACGCCGTGGCCTGCGTTGCCGAGGTCAGTCGTACCAGTGAGGTCGGTGCCGATCAGGTTGCCCTGCACGACGTTGGACGCGCTGTTCACGATCTCGACGCCCACGCTGCCGTTACCCGACACCACGTTTCCCGCTCCCGGCGCCGTTCCGCCGACAGTCTGGCTTTTTAGCCCGTTGACGACGACTCCGGCCTTCGTGTTCCCGAGCTTGGCGCTGCCGGCGGCGTTCGTGCCGATGAAGTTGCCCTGAGCGAGGTTGTCTAGGCCGTTCAGCACGACGCCATTCCCGCCGTTCGCGGAGATGAGGTTGCGCGCAGCCGGATTCGTACCCCCCAGCGTGTTGCCCCCGGCGCCTGGATACTGACCGAGGACCACGCCGTTCCCATCGTTCTTGAGGGGCTTCTGTCCAGTGACGTCGAGTCCGACGACGTTGCCTTGCACCGTGTTGAACGCGACGGCGACAATGCCGTCGCCGCCGTTGCCCGAGATCAGGTTGCAAGCCCCGGTGCACGGTCCTCCGGGCGTCGTTCCCGCGGTGCCGCCGACGGTCACCTGTTGACCTACGGCGATGCCGGCGCCGCCGTTGCCGACGTCGATCGTGCCGGTGACGTCGGTGCCGATCCGGTTGCCCTGGATTACGTGGCTCCCGTTGAGACTGATCCCAGCACCAGAGTTACCCGAGATGAGGTTGCCCTCACCGGCGCCGCTGCCCCCAATCAACGAGTCGAAGCATAACGGCCCACACGCGATTCCGTTCCCCCCATTCGCTAGCGCCGACCCGCCGTCTGCACTGGTGCCGATCAGGTTGGCCTGGACGGTCGCGCCCGTCAGGGCGACGCCGTCCCCACTGTTCCCCGAGATGACGTTGCCGGCGCCGGGCTCGCCCAGCCGAACCCCCAAGGCAACGAGCACACCGCGGCCGTTCCCGAGCTTAGCCGTGCCCGTGATACTGGTTCCAATATAGTTGTTCAGGATCTCGACGGGGCCGCCCGACAACGCCACAATGCCGTCCTCGCCGTTGCCGGAGATCACGTTTCGATCGGCGGCCGTCGGGCCGCCGATCACGCCCGTCGCGGCCCAGACCACCCCGTCTTGGTCGTTGGGGATCGCGAGAGTGCCCGCCGCGTTCGTGCCGATCAAGTTGTGCTCGAGCCGATGCGATGAGCCGTTGAGCGTGGCGCCGTAGCCGTTGCCCGAGATGACGTTGTCGGCAATCAGGAGGTCCGTTTCCGAGCCCGACGCGATTCCGTTCGAGCCGTTCCCGACATCGATCGTGCCCGTGATGTCGGTGCCGATGAAGTTGCCCTCGACGGTGTTATTGGTGCCCCCTTCGAGGAAGACACCATTGGCTCCGTTCCCCGAGATGACATTCCGCGCGGCGGGTACGGAACCACCGACGATGTTCCCGGTACCTCCACGGACCCAGACCCCGCCAAAATGGTTGCCGAAGTCGCGGGTGCCCGTGATGTCGGTGCCGATCAGGTTCCCCTCGACTCGGTTGCCGTCTCCCTCCGAAAACGCGACGCCGTAGTTGCACGTGCAGCCGGCCACGACGTTCCGGGCTCGAGGATCGATGCCTCCGAAGAGGTTTCGGGACCCGATAAGGTTAACTCCTGCTCCCCCTGCCGTGCCGAGCAGCTTCATGCCCGTGACGTCGGTCCCGATCAAGTTGCCCTGGACGACGTTGTCGGAACCCCGCACGGTCAGGCTCGCGTCGCCCGACATCACTCCGACGCCCGAGATCACGTTGCACGCCCCCGCGCACGGCCCGCCCGGCGTGACCCCGGTCGTGCCGCCGACGATGTTGTGGTCCCCGGAGATGGAGACGCCTCCGTGGCCCGGCAGGTCGACTTCGCCGGTGACGTCGGTGCCGATCAAGTTGCCCTCCACGATGTTTCCCGACGAGTCCCCCAGGAGCAACGCGAGGTTCGAGGTCGCGATCACGTTGCGCTGAGCAGGATCCGTGCCGCCGATCCTGTTGTTGGGCGCCCCCCCTGGGACTGGGATCAAGGGGGTCAAGATGCCACCGCCCGTGGGCACGGCGGAGGTGCCGGTGACGTCCGTGCCGATGAAGTTGCCTTCGATGATGTTGCCGCCGCGCTGGAGCACGATCGCGAATCCGCCGTTCCCATGGATGACGAGCCCGCGGACGGTGCTGTCGCCGCCCCTCAGCTCCAGCTCCACCTCGTCAGAGTTGCCCGTTCCGTCGATGACGACGACCGGGTGCCCGACCGACCAGCCGGCCTGGGTGTCGCCGAGGATGTCGACGGGGTCGGTGAAAATGAGCCACGGCAAGGCGATCACGTGCGGTGCGGGTCCCGGGATGCCGAACGCGATCTTGTCCTTCCCCGAATTCGCGTCCGACGCGTCCCTGGCGTCGAGCAGGCTGCAATGCGTCGCGTTGCAGACGCCGTCGTCCAGCGTGTCTGTCGTGTTGACGGTGAACGTCGTCCCGGCCTGCGCCGCTCCCCGACCGGCCAGGCCGAGCATGACCACCGCCATCAACCCGATGAGCGCAAGAACAGGACTGAACGACCGCAGAGACATCCGATGCTTGCTTCCTCTCCCCGAACTGCTTTCCGCAAACAAGCGAGACACTCCAGGAGCTGCGTCAGGCGCTCCTTAGTGGCGACCGTAACATGGTCATCCGACGAATGTCAACCTCGCTACTGAGACAGCTTCAGCAAGCCGGACCGCACCCTCTCCCGTATCACGATGAATACGCAGCGACTCCGAACTCGCGAGCTACCTGCGGATCGAGGAGCGGGAGCTCGAGGCCGGGGGGCACAACTAGATCGTCGTGCGAGCGAAAGCGACCCCGTTCTTGAAGAAAGGACGGGAGGGAGGGCAGAACGACGGGCCAGTCGGTACGGCCCTCCCCCCGCGGAGGCCGAACGCGGCGACCTCTTGTTGACTGCCGTGCTTGCATCGAAACGGAGTCTCCCCAGTTCCCAGCAGAGTCTCCCCCGGTGCTTCGTCAACCCTCCAGCCCCGCGTCCGGCATCTGTATCAAAGGCTGTTTCAGGCCATCGTGCAACCTTTCTTGCTCATCACGTCTCGGGTCAAGACCGACCTTTGGGCCAATTCCCGCTCCCAGCACTCCGGGCAGAGGACGAGCGCCTCCGACTCATCCTCGGGCGCGACTGGATCGGCCTCGCGGGACTTTTCTACGGCTCGGTCGTGCGTGCCTCGGCAAGGAACCACTCGATGACTTCAAAGAGCTTCGCGAGAGCCTCGGGAGGGGCGAACGTCGCCAACGGAATCCGAGGTCTACGAGTCACAGCGGACTCCGGGAGATCGACCCCTGAGATCTCGTTGAGCTTGCGGAGTAGTTCGAGTCTCTTGGAGTCTTGGTCGAACGGCGGCTGGCTCGACAACTGGAGGAACGTTACCTCCACGCTTCCGGAAGTACCGAGGTAGATGGGCCGGTACACCGACCCGGCAACGTCGAGCGATAGAGCGACTGTGCCCTCGACGGCACCTTTCCCGAAGGCGACTCTCGAAAAGTGCTCGCGTGACCATTCGAGGATCGCTCGCGCCACTTCCGCCTCGACCTGGCCCACTCGTCGTCCTATCTCCTCAAGGAATGACTGCTCCTCCCACTGGCGAGATACCCGCGACCCACCAGGCGACTTCTTCTGACGCGCCTCGGCAGTCTGACCACGCACGCGGGGAGTCAGCACTTGCTCGTCCCCACCGATGTATTGGCGGATCTCAACGGCCAGAACATCGGCAGGCGACATCTGCTCGTTCAGGAACTCCACTACCCGCTCAAGCTCGGTCGGGATCTTGTCCGCGACGAACACGAGTCGGATGCGCCCCGCACGAAGGTTCGCCTTCGCACGTTCCCAGAACCCGTTGTAGTCCGCACCCTCGTCGTTCACCAAGGCGGCGATCTCGTCCTCCGGCTCCAGACCTTTTGCACGGATTGCCTCCTCGTAGCGGTCGCGCAGAGCATCGAGGTTCAAGTACGTGACCGCGTTCGCCGCGTAGTCGAGCATCTGACCAACTACCTCACGCCTGATCTGTGTGTTGCTGCTCCGCTTCACCTCGACCAAAGTCGGGATCGCGTCCTGGTCGAGCAGAAGATGGTCAACGCTCCACCTGTCGGGGCCACCGTCCTCCGACGCTAACCCGGCCTCGCGAGTGAGCATCAGCCAACGGCGTGGCGCATCCGGGTTGACCTGATCTCCAGCCAACAGGTTCGGATGACGCTCGATCAGTCCCTGGAGATGGTCTTCCAACTCATACGGCTGCTCGATCATCTCGACCAGATCCTCGCCCCTCATCAGGAACACGCCTCCGCTCATGAAGACCACCCTACGAGAGCGTCACCCTGGACGCCAGGCGGTAGCGCTGCCGTTGATCCCACCTACCCCGAACTACCGAACCCCGCTCCCAGCACTCCGGGCAGAAGGGCTGCAAGACTCGGCCCGTGCCCACCTACCGCCTGCACGACACGACCGGCGACGACCTCGGGCTGATCGAGCGTTCCGCCCCGAACCTCGAGCCGGGTGACGTGGTGATCCTCCTCGACGGTCGGGAGGCGCTCGTCACCGCACGGGTAGACACGGGCAGAGAAGGGCCGTTCGCGGGACTGTTGGAGGTGGCGGTCGCACCAACGCCGCTGACGACGGACGACTCGATCGCGTAGTCCGAGCCTCCCTGGCGCTTCGCGACTCTTCTCTCTCCCTCTCCCGGCGCGGAGGGGGCGTAGCCCTTGCAGCCGGGGAGCAGGCCGGGAGGAAGCCGGAGGACGCGGCGGAGGGACCGAGTCCTGGCGCCTCGCCGCCGGGCGAGGTCTGGCAGCGTTACGCTCCACGCCAGAGTGGCGCACTACCTACTCAACTTCACGAGGAAGAACGCCGCGAAGGGAAGGAGCCTGCGGGATCAAGCCAGCGAGTTGCTGGCTATCAAGCTGTGGGGTATTGGATCGAATGCGCCGAACCGCGCAGCCCTTGCACCGGGCGACCGCGTCCTGATCTACGTCGGGGCGCCTGAGTCCGAGTTCATAGGTCACGCGGTGTTGGCCTCTGGCGCACACGAATGGACGTCCGACGAGGCAGTGCGTTACCCCGGCGACATGACCGAGGGAGTTGCGTTCGAGGAGACAGCGCTGTGGCCGCACCCGGTGTCGATGCGGACGGCGATGCCAGGGCTGGATCTCGAGAAGACGAATCCGCAGGCGCTGTTCTTCTCCGGAGTGACGAGGGTCACGCAGAGGGACTACGAGGCCGTTGTTGCGGCAGGCACCGGAGCGCCGCCGCGCCGACAGCCCGTGGCCACTGAGCCATCACTGCCGCCTGGCTCGGCAGGATCGGTGGATCTCGACCTACTCTTCAAGACCGCCGAGAAGCTCAAGCGCGTCAACAAGCCGTCATCGCTCAGCGAGTACGACACTCGCGCTGAGTTCATCGATAGGTATCTGGAGGCGCTGGGCTACACGGAGCTTGGCGACATTCAACGGGGGGCACCTGTCGATTCAGGCACCTTCCCCGACTACGTGCTGCTCGTGAACGAGCAGCAAGTGATCGCAATCGAGGCCAAGAAGCTCGGCGCCCAGCTCGGCCCGAAGGAAGCTGGCCAGGTTGCGGGGTACTGCACGAATCTGGGCCTTCGCTGGGGCGCTGTCACCGACGGTCGCTTCTTCAAGCTCTACGACACGCCCGTGGTTGGCGTGTTACCCGAGGAGCGCCTCGTGTTCTCCGTCGACCTTGCGGACTACAGAGATCGAGACGATTTCGAGGCACGCATCTATCCCTCCCTGGAGCTGATCGCCAAGACGGAACTCGCATCGGGTGCTGGGCTTGAGCGGCGGGTCGCGCGCGAGGCCATTCGTGAGCTACTGACCCAGCCCACGTCCAAGACCACGAGGGCGCTCCGCCGAGAACTCGACGACAGCAGAAGAATCAGGCTTTCGGCGAGCGAGCTGTCTGAACTGGCGTCCGAGCTCCTCGGCTAAGAGCGCGCCCCAAGACCCCTTACGCGGAGCGCGAGGCCGCGCGCGCGGGGTTCGGCTTGCTCCGCGGGCCGACGACCTCAGCCACCTCTTCTTCCATCAGCTCGCTCGAGACGCCGAGGGCCAACGCCGACGAACAGGGCCAGCGAACTCTCCTGCGCGGCGCCGATCAGCGTTGCCAAGAAAACTGGATCAACCCGAGTTCGAGTCCTGCGCTGGGCAATCTCTCAAGCCGGCGTCACCGCCGATGAAAGTCGCCGTGATCTGCGAGAGAGGAACGGAGAACACGAGGAGTGGGCCGACACGCCTGTTCTCTTGGCCGTAGGTGCGGTCGCTTGTCTCCTTCTGGCCAATGTAGGTGCGGTCGCTTGTCTCGCCGATGAGGACACCCTCCACGGACATGCCCTCCGCGGACAGGCTCTTCGTGCAGACCTTCGCGTCGAGTAGGTTGATCGTCCCGGCGAAGATGACACAGGCTGGCAAAGATGCAAGCGCAACGACGAGCGTCATCGAGAGCACCGGGCGGCGCGTGTTCCACAGGCTCTCGGGGTCGCTGTAGCGGTCTGCAAGTCTCGCTCTCAGGTTCAGCGCGACCAGCACGACGAACAGAGTCAAGAGAAACGTGACCGGGAGGAGCCACAGCAGCCCCTTCCACCCCAACCGCTCCCTGTCCACACCGAGCGCCATTACCCCCATCGCAAGAAGTGCCGGAATCGCGCTCGCGGCGACTAGCACGAGCCAGCCTCGCCAGGAGCGCTCCTTCCACTGGCAGACGAGCCTCGTTGGGGGAGGCGTGGCCCCCATGAGAAGTCGGCCCATGGCGTAGAGCGCGGCGACGGCGAGTGCAGGGAGCACGATCTGCGCCAGCCCGACCGAGATCAGCAGATCACGGGGTAGCTGACCCACGACTGTCCGCGAAGGAAGGTCCGCGAGAAAGAGGCGGAGGGCGAGCACGCCGCCGCCGGCGGCGTACATGAGCGCTATGAAGCCGGCGGCAAGACCGACGACCTGGCCGAGCGTCTTGACAACATCGGATCCCTGGCTGTCAGCATTGATCACGTGTCCATCATCGCCCAAAATGTGACCTCTGTCACGAGTCTCAAGTCCGCCGCACCAACATCTCGTTCGACCTCGACGCGATCGCCAACGATCATCACCACACCCCTGACGGGACGCTCTTCTACCCGCTCGCGGATGTACCCAACCGGGTCTGGAAACAGAACACCCGCGGGATCGGGCGCCCCCATGAAGGGCCCAACCACTTCGCAGACATGGACGACACCAACGGCCCGGGCGGCGGGATCTTTGCCGACATGCAGGTACTCCCAGACACCACTGCGATCACCGCGCGCCAACGGCAGGTGATTGAACTGATCGCCCAGGGGAACACCGCAGTGACACATACGCGGCGCTCCATGAAGTCATCCTCCTTATCACTCCCAGTACCGGGCATTCGAGAAGTCCCACCGCCGCTCGGAGTGCCGCCCCTTCTCCATGAGGAAACAGTGCTCCACCGAGGTCGCCCGGATCGACACCAGCCCCAGGTTGTGGTCGCCCACGTACTCGGAGTTGAAGGCGTCGTTGATCCGCTGCCGGAACAGCGTGACGGGGCGCACCTCCTCGGGGCGGCGAATCACCTGCACGCGGGCCAGCGGATCGTCGGGGTCATGCTCGAGCATCACGAAGACTCCGCGCTCGTAGCGCCCGTACACGGTCTCGCCGTCGTCAGTGTCGATCCTGGCCGGTTGGGTGCTGCTCAGCCACGCCGGGAAGCGGGTGAAGAACCCGCCCGCGTAGTTGTTGATCGCGCTGCTGCACAACTGGATGAACTGCGCGTTGGACGTCGGGCGGTACGAGGCGCCTGCACCGCCGGGGACGACAGGGAGGCCGCCGGTCCCCGTGCGCCTCGGCCCCGCGCCGCGCGAGCGCTCCGAGTCGAACTCGGTGTAGCGCACCGTGGAGGAGAAGCCGTAGTGCACGTCGCCCGAGAGAACGACGACGTTGCGTCCGGCGAGGAGCGAGAGGAAGTGCGCGAAGTGTCCCTCGTTGGCCGCCCAGTTCTCGTAGTCGTACTTGTACGCGCCGAAGATGAACGACACGAACGACTGCAGCGCCTCGACCCAGCGGAACCCGAAGACCGGCGCCGCTGAGACGAGCACGAGCGGCACCGAGGGCCCCTGGCGTCTCAGCATGGGTTCGAGTCGACTCATGGTGGCCGTCCAGGAGTCCCTGCTCTTGAGGTAGGCCGGCGCTCCCTTCTCGGTTCCCGGTGGGTCGTTCCGCGCCCCGCGCTGGGTGCGTGTGTCGAGGAAGTAGACGAACGGTGTGGTCGGCGTGGCGAACTCCCAGCGATCGAGCTTCCAGAACCGCTCCTCGGCGTCGCCGTAGCGCTTCATGCGCTTCTCGATGAGCTGCGCCAGCTCCTTCGTCAGCAGCGGGCCGAAGCCGTCGGGGTCGTTGCCGTATCCCTGGCAGAGCCAGTAGGCCATGAGGGCGTTAGCGACGATGCGCTTCCCGAGCGGGGCACGCTTCACGGCCTCGTACCACCTGAGGTCGAGGTTCCAGTCGTCGGTGACGTCGTGATCGTCGAAGATCATGTACGTCGGGACGTTGGCGAGGAGACGCCGCGCGCTGGGGAGCGTCTTCGTGAAGTGTTCCAGCTCCCGGTACTGCCGCCGCCAGTTCCGCCCGTTCCACATCAGCCCGTACAACGCCAGGTACTCGCTGAAGCGGGCGACGTGGTTCATGAGGTCGTCGGAGGTAAACTTGGCATAGCGCTTGAGGAACCGCTCCCGCCCACCCGCTCCCATGGTGGCCGCATCGGGGAGTTCCTCGCGCACCCCGGCCTGCAGCCGGAGGGAGAGGACGGCGATCTCCTGCCGCACGATGTCGTGCACGTCGTCGGCGTAGATCTGGTCGCCGCCGAGGCAGAGGACGGTGGGGCGCCGGGAAGCGCTCGCGAACGCCCGCTCTACCACTGCGTCGCCGGACGCGAGCGTGTCGGTCTTGCCGCCCTTCGCGTCGTGGATCTTGCGGCAGGAGCCGTACAGCACGTGGAGCGGGGCGCCGCTCGATTGCAGCACGAAGGTCGGAAGGGCGTTTCCGCGGTACGAGAGCAGGTCCGCTCGCACCACCGCCTCAAACGGCGCGTAGTCGACGCCCCCCGGTCCCTTCACGCCGATGCCGTACTCCAGCAGCACGCCGGTGGGCAGCGCGTGAGTGGGTCGGATGTGAGCGAAGTGGAAGGTGAGGACAGGTGTCGCCTGCACCACGAGCGGGCCGTCGTCGTGGGCCAGCCACGCCGGCGCCCCTCGCTCTCGCACGGAGAAGCGAAGGTCCATCGCCCCGTAGGTCGCCAAGCAGATAGTGACGAGGTCGGGTTGGGTCCGGCGCAGGATTGGGCCGATGAAGATGTCCTCCGCCCTCACAGCTGCCGCCCGGTCTTCGGATTGTACTTCACCTCCACGGGCACGACCTGGTCGGTGGGGAGGATCTCCAGCCACTGGTCGAAGATCTCGAAGTTGGCGCTCACGTTGGCGCGGAAGCCACCTTCCAGCGGGAAGAACCCGTGCTCGTAGACCCGGTCGATCGGTGTCGCCGTGACGACGTTCTCGGCGTCGACGAGCTGCGGGTCGGCGACCTCGCTGGCCTTGGGGAAGGTGCCGCGCTCGATCCCCTCGCGGTGCTTCTTCTGGATCTTGCGGGCCAGATCGAGGATCACGTCGATCATCTTCTGCCCGTTGAGCGGCTGGCCGCTGATGTCCTTCTCGTCGGGGTTGTCGGTCTGGTAGATGTCGGCATCGGTGATGCCGTTGAACCCTTCGACCCCCTTGAGCCAGTTGATCGCCGCCTCCTCCTTGCCCGGACGGATCGGGATCACCGCCTTCACCCACGGCGCGTTGAGGAAGGCGTTGCGCATGTTGTCGCCGTCCAGCTGCAGGAGCCATCCCAGCGAGCTGCCGAAGCGCGCCAGCTCCGAGTCCTCGGTGATGTAGTAGTTGTCGCGCGCGGGGTCGTCGATCCCGCCCCAGCCGATCGTGCTCCCGGCCAGCTTGTCCGTCCCCACCGCGGTGCCGACACCGAAGAGCTTCTTCGTGAAGCCCTTGGTGATCACGTCGAGCGACGAGAGCAGCGAGGTCGGCGCCGACGTCGTGGGCTCGAGCTGCTGCCGGTGGTCGCGGAGCCGCGGTCGCCACCATTCCGGCGCCACGAAGTACAACATCTTGTCGACGTCGAAGATCGAGTTGATCAGCTCCGCCACCACGTGCCGCGTGCGGTCGTCGGGCATGCTCACTCCTGACGTCAGCATCTCCTGGATGAGCTTGCGGTAGACGACGATGCGCTCTTCCTCGCGCAGCTCCTCACCGGGGCGCGACCTGATCTGGTGCATCAGCTTGACGCGCTGCCGCGCGTTCTCGACGAATGCCTTCTGGTATTCGGCCGCCTCCTTCGCCTTGAAGGCCTCGACGTTCTCCTTGTTCTTCTGGATCGCCTCGTCGTTGGCGCCCGGTGCCGGCGTCCAATGCAGGTTGAGCCCCACCTGGACGCTGTTCTGCCCCTGGAAGTCGGCGGTGTCGAGGTGGAGCGTGAACGTGGCGCGGTTGTCGGTGTTGGTGATCCCGTCCTTGCGCGAGGCGCTGACGGGCTTTCCCATCCCGTCGAACTCCACGTTCTCCAGGACGTAGTTCCCCCGCGGGCAGACGCACTCGATGGGGAAGTCGGACTGGATCTTCTCCAGGTTGCCAAACCACTCCGAGTCGTCAACCTCGACACCGTTCTTGTAGACCTCGCCCTCGTTGTCGGCGTCGGTGCCCTCGATCGAGACGAAGGGCACGGTGACCACCTTCTGCTCGGTGAAGGGCTGCAGCATCGGGATCTCCTCCGGAGCGTGCAGACCATCGAGCTCCGCAGGCTTCGCGATGTGCATCAGCTTGGCCACGCCGAGCGAGGCGCCTGGGCTGTCGACGTACGTCTGCCAGCAGAGGTAGCTCCCCACGTCCTGCACCTGCACCGCCGCCTGCCGCATCTTGCGGCGCAGCTCGTAGTTGACCAACTCCTCGGTGATGTTGGTGAGGACGTAGCGCTTGCTCGACGTGTCGGTCGTCTCTGTGACGGTCTTGAACGTGCTCTTGTAGTTCTTGCGGATCTCCGACGAGAGCTTTTCCGTCTGCTGCCGCATGCGCTTGTGGGTCTCCTCGCGCGACTGCTGCTGCGTGTTGTTGTAGTCGAAGGAGGAGTTGGCCACGATCGACGCATAGGAGGCGCTGACGCTGGCGCCGAACTTCACGTCCTGCTTGTTGTCCTCCTTGACCGCCTCGCTGATCTCCTCCTGCTGGGTCGTGTCCGTCTCGCTCTTGAGTGTCGTCTCGAGGGACTGTTCCAGCGTCTTCTCGACGATGGTGCGACGCGTCTGCACCTCGATCAGCTCCACGGTGGAGCCGGGCGAGAGCCAGACGTGGCCGACCGGTGTGCCGAGGAACGAGTCGAGCTCGAAGAAGTACTGCCGGAACAGGTGCACCACGCTGATGGGCGACAACGCCACGCGCTGCAACTCCTCGCGGTCGCGCGGGTTGAGGTGGTCGAGGTTCATGTAGCCGTCGATCGGGCTCGTGGCGGCCAGCATGTCGACGACGGTCTCCGCCCTGGACGTGTTGTCCTTCGCGCTGTAGAACACCTGCCTGAGCGCGGCGTAGTTCTTGTGGTGGGCGAGATAAACGAGGGCGCCGCCAAGCGACGACTCGTAGCGCAGCTGCGCCTCGAACGCCGCCCTGGCCTGCAAGACTCCGCCCTGCGAGGCATCCATCATCCGCGCGGGCGCCACCGCGACGCGACCGAGGTTGCCCTCCCGCAGGTTCTGCCGGTGGTAGTCGAGGTAACGGGGCGCGACCGCGTCCTCGAAGAGCGTCTGGATGTTCTCCGGGGTCACCACGTCGCTCCAGTGGTCGTCGGTCACGGCGTCAGCGCTCGAGGGCAGTTGCCTGCCCAGCTGCTCCAGGAGGACGCTGTCGACCGGCTTCTGCGCGCGTGCGTCGAGCACACCTGGATGGATGCGAATGCCGCCGAGCGCATCGCCGTCGTACTGGAACTCGACCTGTCCGGCGAACTGCCCTTTGAGCCGGTCGAGGAGGTTGAGCTTGTCCTTCGTGAAGCCCCGCCCGAAACGGTCGGCGGTGCGCTTCGACTTCCACCCCAAGAGCGGCTGATAGATACCGAACAACTCGCTGGCGTACGGGAGGATCGCCGTATAGTCGATGAGGTCCGTCAGTCGCTTGGGAGCTGCCATGATGATTACCTCCGGATTGTCGAAAAAGGACGCCCACTACTCGCCGGCGACGGACACACGGTGGGACGACAGGTTGCACAGACCAGCCTGGCTCTCGGGCCAGTCAAGACGCGCCGGCGCACACCCGATGCCGCAGTCACAAAGGCCCTGAACGCACTGAAGCCTCCCTTTCTTGTGACTGTCCCCGCCAACCTTCCAGACTAAATCTCAATTGTCAAGTTGAAGCCCGCGCTTCGCGCGTGAAAGGACGGCATACACGCCACCCGTCTTGGGCACGTACGCTCCTCCGAAGTCCCGCTACGGGCGCCGACAACTCAGGCTCTCGAAGGGAATGGGGCGGGCGCTCTGGAACCTGCGCTCGGAGACGAAGGCCGAGGACTCGGACCTCGTCTTCACCTCGGGGCGAGGCACAAGGATCGACCCGTCCAACCTCATGAGCCGCGTTCTCAAGCCCGCCGCGGTCAGGGCAGGAGTGGGGGAGTGGAAACGGGACGTACTGAAGCTACGGGCCGTGAGTTGGGTCGGCTTCCAAACCTTCCGTCACACCTGTGCGACGATGCTCTTCCGTGCAGGCTCGAACGCCGCTCAGGTCCAGAAGTGGCTCGGCCACCATAAGGCGAGCTTCACGCTCGACACGTACATCCACCTGCTCGACGAGGACGTCCCTGCGCCGACCTTCCTCGAAGCGAAGGTGGGCAACGGATGGGCAACACAAGCGGCCGAAAGCGGCCGAAACGCCGAAGCCGCGCAGGCGGCGCAAGTCGCGGTCTAGAGCCGAAATGCCAGCTACGCCGAAACGCGCCGAAGGGCCAAACCGGAACTCATAATCGGTAGGTCCCTGGTTCGAGTCCAGGCGGGCCCATTCTGACCCGCATGGCTATGCGGATTTGGCTTAGCTATGAGAGACGGGTGTGCCATTCACCGTGTTTCCGGGGATGCTCGTCCAGTTGCTGCTGATCGTTCCCGAGTCACGCTTCAGTGCGCTGGCCTGCAGCGGCGTGAGTACAAACGTCTTCTGTGGGTAGATCTTCATGTTGATCGCCACGCGTTGCTTCGCTGCGTTAGGGCCTGCCGACGCAACGGACGTCAGCGTGACCGCCGCTGTGAGCGCGACGAGGGCTACCACTCGAGCTTTCATGCGTTCTCCTTTCAGAGAACTCGGTTCCTCACCCACATACCGAGCAGATCACCTCCCCATGCGGGAGGTACGGCTCGAAGTAGATTTGGGCGTTCTTCTCATTCTGCCCCGGAGTCTCGAAGCGGTACCCCAGCCTGGACGCCGGCATGAACGGTTCGAACCCCGCATCGTCGAACACCTGGGCCAGCATGTGGGCCTCCTCGTTCGTCACATCGGAGCAGTGGTCAACCACGACATGAAAATCGCCAGGTGAGCCAAAGAGCCCCTCCTTCCGTGTTGTGTCCTTCGCTCCGAGCAAGTCCTCGGCCGCTGGCGGTAGCAGGGTCAAGAGGCGAGACGGCTCGATCGGTTGGTCGGGCGGCCACCCCCCGTAGCAGACCGCGTACGTGGATGGCACGTACGCCCTGACTTCTCTATCCACCCACGCGCTCTCCGGGAGCCAAGACGCTGGGTCGGAGAGCCGCGCCTCGAGGTGCTCGAGATCGCGCGCCCGATCGACGTGGACGAGCCGGCCGAGACCCGCCACCTCGATCGTGGTGTAGAACGGGACGGTGAGCGGCTTGTCGGGGGCAGGCGGCGGGGTCGGCAGCTGGCAGTCGCCATCGCTCGGGCTCTCGCCCTCGGCGCACGGGGGTCCCCCAGGCTCTGGGACTTCGTCGCCGAACTCGCCGGTCGAGAGGATCTCGGACCGCATGAGCTCGACGCCTTCGGGCGTGAGCCGCTGCTCGAGGAATCCGTCCCCCCGCACCCAGATCAGTCGCCCGTCGGCGTACACCCAATTCAGGCTTCTGCCCAGGGTTCTCCCGGCACCCGGTTTCCACCCCCCCGGGGGCTCCCAGCTACTGGGGTCGACCTTGTAGAAGATTTCGAGCTCTCCGCTCTCCGGGGTGCTCGGCGTGGCTCCCAGTGGAGCCAGGCCGACGAAGCCCCGGTCGAGGAAGAAGGCGCGAACGCCGCCGAACGCGGAGGCGGTGCCCACCACAACGACGAGCACAGCGGCAGCGAGGGCGACGAGGTGACGACGACGGCCCTGTACATGGGAACGCTCGAGCCACCGGCGGCGGCTCGTCCGGGCCACGCCTGCGCTACCGAGAGCCGCATGCCTCTGCCGGCGCTCAGCAGCGGCTAGAAGCTCTCCCTTCAAATCACGTATCGGATCACTCATCAGATCTCTCCTTCTTGAAACTGGGCATGCAGCACGGCTAGACCACGACTCACACGCTTGCGAATGACACTTTCTGAGCAGCGAAGCTCAGCGGCGATCTCGGCATAGCCACGCTCCTCGAGGTGGTGGGCGTTGACCGCTTCGCGCTGCTCGGGAGCGAGCGTGTCGAGGAGCTCGATCGCCGGTGCCCGTGCCATCGTCTCGAGGATCTCGATCGCCTCGTCATCGAGTTGGATCGGCTGCATCGCGAGCGCCCGCCTCGCCTCGTCCTGAATGCGACTGCTGCGCCGGGCCTCGCTCAACTTGTGGCGCGCGATCGCGAACAGCCACGCCTGCGGCGGCTCTGGTCCGGGCTCAAAGCGAGGCAGGGAAGCGAGTGCGCCGGCAAAGGTCTCTGCAGCAAGATCAAATGCTTCCTCTGGCCCAGGGACCCGGCGGCGAAAGAAAGCAAGCACCGAAGCGAAGTGCCGCTCGTAGAAGACTCCGAACGGTTCAGAGCATGTGCGCGCCGCGAGCAGAAGCTCGGTGTCGGAGCGCTGCTTCTCGTTCTTCATGCCGCTTATATGACGATTTCACACAATTTGTGACCGCAGCGCACGGCAGAGCTTCCCTCGAACCTCCGGATTATGCGAGCTGAAGGTGCGGGAAGATCTATGCCGAGCGCGGATCGCCGAAGTTCGAGCGGGCGGCGATGCGCTGGCTCGAGCTCTATCTGACGAAGGGCTCGCCGAGGCTCCGGCCCTTCGCGGAGGTCGCAGCGGATCTGGCGAGGCGAGAGGCTTAAGGCAGGCGCTCTCGTCGGCTGCCGATAATCCAGCCAGTGAGCAGAAGCGGCCCACCGGCAACTTCCATGAGCCGTTCCGTCGCCCGATTACCCCACCGAGCGAAGTCATCACCGTGGCCGAGTGCACGAGCGAAAGGCAGCGGCACGCTACGTGCGGCAGACATGACAACTGCCGTTGTCATGGACAGGACCAGCACGATCGGAAGCGTTACGCAGCCGACCGCATACCCCACCGTACGCCGCAACATCCCAGACCTCCGCAGTTCCGAGTCGCGAGACTACTCCAGAAGCTCTGCGCATTTCAACCTGGGTCTCGTCTGCGCGGGGGGCTCGGCTCTTCGCACCACTGGCGCGAAGTGCGTAACCATCGGCCTGGTATGCCGGTGTTCAGCCCCCATGACTTGAGGCACCGCAGAATCTCGCTCTTGCACCGGCAGGGGCGCTCGTGGGCCGAAATTGCGCGCTTCGTCGGCCAGCGCAAGCTCTCGCTGACGGCCGACACCTATACACACGTGATCTCGGACGGCCGAGAACTCGACTTCGCGGCGGTTCTACGCTGAGCCGGTTCGTGATTCAGAACACGTCGCGCTACCCCGATGAGGAGGTGGCCGAACTCGTGCGGTTCGCGCTCTGCGAGATCGACACGCGCGGCGTGTGCGTGAACGTCAAGAACTCGAGCGGGGCGAGGAGAGGCCGCGCGTATTCCGGCGTCCCCTCAATCTCGAACGCTCCGAGAGGCTCCAAGTACCTCATCACGCTCGGCGTAGGAGCACCGGAGAAGTTTCCATTCGAGGACGGCTCATACGTCAGGAG
>Ga0315273_10003614_pt1 | contig 18660 bp, 11 predicted proteins | sample YL17G02_0_MG_FD_205753 | JGI IMG/M metagenome (GOLD analysis project Ga0315273, IMG submission 205753) | Sediment microbial communities from Yellowstone Lake, YNP, Wyoming, USA - YL17G02_0 | ecosystem: Environmental > Aquatic > Freshwater > Lake > Sediment | place: USA: Wyoming | collected...
AGCTCGGCCTGGGGCGCGACCCGACGCCCGTCGTCCCCTACACCCAGATCCCGCCGCCGAAATCGGTGGGCCACTCGAAGACGTTGCCGCCGGAGATGCGCGACGTCTCGCTTGCTCTCCTCGTCTTGCGCGAGCTTGCGGACAAGGTCGCCGCCCGCCTGCGGCGGCTCGGTTACGTCAGTCGCACCATCCACTGCGGGTTCCGCACCGGCGTCCTCGGTCCGGGCTACGCGAAACAGGCGACGCTCGCCCTCCCGTCCGACGATGGCGAGACGATCTACCGCGCCTGCCGTTCGATCCTCGACGCCATCCCCGTCCACCCGGCCGAGATCGCCCTCGTGTCCGTGTCGGCCGCCAATCTCCTCGAGCGTAGTGCCCTGCCCGAAACCTTGTTCGAGGAGGATCGGCGCCGCGACCGCCTGAACGGCGCCGTCGACACGATCCGCACCCGCTACGGGGACGGCGCCATCCGCCTCGGCACCTCGCTGTTGCTCAAGCCGTTGCCGCAGCACGTCGGCGGATTCATCCAGGAGACGTGGGAATTCGGGCCGGCGCGCGGAGTAGGATGACCCCATGACCAGCCAGGTGCGCGTCGGAACCTCGGGCTACAGCTTCGCCGACTGGGTCGGCACGGTGTACCCGCGCGGCATGAAGCCGGGCGCCTTCCTGTCGCACTACGCCAAGCTCTTCGACTCGGTCGAGATCAACGCCACCTACTATCGCACGCCGTCGCCGCAGACGTTCGCGCGCATGGTCGAGAGGACGCCCGAGGACTTCACCTTCGTCGTCAAAGTCCCCCGCGCGATGACCCACGACCTCGTCGCCTTCGACCGCGAGCTCGAGCCGTTCAAAAAGGCCATCGAGCCGCTCGTTCGCGCCGGCCGACTCGGCGGACTCCTGGCGCAATTCCCGCACGCGTTTGTCCCCAGCGAGGCGTCGCGCCGCCATCTCGGGAAGCTGGCGCACTCGTTCGAAACCGAGATCCCCGTTCACGTCGAGTTTCGCCACGACGACTGGACGAACGAAGCGACCTTCGACCTCCTGCGAACACTCGGCCTCGGATTCGTGAACGTCGACCTGCCCGAACTTCCACACCTGCCACGCCCGAGCGAGGTCGTCACGAACCGAACCGGCTACGTGCGCCTGCACGGCCGTAACGAGACGACGTGGTGGAACCAGGACAAGGCCGGCGACCGCTACGACTACCTCTACAGCGCGAGCGAACTCGAGCCGTGGGCCGCGAGGATCGAACGCTTGGCCAAAGGGGCGGACACTGCCTACGTCTTCGCCAACAACTGCCACCTCGGGCAGAGCGTCGTCAACGCACTGCAACTGGGTCAACGCCTCGGACACAGCCCGGCCGACGACGCGACCTCCCTCTTCACGCGCTCGCTTGACGAGAAGATCCACGACATGCAACAGGCCATCGCATCACGCAAAGGACGCTAAAGGGGCGTGAGATTCCACCTTTCTGCTGTAGCGTCGGAGCTTGTCTCCGACGACGTGTTCGACACCCTAACGTCGCACACAATGGGTGCGGTGCGCTCTTCGGTGAGGACCGAGCGCATTAGCACTCTCTTCTTAACCCCGAGTGCGACGCTACAGTGAACCTGTCTTTCTCTGCGCGCTCTGCGTCCTCTGCGGTGAAAGTCGGCGCGCACCTCGCCAACGACGCCCTCCCCAATCTCAACTTCCGCCGACTGCAAGAACACCTGTGAAACTCGACAGCCTAGAAGTCCACGTCCACGCCGACCTCCCAGCGCAGCGTCCAGCGGCACGCGCCACCCTCCTCGACTCGCCTAGTTCCCACGGCCTCCGCCGCGAGATGAACGTCGATCGCCTCGGCCCCCGAGGCATTGAGCGCGACGCGCACACCCTCCTCCGTCTTCCGACCCGGCGCCGTTGAATGCCACTCCGACGTCCACGCAACCTCGAGCGTTCCCCCAACGAAGGCCGCGTCCACTCCGATCTCCCACGCCCCCGCGCGCTCGTCGCGGCCTGGGTCGTTCGGGTACTCCACCTTGGACTCCGAGACGGACAGCGCCCCCTCCCACGGCGCCTCGGCGAAGGCGACGTCAAGCGAGAGGTCGGCGACGCGCTTGTCCTTGCGCGCGTCGAGCGCGTAGGACGTCGCCGTCCACTCCGCCCCAATATCAACCTCCAGCGAATCGTCTTCATCGTCGGAAACTCCCACGGCGAGCTGCGACTGACGATACCCCTTGACCGCGTCGTGCGGATATTCGACACACTTCACCTCCGCGTCGATCGCCAGCGTCGCGTCCTCGCGCTCACGCTCCGCGTAGAGCGACACGACGCTGTCCGTTCGCTCGACGAGGCTGTCGCGCGGCGCGGCTTGTCGCGCCCACTCGACGTCGATCGCGCCGCTCCACTCCCCCAGCACGCCGGAGATCGAGGCGGGCACGCTCCACGTGACCTCTTCTCGACGCGGCTGCAGGGCGTCGGCGGCAGCGGCCAGCTCCGCGGCCGCGCCTTCCCCGAGCGCGCCGCCGAAGGCTTCCTTCCACACTTGATCGCGGAACTGGCCCAGCGCGGTCACTGCGTCCGCCGTTCGCCCTTCCTGCAGGGCGAGCCGCGCCTTGTCGAGCGGCAACGCCAACCGAGCGCGCACGGCGGCCAACAGGCCGAGGCGCGCCACGTCCGCAAGCAGATCGGAGACGCCGCGCACCGCCGCCGCGACGTCTGACGCCGGGATCTCGCGATCGAACGCGAGCGCGTACCGCTCTAGCTCGACAAGGGCACCAATCGAGGCATCTGCCTCGGCCTGGGCCTCACCCACCGTAAACTCGGCCGTCACCTCGGCGGACGTGTCCACCACGTCGCCGTCGCGGGCCGCAGCGTCATCGTGACCGACTGTCCGCGCCTCGACGGCGCACTCGATCTGCGCTGCTGCGACGTCCAGCTCGCTGGACACGGTCCACGACATCTCGGTCGAGCGCGCCGTGGGGACCGTTCCCATCTCGCGCGTCATCCGCGCCGCCCACTCGGTGGGAACGCCGAACACGCTCGCGGCGCTGGAGGCGCCGAGAGCCGCGTTCCCTCCCATCCGCGGCCCGTAGCCGAGCAACGAGTCGATCTTGGACACCGCTGTGTCGAGCCGCGAGCGCTGGAATGCGGTCGGACTCGTCTCGACGAGCACGGCCCGCAGCTCCGTCAGCGCGACCGAGGCCCGCTTCATCTCCCCGTCGCACGCCGCCTCGGCCGCACGCCAGAGGACGGCCGCGCAGTCCGCGCGCACTATCCCACGCCCATAGAGCCTCACCTGGCCTGCCAAGTAGCGCAGACCGTCGATGAAGTCGCCGCTCGCCTTGGTCAGGAGACCCGCAGTGAGGACCTCATCGGCGCCCCGCGAGATGGACGCGACCCCAAGCGCGCCCACCAGCGTCGCCTCGAGCTCTCCCAGGCGTTTGACGAGAGCCACGAGGCGCTGCTCAAGCGTTTCGACCGGGGCGCCCGCCGCCGACAGCACCGCGCGCGCCGCGAGGACGGCCCCCACCTGCGCGTCGACCGTCGCCCGATCGTCGCTAGATAGGGGCACGCTCGCCACGAGGTGCGCAAGTGCGTCGAGCGATTCCACAACTTTCAACGACCTCCGCCCCGCGAACGCCGCGTCAAGGTGCAGACTCGTCCCCAAGAAGCCTCCCGGCAGATCGACATCGTGGGCGACGTCGATCCCCGCCTCCCAAGTCAACACGGTTCTTCCGCACTGCTCGGTCACCCACGTCGTCTCGCCATCCGACGCGCCGCAGGCACGGCCACCACACACGCTTGCAACGAACAGAACAGCAAGGACGCCGGCCGTGAGGGGGCCGATTCCGCGCTGGACATACATCCACCTAGTTTACGTTCTCTCGTCGCCTCTGACAATAGGATACATACCCCCTTCTCGCCGGACATCGGGCGGCGGCGCGCGTGGACGTCGCACGTCAGCGCGGACACGCGAACGTCGCACACAATGGGTGCGGTGCGCTCTCTCGTGAGAACCGAGCTTGCGCGCCTTTGTAAAGTAGCGCGTGGCACTCTCTTCTCAACCCCGAGTGCGACGCTACAGTGACCCTGTACTTCTTTGCCCCCTTTGCATTCTTGACGTGAGAGTCACTGCGAGGGTTTGGATTGACCGCATCACGCGAAGCGCGCTAAGAGCGCTGTAGCGTCGTGAGCTTGGCTCCCGGCGTCTCGTTGGTGCCGGGCGCTAGGGCTTGCGGCGGTTCGGTGATGCCGCAAGCTTGTCTCCGACGGTCGCGCTGACACCCCGACGTCGCACACGCGCGCCTTCATAGAGGAGCGCGTAGCGTTCTCTCGCTAGAACCGAACGCGTGCGACGCTACAGTGGACTTGTGTTTCTTTGCGCCCTTTGCGCCCTTGACGTGAGAGTCACTGCGAGGGTTTGGATTGACCGCATCACGCGAAGCGCGCCAAGAGCGCTGTAGCGTCGTGAGCTTGGCTCCCGGCGTCTCGTTAGTGCCGGGCGCTAGGGCTTGCGGCGGTTCGGTGATGCCGCAAGCTCGCCTCCGACGTTCGGGTTCGACGTCGTTCCAGATTCGCGGACGGCGCACGTCGACGCCGCACGCAGGTGGTGGTGCGCTCTCTCGGCAGAACCGAACGCGTGCGCCGCTTCTACGGCGCAGTCGAGTAGTACACGTCGGCGTACCGATTGCCCGTCACGGTGTTTGCTGAGAGCTCCACATCTCTGACGAAGCGATTGATGCGAATGCCGACCCCCGTCGCCAGACCTGTCCCATTCCCCGTGATCGTGCATCCGGTCACGATCAGCTGATCTATCGACACCGCATCCATGCCATCCATGCCGTTGCCTTGCAGGAAGCAGCCCTCGATCCGCATGACGGCGATGGTGCCGCGCACCCCGATGATGTGGATCCCGGTCCATCGGTTCTCGGAAGATGTGCAATCGCGGATCGTAACCGACCGAACCAGGTTCCGATTGACCTCAATGCCATGGCCGCTCGTGCCCAGGACGCTCGACGAGGTGACGCGGATCCGCTCTAGCAGAACGCCATCTGCATCGATCTCCATCGTCCCTCGGACCACAGCCAACTCTGCCGACGCTGGATCGGTGCGGACCGTCAGATTTGACGTGAACAACCACACCTGAGCCTCATGGATGCCGGGCGCGAGGACGATGACGTCCCCTGGGTGAGCTTCGATGCGAACTTCAAACCACGTCGCGGGCCTCATCCCATCCTCACCCGGCCACGCCGGGAACTCGAGGGGGATCGACTCCTTCCCGTCCACCCGGCTGAACGCCTCCGCAATGAGGACGTTCCCGTGAAGAACGGCCTCCTGGGGAATGCGAATCTCCCTAGCGGCTCCGGAAACCGCCGCGACCACGACAACGGCAAGAAATGCCGTACCCATTCTGCCGATCATCTTCCACCTCCAGCCGACCGCAACTTGACGACGGCCGGCCGACTAGCTCCTAGAGGCCAGTGTACCGAGGGGCAAGCTTGCACAACAACGAAAGCCCACACGAATGAAACGCTTGAGCTCGCCGCGTGTAGTTGTTTCGGAAGCGCAGGGAGGGCGTGGGCAGCGTCAGCGGGATTCATCGCAGACGGACACGACAAAGCACACGCGGGAAGGAAGGGGCCATGAGCTGGGGAGTACCACCACCGCAGGCCGAGAGAGGGTACTCTGCTATCATGACGAGGACTGACCTACCGCTCGTTGCGGTTTGCGCCATGCCTGCGGCCCGGCCGCCGGCGCCGCAGAAGAAGGGGATGAGAACGTGACGAGGAGACCGTTTCTGCTTGTGGTGTGCATCGTGTTCTTTGTGGGACTGCTGGTTGCAGGTAAGGACACCTTCGTCGTCGGCGTCGAGCAGTCGACCAAGGATTCCTGGCAGTCGCTTGCGTCGCAATTCCAGTCGTCGACCGGCATCACCGTGTCGGTCCAGTCTCTGCAACAGAACTCGATTGCCCAACAGGTCGTCCTCCAGGCCTTCACCCGTTCCGGCCGCCTGAACTTCGTCATGATCGCCGACTCCTGGGGGTCAAGCTTGTCTCGCTACTTCCAGGATCTTACGGGTGTAGCGTCCGCGCTCTCTGCACGAGGGATCACTCTGATCTCCTCGGGAGGCCGCACCGTCGGTGTCCCCGTTTCCTTCGCGCCGGGGTGGTTCCTTGCCGTCTTGTCCTGGCCACAGAACCAGACGGGCGCGGTCGACTTCCTCGTGGCAACGGCGTTGGGATCGACGTCGGCATCCACCACCGCGGCCACGACGCCGAGCGCGCAGTCGGTGGCGACGACATACACAACGGGGAAGCTGTCGGCCTCGCAGCACAACAAGAAGATCGATGGAGCTTTGGAGAGCCTCATTGCGGCCGCGCAGTCGACGGTGAGCGCGATGGGGGCAGCCGGCGCTGGCTCGCTTCCGTCGGCGGCGCTCGCCGCGCTCGACGCGATCGCCGCCGTCTTCGGCGTCCCGTTCTCCCAGCAGACGGGCATGGTCACGGTCGTCATGGAGGCGGGTCCGGGGCGCACAGGAGCGTCGAATGTCGCTGCCCTGTCAGCTCTCGGGGTGTCCGGCTCGTCGGTGGAGGCATCGTCGTCGCTTGTCAAAGTCACCGTCCCGGTCAGCCAGCTCGCGTCTCTCGTGGCACAGCTGAGCGGCGTCGCTTTCGTGCGAGCACCTTACGAGCCGTATGCGCTGAGCACATCGAGCCAAGGGGTCGCCGCCATCCAGGCCAACGCATACCACAGCGCGGGCGTGACGGGGGCCGGGGTGAAGGTCGCCGTGATCGACCTTGGCTTCTACGGCCTGGCCCAGGCGCAAGCGCGCGGCGACCTTCCCGCGAGCGTCGTCCAGAACGATCTCACGGGCACGGGACTTTCAAGCGGCATCTCGCACGGCACGGCGGTGGCGGAGATCATCTACGACATCGCCCCGGGCGCCGAGCTCACGTTCATCAAGATCGGCGACGATGTCGACCTCGACCAGGCCGTGACGTACTGCTTGGCCAACGGCATCGACATCATCAACCACTCGCTGGGGTGGTACAACACGAGCAACTATGACGGAAACGGCACCATCGCCGACATCGCGCGGCGCGCGGTGAACGGCGGCATCCTGTGGGTGAATGCGGCGGGCAATGAGGCGCAGAGCCACTGGCGCGGGTCGTTTGTCGACGCCAATCTCGACGGGTGGTACGACACGTCGATCACGTTCTACGCGTCGGGCGGCTCGCCCATCGTGCTGTACTTGACGTGGAACGAGTGGCCTCAAGCGTCGACGGACTACGACCTGTACCTCTACGATCCGGCGAGCAGTCTGCTCGCCTCGTCGGCGAAGTACCAGACCGGGACGGAGGAGCCGACGGAGTCGATCCAGACGACGGCGTCACAAAGCGGAACGTACACGATTCGTTTCCGCGGCGCGGGGTCGCGATCCCTGAACCTCTACAACTTGTACCAAGCGCTGTCCCCGGCCGTTGCATCGAGTTCGATCCTCTCTCCCGCCGATGTCGCCGAGGTCCTTGCCGTGGGCGCAATCAACTACGCGAACTACGCAACGGGACCTCAGGAGCCGTACAGCTCTCAGGGGCCGACGACCGACGGCCGCACGAAACCCGACCTCATGTGCCCGGACAACGTCAGTACGGGCTCAGCTCCCTACACGACGTTTGCCGGGACGTCGGGCGCCGCGCCACACGCCGCCGGCGCCGCCGCCCTCCTGCTCTCGGCGCAGCCGTCGTTGGCCGGCTCGGCCCTGCGATCGCAGCTCCTGGCGAACACCGTGCCCATGGGAAGCGCCAACGCCTACGGCCAGGGCCGCTTGGTGCTGCAGGCGCCGGCCACGCCCAACCAGCTGCCGACGGCCAGCTTCACCGTCTCCCCGTCACCGGCGCTCGTCGGCCAGACCGTGACGTTCAACGGAACAGGATCCGTCGACTCGGACGGCACGATCGTCGCGTACACGTGGAGTTTCGGGGATGGCATGACCTCAAGCGGCTCGTCGACGTCTCACGCGTATGCGGCCGCCGGGGCCTACACGGCGACCCTTACTGTGCAGGACAACAGTGGGGCGACGGCGTCGACCACCCGCCCGGTCGTCGTCACGGCCCCGTCGAACCAGCCGCCCGTCGCTTCGTTCACGCTCTCGCCGTCCACGACGCAGCCCGGGATCGCCGTGTCCATGAACGCATCGGCGTCCTACGACCCAGATGGCGCGATTGCCTCGTACTCCTGGACGTTCGGAGATGGAAACGCTGGAACGGGGGTAACGACGAGTCACGCCTACTCCTCCGCCGGGACGTACTCCGTGATGCTGACCGTCCAAGACAACAGCGGAGCGACGGCGTCGACCACCCGTTCGGTCGTCGTCACGACGCCGTCGAACCAGCCGCCCGTCGCTTCGTTCACGCTCTCGACGTCCACGACGCAGCCCGGGATCGCCGTGTCCATGAACGCGTCGGCGTCCTACGACCCAGATGGCGCGATTGCCTCGTACCTGTGGTCCTTCGGCGACGGGACGAGCGGCAGCGGCGTCTCCACGAGCCACGCCTTCGGGCTCGCCGGCACGTACACCGTCACGCTGACGGTACAGGACAACGGCGGAGCCACGGGAACCACTAGCCGCCAGGTCCTGGTCCAAGCGCTGTCCCTCCCCGACCTCGCGGTCCAGAGTCTGACCTACGTGCCGACGGGGCCCACGGTCGGCCAGTCCGTCACGTTCACCGTGGTCATCGCGAACCAGGGAGCCGCGTCGGCCAGCGCGTTCCGAGTGCGCCTCGACGGGTCGTCGCTGTCGACGACCGCATCGAGCGCCATGCTGGGGGCCGGAGCAGCCCGCAGCTTCTCGCTCGTCCTCCCGCTCACCCAGAGCTCGGAAACGTTCACGGTGCGCGCGGATGACCTCGGGCAGGTCGCGGAATCCAACGAGTCGAACAACGCGCAGAGCATTGCCGTCACCGCGGCCACGTTGGCGCCGATCGCCGAAGCGGGAGGCCCGTACGCGGGCATCGTCGGCACGCCCATCACGTTCAACGGGACAGCGTCCAGCGGGTCCATCACGGCCTACCTGTGGTCGTTCGGTGACGGGTTCACGGGGCAGGGCTCGATGACCTCGCACGCCTATGCGGCCGCCGGCACCTATCCGGTCACACTCACGGTGTCTGGCCCAGGCGGACAGTCGCTCGACACGGCGCAGGCCGCCGTCGGGTCACCGCAACCAACGCTCGTCGCCGACGTCTCGCTGCCGAAGTCGGCCTACACGGTCGGGGAGTCCATCACCATCACGCTCGCCGTCAACCGTGCGGCGTACGTGTACTTGGTCGAGATCACGCCCGACAACCGAGTCGTCCTTCTCTTCCCGAGCCTGTACGAGCCGAACAACGCCCTCGCCGCGGGTTCGCGCGTCCTGCCGGGCGCCGCCTACACGCTCCGCGCCTCGGAGCCCGTCGGCGCGGAGACGCTATGGCTGTTCACGGCCACCGGCCTGATCCCCGGGTTCCCCACGTCGTTCGGCCTCGGCTTCCCGACGTTGAGTACGAACCCGACCGCCTTCGTCAACACCGTTCTCGCGACGATGCAGTCGACGTTCGCCGCCGGCGATCGGGCAGTAGATTCGGTTTCTCTCACCGTGCAGTCCGCTCCTCCAACCACGGGAACACTGCGCGTCCTCTCGACGCCGGCGGGTGCGTCCGTCCGGCTCGACGGTGTCTCCATCGGCACGACGAATCTTGAACGTCCGAACGTCGGCCCTGGCACTCACACGGTCGAGATCTCCCGCTCGGGATACCAGACGGAGACGCGACAAGCGACCATCATGGCGGGATCGACGACGACCGTGCAGGTGACGCTCATTCCGATTCCCGTGAATCAAGTCCCCATCGCGGCGTTCACGTACTCCCCCACCTCGCCTAGCGTGGGGACTCCAGTCCAGTTCGACGCGTCGGCGTCCGCGGACCCCGACGGCACCATCATCAGCTACGCCTGGAACTTCGGCGACACGGGAACCGCAACCGGCGCACTCGTCTCCCATAGCTACGCGGTGAACGGTTCCTACACCGTGCAACTCACGGTCACGGACAACGGTGGCAGAACCGCGCAGGTCTCCCGGCTTGTCGCCGTGTCGACGCCGACGGCGCTGGTTTTGTCCGCGTCGCTGCCGAAGAACCAGTATGAGGTCGGAGAGACTCTCGTCATGACGCTCGACGTGAACCGCACGGCGTACGTCTACATTTGCAACCTCAGTCCAGACGGACGTTTGCGACTCCTCTTCCCGAATATCTGGGAGCCCAGCCCGGTGATGTCGGCGGGCACACGCCAAGTGCCCGCTCCTGATAGCGGGTACACACTGAGTGTCGCCGAGCCCGTGGGGAACGAGACGCTGTACTTCGTCGCCGCGTCCAGCCCGATGTCCATCTTCCCCACAGATCTCACCGGCCCCTTTCCCACCCTGAGCACCAACGCCGCGATCTTCTGGCAGAGCATCCTTGACTTCCTCGCCGCCCACTACGCACCCGGCGACCGGACGACGGCCTCCCTCTTGTTCGTAGTCACGGAGCCGCAACAAGACACAAGACCTGATCTCGTGATTGCCGGGATCACCTATGAGCGTCCCCTGCCGACCAAGTACGCCTTCATTCGAATGACGTCCGTCGTGCGCAACGTCGGACGCAGTGCTGCAGGCCCATTCAAGGTCTCCTTCTTCTTGGCAGGGGGGGACAGCGGTGAGGCTCAGGTGGCCGGATTGGCGCCCGGCGAGGAGGTCATGGTGTCATCAGGCCTACTGCGTTTGGCGCTCGGTCTCAGACTCTCTTCCCTCACGGCGACGGCCGATTCGGGGTCGCAAGTCAATGAAAGCAACGAAACTAACAACACCTTGACAATCGGCCCCTAGTATAGTTGTGCCTGTGATTCAGGGGAGCTACGTGCACGGCGCGTCGACGAGGAGCGGCGGGGGTCTCGCAACGCTTCCCTGTGCGGGATGGGAACTCGAAGAGCACGCTGTGTCTGCGTCTCTGCGCTGTGCTGGATCTGGAGTGGCGCCGCGAACAGCCGCCCGGCCTCGTTCTTGGGGTCCACTTGGACCTCGCTACTTCCCGCACCCGCAGCCGGGGTCTGCTTCTCCTCCCTCAGATGGATCCACGACAACGACCTCGATCGTCATTGTGGCGCCCGCTCCGCGGTTGTCGACCACCGTCAGCTCAATCGGATACGATCCCGAAGCTTGGAACTCGTAGTAGAAGGACGATTTCTCCATCACGATCGGATCCTGAGTCCCCACCCGCCAACGACAGAGGACGATCAATCCATCGGGATCGCTCGACGTGACTCCGAGAAAGAGGATCTTCTCCCCGACGAGGAGGGTGCCAAGCGGCTTGCGGATCTGCGCGACCGGTGGCTGGTTCGCCGACAGCGCAACGATTTCGTCGTAGGCGAGGTAGCGTTCGTCGAACCGCACGTCCGCCGCACTCAGTCGGGGGACTCTACCGAGGGCGTACTGGAGTGCTCCGGCCGCGGGGCTCGGATCGACCGGAAGGAATCCCTCGCCCGTCGCTAGCGCAACCCGGACGAGAACCCAGTAGGTGGAACCGCCAGAGTCCGACCTAGCGACGACCGAAGTCGCGTAGCCAAGCTGTTCGAGCGCGCCCGCCGTGTAGAGCGCGAACTCCCTCGTTCCCCACGCGCCCTGATCGCGAGGCCGACGCGATCCCAGCGTGTTGTCTGCGAGCAGCGGTTCGAGTGTCGCGAGGACGGCGAGCATCTGCGCACGATCCCCCGCAGAATACGAATCGAACTGCGGGACGACGGTGGCCGCGGCAGCATCAGCCACGGAAGCCGCTCCGCCGACCACACAGAGCACCAGCACCAGACCGACTACTCGAAGCGACAGCGTCGTCTTCAGCCCTTTCATGGCACAGCCCTCCTCTCGACTCTTCCGGCCCGACTCCCCCTTTGGCCGACACGCCTAGTCTGCTGTCTGGGGGGGAGCGAGGAGAAAGAGAAGGGCTCTGGCCGACTGTCGGCCAGAGCCCGCGATTCTTAGCGTATTCCGCTTACCACGTAAACTCGAACCCGAGGTCGAGGCTCTCCCAACCGAATGCGGAGATGCCCGCGCCGAGATTGAGCGTCAGGTTCGAACCCATGCCGACGCTGAACTCAACCGTGGTGTACGCCCAGTTGAACAGCTCCGTCGCGCCGACTTCGGTGTACTCCGCGAAGGTGACCACTTGGTCGTAGCAGAAATCAGTGGGCACGGCTGGAGCCGTGATCCCCGCCAACCCGAGTAGGTAACTAATAGCCCAGGCCGTGTCGCCTTGCTCGAAGACAGCGTACCCAGCGTACGACAGCTCCTGCAGGTCGCCGAAGTAGGTGACAATGTCCACGCCGAAGAGCCCGCCGCAGCAAGCGTCCTCGTCAATCGAGATCTGGAACATCTCCCACAGTCTGTAGCGATACTCCGGGATGCAGAGCACCGAGAAGTAGCTGGCGTCGCTCTGGACATACGTGTACGTGTCACCGCTGCCAGGAGAAGGAACGCAGGGGTCGCCAGCACTCCCAGGCACGATGCCGCTGATGCCGGCCCACGGGACGAGGTACGTATTCTCGTCGTCACCGTTGAGGTACTTCCAGGCGGTGGCACTCGAGAACAACTTGGAGTACTTATCCAACTCGCTGGAGGCCGTGAACGTCACCGCTCCAACCTCAGTCGTGAAGCTAAAGCCGTGAATCGAGATGTCCGAGATGGACAGCGGCCCGGTCTCGGTGCCCATAATGTACCCCGTGTCAAGACCGAAGCCGATCTCGACCGTGATGCAGCTGAAGGCCAGCTTGTTCATCGTGAGGCACAGATCGAGAGCCTTGTTGTCCACGCCGAAGTTAATCCCGACGTTCAGGCTCGCCCAGCCGCCAATGTCGATGCCGCTGACAAGCAGCTTGAAGATGCTGAACCCGTCGCACGTAAACTTGACGGCCGCGCCGAACTCGACGCATCCGAACGTCAACCCCTCGAACATCAGGTACTCTTCGGTGAACGCAACCCCGCAGCCGTCACTAGCGATGTGGAACACTCCGCGCTTGCCAATCGCCGGGCAGTACGTAGTGAGCTTGTCGCTTTCCGTCAGGTTGAAGTACGTGTAGCTCGTGACGTCGATTCCGCCGATCGACCCGGAAAGGGTGATCTTCGAGCCCACGCCGTTGGGGTACGACGGAAGATCGTAGCTATCCGTCTGCGTATTTCCATCCAACAAGAACGCGTAGCCGTCGTTCTGGACGATGAAGTTGCTCTGGTCCATGAACACGTACGCGCTGGCCGTCACGCCTGCAATGTTGACCGTCGCGGTCGCATCCAACGTCAAGAACATCGGCTCCGTCAACCCCACCGGAATCCACCAACTGCAGAGGATCGCCGAGGCCGTTTGGGTGCTCGTCAGAGTGAGGACGAGATCCGGATACACCCACACAAGGACGGCCTGCGGAGCGAACGCCACGCTAGACTCGAACGCAAACGCGCCGAGCGCCCCTTCCACGCTGAACGACTGTGCCGAGAACCCGGTCAGATCGAACTCGCTCGCGGATCCGAACGTCCACCCGGAGAGCGAATAGTCGATCTCGAACGTGGACGTCAAATCCACGATGTAGTCGGCGAACGTCGTCGCGCCTAGGTTGAACGAGAGAGTGCTTTCCCACGATCCCGTGAGCTGGGCGAATGCTCCAACTCCCAGACCGAGGACCACAACAAGGCTAAGTACGAGAGCCCTCTTCATTGCTGAACTACCTCCTTAACGCAGTCTCCTTACAGACTTTGGCTTGTGACAAGAAGCGTACGCTCCTTCCGGAGTTCTGTAGGGACGACCACCTCCTCGCTGGTTCGATTTCGCCTCTCCACTAGATAGTGGGGCCATCATAGTGCGATACATGTCCGAGTGTCAAGTGACGCGCGTCACGCGTCGCCCCAATGGACATGGATGGTACCATGGTTTCGAGATTCGCTCGCGCGTTCGCCGAACCGCCGCGTCATCGGACGGAGCGATCATGGCGTGCAGTTGGTCGCGCTTGGAAGAGCAGGTCGCTTGAGATCTACGCCGGGGCGCGAACGAACAGCAGCCCACGCTTTCCCACATGCCATAAGCTCTGCGCGTACGTTCCGACTCACAGCTTCGGAGTGACCGCCGAGGGCCTGGAGCGGGTGGACAACAAGCCCACCGACACCGAGTCCGCCAAAACCATGCAGAACGAACAACTCGACCTCTTCCGTTCCTTCGCCCGCTCGGGTACGGTTCCCGCCTGACCCTCGCGTTCATGCTCATCCTTCGATGAGAGAAGACTGTGTCGAGCGATCGCATGACGCGAAGCGCGCCAAGGCCCGCTGTAGCGTCGTGAGCTTGGCTCCCGGCGTTCGTTGGTGCCGGGCGCTAGGGCTTGCGGCGGTTCAGCGATGCCGCAAGCTTGTCTCCGACGTCGCTTTTGACGTCGTTCCCAATCCGCCAACGTCGCACACAGGGTGCGACGCTACATCCATAACGACGTCGCACGCAATGGTGCGGTGCGCTCTTTCGTGAGAACCGAGCGCGCGCGCCTTCGTAGAGGAGCGCGTGGCTCTCTCTTCTTAACCCCGAGTGCGACGCTACAGTGACCCTGCCCTTCTTTACGCCCTTTGCGCTCTTGGCGTGAGCGTCACTGCGCGGTTCTTGAGAAGCAGGTCATCGAACTGGATCTGGTACCATGACGCACAGTTGGGATTCCGTGCCGACGTGCCTGCGGGGACGCTTCGGGTTCTCGACGTCTAGTTCCTCTCCTTGCGCGGTGCGCGCGCAACGTTGTGGAGCAGTGAAGGAGGTCTGACAGTGAACACAACGCTCCTCTACCTACTCGTCGCCGTTCTCGCCCTTGGTTTCGTCGTTGGAGGCGTCGCGGCCTGGCGGGTCAACAAGGAGGCTCCCCTGCCGGCCGTCGAGTTTTCGTCTCCATTCCGCGCCGATGAGGGCGCCGGTGGCCTGAACAACGAGTTCATCAGCGTGAAGAACACCGGGGAGTCGCCGGTCGACCTCTCGGGCTGGACGCTCTCCAACGGGGTCGGCTACACGTTCATCTTTCCAGAGGGGTTTACTCTCGCAGCCGGGAGCGTCGTCACGATCTACACCGGGTGCGCTGAGGATGCGGAGGAGGCTCTCGGACTCTACTGGTGCGCCAAGAAACCCGTCTGGCGCGACACGGAGGGTAAGGCTACCCTCTACATGCCAGACGCCGCCGTTGTCGACACCTACCCCTACGAGTGCTCCACCTGCGGGTTCAAGTAGTCCCAAACACCACCCTCACAAAGAAAGACCACCGCCAGGGACCGGAGGATGTGCCCGCTCAACTGCAGGAGGGTTGGTGCACGACCTCACGGGATCATGTCGCCGCCGCTCTCAAGCCTCTCAGGCCCGTAGATCATCAGGTTGTCAAAGCGTGCCGACATGGACCCTTCGAAGCTCACGACACATAGAGCGACAGACCCTCCCAGCGGCAGTTTCGCGTTCAGCGATCCCACCTTCTGCCCATTCAAGTACAGAAAGGCCATCGTCTCGGTTGCCTCGATCTTCACATGATTGACGACGTCGAGTCCCGTTCTCAGCCTGGAAGACTGCTGCCAGGAGTTGATGGCGGTCCAGGTGCGTCGAGCGGGGGATATCTTCCAGAACGCATACCAGCCGTCCGGGCTGATCAAGAGGAGATAACTCCAGTCCTCCTCGCCGGGGCCGTAGAACGCGAGGCCGGCTCCGCAGTTGTCGTTGTCCCACACCGTGAAAAGGATATCGACTTCGAAGAACGGTCCAACGGCCTCACAAGGGGACTCGGCCTCGCGAACGCTGCTCTCCTCGTCCTGCGAGATCTCAATGTACCCTCTCTCGTTCCAGTACTCTGCATACCAGTCTCGCTTCTTTGAGAAGTCCTCTTCGTACCGGCCTTCGGACAGATACACATCACTCCACTCGATGTACACGATGGCTGGTGTCGCTTGGGACACGATCTGTCGCGACGTCAGCGCTAGGCCCGGTGGCGCCGCAGACCCTCCCGGGATGTGCTTCGAGACCAGCTGCGCAGCATCGTTGATCGGGACAACGAAGCTCACGCCCTCCACGTCTGCGCCCTCGAGCTTCGACGTGACGATCCCAATCACTCGGCCGAACTCGTCAAGCGCAGGGCCGCCGCTGTTCCCGTGATTCACGACCGCGTCAATCTGGAACACTTCCGGGCCGTCCTCGAGGTCTCTGAACGCGGTGATGTTCCCGCCCGTCACATTGACGCTCACACCCAGCTGGAAGGAGAGCGGGTACCCCAGAACAACCACTTGGTCGAAGAGCTGCACGCCGTCGGAGTCGGCAAGCGGAAGGGTCGGGAGGTTCGTCGCGGCGATCTTGAGGAGCGCGATATCGTTGCCGCCTTCTTCGAAGGTCGCGTTGTACTCAACAAGCTCTGCTACGTACTTCTCGCCGCTGCTGACAGTCACCGTGATCGGCCCCGTCGCGTCTGCGACGACGTGGTAGTTCGTGAGGATGTAGCCCGTTGAACCCACAATGAACCCCGAGCCGCTGGTGGTGTAGGTCTGGGCCATCGTCGAGCACGTCCACGCAGCCAAGAAGAACCCTGCCGCGCAAAGCCATCTCACCACGCTGGAACTGCGCCTGCTGCTGGCCTCCATGACTCCCCTCCTCCAAGACAGATCTCATCATAGCCAATCAGCTATTCCTGTCCATGTGATGGATTGCCCCGACTTCGGGTTGACGGATCGCGCGACGAGCTGAGCGAGCGGCGCGCTCGCCTCCTTCACACCAGCGTTCCTTCGCCCGATCGGCGGCCCTCGTACACCGCCCTCATTCTTTACGAGAGTGTCGGGAGCCCCGGCTACAGCCCAAGCGTGGCGACGGCGAGCGCAGCGATGCCGACGAGGAGCGCGGTGAGGGAGAGGATGAAGATTCCCTGCACCCGCTTCTCCAAAGCAGTCGTGTCGGGCGTCCCGGTCGTCTGAAGCTTCGCGTTCAGCTGCGCAATGGCTTGCTCGTTCTTCGCGACGCGCGCCTCGAGCGACGCCGTGCCCGCGGTTCCACCCTGGGCCTGCAGCGTGGTCACGCTGTCCGACACCTGGAAGATGAGCGTCTTCAACGTCTCGAGGTCGGCCGGAGTCACGCTCTCGGGGTTATTCTGCATGTACTTGATCGCGCGCGCGATGTAGACGGCGGCCGAGTAGCGGGTCATCGCCGCGTCGCCGTCGTACTTCCCGCCGGGAAGGCCGGTGATGATCCCACGCTGCGCCAGGAACTCGAGGTCGGCGTACGCCCAGTGATCCTTCGGCACATCGGTGAACAGCCCGCCGGTATTCACGGGCTCCGCGGTTCCATTCCCAGTCTGCGCCAGGGCGGCCAGCCCGAACACCGCGCAAAGTAGAGCACTCGCAAGGACAATCGTTGCCGTTCGCTTCACGGAGAACCCCCTCCTGTTCTGCTATCGACTGCGGAAGAGTATAGCTCCAGGTCGCAAAGTGTCAACAGGATTGACTCTGCGCCTCCTCGGCGAAATGGAGGAAGGTCCGGCGATGGATGGGCGACGGGCCAAGCCGGAGGATCGCCCGGCGATGCGCCTCCGTCCCATACCCCTTGTGACGCGACAACTCAAAGCCGGGAAACGCCAAGTCGAGGCGCTCCATGAGGTGGTCGCGCGTCACCTTGGCGACGATGGACGCAGCCGCCACGTGGAGGGAACGCATGTCTCCCCCCGTGAACGCCACGGCGCGCGGGAGTTCGGGGAGCCCGCCACGGCGAGAATCGCCTACCCCGCGGGTTGGCTTCCAGAGCGCCGGAGCCGAGTCAGGAGTTCGGCAGCCATAGGTCTCGGCCGAACTCCCTAGCTGCTTGGCGCTCTGCGCCAAGCAGCCTGGGTCAAGCGGCACGGGGCTGCCCATCGAGAGGCCTCGGTCGAACACGGCGAGGTCGCAGCGCGCGCCGAGCCGGCGATAGGCGCGGCACGCGGCGCGGCGCGCCGCTTCGACGATGCCGACGGCGTCGATCTCGCCCGCCGAGGCGCACCCGGCGGCCCACACGGCACACCGCGCGATCCCCGCGAACGCCGCTTCTCTCGCTCGCGCGGTGAGGCGTTTCGAGTCATCGACGCGCCCGAGATCCTCGGCGATGCGGTCCGGCTCCGCGAGAAGCTCCCGGGGAAACTGGACGCACCCGACGACGACGGGGCCGGCGAGGGCGCCGCGCCCCGCCTCGTCGAAGCCGGCGAGGGTACATCTCACTTGGCTTTCGCCGCGCGCTTCGGAAGGAAAAGGGGAGGGCACGCCCCATGGGCGCGCCCCAGGTTGTCGGATCGAAAGCGCGAGGTCGAACGCGAGGAGTTCGCCGACGCGGGTTGCCCTCGGCATCGGGTCTCCCGCCCGTCTAGCGAATCTTTCGCAGGTCGCGAAGGTAGTAGGGTCGGCTCTGCCGTGCGCCGCGCTCCTTCACGAGTTCGATCTTCTCGATCTTCGGCGAGTGGAGCGGATACGTCTTCTCCACGCCGATCCCGGAGGAGATCTTGCGCACGATCACCATCTCGCGCGTGCTGCCGCCGCTGCGCTTCAAGACGATGCCCTCGAATATCTGAATGCGCTCCTTCGCCCCTTCGGAAATGCGCTCATGAATTCGCACGATGTCC
>Ga0315273_10003616_pt1 | contig 18659 bp, 12 predicted proteins | sample YL17G02_0_MG_FD_205753 | JGI IMG/M metagenome (GOLD analysis project Ga0315273, IMG submission 205753) | Sediment microbial communities from Yellowstone Lake, YNP, Wyoming, USA - YL17G02_0 | ecosystem: Environmental > Aquatic > Freshwater > Lake > Sediment | place: USA: Wyoming | collected...
GAAAGGCGTAACCAGGAGGGGGCTTATGCTCAGGAATCGATTTCAGATCACAATGATCCTCGCCGCGACAATGATGGCAGCGGGTTTCATGCCTGTCACCGCATCAGCGCAAGCATCCCGCAGTCCGGTCGCTCCCAGACGGGAACTGGTGGAGTCGGTCGTTCGGGAGGCCTACGACAAATTCAAGGGCGAGACGAACGGGAAGAACGCCGATTACATCCCCTACCTCGCCCAGGTGGACTCGAAACTGTTTGGCATCGCTATCGTCACGGCCGACAACCAGGTACTCACGCTGGGCGATGTCAACTATTCCTTTTCCATCCAGTCGATATCCAAGGTCTTTACGCTCGCACTCGCCATGGAAGAACTGGGTCCGGATCAGGTGTTTCAGCGGATCGGTTCCGAGCCGACGGGCCGGCCCTTTAACTCGGTGCCGGCGGTTGTGGATATGCCGACCCACACGGGCAACCCGCTCGTAAATGCCGGAGCGATTGCCACTATGAGTCTGATCTCTGGAAAAGACGCGAATGAAAAATGGAACAAGATTCTGGCCTTTTACAGCAAGGCTGCCGGAGAAAGACTGACGCTCATCGAGGAGGTCTACAAGTCGGAGGCGGCCACCAACGCGGGCAACAAAGCCCTGTCGATGCTACTCGCCAAGTACGACCGTATTTACGCCGATCCCTTTGAGTCGGTCGATATTTACACGAAACAGTGTTCGGTCGGAGTGAACGCCTCCCAACTCGCCCGCATGGGTGCCACTCTGGCGAACAATGGAATCAACCCCGCCACGCGCGAGCAGGTGATCAAGCGCGAGCACGTCCCCTACCTCCTGGCGACGATGACCATGGCGGGGCTCTATGACTCGTCCGGATACTGGGCGTGGCACGTGGGCCTTCCTGCCAAGAGCGGCGTTGGTGGCGGCATCGTCGCAATTGTTCCCGGCAAGGGCGCCATCGCCGTCTTCGCCCCGCCCCTGGATGAAGCGGGCAACAGCGTGAAAGCGCAGAAGGTAATCGAGTACGTCGCAAATAAGCTGGACTTTAACCTCTATTCGCCAGCATCGGTAGGCTTGAAGTGAGTGCGCCGTGATCCGTGGCGCCGGACGGCGATGTAATCTACGACCGGAAAGAGGGGCGGATGAGAGCAGTTGCCTTCCAAGGCAGCAGAGCACTGCGATCCGGGAATCTCGCCCTATTCTGCGGAGCTTCTCCATGAACTGGCGTGAAATTTGCCCCTCTATACTCCGTGTGGCGTGTGCTGTGCTCGTTGCCGGCACCTTTCTGGCCTGGTCCATGTCTGCAACGGCGCAACCTCAACCCGCCGAAGCGCCCTCGAACGATTACCTGATCAACGACTCTCATTTCCACCTTACAAATTACATCCAGGAAGGCACGGACATCCGCGACTTCCTAAAGATCATGGGAACGAAGGTGGGACGCGTGGCGCTGTTCGGTCTGCCATTGCAGCAGGAGTGGTCGTACGAGAACTCCGGTGACTTTGCGCCGACCTATTACCTCCAGTCGGACGCGCCTCTTTACTACGGACTGGTCGTCTTGATCCACAGCGACGTCGATGTGCCATTTGCCAAGTTCGGGAGCGAGCCGGTGTACTTGGCCCAGATGAGGGCAGGCGAAGAGTGCGATCCTGGGAACAGGTGAATGTGAAGTATCCGCGAGATTGAATCTTATGGAGGCACCATGAAAAGAATTGTGATCACCTTTGCGACCTTGACCTGTTTGATTTTCGTCTCTGTGGCAGGCGGTCAGGAAAAGACTAGGATTGAAAAGGATCTTCTCGGTGAGAAGCAGATCCCGGCTGAGGCATATTACGGCGTCCAAACCGCACGGGCGCTCGAAAATTTCCAGATCTCCGGTGTTCTGATTAATCACTATGCCGGGTTCGTCGAGGCCTGGGCGATCGTCAAACTGGCCGCGGCAAGAGCCAACACGGACGTCGGAGCCATGAAGCCGGAGACGCTGCAGGCCATTGAAAAAGCCTGCCAGGCCGTGCGCGACGGCAAGTATCACGACCAGTTCCTGGTCGATTGGTATCAGGGGGGCGCCGGCACCTCGACGAACATGAACGCCAATGAGGTGCTCGCCAATGTCGCACTGGAGCTGACGGGGCATAAGAAAGGAGAGTACCAGTACGTCGATCCGCACGATCACTTGAACATGTCCCAGTCCACCAACGATTCCTACCCCACCGCAATCAAGGTCGCGCTTCTGCTCCGCAACGACAGGCTGATCGCGGAGATGAAGAATCTCGTCGCCTCCTTCCGGTTGAAAGGGGACGCGTTCCTGGAGATCGTGAAGATGGGGCGGACCGAGATGCAGGATGCCGTGCCCATGACCGTGGGTCAGGAGTTCCACGCCTTCGCCGCCTCGCTCGAGAGTGAAATCCAGTTGCTGCGCGACGCCGAGAAGTATCTGTACGCGGTCAACATGGGCGCCACAGCGATAGGGACCGGGATCAATGTGCCCAAAGGATACCCGGAAAAGTGCGCCGCCCGCCTGGCTGAGCTGACAGGCAAACCCATTGTGCCGGCCTCAGACATGCTCGCGGCGACCTGGGATCAGCAGGGGTTCGTCGTATATTCCTCCGCCCTCCGCAGCCTAGCTATCAAGCTGTCGAAGATCGCCAGCGATCTGATCCTGCTGACATCCGGTCCGCGGGCGGGATTGTTCGAGATCAACCTGCCGGCGTTGCAGCCCGGCTCCTCCATCATGCCGGGCAAAGTCAACCCAGTCCTGCCCGAGCTCATGAACATTGTTGCTTTCCGGGTAATCGGAAATGATTACTCCGTCAGCCTGGCCGCCGGTCACGGACAGCTGCAGCTCAATGCCTATGAGCCGCTCGAGGGCCTGGCAATCATTGAATCCCAGAACCTGCTCTATCGCACCTCCTATGCCTTCCGGACCAAATGCATAGACGGCATCACGGTGAACGAGAAGACCCTGCAGCACTACATGGAAACCACTGTGGGCATCGTCACTGCGCTCAATCCTGTTCTGGGCTACGAGAAGGCGACGGAGCTGGCTGCCGAAGCCTACAAGACCAATAAAGGCATCCTCGAAATCATCCGGGAAAAGAAGATTCTGTCAGAACAGCAGATCAAGGAGCTGCTCGACCCGGTGAAATTGACCGGGCTGGATAAAACCAAATACCTGAGGAAGCTGTAACAGCTTCGTGAAGAGAGGGCATCTTATGAGACTGAAATCCAAAATCCAAATCCTGACTTTTGTTTTTCTCATTCTTGTGTATGGGCAGGTCTCTGCCGCTCAGCAGAAGAAGCTGCCCAACATTGTGATCCTGGCCACCGGGGGCACGATCGCCGGTGCGGCTGCCACCGGTACGCAGGCCGCCTACACGTCAGGCGCAGTGACGATCGATGCGATGATCACGGCTGTTCCCGGTATTCGTGACCTGGCCAGCATCAAAGGCGAGCAGATCTCCAACGTCGGATCGCAGGACATGACCATGGAAATCATGCTCAAAGTCGGCAAGCGCTGCAACGAACTGCTGGCGAAGAACGATGTCGACGGCATTGTGATCACCCACGGCACGGATACCATGGAAGAAACCGCTTTCTTTCTCAACCTGGTGGTCAAAAGCGCAAAGCCCGTGGTGCTGGTCGGCTCGATGCGCCCATCCACGGCGGTCAGCGCGGACGGGCCGTTGAACCTGTACAACGCCGTCGGCGTCGCCGGCGACCCCAATGCCAGAGGGCGGGGCGTCATGGTCATGATGAACGACTGGATACACGGCGCGCACTCGCTGACCAAGACGAGCACGACGGCCATCCAGACCTTCATGTCGCCCCTGCGAGGCCTGGTGGGTGTCGCCAATTACGGCAAGAACGATTTCTACGGAATCCCGCCCTGGAAACACACGACCGCGAGCGAATTTGACATAGCGAGTGTCACCAGGCTGCCTCGCGTGGACATCCTTTACGCCTACGCCGACATGACTGCAGATCTGATCGACGCCTCCGCTGCCAATAGCGCCAAAGGCATCATCATCGCGGGCGTCGGCAATGGCAACATGAACAAGGCCGCTCTCGAGGCAGCGCAACGCGCGGCAAAGAAGGGCGTGGTAGTGGTGAGAAGCAGCCGCGTGGCAACAGGAAGTGTCGGGCGCAACGTGGAGGTAAACGATGATGAAATGGGTTTTGTGGCCTCCGACGAGCTTAATCCCCAGAAGTCGAGGATTCTGCTGATGCTGGCGCTGCTGAAGCCGCGCACCACCACGGAGCTCCAGAAGTTGTTTCAGACGTACTGACCGCGAAGGATCGGGAATCGATGAGTAAACAAAGACGCCACGGATTGCACGGATTACCACGGATTCAGGAAGATGAAGCCCTTCATCCATCAGTGAAATCCGTGTAATCCGTGGCGTTTTTGCTTATTGCGGTCAATATGGTTCCAGGAGGGCAAGATGATGGTCTGGCTCGAACTTGGCATTCTGCTCGCGTGCATCCTGATCGGCGCGCGCCTGGGAGGAATTGCCCTCGGCGCGGTCGCAGGGATCGGGCTTGTCCTGTTCGTGTTTGTATTCGGTTTGCCGCCGGGTGGCCCTCCGGGGGCTGTCATCGGCATGATCATCGCCGTTATTACCGCGCTGGCCACGATGCAGGCCGCCGGAGGGCTTGATTACCTGGTCGCCCTCGCCGGGAAGATCATGCGCAGGCACCCGCAGTACATCACCTTTATCGCTCCGATTGCCACCTACCTTCTGGTCTTCGCATCGGGTACGACACACGTCATTTATGCACTCCTGCCGGTCATCGCCGAGGCCTCGCGCAAGGCCGACATCCGTCCCGAGCGCCCCCTCTCGATCAGTGTCATTGCGGGCTTCCAGGGGGTCCTCGCCTCTCCAATTTCGGCGGCCACTGTGGCCATGCTCGGCCTTCTTGCCGCGAGCAGCGTGTCACTGCCACGCCTGCTCGCCATCACCGTCCCCTCCACATTTCTCGCTATCCTGATCGGAGCGCTCTCCGTGGCGTGGCGAGGAGAGAAACTGAGCGAGGATCCGGAATACCGGAAACGTCTCGCCAGCGGCGCAGTGAAACCTCCCGAACCGTTGCCGGCATTGCAGGCGAGACAGCTGTTCAATGCCCGGGGTTCGACGCTGCTCTTCCTCGCCGGCATCGTCCTTGTGGTGCTGATCGGAATGTTTCCGAATCTGCGCCCTGTCTATCAGACCGTCGAAAATGGCGCGGTCGATACCGAACAGGTGAGCATGGGGATGGCAATCATGATCGTCATGTTCGCCATTGCCGGATTCACCATGATTTTGTTCAAAGCCTCTCCCGAAGCAGCGCTGAAGGGAACCATCATGCGCAGCGGGGTCGCGGCGGTCATTTCGATCATCGGGGTCTCCTGGCTGGGTTCTTCCTTTTTCGAGGGCAACCGCAGCTTCATTGTCAGCGGAATATCAGACCTGATCCGACACTATCCGTCGGCGTTTGCCGTCGGGCTTTTCATCCTTTCTACCCTCCTGTTCAGCGCCGCCGCGACGGTCGTCATCCTCATGCCAGTGGGTTTGGCCTTGGGGCTGCAGCCCATGTTGCTGATCGCCCTCTACCCGGCCGCCAACAGCATCTTCTTTCTGCCGACCTACGGGACGCTGCTCGCCGCCGTATCCTTCGATCAGACGGGAACCACAAAGATCGGCAAGTACCTGCTGAACCACAGTTTCATGTTGCCGGGCATGGTCAGCACAGTTGCGGCCATCGTTATTGCGCTTACGCTGAGCGCGATTCTTCCATGATGATGGACTGGATTCAACAGGCCCTGGCTCGGTGCGATCGCTTCAGGATTGTGTGACCTGCTCATCCGGCACAGGACCTAAGATAGGAGACAACTCAATGTCGAGCGACCGCTTCGGTAGTTTCCGCATTCCCGTGCCGGATTGGATCCGGGATTACCAAAAAGAATGGATTCGGTGGGATGTCATCGCGGGTCTGACCGCTGCAGCGGTCGTGATTCCGAAGGCGATGGCTTACGCCACGATCGCCGGACTGCCGGTGCAGGTCGGGCTCTACACGGCGTTCCTGCCGATGGTGATCTACGCGGTGCTCGGGACTTCGCGGCCGCTCAGCGTGAGCACAACCACAACACTTGCGATTCTCGCCGCGGCAGCGCTCGGCGAAACGGTTCCAGAAGGCGCTCCTGCGTCCCTGCTGACTGCTTCGGCGACGCTGACATTGCTGGTAGGAGTTGTCCTCGTGCTGGCTGCATTGCTGCGCCTGGGCTTCGTGGCCAACTTCATCTCCGAACCTGTTCTGATTGGATTCAAGGCGGGCATCGGGCTCGTCATCGTGCTGGATCAGGTCCCGAAGCTGCTGGGCATTCATTTTCCCAAGGGTACGTTCTTCCACAATGTCCTGGCCATCATTAGAGGCCTCCCGGACGCGTCGGTGGCGACGGTCGCCGTGGGCGCTGCTATGGTGCTAATCTTGGTGTCGATCGAGCATTGGTTTCCGCGGGCGCCGGCACCGCTTATCGCGGTCGGCAGCGGGATCGCCGGGGTGAGTCTGTTCGGCCTGCAGGCTTTCGGAGTGCGGACGGTCGGCCAGGTTCCGACAGGATTGCCACCGCTTACCCCGCCGGACTTTTCGCTGATCATCCAGCTCTGGCCTGCAGCCGTAGGCATTGCACTGATGAGCTTTACTGAAACGATTGCGGCCGGGCGTGCGTTCGCAGGCGGCGGCGAGCCTACTCCACAGCCGAATCGTGAGCTGATGGCGACGGGCCTCGCAAATGCTGGAGGCGCGCTGCTGGGGTCCATGCCGGCCGGCGGAGGTACCACGCAGACCGCGGTGAACCGGCTGGCGGGAGCGCGCACGCAGGCGGCGGGACTCGTGACGGCCGCGGGCACGCTCGTGACGATGCTGCTGCTGGCTCCGTTTATCGGGCTGATGCCGGAGGCTACCCTGGCAGCTGTCGTCATCGTTTATTCGATCGGATTGATCAAGCCTGCGGAGTTCCGCACGATCCTCAAGGTGCGGCGAACGGAGTTCGTCTGGGCCCTGATCGCCCTGGCCGGAGTGGTACTGCTGGGAACCCTGAAGGGTATTCTCGTTGCCATCATCGTCTCGCTCGTCGCCCTCGCGTACCAGGTGGCCGACCCTCCGGTCCATGTGCTGGGGCGCAAGCCGGGCACCAACGTCTTTAGACCCCGCTCCAAGGAACATCCCGAGGACGAGACCTTTCCGGGCCTGTTGTTGCTGCGGACGGAGGGACGGGTCTTCTTTGCAAATGCGGCGCGCATTACGGAGAAGATGAAACCTCTCGTCGCCGAGGCCAGGCCGAAAGTCGTGGTGATCGATCTCGGCGGAGTGTTCGATCTCGAGTACACGGCGCTGAAGATGTTGACGGAAGCCGAGCAGAGACATCGGGAGCGTGACGTCTTACTGTGGCTGGTCGGCCTCAACCCGGGAGTGCTGGCTATGGTTCAGCGTTCGCCCCTCGGCGGGATCCTGGGCCGGGAGAGGATGTTCTTCAATCTCGAGCAGGCCGTGGCCAAGTACCAGGCTCTGTCGGCACAGGACCGTACTCGCTGATGAAAGGGAAGCGAGGATTGTGCCGGTCCGGTAAGAAGCTTTCAGCTCTCAGCTCACTCAGGGTTCAGGGTTCAGGGTTCGGGGTTCAGGGTTCAGGGTTCAGGATTCGACATTACGATCCAGCAAGAGCACTATCCCATCATATTTTGGAGAACTGAACGACGACCTTGATGTCATCTGCCTGCCGCTGGAGAGCGCGCTCGAAGTCCTCCGGCCGCTCGCGCCTGGTGATGAGGCGCGCCAGCCACGAGCGATCCGCCCGGGCCAGGGCTTCTCCGGCCTTGTACCAGTGCCGCTTGTTGGCGTTGACGCTGCCGACGATGACGTTGTTGCCGAGCACCATCTCGGCCGCAACATCGGCAGTAGAGAATCCAGTCGTGCGGCCGCCGCTCCCTACGCCCGTAAGACACACGATGCCGCCCGACCCGATGGCCCGGAGCGAATCGGCTATGACCTGCCCGACGCCGGTGCATTCGACGATGATGTCCGGCTGGAAACCTATCCCCGTGACGGCGCCGGCGTGGTAGGTCGCACCGAGGTCGCGCACCAGCTCCGGTTTCGGCCCCGACTCGACCCGGTCAAGCACATGAACCTCCAACGCGCGCTGCTTCCCGAGGAGAGCAGCCAGGAGCCCGATCGGTCCCGCACCTGTCACCAGCACGTTGCGCGGTTCCCAGAAGGCGCGCTGGCCGACTGCGGCGACCTGCTCCCAGGCTTTTGCGACGACGGTGGTGGGTTCGAGCAGCACGCCGAGAAGCCCGAGGGAGCGGTCAACTCTCACAGCGTACTCGGGCTCAATCCGCCAGCGCTCCGACATGAACCCGTCAATCTGTTTGATGCCGCGCTCAGTGTATTGGCCGTTGCGGCACATGTCCCACTCCCCGACCGCGCAATTGGGGCAGGGAACGGGATCGGGACGGCGAACGATGCCGACGACGAGATCGCCCTTCTGCAACCCGCCAGCCGGGCCCGGGTCCAGCACGCGGCCGAGGGATTCGTGGCCTAACACCAGGTGCGTTTTGCCGGGAGGGGGCCAGCCATACTTCCCCTCCGCGATCTCCACGTCGGTCCCGCAAACCCCCACGGCGATGGCTTCCACAAGCACCGAGCCCTCGCGAACGTCAGGCTCCGGAATATCCTCCATCCGGGCGGTCCCCGGCTTCTTTGGCTCTACAATGATTGCTTTCATACGGTCACCTCTTGCCGTCGTAGAAAGGTTCTCTCCAACACTGCGTGGTTTCTGTCAGGGCGAGGTTTTGGCGAGGCACAAGTCATGACTACCGCCGCTCCCGTGACAGGCCGAGCCCCTGGCGGTCCACCTCGAAGGCGTCCTTCCTGTCGTCCTCGTCCTCGAAGGCCCGGCGGATGCCGTTGTCGACCCGCTCCAGGTAGCGCTGCAAGGCCGGCCGCCGCTCGGGCGGGACGTGCTCCTTCAGGTCCTGCAGCAGCGCCCGCATGCGCCGCATGACCTGGATCGAGCTCGCGCCGTAGAAGCGGATCTCGTCGAAGGCGAGGACCAGGAAGTCCTCCCAGCTCGGCACCGGGAACACCAGGCGGAGGCTCCCCCGGCCGTCGCGGACGCGTCCCGCCGACAGGTTCACCCGGCCGAGTCGGAGCAGGAGGTCCTCCACCTGGTCGAGGGCCTGCACGGCGGTCGTGGGATCGTTGATGGCCGGCGAGAGCGCCTTGATGGCGATGTCGACGAGGATGCGGATCGCGTACTTGGGGTCCTGCTCGAACGTGCGCTCGTGACCGAGCACAACGGGACGCCGCAATTGGCGCTCGGGCACAGGACGCGCCCCGCCGTGGACGCGCAGGAGCGGCATGCCGTCGACGAGCGTGTCGCCGACCGCCCACGCCATCGCCACGACCGCCCCTTCCCGCTCAGCGAGCGCGACGAGCCGCGGCACGTCGATCGTCTGGATGGCCGCGGGTCCGCCACGGTGAACGAGCACCTGGCTCACGGCCGGCAGCTCGTCGTCTGCCGCCCTGCCTTTCTCCGGCCCGCCTTCGCCGAGTGCGGTGTAATGCCGCTCGATGACCGCCCGCCCCTGGTCGCCGGCGTACGCAAGAACGTGCGAGATCTGGAGCATCGTGACCTTCTTCACCAGCAGGACGAAGAAGACGACGCTCGCCAGCAGCAGGACGATCGCGAACCAGACGGTCAGTGGCGGCACCTTCCCGGTGCCGCCGCGGTCGACCCAGGCGAGGGCCGCGACCGCGTAGATGAATGTCGCGATGAAGACGCCAAGCGAGTGGCTCATCGTCGCCGACCCTGCGAGCCACGCCACAAGTCGGGGCGAGTAGGCTGTGGCGCTGAACTGTACCATCACGAAGGCCAGGGAGAAGACGAGGCCGGTGAGGGGCAGCATCCCCGAGGCGATAGCCGAGAGGATGGCGATCGCCGGCCCAGGGCCGACCTGAAGCGTGAGGTCAGGGAGGAAGGCGGCCTCGAAGCGTGGCAGGGCCATGCCGATGACCACCGCGCCCACGGCGTAGAGGAGCGGCGTGCCGACCGCGCCCAGGAGCCGGCTCGCCTTGCTAACGGTGTTCACGGGTTCACCCCCTGGTCCGAGGCAGCCGGCATCGTGCGCCCGGCGTGCGGATCCGTTTGCGCCCAAAAGGGATATCGGGGGTAGAGCGTGGTATTCCCATCATTCCAACCTGAAACCACGGCCTTTAGCCGTGCGACCCCGAGGGTAGCGTCGATTCGCCCCGCTGTGCGGGCCAGGCCACAGCCATGCCTTACAGGCGTCGTCAATTACCTCCCGATCTGTTCCCCGCCCACCTGTTCCCTCACGATGCGGGCGCCGAGGCGCCCGCGTTCGGTCTCCAGCGCGGCTTTGGCGTCGACACGCCCGAAGATGTCCAGGAGGGGGGCGATCAGGCCGGTCCACCCCGTCTGGTGGCTGGCCCCGAGCCCCGCTCCGTTGTCGCCGTGGAAGTACTCATGAAACAGGATCAGGTCGCGCCAATGCGGATCTTCCTGGAACCTGGCCGTCGCTCCGTAGACCGGCCGCCGTCCATTCGCGTCACGCAGGAAAGTGCTTGCCAGCCGGCGGGTAATCTCCTGCGCCACTTCGAACAGCGTCATGTACTGGCCGGAACCGGTTGGGCACTCCACCTTGAACTCGTCGCCGTAGAACTGGTACAGGTTCAACAGCGCCCGGACGATCAGTCCATTGATCGGCATCCACACCGGACCCCGCCAGTTAGAGTTCCCGCCGAACATCCCCGTATTCGATTCAGCCGGCAGGTACTGCACCTTGTACTCCTCATGACCCACCCAAAATGTGAACGGATGATCCAGGTGATACCGTGAGAGAGAACGGATTCCGTGCGGCCCGAGAAACTCGTTCTCGTCGAGCATGTAACCGAGCACCCGCTCCAGTTTCTGCTTGTTGAGGATCGACAGCAGACGCCGCCCTCTGTAGCCGATGAAACCCTCGTCGGTCGGGGCTACCTGGGAAACCAGCTCCGGATGACGCTTCCGGTACAGGGCGATCATCTCCATGAGTTTCGGATGTCGCGTCACGTCGTCCGCCTCGAACACGGTTGAGGCGCACAGCGGCAGCAGTCCCACCAGCGAGCGCACCTTCAAACGCATGGCCTGGCCGTCCGGCAGCCGCAGCAGATCATAGAAAAACCCGTCCTCCTCATCCCACATCTCGTCGTGATGCACCCCGACGCGGTCCATGGCATAGGAAATCCCCATAAAATGCTGCATGAACTTGAAGGCGACCTCCTCGTACATCGAGTCGTAATCGCACAGAACCAGGGCTATTTCCGCCATGCACTGGCTGTAGAACGCCATCCAGGCTGTTCCGTCCGCCTGCTCCAGCGATCCGCCCGTCGGAAGCTGCGCGCTCCGGTCGAAGATGCCGATGTTGTCCAGTCCCAGAAATCCACCGGCGAACACGTTGCGCCCGGACGGGTCCTTGCGGTTCACCCACCAGTTGAAGTTCAGCATCAAGCCCTGAAACGATCGTTCCAGGAAACGAAGGTCCGCCCGGCCCAGCGTCCGCTCGTACTTGTACAGCCAGAGCGTGGCAAAGGCGTGCACCGGGGGATTCACATCGCTGAAGTTCCACTCGTAGGCGGGAATCTGCCCGCTCGGGTGGAAGTATAGGCTGCGCAGCATCAGCAGCAGCTGCTCCTTGGCAAAATCGAAATCCACCAGTGACAGGGAGATCGTGTGGAACGCCAGGTCCCAGGCCGCATACCACGGATACTCCCACTTGTCCGGCATCGAGATGATGTCGGCGTTGAGCATGTGGAACCATTCCGTGTTGCGCACGCCCTGCCGGGCGGATTCGACCAGCGGATGACTCTTGTGCTCGCGCAGCCATTTCTCCAGGTCGAAGTAGTAGTACTGCTTGCTCCACAGCATTCCCGCCAGCGCCTGGCGGTGCACCCGGCGCTCATCTTCGCTCAGGGAATGGGGTGTGATCCTCTGGTAGAACTCGTCCGCGTCTCCAATCCGGTTTTTGAATGTCCCGTCGAAGCCGCCGAAGGCGTCTTTCGCCGCGGCGGCTGCGAGCCGCAGGCGGACCGTCTGGCTGCCGCCGGCGGGCACTTCCAGCACGTAGTGGGCCGCGGCCTTGGTTCCCACCTTGGCGGGATTCACCGCCTCGCCCTGTCCCGAGATGACGTAGGAGTGGAACGCATCCTTGACGTAGGGAGAAGCATTGGGCTGGCCCCAGAGACGGCCGGCATTGCTCTCATTCTCCGTGAAGAGCAGCTCCGGGCCTCCATCGCAATAGAGCCGGTACTCACCCAGTTCATGGTGTGTGGCTTGAATCACCCCCGGCGCCACCTCGCGCAGCGAAGGCTTTCGATCCTCCTCGCCCCACGACCACGTGTTCCGGAACCACAGCGTCGGCAACAGGCGAAGCCGGGCCGCTTCCGGCCCGCGATTGTGAACGGTGATGCGGATGAGCACGTCTTCCGGACCTTCCTTGGCGTATTCCACGAACACGTCAAAGTACCGGTCGTCGTCAAAGACGCCCGTATCGAGCAGCTCGTATTCGAACTCCTCCCGCGACCGTCCCCGGTTCGTCTCGATCAGGTCCCGGTAGGGAAACTCCCGCTGAGGGTACTTGTACAGGTACTTCATGTAGGAGTGCGTGGGAGTGCTGTCGATGTAGAAGTAGTACTCCTTCACGTCCTCCCCATGGTTCGCCTCGCTGTTGGTGAGCCCGTACAGGCGCTCCTTCAGGATGGGGTCGCGCTCGTTCCACAGCGCGAGGGCAAAGCACAGCCGCTGCTTGTCATCGCAGATCCCGCCGAGCCCGTCTTCGCCCCAATGGTAGGCCCGTGAGCGCGACTGGTCATGGGTGAAATAGTCCCAGGCGTTACCGTCCTCGCTGTAGTCCTCGCGGACCGTGCCCCACTGCCTCTCGCTGAGGTAGGGCCCCCATTTCTTCCACGGGATTCCCGCCTGGCGCGCGTCATTCAACCGCTTCTGTTCCGTTACGTCGACGATTCCCTGTTCCGCCATGGTGTACTCCCCTTCCTCGCCTCAGGCCCAAGCCGCCGGGCGGGACCCAATCTATTAATTTTACACCAACCAAGACCGGATGCTGGTATCAATCACCGGCGCCCACGGAAGCCGTACTGACCGCTGCTCGTGTCCCTCCCGAGATTCTCATCCGGGTTTGTCGATGCCGTCAGCAATCAGCCCTCAGCATTCAGGCGTCAGCTGTCACGCGAGCTGCGGACCAGGCTGGGTAGGGAGAGACAAACAGAATGCGGGATTCAGGGTTCAGGGTTCAGGGTTCAGGGTTCAGGGTTCAGAAGACTGTCCCCTCGGTTTGGTCAAACCTCCCCAAGCTGAAGCTCGGGGCACAAGATTCTTTATCACGCCCTCTCAACCCCCTGTGTCACGGGCTTCAGCCCATGAGCCGGGCAACCAGGCGTGCGCTGTTGGTAATGACATGGAATTCAAACAGCAAAATGTGTCACACGGAAGTCAGGACGAGACTGTCTCGCTGGATTATAATTTCGAATCCTGAACCCTGAACCCTGAGTCCCCTGCAGGTGAGGTTTCAGCCAATCTTAGAACCGTCTTTGTTGCCAGGGCCTTGCTCGGATACACTTGTTCTCGCTCAGATGAACTTATTGGCAGGGACAACTATGGACAAAACCGCGCTTCTCCAAGAATCGCCGGACTTTTCGCTGGTCCTGGGCGGCCCTCTGTATCAACTATTCCGGAGGTCACATCTCTCCGGAGGCGAGCTGGAGTTGCTCCACCGCCGCATTCTTTTCATCTCGCTCTTCGCGTGGATCCCGCTATTGCTCTTGTCGCTGATTGGAGGACATGCGCTGGGCGGGGCCATCAAGGTCCCATTTCTACACGACATCGAGGCGCAGGTTAAATTCCTGGTCGCGTTACCGGTGCTGATTGCCGCCGAGATGATAGTCCATTTGCGCATACGCCCCGTGGTGTCAAAGTTCGTGGAGCGGAACCTTGTCGCACCTGAAGAGATGCCAAAGTTTCAAGCGGCCATCGACTCCCACAAGCGCCTGCGTAACTCAATCGGCCTCGAGGTGGGGATTATCGTCTTGGTCTATACGCTTGGGCACTGGCTCTGGCGGAATCAGCATGCCAGTGGTGCTGCAACCTGGTATGCGATGCCGCAGGACACCCATTTGCATCTGACACTCGCCGGCTACTGGTACGCCTTTGTCAGTGTTCCGCTCTTCCAATTCATCTTGCTTCGGTGGTACGCGCGGCTCTTCATTTGGTTTCGGTTTCTATGGCAGGTCTCGCGGCTGAACCTCCACCTCACATCCACCCATCCCGATCGCGCCGGTGGGCTCAGCTTTCTGGGCAAGAGCTCTTACGCCTTCGGGCCGATCCTCTTCGCCCAGAGCGCGTTGCTCTCCGGAAACCTCGCCACCCAGATTCTGTTTGAGGGGAAGAGCCTGCTGTCCTTCAAGCTGCAAATTGCAGGGTTCGTGGCTTTCTTCGTGCTGTTTATCCTCGGCCCCCTCGGCATGTTCACGCCGCAGCTCGCGCGCGCGAAGAGGAAAGGCTTGGAAGTATACGGCACGCTGGCCAATCGCTACGTGCAGGAGTTTGAGGAAAAGTGGACCCGCGGAGGCGCACCGAAGGGCGAAGAGCTTTTGGGCAGCGGCGACATTCAGTCGCTGGCCGATCTCGGAAACAGTTACACAACTGTTCAAGAGATGCGCGTGGTCCCATTTGGAATAAGAGACGTGACGCCGTTTGTTGTTGCGTCGGCCGTGCCCCTTTTGCCGTTGCTGCTGACGGTCTTTTCGCTTGAGGAGTTGGTCATGCGGCTGATCAAGATTCTTGTCTGACGAACGAGCACAACCATTTCTGGAACCGGAGCAGGTCCCGGATAACTGTCAGCGCTCGTTTAAAAAGCACGCGGGCGGGCTGAGTCCGGAGCCGGTGGCCCGGCCAAAAGCATCCGATTTGCCCAGATAGCCGCTGATCGTCGCCGCATCCTTGGGTCAGAAGTAAAGGTTGACCACCGCTCCCACGGCATTCACGGTTCGGTTCGAACTCCCGCCGGAGTCGTTCTGGTGCTCACAGTATCCTTCGAGTTCGAGATGTCTGTTGATTGGGAAAGTCGAGCCGGCGATCAACGCCGTCCGGCTCCATTTATCAAATCTGCTGTCGTAGTAGACTTCCCCGCGGATATAGGGGCTGGGCTTGAAGCGGCCGATTGAGAATTCCCTTTCGATTGTCAGCCTGTTGCGGTACCGCCAGGAGTATTCTCCTCCAACAGAGCGCAAATCCATGCGGTTCCGGTCCGAGACGAGCACTCCACCCGGCAAGTCATGGCGAGCCGTTACCTCCAGCACGCCGCGATGCTCAGTGGGAGCGTCGCCCGTGTATGGATGGATGTAGCGATAGCCGACCCTTACCGTGACTAACCTGCTCTTGGACTCATCAAGGTGGATCATGCTCAACGCTCTGTGCTTCTTCCTCAGCGGCTTGATGTAGAAGTCAAAGTTCGGGCCGAACTCGCCTTCCGTGGACTCGCGGGTCTCTTTGACGGTCGTCGCCAGGAAGTAGAAACGCATCCGGTCATTCAGCTTCAAGAATGTGCTGACCTCGGGCCAGAATTGCTCGGTCTGCGCGCCGGCGGGGATCCCGAACGACACAATCAAGAGCGCGGCCAATACCGGCCCGCGCAATGCGTGCGCCATGCGCCTGCACTGATCGAGCAATGGGGCGGACTGGCGAGGCATCACCCGGCACCGACGGTCATCCTGCCGAAGGACAGACGATCCGGCGCCCAGACAAGCTGTGGTTCCGGCGCGCAGGCCGCCTGGAATGCGTTTCGTGGAGCTTCCCATATGGTGCTCTATGTTAACCTCGCCCTGTTTGCCGCGACCGCCGGGGTCAAGAAACTATTACAGCAAAGATTCTATCGCAACTGCGTGCGAGCGACCACCGCATCGGCGGCGCAAACAGCGTGCACTCAACTTTTCGGATGCGAGTCTACCTGTACGGCAATGCCGCGCTGCCGCGCACGGCTGGGATACTGCTCCTGGGGGACTGCCGGCATGCTGGCGTCGCGGTGGGACAGGACGCTGGGGGTCATGATTTCGACGCCGGCGCGATTGAAGGCATCCAGCACGTTGGCCTGCAGGCGGGAGTGAGTCTCGAACCGGAGTGCCGCATTGTCAGTGAAGGCACGCAATTCGTAAGTCACCGCATAGTTATCCAGGCTGATCTGCCACACACACGGGGCGGGTTCCGGGAGGATGTGCCCGGTCTGGCGGGCCGCTTCGATCATGAGACGGTGGATCGTCCGCCAGTCCACGTCGTAACCGATGCCCGCCCGGACAGTCAGGATCAGTCCCATGGAGGCTGCCTGGGTGCTGTAATTGATGACGGAAGAGGACAGGATGGCGCCGTTGGAAACCGTGCACTCCTCGTTCTGAAAAGTGAGGATGTGGGTGACCAGCAGGGACTTCTGGATCACGCTTCCCGTTGTGCCGCCGATGCTGACGTGGTCGCCCACGCGGAAGGCATTGGTGTAGGTGAGCATGACGCCCGCAATGACATTCCCGATGGCGCCTGTGGAGCCGAGCGTCACGAGGGCGCCGACGAACAATGAAAAGCCACTGAAGAACTTGGAAGAGGCGCCCGGCAGGTAGGGGAGGCTGATCATGAGGAGAAAGAGCAGCAGCAGGGTGCGGCAGAGCTTGTAGGTCGGCTCGGCCCAGTCCGGCAGGAATCCACGGATGCTCAGTGTGCCGTCCCTCAACCAGTCGAAGATCTGCCGGATGAGCTTCAGGAGCAACCAGCCCACGGCGAAGACCACACTCAGGTAGCCGAGATTGGGCAGGTAGTGGAGGATCGCCAGTGCCACCTGGCGAGCCGGCGTGCCCAGGTATTCCATCAGGGTATCCACGACTGCTGCGGTGCGCGGAAAGAACCGGAAATCCAGGACCACGAAGACAACAACAAGAATGGCCAGCACGATGGCGCGGATTATGCGCCAGGCGCGCTGGAGAGCCGTCAGGATGTGGAGACGCACGTCTTTCCGTCGAAGAGACTCTTCTCTCTGCTGGATGCGTGCGAGCCTTGCTTCCAGGCGGGATTCGATATACCAGTAGATGACGCCGACAATCTGTAACAGCAGCACCAGGACGCACGCTGCAATCAGAGTCCGATACAGGCCGATCAGGCTTGCCGCGAACCACCCCGGCGGAAGCAGGACGACCAGGGGGTCCAGATAATTCCCCAGTCGCGCCAGCCATTTCTCGACTCCGTGTCGAATTAACTGAAGGCATACGAATGCCAGCAGCATACAGGCGGCCAGCGTGTATCTCGTTCGGGCCCGATCCCTGCTCCGCCGGCCCGCGGCAAGGAGAATGGCGCGGCGTATCACCATGTACAGCGGGGCAAGATAAAACAGCACCGCACCGAGGCGAATCGCGAGAAAGGCGGGATCGGAAAGTTGCTGTTGGCCTTGCATAGGCTACCCTTCGAGGTCCGCGGCTGGCCTCATGATACATGAGCTTGCAGCCCTGCCCCGCAGAAATGTTGCACAAGCCGTATGATCAGTTGCTCGACTCTCAGGTAGCAACCTTCGCGAGTCGATATTCATGATGCAGCCCGCCGGCGATTACCTCCTGAAGGACCAGCTGAGGCCGGTGGTAAAACCGTAGTCGTTCCCGGTCGCCGTTGACGAGGGAGGCTGGCTGTCGTAGCTGTCGTAGAGGGTGAAAGTGACGTAGAAGTCCCTGAGGACCTCAATACGGACGTGCGCGTTGAACTCCATGCGCTGACGTCCCCAGGTCGTGAAGTTGGGCATATACAGAAACCGGTTGGCGATGTCGACCTTCGGCGAATAGAGTTTGAAGAACTGGGCATCGACCCCCAAGACTCCCTCGGCGTTTCTGGCGACATCCTGGCCGTAATAACTCTCACGCGTGAAGGCGGCCCCTCCAAGGAGCGTAACCATCGACCTGTTGGTCTGCGCTACTTTGTAGCCGGGTCCTCCCAGGAATGTAACGCGGCGATCCAGTTGCAGCTCGAGGTTGTGGTCATAGCTCATCTGCGCGAATGCGAGCCATTTCCGCGTAAGGTATAGGCTGCCTGTGATGTCAGCGCTTTCCCGGTTTACGTCGCTTTCTCCATTGGATGTGCCAACCGTCGAACTGTAGTAGAACTTACCCGAGTAGCGCTCGGTCAGATAGGTGACATCTCCCGAAAAATTGAACTGCGTGCGGTTGCTGGCCTTGGTAAAAGAGTAGCCGAGATCGGCAGCGCCGGAAAAACGCCTCCATATGCCGCCCTCGAGCTCCTTGATCTGCACGACCGACAGGTGCTCCAGGTTGTTTGCCGGGAGCGGCCCCGCGACGTTCACATGCCGCGGATCAGCGGCTGCCTGCAGGCTGCCGACATACAGTTGACCCCGGGTGTCCTCGACGGTGAAGACAAAATCGCTCATGATGCTCTCGACGTCCTGCCACTTGATCTCGACCGTGCTCATCGAATCGGTTTTCACGGTGAGCAGGCCCCGCATCAGATACTTGACCTCGCCGGTGATGCGATCTCCGTTCTTCAATCTTATGACATCCGTCTTCTCACGCGCCA
>Ga0315273_10003617_pt1 | contig 18658 bp, 18 predicted proteins | sample YL17G02_0_MG_FD_205753 | JGI IMG/M metagenome (GOLD analysis project Ga0315273, IMG submission 205753) | Sediment microbial communities from Yellowstone Lake, YNP, Wyoming, USA - YL17G02_0 | ecosystem: Environmental > Aquatic > Freshwater > Lake > Sediment | place: USA: Wyoming | collected...
ACTAGATCCCTCCCCCTCGCTGTGGTTGGGGTCGGGATGAGGTGATTGTGGCGTGGCGGTGTTGGTCGTCATTCGTCAATCGCAAATCCCCCAATCCCCCAATCCCTCAATCCCCCAATCCCCCAATCCCCCAATCCCTCAATCCCCCAATCCCTCAATCCCCCAATCCCCCAATCCCCCAAATCCCCACCTCCCCCCGTTCCCCAAACACGCGCCCCCGACTACCTTCCGGCTCCGACATGCCCAGCCGGACCACGCTCCTCGACGACCGGGCCATCGCCCGCGCGCTCACCCGCATTGCCTCCGAACTCGTGGAACGCTGCCACGGCACGACCGACGTTCTGCTCGTCGGGATCCAGCGCCGCGGCGTCGAGCTGGCCCAGCGCCTGGCCAGGCTGATCGAAGGCCTCGAAGGGCACCCCATCCCTTGCGGCAAGCTCGACATCACCCTCTATCGCGACGACCTCTCCACGGTGGGTGCGCGCCCGGTGATCGGTGAGACCGATCTCCCGGAGGATCTCGACGGCCGCACCGTGGTGATCGTGGACGACGTGCTGCACACCGGACGGACCATCCGCGCCGCGCTGGACGAACTCGCCGACTTCGGCCGTCCCCAGCGGATCCTGCTCTGTGTCCTGGTGGATCGAGGCGGTCGCGAACTCCCCATCCAGCCGGACATCGTGGGTCTGGTACAGGCGGCCCGGCCCGACGAGCGGGTGGATGTGTTCGTGAAAGAACTGGACGGGCGGGACGCCGTGGAACTCGCGAGGTCCGCCTGATGGGGGCCCCCTCCCTGGGCAAGGACCTGGTCGGGCTCGAGTCGCTCTCGGCGGAGCAGCTCCGCCTCATTCTGGATACCGCCGAGCGGTTCAAGGAAGTCAGCGAGCGGCCGATCAAGAAGGTTCCGGCGCTCCGCGGCAAGACCATCGTGAACCTGTTCTTCGAGCCTTCGACCCGGACCCGGATTTCGTTCGAGTTCGCCGAGAAGCGGCTCTCAGCCGATACTGTGAACGTCGCGTCGAGCGGCAGCTCGGTCTCCAAGGGCGAAACGCTGGTGGACACGGCCCGGAATCTCGAGGCGATGCGGATCGATATGGTGGTGATCCGCCACCCCGCGTCGGGTTCGGCCGAGTTCCTGGGGAAGCGGATCGGCTCCAATGTGGTCAACGCCGGAGACGGCAAGCATGAGCATCCCACCCAGGGCCTGCTCGATATCCTGACGCTCCGCGATCGATTCGGGAAGCTCGAGGGCCTCAAGGTCGCCATTTGCGGCGACGTGCTGCACAGCCGGGTGGCCCGGAGCAACATCTGGGGCCTGACCAAGCTGGGGGCGCAGGTGGCGGTCTGTGGCCCGGCGAGCCTCGTCCCCCGCGACATCGGTTCGCTCGGCGTCGAGGTGATCCCGCGGATCGACGATGCGATCGCCTGGGCCGATGCTCTCAACGTGCTCCGACTCCAGCTGGAGCGGATGACCGGCGGGTTCATCCCCTCCCTGCGCGAGTACAACCGGGTCTTCGGCGTCACCCGGGAGCGAATCGAGCGCGCCCGCAAGGACATCGTGATCATGCACCCCGGCCCGATGAACCGCGGCGTGGAGATCGACAGCGACGTAGCCGACGGGCCGTTCAGCGTGATTCTTCCCCAGGTCACCAACGGCGTGGCGGTCCGGATGGCCGTGCTGTACCTGTTGGCCGGCGGAGCAGCGGACTGGCAGCAACAGGGAGGCAGCGAGTGACACGCCCGATTCTCATCAAGGGCGGACGGGTGATAGACCCCTCTCGCCGCACCGACGGCATCGCGGACGTCTATCTGGCCGACGGGCGGGTGGCGTCGGTCGGCCTCAACATCAAGGGCGAGGATGGTTGCCAGATCATCGAGGCCAAGGGGAAGGTGGTGACCCCCGGGCTGATCGATCTGCACGTCCATCTCCGGGAACCGGGCTTCGAGGATCTTGAGACGGTCGCGACCGGGGCGATGGCCGCCGCCGCCGGCGGCTTCACCGCCGTCTGCGCGATGCCCAATACCGATCCGCCGCTGGACAACCAGGGCGCCATCGGATTTGTCATCAGTCAGGCGCAGAAGGCCGGCAAGGCGCGGGTGTATCCGATCGGCACGATCTCGGTGGGCCAGAAGGGCGAGAAGCTGTCGGAGTTTGGTGAACTGCTGGGCGCGGGCGCCGTGGCCATGAGCGATGACGGCAAACCGGTGATGTCCAGCCATCTGATGCGGACGGCCCTCGAGTACGCGAAGACCTTCGGGGTGCCCGTGGCCGATCACTGCGAGGAGATCACCCTGGCCGAGGGCGGCGCGATGCACGAGGGCATTGTGGCGACCCGGCTGGGGCTCAAGGGCATTCCGGCCGCGGCGGAAGAGATCCACGTCGCACGGGACATCATCCTCTCCGAGCTGACCGGCGGCCACATTCACCTCTGTCACATGAGCACCAGCGGATCGGCCGAGCTGATCCGTCGCGCCAAGGACAAGGGACTCCGGGTCACCGCGGAAGTCACTCCCCATCATTTCACGCTGACCCACGAGGCCTGTGTCGGGTATAACACCAACGCCAAGATGAACCCGCCGCTCCGCGAGGCGGCGGACGTCGAGGCGCTGCGCGAGGCGTTGAAGGACGGCACGGTCGACGTGATCGCGACCGATCACGCACCCCACCACTACGACGCGAAGGAGCGGGAGTTCGACGATGCCCCCAACGGCATCCTCGGGCTGGAGACGGCCTTCGGGCTCGCCATTACGGAACTGGTCCGGCCGGGGATCGTGTCACTCCCCGACCTCCTCTATCGGATGAGCACTCGCCCGGCGCAGGTCTTCAAATTGCCCGGAGGCAGCCTCACCGTGGGGGCTCCGGCCGACATCGCGATTCTGGATCCGGAGGTCGAATGGACGGTGGAGCCCTCCCGATTCTTCTCAAAGAGCCGCAACACCCCGTTCGGGGGGCGGCGGCTCTTCGGGCGGGCGGAGTTGACCATCGTCCGGGGGAGGGTGGTCTACGAGCGCCCCGGCGACTGACTTCCGCTACCCGAGCGTCTCGTCCGCCGGGGAGGCCATTGTCCGCTGTTGTCGCCGGCTTTGGGAAGCGGGGCTGATCGCCGGGGCCGACGGCAACGTCTCGGTCAGGATCGCCCGGGAAACCCTCCTTGTGACCCCCAGCGGGGTTCTCAAGTCCGACCTCGTTCCGGCCGATCTGGTTCGTGTGGGCCTGACGGGCGAAACCCTGGGCGGCTTTCGTAAAGCCACTAGCGAGTTAGATTTGCACCTCAGGGTGTATGCTGGCCGACCGGACGTCGGGGCGGTGGTGCATACCCACGCGCCGACGGCCACCGGGTTCGCAGTCGCCGGGGAAGGTCTGCCGGGAGATGTCCTCCCCGAGCTGACCCTCCTCTTCGGGCGGGTTCCCTTGGCGCCCTACGCTGCCCCGGGGACGCCGGGCGTGGGAGATTCGGTCGCCCCGCTGCTGAGCGGGCATCAGGGCGCGCTCCTTGCTAATCACGGTGCCGTGACTTGGGGGCCGGATCTGACATTGGCCCAGATTCGTATGGAAAGTCTCGAGCATGCGGCGAAGATTCTGCTGGCCGCGCGCCTGGTGGGGCGGGTAGGACGCCTGACTCCGGAGCAGGTTCACGCGTTGGCTCGGCCAAGAGGGAAACCCGGACATGAGTAACGGCGGGAACACCATCGAGAAGCTGCTGCAGGACCGCGCCCAGTATGTGAGTTGGCTGACGCGGCTCAACTCCTCAGGTGAGGCGGGGGGAGCGGCTGTCCCGGAGGCGGTCCGCGGCCGTGTGCGCGCCGACTACGGGCGCCGGCTGGAGGCTGTCCTCGAGGAGCTTCGGGGTCACACGGCGGCACTGGAAGAACAGGTGGATGTATTGTCCGCGCGGGCCCAGGAGCTCCGCGTCCGCCAGCACGAGCACAAGGAGCAGCTCTCCGAAGCCGAAGTACGTCACGTGGTGGGCGAGTACGATGAGGGGAAGTGGGACGGGATCCGGTCGGAGTTGCTGAAGATGATCGCTCACGTGAGCGAGGAGCTGCAGCACACCACCGCCGAGGTCGACCGCCTGAACGAGGTACTGGGCACCATCCGCACCCCCGTGCCCCCGCCCGAACCGGTCGCGCCGCCGCCCCCGCCTCCAGTCACTGCGTCAGCCCCCCGGCCGGCGGTGGCTCCGCCATCGATGCCGGAGCTGCTGAACCCGGCGGCCACATTGACTCCCGAAACCTTTCGGCCTGCCACGCTACCGCTTTCCACCGCTACACCGGTGACGGGCGGCCAGGAAATCCCGTTCCGTCAGTCGCCGCCGAAGCCGCAGCCAAAGGTGACACCGCCGGCGGCGCCCAAGAAGGAGGAGCAACCGGGCCGGACGCTGTGGTTTCCTTCGGGTAAGCCTGACGCCGGTGGCAAACTCGATGAACTGGCGTTCCTGAAGTCCGTGACGGGCAATGAGGCGCCGCCGAACCCGACCCCGACTCCGGTCCCGGTGCCCCCGACGCCGGTGCCCCGCCGGGCGAGCGGCGGGTTCGGCCGGCCCCCCGAGGCCCCGGTCCCCGCGGCGCCTCAGCCCCCGGCGCCGCCGCTCCCAGAGCCCCCGGTCGCCAAGGCGCCGCCCGCGGTCGAGCCGGGGAAGGACCGTCCCAGCGCGGGACAAAAGACGCTGAAGTGCGGCGAATGCGGTACCCTCAACCGGCCGACGGAATGGTACTGCGAGCGGTGCGGGGCGGAGTTGGCAGCCCTCTAGTCGGCTCGGCGGCTCGGCGGCACGTGAACAAGAAACCCTCCGGCGACGATGCCGGAGGGTCTTTCGCGTAGGCCGGGCCGCACTGCCGCCGAGCCTTCTATTTCTTCCCCGCCACCAGCTTCGCCAGCCGGCTCTTGGTGCGACTGGCGGTGTTGTGATGCACCAGGTTCTTTCGGCCGGCCCGGTCCAGGAGCCGGACCGCCTCGACAAAGGCCGCTTGGGCCTCCTTGGCGTCAGCTGCGGAGCGGACCCTCTTGAGGGCCGTACGAAGCTGGCTGCGGCGGGCGCGGTTCCGCTCATTGGCGGCACGTGACTTCCGCATCGCCTTCTTGGAGGACTTGAGACGGGGCACGGACAACCTCGTGTTCAGAGCATCGAGGCCGGCCCATGCGGGCCGGCGGGAACCGCTGAACCTAGACGCCGACGCATGCAAGGTCAAGCGGGGGGCGGGTTTTCCGGGGGTATGCGCCCCGTTAGATTGGGCGACCTCCGATGAGTGACTTCATACTCGCCCTGCCGATCCTGCTGTTTTCGCTAATCGCGCACGAATACGCCCATGCGCGGACGGCGCTCTGGCAGGGCGATGACACGGCCTACATGCTGGGGCGGGTGACGCTCAACCCCCTGCCACATATCGACCCGTGGATGACGCTACTACTGCCCGCGCTCCTCTGGTTTGCCTCGGGGGGGACCTTCACCTTCGGGGGCGCCAAACCCGTCCCGGTGGTGCCGCGGAAGTACCGCAGGTACGTTCAGGGCGACCTGATCGTCTCGTCAGCAGGTGTGATCACGAATCTGCTTCTGGCTCTCTGCTGCTCAGTGGCGTTCGTTGCGCTCGCGCTCCTCGCCGGCGCGCTGCCGGGGATGGCTGGCGGATTCGCCATTCTGCAGCGGATGATGTCATGGGGAATCTGGCTGAACCTCATTCTCTGCTTCTTCAACCTGATCCCCATCCCGCCGCTGGACGGTTCGCACCTCCTCTATCACATGCTGCCCCCCGACCTCGGTACGCGCTATCGGCAGCTCGGGCAGTTCGGGTATCTCCCGCTGATGGTGCTGCTGCTGTTCCTGCAACCGGTCAAGAACTTCTTTCTCGCGCCCGCGTACTGGGGTGCGGAGCTACTGTTCAATCTCGTCGCCGCCTTCGGGATCGGTTCCACCTGGAACATCTTCGGCGGATGACGACGCCCGCTCCCCCGACCGCCGCGCTCGGCGCCGAACCGGGGTTCGTCGTCCGGCTCGACCAGTTCTCAGGCCCACTCGACCTGCTGCTGCACCTCCTGCGGGAGGAGCAGATCGACATCGCCGACATCCCCATCGCCCGCATCGCGGATCAGTTCCTGCACGCGATCCACGACCTCGGCCTCAACCAGGCGGCGGACTACCTGGAGATGGCCGGCCGGTTGCTGCGGCTGAAGGCGCAGATGCTCCTGCCGCGGCGTGAGGGCGAGGAGGGCTGGGAGGACCCGCGCCACGAGCTGGTTCGGCGGCTGCTGGAGTACCAGCTGATCCGGGAAGTCGCGGGCTGGCTGGAACACGCCGCGGCGCGGCGCGCCGATCAGCACCCGCGGGGCTATCTGCCGCCGCCGCCCGAGCTGCCCCCGCCGCCGCTCACCCTCGATCTCCTCGAGCTGCTCACCGCGGTGGAGAAGGTCATCTCCGAGATCCCGTCGCCGGTCCTGCACCGGGTGGTATCCCGTCCCCTCGACACGGAAGGCGCCACCCGCCGATTGATCGAGATGCTTGCCGAGCGGGAGCAGTTCACCTGGCTGGAAGCGCTCGGTCCTCGGCCGAGCATCGTGGATGTGCTCTCGATGCTGCTGGCCCTGCTCGAACTTGCCAAGCGCGGCAGCATCAGCCTGCTCCAGTCCGAAGCCTTCGCCTCGTTCGTGATCCGGCGGGAGAAGCCGCCTGAGGATCCCGTCGCTCTCCCCGTGGAAACTCCCGATGCCGCTCAAGCCCCTCGCCCAGCTGATTGAAGCTGCGCTGTTCACGGCCAATCGCCCGATCACCGTCGAGGAACTCCAGACGCTCGAGCCGGAAGCCTCCCTGGCCGATGTGCGGACGGCGCTCGACGAGCTGCGGGAGCACTTTGATTTCGACGGTCACTCCGTCGAAGTGGTGGAATTGGCCGGCGGCTATCAGGTCCTGACCCGGCGGGCGTTCGCCGAGGCCATTGAGCGCGCCCAGATCGTGGTCCGCACCCCGCGGGTAACGGCGGCCGCGATGGAGACCCTGGCGGTCATCGCCTACCGGCAGCCGGTGGGGCGGGCGGATATCGAGGAGATCCGCGGGGTCTCGGCCGGTGGCGTGCTCCGGAGCCTGCAGGAGCGCGGGCTGATCGAGGTCGTCGGCCGCAGCGAGGCGATGGGCCGGCCGCTCCTTTACGGCACGACGCCGCTCTTGCTCGAGCTGCTCGGCCTGCGGGACATCGGTGAGCTGCCCAACACCGAGGAATTCAGCGTCGCCCTCCACCCACACAAGCCGGAGATCTCCGACTCCAACGAGGCGGCCGCCTCGGTGCCGGCCGAATCATGAGCCAGATGCGGCTGCAGCGGGCGCTGGCCCAGGCGGGCGTCGCGAGCCGCCGGGCCGCCGAGGAGCTCATCGAGGCCGGGCGCGTGAAGGTAGATGGACAGGTCGCCACCATCGGGATGAAAGTCGATCCCGAGCGCCAGCGCATTACCGTCAGCGGGCGCGCCATCCCGAAACTGGAGCGGCGCTGGATCGCCTTCCACAAGCCGATGGGAGTCGTCACCACGGCGAGCGATGAGGCCGAACGCCGCACCGTGTTCGACTTCATCCGTGATCCGCGGGGGCTGACCTACGTCGGCCGGCTGGATGTCAACACCACGGGCCTCCTGCTGCTGACTTCCGATGGCGAGGCAGTCCATCGGCTCACCCATCCGCGGTACCGCATTCCCCGGAGCTACACTGCCTTGGTGCATGGCCGCCCCGCCGCCGAGATCGAGGCCGCCCTCCGGCAGCGCGTGGTGATCGACGGCAAGGCGGTGGTCCCGTTGCGCGCCCGGGTGCGACCCGGGAAGGAAGGGCGGAGCATCGTCGACGTCACCCTGACCGAGGGCCGCAATCGTATTGTGCGCCGCTGGGGCGAGGCCATGGGGCTCAAGGTGGAACGGCTCGCTCGCCTGAGCTACGGCCCGGTCCGCCTCGGCGATCTGCCCGTCGGCACCTCGCGGAGCCTCACCGCGGCGGAGGAGGCGGCGATCTACAAGGCCATCGGGCTGGCCGGGAAGTGACCGGTGACCGGTGAGCGCTGAGCGGGAAGGGGAGTGCGACTGGGATCACTGCCCCAATGGCGACGAAGCGTAGTATGATTCGACTCAGCATGGCGTTCCCCTCTGGTCGGACCTGGCCGTTCGCCGTTCGCCATTCTTCAGAGTCCGCTCCCCTCTCACCGTCCTCGACATGACAGCACGTCCCTCCGCTTCGACCCGCACGGTGGACGCGACCCCGGTGCAGCAGGTGGTCACCGAAGTCGGTAAACGGATCGTGGGGCAGGAGACAATGGTCGAGCGGCTGCTCATCGGGCTACTGACCGGTGGCCATATCCTCCTCGAGGGGGTCCCGGGCCTCGCCAAGACTCTCGCCGTCAAGACCCTCGCGGAAATCGTCGAGGCCAGCTTTTCCCGCATCCAGTTCACCCCCGACCTGCTGCCGGCCGACCTGATCGGTACCATGGTGTTCGACCCGAAGACTCAGGAGTTCCGGGTCAAGCATGGGCCGATCTTCGCCCAGATCATTCTGGCGGACGAGATCAACCGCGCTCCGGCCAAGGTGCAGGCGGCGCTGCTCGAGGCGATGCAGGAGCACCAGGTCACGATCGGCGGGACCAGCTTCGTGCTCGAGGAGCCGTTCCTCGTGCTCGCCACCCAGAACCCGATCGAGAGCGAGGGGACCTACCCGCTGCCCGAGGCCCAGCTCGATCGTTTCATGCTCAAGGTACGCGTCGGCTATCCCACCCGGGACCAGGAGAAGGAGGTGCTCCTGCGCCGGAGCGGGGGAGCCGAGACGCCGGTGCGGCAGCTGCTTGCCCCAAGCACGATTCTCGCCCTGCGGGAGACCATCACCGCGACCTATCTCGACCAGAAGGTGGTCGATTACATCGTGGACCTGGTGCGCGCCTCCCGGGATCCATCGGTTGTCGGCCTGGGCAGCCTCAAGCCGCTGATTGCATTCGGTGCCTCACCCCGCGCTTCCATTGCCCTGGCCCAGGCCGCCAAGGCCCATGCCTATCTCCGCGGGCGCGGATACGTGATCCCCGAGGATGTCCGCGCCATGGGCCTGGATGTGCTCCGCCACCGGGTGCTGCTCACCTTCGAGGCGGAGGCGGAGGAGGTCGATGCCGATCAGGTGGTCACCAGGATTCTCGATGCGGTTCCAGTGCCGTAGAGAGCAGGGTTCAGCGTTCAGCGTTCAGGGAGACGGAACGGCCGTCTGGACCCTGGACCCTGGACGCTGAACGCTCGCCGCCATGTCCGCCATCTCCCCCGAGATTCTCAAGCAGGTCAAGGCGATCGAGCTGCGCTCCCGCGGCATCGTGTCGTCGCTCTTCGCGGGGGAGTATCGATCGGTATTCCGGGGGCAGGGGATGGAATTTGCCGAAGTGCGGCAGTACGAGCACGGCGACGACTTCCGCGCCATCGACTGGAACGTCTCCGCGCGGCTGGGCCATCCCTACGTCAAGACCTTCATCGAGGAGCGGGAAGTCACCCTGCTGCTCGTGGTGGATCAGTCCGGGTCTACGCACTTCGGCACGCCCCGGTCCAAGGCCGCCGTGGCCGTGGAGGTCGCGGCGATCCTCGCGCTGGCGGCCGCCAACACCAACGACCGCGCCGGAGCGCTCCTCTTCTCGGACAGAGTCGAGCGGGTGATCCCTCCGGCGAAGGGACGCCGGCACGCCCTCAGGGTGATCCGGGATCTGGTCGCTTTTCAGCCCCAGGGCCGGCGTACCAACCTGTCGGCCGCCCTCCACTACGCTACCGAACTCCTGAACCACCGGAGCATTGTCGTCGTGCTCTCGGATTTCCTTGCCGAGGGCTGGGAGCAACCGCTCCGGCAACTGGGCGTGCGCCACGATGTCGTCGCCGTAGCGGTGGAGGATCCGCGCGAGACCGAGCTCCCTGACGCGGGCTGGCTGGACCTGGAGGACGCGGAGACGGGCGTCCGTCACCTTGTGGATACCGGCGACCGCCGCGTCCGGGGACGGCTCCGGGCGCTGGGCGAGAAGCGGCGGGAGGAGCGCTCCCGCGCCTTTGCCGCGGCCAACGTGGATCAAGTCGTGGTTTCCACCCAGGCCGACTACGCCCCGGCCTTGCGGCGGGCCTTCGCTCAGCGGGCGCGACGGCTGCATCGATGATGCTCCTGCTGCTGCTGGGGCTCCAGGCCCCGCCACCGACCGTCGGAGACACCATCTGGCTGGAGCGCTCAGTGGATGTCCCCGCGGGGGCGGAAGTCCGCGCCGCTTTCTGGGAACCCGAGAACGAAATCGGGCTGCTCGGTCGCGCGGTAGTCCGGCGGGAAGGGAACCGGGTCACCGTGGCCTATCCGGCCGTGGCCTGGAGCGCCGGGACCCACACCGTGCTGGTGCCTGGACCGGTGGTGATCCGCCGCGACGGCGTCACTGACTCGATGCCATCCGAGCCGCGGACCATCATCGTGGCGAGCCTCCTCCCGGCGGGCCAGCCACCGGATCAGCTCCCGGTGCAGCCGGAGGCAGGAATGGTCGACCAGCGGGTCCACACCGTTTGGCCGGTGGTGGTGGCGCTGCTGCTGGCGGGCATGCTGTTCGCACCGGTCGCATGGTGGTGGCGGCGTCGGGGCAAGCCGGCGGTGCTGACCCGAGGTGAGCCGGAGGTGCAGCCGATCCCGCTCACGGAATGGGCCGAGGCGGGTGAATCACGGGCCGTCGCGGCCGTCGCAGCCCGAGGGCTCCGCGCCGCGATCGGAGCGCAGGTGAGAGGGATGCCCCCGGGCGTGGTGACGGCCCGGCTTATTCGCGTCGTGGCCGAGCAGCGTCCGGCCTGGCCGGTGGAGGACATCACGCGGGTGCTGGAGGCGCTCGAGGCGGCCCAGTACGCCCCCGCACCGCCGCGGGAGGTCACCAGACTCGTGGAGCGGGCGGGTGACCTCCAGCGCCGGCTGGAGGGAGCGGCGTGAGTTTCGCCCGGCCTTGGCTTCTGCTGCTGCTGGCACTCCCGGCGGCATGGTGGTGGTGGCGACGCAGCCGTCGCGCCGCCGGCACCAGGTACAGTGATCTCCGCCTCGTGAGCCTGGTCAAGGATGCGGCCTGGCTTGGGCGAGTGCCGGTCTGGTGCCGAGGCGCCGCGTATGTCGCGTGGATTCTGGCCGCGGCGGGGCCCAGGTTCGGCGGCGCGCAAGTCGAAATGAAGAAGGAAGGGATCGCCATCGTCATCGCCGTCGACATCTCCAGCAGCATGCTGGCGGAGGACTTCGCGCCCTCCAACCGGATGGAGGTGGCCAAGCAGCAGGCTATCAGCTTCATCAAGGGACGGAGCGCCGATCGCATCGGGGTCGTCGCGTTCGCTGGAGAGGCCCTGACTCAGGTGCCCATCTCCGTGGACTATCCGGTGCTGGAAAAGGCGGTTTCGGAGCTTCGCATCGGCATGCTGGAGGATGGCACCGCCATCGGCACCGGGCTCGCTACTGCCGTCAATCGGCTCAAGGAAGCTCCCGGCAAGTCCAAGGTCATCCTGCTGCTGACCGATGGTGTGAACAACCGCGGCACGGTGGATCCGCGTACGGCCGCGGCGGCCGCGACGGCACTGGGGATGCGTGTCTACACCATCGGGGTAGGCACCGAGGGCGAGGCTCCTTTCCCGACGGGCCGGGGGCTCTCCGGGTTCCGCTATGAAATCCTGCCGGTGGAGATCGACGAGTCGCTCCTCCGGGACATTGCGTCGACCACGGGAGGTCGGTACTTCCGCGCCAAAGACAGCGAGGCGCTGAGCCGGATCTTCAAGCAGATCGACGGACTCGAAAAGACCCCGATCCAGGTCACGCGGTATGTGAAGTACGATGAATTCGCCAAGCCGCTGGTGCTGGTGGGCTTGATCGCACTGGCGCTGGAACTGCTGTTGAGCGCCACGCTGGTGGTGCGCACCCCATGACGGGCGGCACGGCCGCGCCGGACGTCGCGTGAGCCTCGATTCCCCGGTCCTGCTGGTCCTGGCGCCACTCCTCGGAGCGATCGTCGGAACCGTGGCGATCATCGCTCGGCGCCGACGAGTGGCGCGCGCCTCTGCCTGGTCCGAGGAGCTCGGCGCCCGGGCCCGCGAAACGGGGCGCTGGGCGCCACTCCTGCTGGCGCTCGCCGCGCTCGCCGCCGGTGTCGGGATCGCTGGACCCCGGGGCGGCCGCGCCACCGTCAAGGCCCAGACTCAGGCGCTGTCTGTGGTCTTCGCCTTGGACATCAGCCGCTCGATGCTGGCGGAGGACACCCGCCCCAGCCGGCTCAGGCGCGCGGTGCGTGAGGCCCGGCGCCTGGTCCAGGATCTCGCCCAGGACCGGCTCGGCCTCGTAGCCTTCGCCGGCAGGAGCTACATCCTCAGCCCGCTCACCCTCGATGGGGGGGCCATCACCCTGTTTCTCGATGCGCTCTCGCCGGAGATCGCGAGCCAGGGAGGCACCGGTCTCGCCTCCGCGCTTCTGCAGGGAGGCGAGCTGTTGAACGCTTCACGGGAGGCCGGCGATCGGGTGCTGGTCATCTTCACCGACGGGGAGACCCACGACTCCCTTCCCGAGGTGCTCGCCGCCGCACGGGCCCTGCGGGAGCAGGAGATCCGGCTGGTCCTGGTGGCCGAGGGCGGCACTCAGCCGGTCACGATCCCGCTCCGGGACAGCACCGGAACCATCCTCGAGTACAAGACCGACGATGCTGGCAAGCTGGTCGAGACCAGTCGGCGGGATGACGTCCTGCAACGAGTGGCCGACGCGGCGGAAGGGGCTCTGGTTCCGGCGGAGCTCCCGGACCAGGCCGGGGCGGTGCGGGACCTGCTATCGGCGTTCAAGCGGGCCCCGCTGACCGCATCGAACACTCAGGATCTGCTCCCGCTGGTCTGGGTTCCGGCGCTCGTGGCGGCCGGGTTGCTTGGCGTGCAAACGGTGACTCGTCGCACCGCGGCACTGGTCGGGCTGGGCGCCCTCTTGCTGGCGTCGGGTGCCGAGGCCCAGCGTCCCGCGCCCGGGATGCGGGAGTTCGCCGCGGGGGACGTCAAGGCCGCCGCTCGTCGGCTTAGTGGGCGACTCTCCCCGAGTGCCTCGGACACCCTCTGGTACAATGCCGGAACGGCGCTTCTGGCCGCGGGCGAATACGGGGCCGGGGCGAAGGCTCTGGCTGAAGCCGCGCGATCCCTCGATCCCGACCTGCGCTACCGCGCGCTGTACAACGAGGGAGTGGCGGCATTGAAGCGCGCCGGACAGGATTCGACTCATCGCGACTCCCTGCTGGCCGACGCGGCCGATCACCTGAAGCAGGCGCTGAGCCTGGTGCCGGGCAGCGAGCGGGCCAAGTGGAATCTCGAGCTGGCCCAGCGTCGCCACACCCCGCCGCCGAGTGGCGGCGGGCAGACTCCCCGCCAGCCCCCGCCGGGCGGCCAACGGCCTCCGGATCCCTCCGCCGGCGGCGCCCGGCCGCCGGCCGCGATGCCGAATCTGACCCAATCGCAGGCGGAGCAGATCCTGAACTCGGTCTCGCGGGAGGAGCTGGACACCCGCAATCGCCGGCTGGGGAGATCGCGGGCGACCCTGAACGGAGTGAAGGACTGGTGACCGCCGCACTGCTGATCGCGCTGCTCCTGCAACAGCAGGGGGAGGGGCCGCAGGTCATGCTCGCCATCGACCGCGACCGGGTAGCCCCGGGCGATGTGGTCACATTCACCATCCGGATCACCAGCACCCTGCCCGATCCCATCCGGATCGAACAGCCGTCCCTGGGCGGTTTCGAACTGGAGTCGCGCTCCGATCGGAGCGACGTGACGACTGGGCCGGCGGGAGGCAGGATCACCACGATCCAACTCAAGCTGCGTGCCACCACGCCGGGTGAATGGCGATTGGGACCGGTCGCCGTCCGGCAGGGCCTTGCGCTGGCACAGTCGGATCCGGTGACGGTTACGATCACCGGCGGCGCACCTGCTCCGGTGACCGCGAGCATGTCCCAGCGCCTCGCGCGCATCCTCTCGCGGGCATCGCCGCCCGGAGGCCTGGGCCCCGCCGGCATCTCGGTGGTGCTTTCGGACGTGGACGTTCCGGTCGGCGAGCAGGTCGACGTGGTCACCATCGCCTGGTTCGAGCGCGGGTTGCGACAGCAGCTTCGCCGCGCGCCGACCGTGGAATCCCCGCATATCGAAGGGGTGTGGAGCTATCCCCAGCCGGTGCCCGGGGGCATCGCGGCTTCGCGACAGGTGGGTGGCAGGTGGTACGACCTGTTCGTGCTCCACCAGGTGGTGTTCCCGCTGACGCCGGGACGGGTGGCGGTTACGCCGGCCCGCCTCCAGTACACCGTTCCGCTCTCGTACCAGTTCTTCAGTCAGGAGGAGTCGTACAAGCTCGAGAGTGCTCCACTGAGTTTCCTGGCCAATTCACTGCCCGCCGAAGGAAGAGATCCGGCATTCGCCGGTGCCGTCGGCCGTGGGCTCGAGGTCTCGGAGACGATCACGCCGGAGACGGGAAAGCAGGGCGAGGCGTTCACGGCGGAGATACGGGTGCGGGGGGAGGGGAATGTCGCGTTGTGGCCGCAACCCGATCTGCGCTGGCCGCCGGTCTTTCGCGTGTATCCCGAGGGCGCGCACGAGCAGCTGACGGTGCTGGACGGTCGGCTGTCCGGCACCAAGACGTTCACCTTTCTGCTGATCGCCGACTCCGCCGGGGCCCTCGCACTCCCGCCAGTTCGCTACGCCTATTTCGACATCAGTGCCCGAGAATACCGGGTGGTTCAGGGGGCCGGCGCCCTGGTGGTGGTGGCGCCACGGGGCGAGGCGGTGAACACCCGGGTCGAACCGCCGCCGATCCGGCTCGGTGGTCGGCCCCCCGTCGCCCTGGCGCTGCAGCAGGCCGTTCCGGCATCGACCTGGTGGATGATCATGATCGTGCCGGCCCTGGTCTTTCTGGCGCTGCGGCTGCCCCGGCGCCGTCGCCACCTTGCGACGTCGAACCCGGCTGACGATCCGCTCCGTACCGCGGCGGGCCGCCTGGCACACCGCCTGACGGAGGGCGGGCTGCTCCCCGATGAGGAGGCCGCCGTCCGGGCGCTCGCGGGCCGCGTCGAGGCGATGCGATTCGCGCCCCCCGGGGATTATCGGAAGGGCGCGCTGCTGCAGGAGGCGGAGGCGGTGCTGGAACGGCTCCGCTCACGCCCCCGTCCGGGCGCCGGCCGCTGGCGCCAGCGGGTCGGCATTGCGGGACTGCTGCTGCTCGGGCTCGGTGGGGCCTCCCGGGCGCAGACTCAGCCGGAACAGTTGTACGAGGCGGGAGCCTATCGCGCGGCGGCCGAGGGCTTCCGCCGGCGGGCGCTCGACGCCCCGGGGGTGCCGAACCACTGGTTCAATCTTGGGGATGCGGCGTATCGCGCCGGTGATGATGCGACGTCACTGGTCGGGTGGGTCCGCGCTGCTCGGCTCAGCCCCCGAGATGCCGGCATCCGGCGGGCGCTCCAGCTGGTGGCGCCGGCTGACCCGGGGGCCGCGAATAGCCTCTGGGTGGCCCCGTTGACCCCGTCGGAACTCTGGCTTCTGGGCCTGATCGCCTGGCTGGCGGGCTGGGCTGGCATTCTCTGGATGCGTCAGATCCGTGGCCGGTGGGTCGTTCTCCTGGCAGGTGGCGCGCTGCTCATCCTCCTCAGCGAGGCGCTCGCCCGCTGGTATGCGGCCCCACTCGCGGTGGTGGGAAGCAACGACCAGCTGCGGCTCTCTCCGCACGAGCTTGCGCCGGCCGTGGGTGAGGTGGCGCGGCTGGGCACCGTCCGGCTGGGCCCCGGGCGCGGCGCCTGGATCCGGGTGGATGCCGGGGCCGGCCAGCGGGGCTGGATGCGTCGGGAAGGACTGCAGCCGATCGCCGGCGAGTTTCCGCGCTGATTCCCGGCACACTCCCGCTTTATCTTTCAGCATGCCTCGTCGCATCGCTATCCTGCCCGACGCCGTCGCCGATCAAATCGCCGCCGGGGAAGTGGTCGAACGCCCCGCCTCCGCGGTCAAGGAACTGGTCGAGAACGCGCTGGACGCCGGTGCGAGGCGAGTCCGGATCGAGCTGGAGCAGGGCGGGAAGACGCTGATCGAGGTCAGCGACGACGGCTTCGGCATGGGACGGGAAGATGCGGTGCTGGCGCTCGACCGGCATGCCACGAGCAAGATCCGCAGCGCCGCCGACCTGATCGGCGTCGCCACCTTCGGCTTCCGGGGCGAGGCGCTGCCGGCCATCGCCTCGGTCTCCCGGCTGCGGCTCACATCCTCCGAGGGCGAGGGGGAGGGCACCGACATCGAGGTGACTGGCGGGCGGATCGATCAGGTCGGATCCGCCGCGCGACAACGCGGCACCACGGTGAGCGTGCGGAGCCTGTTCTTCAACACCCCGGCCCGGCGCAAGTTCCTGCGCTCGGCGTCCAGCGAGTCTCGTGCCTCCTGGGAGGCCGTCTCCACCCTTGCCCTCGCCCATCCGGAAGCCGGATTTGAACTGTATTTCGACGGCCGCACCCGGCTGGTGGTGCCAGCGGGCCAGACGCCGGTGGAGCGCCTCGACGCGGTGTGGGGAGGGGATATCGCGCGGACGCTGATCCCGGTGGAATACGCCGTCGGGAGCTTCCGGGTCTCGGGCTGGGTGCAGCGACCAGCCGACGCCCAGCCGACTGGCCGGCGTACCCAGCTGTTCATCAACGGTCGCCCCTTCCGGGACAACTTCCTGGTGCGAGCGGCCGAGGCAGGCTATCGGTCCGCGATCCACCCCGGCGATCGCCCCTCGCTCTTCCTCGCGGTGGAAACCGCGAGCGAGGACGTCGACGTGAACGTGCATCCCGCCAAGCTCGAGGTCCGATTCCGCGATCGGATCGGCGTGGAGCGTGTCGTGGAGGAGGCGGTGCGGGATGCATTGGGCAAGCTCTCGGCCGCGGCGGTGGTGGGGGTGGGAGACCGCTCCCGGTCGGGCGGGGTGGAGGCGAGGGGCAGCTGGTCGGAGGTTGGGTCCGCTGATCCGGGAATGCTGCTGTTCGCCACGGAAACCGAGGAGCCAGCTTCCGGCTCTCCCGCCGCTCCGACCACGGCCACCCCTCCTGCGGCCTTCCAGCTGTTCAACACCTATCTGGTTTACGAGGGCCCCGACGGCCTGGTCTTCGTCGACCAGCATTCGGCCCATGAGCGGGTGCTGTACGAATCGGTGATGGCGCAGTTCGCGGGCGGTGGGCTAGCTGGCCAGCGGCTGCTGTTACCGATCACGCTGGAACTGACCGACGAGGAACTGGACGCGGTGGAGGCCCACCGGGACGCTCTCGAGCGGATCGGCTTCGAGGTCGAGCCGTTCGGGGGGCGCACGCTGGCGATCCACGCGGTCCCGGCCCCTCATCCCCGGTTCGACGCCGGGCGTTGTTTCGCCGAATTGATCGCGGACCTGGCTGGGGGCCGCTTCGGCGGCTGGGCCAACCGGCTGGAACGCTTCGCGGCGACTTACGCCTGCCGGGCGGCGGTGAAGGGCGGGGACCCGCTGGAGGAGCGTGAGCGGAAGGAACTGCTGGCGCGGCTCTTCGCGTGCTCCCTGCCACCGCACGACGTGCACGGCCGGTCGACCATCGTGCAACTCCCGCGTGAGGAGCTGGAGCGTCGCTTTGGCCGGCGCTAGAACGCCGGTCATCCTCGGCCCCACCGGCGTTGGCAAGACGGCGGTGGCGTCCGCCCTCGCGGCGCACTGGCCGCTCGAAGTCGTCTCCGCGGATTCCCGCCAGGTCTATCGGCTGCTCGATATCGGGACCGCGAAACCGCCGCGCAAGTGGCTCGCGCGGCTGCCACACCACGGCATCGATCTCGTGGGCCCGGGCGAACGGTACAGCGCCGGACGATTCGCCCAGGAGGCCCCCGCCTGGATCGCCGACATCCGCGGTCGGGGGCGGATGCCGGTAGTCGTGGGCGGTACGGGGCTCTACGTGAAGGCCCTCGCCGACGGGCTGTTCGCGGAGCCGCCGCTCGATCGACTCCAGCGGAAGGATCTGGAGCGGTGGGCCGCGACGCTCGAGCCCGGAGAGTTGGTGCGCTGGGCAGCCCGACTTGACCCCGGCTTCAAGGGGGGCGGCCGGCAGCGCGCGTCGCGGGCCGTCGAGGTGGCGCTGATCACCGGCCATCCCCTCAGCTACTGGCAGGAGCATGCGCGGGCCCAAGGGGTGATCTCGCCCTGGTACATCGTGCTCACCGTCCCACGGGCCATCCTGCACCAGCGCATTCAGGCCCGGGCGGAAGAGATGGTCCGTCGCGGGATGATTGAAGAAGTGGCCGCCGTGCTGGCGGAGGGCATCCCGCCGGGAGCGCCGGGGCTCGACGCGATCGGACCCCGGGAGGCGGTGGAGTATCTGCACGGGCTCCGCCCGCGGGAGAGCGTCGCGGACGCCGTCTCGGTCGCGAGCCGGCAATACGCCAAACGGCAGGAGACCTGGTTCCGGCACCAGCTTGAGGGAACGGTGATCACCCTCGACGCCACGCGATCGGCGGAGGACGTTGCGGCGGAGATCGCGGGCCGGTGGCGGAGCGTACCGGATGCCGCGCCGAGCGTTCGCGGCATGGAGGGATTCCCCGAACGCTGAACGCGGCGCGCTGTACGCTGCCCGGCATGCGCTGTTACCTTCCTCCCCCATGGACCTCCGCGCCGAACTCGCCGACGCCGCACAGACCGGGAAT
>Ga0315273_10003618_pt1 | contig 18658 bp, 15 predicted proteins | sample YL17G02_0_MG_FD_205753 | JGI IMG/M metagenome (GOLD analysis project Ga0315273, IMG submission 205753) | Sediment microbial communities from Yellowstone Lake, YNP, Wyoming, USA - YL17G02_0 | ecosystem: Environmental > Aquatic > Freshwater > Lake > Sediment | place: USA: Wyoming | collected...
GTCCTCCATGTTCCCGCCGCCGAGGTGCCCGTACAGGCGCACGTGATCGCGAACCGCGCCTCCCCAGAGCTTGTGGCACGGCACGCCGTGCACCTTGCCGAGAATGTCCCAGAGGGCGATGTCGATCCCGGAGACCGCGGTGCCCCGGACGATGTCGTTGCCGTGCCAGAAGTGCTGGCGCATCATCATCTGCCAGAGATGCTCGATCCGCGTCGGATCCTCACCCACGATCAGCTCGGCGAGATCCTCGACCGCTCCCACGATCGCCCGCGTGTGCCACTCGAGCGTCGCCTCTCCCCAGCCGTGCAGGCCCGGCTCGTCGGTGACAACACGAACAAACACCCAGTTGCGCATCCGCGCGTTGCACACGTGCGCCTCGACCGCGGTGATCTTCATGCGGACGCCCTCACAGGCATTGCGACCGGAGGTGTCTCTCGCGCCGCATGCTCGGTCGCTTCAAGGAGCCGATCGACATCGGCAGCAGAGTGCGCATACGAGATGCAACTCCGCTTCAGGTTCAGTGGAAGCTCGAAGACGCCATAGGCCAGCTCGGCGCACCGAACGTTGACGAAGCGCTCGACGTCGTTGCGCAACAGGTCGCGATAGTCGACGATCGGGCCGTCCATGAAGTAGGTGAGGAATACCGAGCCAAACCCCGCGACCACGACGGGTTCGTCGCGATGGCTGTAGATCTCAGTGAGTCCGGCCCGCGCCGCCTCTCCGAGTCGGAAGATGTGCTCGTGCACAGGCTCGCGTCGTAGCTTCCTGACCGTTTCGAGCGCAGCCGCTGCGCAGCCCGGATGACCGTTATACGTCCCGGCGAAGAACACGGGGTGCCCTGGCGTCGTGCTGAACTCGTCCATCAGATCTCCACGACCACCGAGCGCACCAATCGGATACCCGTTCGCCATCGCCTTGCCGAAGGTGGTGAGGTCGGGACGTACCCCACAGATGGACTGGTAGCCGCCGACCGCATGACGGAATCCTGTCACGACCTCGTCAAAGATCAGAATCGAACCCTTCCTGGTGCACAGTTCACGCAGGCCGTCCAGAAAGCCGTCTTGCGGAAGCACCGTCCCGATATTGTGCGGGATCGGCTCGACGATGACCGCTGCGACGTCGTGTTCGTCCATGGCCGCGCGAACCGCCGCGAGATCGTTGAACGGCACCACGATCGTGCTCTCGACGGTGTCGGCCATCATCCCCGTGGAGAGCGGGTCGACACCCTCGACGCGCTCCGCGCTCGAGATCACATTGAGCGCCACGGCGTCGTGCCAACCGTGGTAGCAGCCCTGGAACTTGACGACCTTCTTCCGGCCCGTGACTGCCCGTGCGAGCCTGAGCGCGTGGAACGTCGCTTCGCTCCCGGTGACCGTGAGCAGGATGCGCTCGACGGATTCCACGGCAGCGACGAGCTCCTCCGCAAGCTCGACCTCGAGGTCGGTCACTCCGACTCCGGGTAGGTCGACGCGACGCTGAGCAGCGATGAACTTCGCATCCACGTCCGGATCGCAGTGGCCGAGAATCTGCGGGCCGAACGCGGAGTGGAAGTCGATGTAGCTCCTCCCCGAGTCGGTCGTAAAGCCCGCCCCGGACGTTTCGACGATCACGAGGTCTTCCAGTCCGGGTATTTGTCGCTGGCCGCTGTTGACGCCACCGGGAATAACGCGACGCGCTCGCTCGGCGAGCCCTGTAGGCATGGCTGTATCTCCCGTCATCTGTAGGAACCTCCGGTTGCTGGGGAACGCCCCATGCTGGGCTGGTAGGGAAGGAAACCGAGTCCGGTTGCGCTTTTACCCATCGAGCGCCGCCTGGCCGCTCGCTGTCTCGTCAGCCGCCGGTCGAGGCACCGATGCCGCCGGCGCGTGATCGGCGAGCTGTGGGAAGTGGCAGGCCGCCGCGTGATCGAGCTCGATCGGCTGCAACTCCGGGTCTATCGTGCGGCAGATCTCCTGATCTCGCCCCACGGGGCAGAGAGCTCGGAATCGGCAGCCAACCTCGGCGGTCGGCATGTCGATCACATCCCGGGCTGGAGCCACCGCGATCTGCTCCCGGGCCCGGACGGGATCGACGACGGGGATCGCCCGCATCAGGCTATGCGTATACGGATGGAGCGGACGGCTGAACAGCACTTCTCGGGGACCGGTCTCCACAATACGCCCTCTGTACATCACCGCCACTTTGGAGCAGAGAAATCGGATCACGGCGAGATCGTGAGAGATGAAGAGATACGCAAGGTCGTTCTCCCGCTGGAGCTTGCGAAGGAGATTCAGCACCTGAGCCTGGATCGAGACGTCGAGGGACGAGACCGCCTCGTCGAGGACGACGAGGCTCGGCTCGGTCGCGAGCGCGCGCGCCACCGCGACGCGCTGACACTGCCCGCCGGACATCTCCGACGGACGGCGACGAAGGAACTCGGAGCCAAGCCCGACGAACTCGAGCAGTTCGACCACGCGTGTCCGCCGGGCGTTCCGGTCGCCGATGTTGTGCACGACGAGGGGGGCCGCGACGATCGCGGCGACGGTGCGCCGGCGGTTGAGCGAGCCCGAAGGATCCTGGAACACCGCGGTCAGCGACCGCCGTACCGCCCGCATCTCTTGGCGTCGAAGCCCGGCCAAGGAACGACCCTCGAACTCGATCGTCCCGCTGTCGATCTGCGTCAGGCCTAGGAGGGAATGGGCGATCGTCGACTTGCCGGAGCCCGACTCACCGACCAGGCCGAGCGTCTCACCCGGACTGACGGCGAACGAGACCCCGTCGACCGCCTTGACGACGGCGCCGCGCCCGCCGCTGTAATGCTTCCGAATCCCTGTCACCTGGAGCAGCGCGGCCGAGCTCATCGAGGCGGAACCTCCGCCAGAACACCGTCGGTCGGGCGCTGCCGCTCCGCTGCGAAGTGGCATGCCGCCATCCGTTCGCCGACGACCACGTCTGCCGGCACCTCCGTGAAGCAACGAGGCTGGCGCGAGCCGCAGCGGGGGCTGAACACACAACCGTCCGGCAGAGCGGTCGGCGCCGGCGGGTAGCCGGGAATGGCCGGAATCTCGTGCGAGAGGTCGATGTCGAGTCGACACACCGCGTCGAGGAGCGCTTCGGAGTACGGGTGAAGCGGGTTCGCGTAGATGGAGAAGACGTCCGAGCGTTCGACGATCCGCCCGGCGTACATGACATGGACCCGATCACAGAACCCGGCTGCGATACCGAGGTCGTGGGTGATCAGGAGGACGCTGATCCCACGGTCCGAAACGAGGGCATCGAGGAGGGAGAGGATGTGGGCCTGGGTCGTGACGTCGAGTGCCGTGGTCGGCTCGTCGGCGATCAGCACCTCGGGGTCACCGCTCAGCGCCATCGCGATCATGACACGCTGTCGCATGCCTCCCGAGAACTCGTGTGGATACGCATCGATACGGGACGCAGGCTGGCTGAGTCCAACCTGCCCCAGAAGCTCGATCGCACGGCCGCGGGCTGCCGCCTTGGACAGCGGTGAGTGGAGCCTGATCGCCTCGACCAGCTGGTGTCCGATCCGGAGGACGGGGTTGAGGGCCGTGAGCGGGTCCTGGTAGATCATCGCCACCCGACCCCCACGGATCCTGGACAGCTGGCCCTCGTTCATCGTCGTCAGCTCCGTGTCGCTCCCAAGGGAGATCGAGCCTCCGGTGATCACGAGTGGGTCGCGCAACAGGCGCATCAGCGAGAGGGCCGTGATCGTCTTGCCGCTCCCCGACTCACCTACGAGCGCAAGCCGCTCGCCTCGGCTGAGCGCGAAACTGACGTCGTGTACGAGCTCCGTCGACGTTCCTCTCGAGCGAAGCTCGATCCGGAGACGATCCACTGCGAGGGCGGGCGAAGCGTCGAGCGTCCGGACGTCGGAAGTCATGTCCGAGCGCCTGGGGAGGACTGCAACGATCGCGCGAGGACGTTGAGCAGGAGCATGACGAGCACGATGGCCAGTGCCGGGAACAACACGTAGTAGAAAGCGTCGTAGATGTAGAGGTAGCCCTGCTGGAGGATCGTTCCCCAGGACGCCCTCGGCGGCTGCACGCCCAGCCCGACAAAGCTGAAGCTCGCCTCGAGCAGGAGTGCGTTCGCCATGTTGATAGCGGCGAGAACACCCAGATGAGACGTTGTGTTGGGAAAGATCTCCTTGGCGGCGATCGACCATCGCGTGGCCCCGAACGCCACAGCAGCACGGACGTAGTCGGCTTCCCGTTCGGCGAGGACAACAGACCGAATGAGTCGGCCCGAGGTCGGGCTGAGCAGGATCCCGACGATCACCACGAGGTTCAGGAGACTCGTTCCGAAGGCGGCGATGAAGACGAGGCCGAAGAGGATCTGCGGAATCGCCATGGCGACATCCGCGGTCCGCATCAGCACCTCGTCGAGGAGGGACACGCCCAGGGCAGCCGCGAAGCCCCACGCGATGCCGAGCACCATGCTCAGTGCAGTGGCGCCGAGCGCCGCCCCCAGCGTGACCCGCCCGCCGTACAGCATGCGCGAAAAGATGTCCCGGCCGATCTCGTCGGTTCCGAACCAGTGGGTCGAGCTCGGCGGCTGGAATGCGTTCGCCGGGTCGATGGCGTACGGCCCGTACGACGTCAGGAGCGGCGCGGCGATGACGGCGAGAACGACCACGGCCAGAAGCGACCCCGCGATGATGGCACCCAGCCGTCGGGGTACGCGGAGACTGCGGCTACGTTCGGTTGCCCGCCCGCCGATTGCCGTCTCGCTCACGACGATGACCTTGTCTGGAGGCGGTGGCGCGGATCGAGAGCTGCGTACAGGACATCGACGATGAGCGATGTGACGATGAACGCCGCGCTGACTAGGACGACGACGCTCTGGAGGATGTTGTAGTCGCGCTTCAGGACCGACTCGATCGCCAGGCTACCCAGCCCGGGAATGCCGAAGATGTACTCGATGATGACGGCGCCGCCGAGCGTGTAGCCCACGATCAGGCCGAGCATCGTCAGGAACGGTCCGAGGGAGTTCCGAAACGCGTGCCTTAGGACGACGGGGCGCTCGGTCATCCCCTTGCCACGGGCCGTCCGGATGTATGGCTCGCTCATCTGCTCGAGCAGGGAGGCGCGCAGGAACCGGTACAGCAACGGCGCACCCGCGAGCGCCAGCGTGAGGGCGGGGAGCACGAAGTGCCTCAGGTTGTCGCTCGGGCTGTCGACGAACGACACGTAGCCGCGCGTCGGAAGCAGGCCGGCCCTGACGGCGAGAAAGTACGTCAGGAAGATGCCCGCAATGAAGGCGGGCAGCGAGAGGGTTACCGTCCAGAATGCGTCCAGACCGGTGTCGATGACGCCCCTGGGGTGCCGGGCCGCCCAGAGCGCACCCGGGACCGCGAACAGGGCCGACAGGAACACGCCGAGGAAGGCGAGCTCGACCGTCGCCGCCAGCCTGTTCGTGATCAGCGACGAGACCGGATACTGACTGAAGTAGGACTTGCCGAGGTCTCCGTGAAGCGCCGCAGACACCCAGCTCAGATACTGGGTGATTATCGGCCGGTCGATTCCGGCCTCGTGGCGGAGTCGGTCGATCGTCTTCTCGCTAACACCCGGGCTGGCGCCGAGACTCGTGATCACAGGGTCGCCCGGCAAGAGGCGTAGCACGAAGAAGACGAGGGCGGACGTGGCTACCAGCAGGAGAAGGCTGGTAGCCACGCGCCGGATGACGAACCGGAGCATCGGTCGGTCCGTCGCTTCCCGCCCGTCAGCCGCTGTTCGCGGCGCTCTCGATGTGGAGCTGGCCGCCACCCTCGACCCAGGCTCCCGTCACACTCTTCCTGACTGCGGAGGCGATCTGCGCCTGGAGTGGCACCCAGATCGGCACTTCCCTGTTCTCGATTGCCTGAACCTGATGCCAGGCCTGGTTCCGTTGCTTCTCGTTGCCCGTCTGCAAGGCCTTCGAGTACGCCTTGTTGAAGTTCGACGGCGACCAGTTGCACTCACAGCGCTTCGGCAAGTAGAAGTTGAAGTTGTACGCCGCCTCGACGGGGCCCGAGTTCGCGTTCGGGACGATGAGGCCGGGGAACTTCTTCCCGCCGGGATAGAACTTCGCCACCCAGGTAGCGATTTCGTTGTTCTCGATCTTGAGCTTGATACCGATCTTGGCGAGGCTCGCCTGGAGGATGAGCCCCTGGGTCTGGAACTCCGGCAGCGCCGGGGTGCTCCACCACGTGAGCGTTGAGCCCGCCTTGAGCCCGCCCTCGGCGAACAGCTTCTTCGCCTTCGCCAGGTTGTACGAGTAGTCGGTCAACTTGCCGCCGGCCGGAGCACCGTATGCCGGGTTGTTGACGGACAGCAAGGTGTTGGTCGGTGAGACGATCCCGAGCCCGGCAAAAGCCGACTTGAGGATCGTCGGGCGGTCGATCGCGTAGGCCAGCGCCTGGCGGTTCTTGACGTTGTTGAACGGCGCGCTCGTGGTGTCGGCCTCCCAGAACGGGGACTGGGAGGCAGCCCGGGGCGTAACGAGCTTGACGGGACCACCCGCCGAGCTTGCCACCTTCTTGGCCGAGAACGATGGGAGGCCCCAGAGGACATCCAGGTCGCCGGTAACAAGGGCGGCAGTGGCCGCGGTCGAGTCAGCTGCCTTGACGATCTCGATCTTGGACAGCTTCGCCTTCGCACCGAAGTAGTCCGGGTTGGGCACCAGCGTCACGGTCGAGTCGGGGACGAACGACTCGACCTTGTACGGGCCTGTCGTGATCGGGTTCTTGCTGAAGTTCGCCAGATCGTTCGTTTTCACGATCTTGACGTTGATGATCGCCGTCGGGAACAGAGCGTTCGCGGTCTTGAGCCGGAACAGCGCCGTGGTGGGATTCACGGCAGTCACCGTCTTGACCATGTCGATCCTGTTCTTCTCCTGCGTCACCGTTTTCGGGTCGAGGTAGTAGTTGAACGTCTTGACCACGTCGGTTGCGGTCAGCGCGTCTCCGTTGGAGAACTTGACGCCGCTCCGGAGCTTGAACGTCCACGTCTTGCTGTCCTTGGAGCCGGTCCAGGATGTTGCAAGATCCGGAGCAGTTCCGCCCGCCGGTGTCCACTTGGTGAGACCGGCCCACAACAGCGGGAACAGGACCTCCTCCCAGGCGAACGTGCGGATGACCGGGTTGAGCTGAGGGATGCCCTGCGCCGCTCCGACCTTCAAAGTGCCGGCTGCTGCGCCAGCCGTCGGCTGGGCCGAAGAGGTGCCGAGCGAGACAATCAGGGACAGTGCCGCAGCCGCTAGCACCGCAGGCACGATGTACTTGTTCCGCATCCTATTCTCCTTCAAGTGGGGCGGTGATCGCCAGGAAGAGCGAGAGATGCGAGCTTAGAAGGGCAGAAGGCAACTTGTCAAGTCTCCTAGTCACTAGGTAACCTGGGTTGTTCCTCGTCCAATCTGTATGCTGCGGCAGGAGATGAGCGAGGGCACTCAGAACGCCTACCAAACCCCCAACCGGTCGAGCCTCGGCGAACAGGTGCTCGATTCGCTCGTCAGAGCGATCGTGCGGGGCGATTACCCACCGGGTCGCCCCTTCGAGTCGGAGAGCGAAATCGCCGGGATCTTCGGGGTCTCGAAACCGACCGCGCGAGAGACGGTGAAGCTTCTGAAGGCCCACGGGCTTGTCGACATCGGCCACGGCAGGCGGACGATCGTGACCGATATCAGCGAGTGGGATGTGCTCTCCCCCGCGGTTGCCAGCGCGTTCGAGAATGAGAACCGGGGGCAGGAACTCGCTGCCCAGTACTGGCAGCTGCGCCAGATCGTCGAGACCAACGCCGCGCGTCTCGCGGCCATGAACGCCACCGACGAGGAGCGTAGCGCTCTGCAAGAGATGGCGACAGCGATGGAGCAGCCGGTCGACGATCTCGCCACCCTGCTGCGGATCGACCGCGACTTCCACGATCTCGTGGCCCGAGCCTCACGGAACCTCGCACTCCGTCGAGTCGCCGTTCCGATCCACGAGTTCCTTGCCTGGTCGTCACGGTCAAGACTGACGGTGGACCTCACCGAAGCCCTTCTTGGACAGCACCACCGGATTGCAGCGGCAATCGACGACGGGGACGGCGACGCGGCCGCCACCGCGATGGAGGCTCACATCACATGGGCAATGAACGTCGAGAACCGCGACGCAGAGGAGTCGTGATGGGCCATAAACAGAGCGTTGTGATCACCGGTGCTGGGCAAGGGATCGGCCGGGCCTGCTTCGAGCGACTGATGGCGGATGGCTGGTTCGCTGTCGGCATCGAACTCGACGAGGGGCTCGCGACGGAACTCGAAGCGATCGCCCAGGGACGAGGGGCGGTCGTGCTCGGCGACGTCGCCGAGCGCGAGACGCATCTGGCGGGCGCGGCGCGGGCGTGCGACGAGGGCCCGCTCGCGGGATGGGTCAACAACGCAGGCATTGCGACCCGTGGGACGATCCACAAGCCCGACGTCCGTGCGATCCGTCGTGTTCTGGATGTGAACCTCGGCGGCACAATCTGGGGGTGCGCCGCCGCAGCTGCTGCGTTCGTGGAGCAGCGTAGCGGCGGCGCAATTGTGAACATCTCGTCGATTCACGGCCGACGCGGTGTCGCGAACCACGCCGCCTACGACACCTCGAAGGGCGGCATCGATGCCTTGACGAGGAACCTCGCCGTCGAGTACGGCCCCATCGGCGTCCGCGTCAACGCCGTCGCCCCGGGGGGGATCCGGACGCCGCTCCTCGAGCAGGCAATCGAGCAGAGCCCCGACCCAGCCGAGGCGCTTCATACACTCGAGTCGTTTCCGGCGCTCCGCAGAGTGGGAGAACCAGGCGAGGTCGCTGCGGTCGTCGCCTTCCTGCTCTCCGAACAGGCTTCGTACGTGAGCGGGCAATCGATCGCCGTTGACGGGGCCTGGACCGTTGGCCTGGCGCCGTCGGCGCTCGACCCCGAGTTGGCCGAGATATACGGCACGTGAGCGAGGTCGCCCCAGGTGTGCACCGGCTCGTCGCTCCGCTCGGTGACCGCTACGTCTGCCTCTTTCTCGTCGCCGGCACAGAAACCGCCGCGATCATCGACACCGGGGTCGCGGATTCGCCGAATGCGGTTCTCGCACCCGCGCTCGCCGCTCTCGAGGTCGCCGTCTCGCATATCGTCGTCACGCACGCCGATGTTGACCACTCAGGCGGCCTCGCCGCGGCCCGCGCGCTCGCGCCACGGGCGCTCGCCGTGTCCCACGAGCTTGACCGGCCTCTCGTGGACTCGGTCGAGCGGATGATCGACGAACGATACCGCGAGTTCCGACACGCCCATGGGATCGACCCGGACGCCGAGTTCTGTAGCTGGGTACGGGCCAATGACGGCGGCGGAGGGGTCGGCGCCGTGATTTCGCCGCCCGCAGACATCGATCTCGGAAACCGACACCTGACTGTTCTTCACACCCCAGGGCATACACAAGGCCACCTGACCGTGGTTGACGAAGCCACCCGCACGGCGATCGTCGCCGACGCGGTCATGGCGGGTGCGGTGCCGAACGCGTCCGGCGAACCGGCGTTCGCTCCGACATATCGCTACGTGGCCGACTACCGGGCAAGCTGTCAAACCCTCCGGCGGCTCGCACCCGAGCGGCTCCTCTGCTCCCACTTCTCGGTCGTTGCCGGTCCGGCCGCGGTAGCGGCTTTCCTCGACGAGACCGAGTCGTTCACGGTACGCCTCGAAGACGAGATCCTCGGTGTCCTGGCGGTAGCGTTTCGTCCGCTGTCAGCCATTGAGGTCATCGCTGCGGTCGCTCCTCGGATCCGAACCTGGGACGCCAGCATGGACTTTACGCTCGCCCAACCGGTCGTCGGGCACCTCGAGGACCTCGTCGCGCAAGACCTCGTTCGGATGCTGCCGGGCAACCCAATAACCTATGCGACGGTTGTACGCCAATGAGCCGGCCGCAGGCCTCGGAAGCGCTCCTCGGCGACGCCGATCGCGCGCTCATCCTGGCCGACGATCGAATCCGAGTGACGGTCTTGCCAGATCGGGGCGCAGACATCCACGCCGTCTGCGATCTGCGCACCGGGGTCGATGTCCTCTGGAAGACCCCATGGGGTCTCCGCATCCGCACCGACGGCGATTCTCCGAGGGGCTCCGCGGAGGCTTGGGTCAGCAGCTACGCAGGCGGCTGGCAGGTCCTGATCCCGTCCGGTGGAGGGCCGTCGAACCACCGCGGGGTCGATCATCCCTACCACGGTGAAGCCTGCTCGCTGCCCTGGGTCGCCGCGATCGAGTCGGACGCCGACGGCGCTGATCGGGTCAGGCTCAGTACCCACCTCGCCACCGCGCCATTACTCGTCGCGCGCGTCGTCTCGCTCGCGCCTGGAACCTCAGAGGTGGTCATCGAGGAACGGGTGACGAACGAAGGTGATCGCCCGCTCGAGTACATGTGGGTTCACCACCCGGCGTTTGGCGCACCGCTTGTCGCTCCCGGCGCTCGAATCCTAACCTCGGCCTCGCTGATCGTTGCTGACTCCACACTCGATTCACCTGCCAGCCCGCTCGAACCCGGGACCCGCCACGCATGGCCCGTCGTCAGCACGCGCGACGGTCGCGAGCTCGACCTGTCGATTGTTCCGGGCGCATCCAGCCCACGGCAACTCCTTGGCTACTTGTCGGGATTCGACGAAGGCGTCGTAACGATCGAGAACGAAGATCTCGACCTCGCCTGCACGCTGTCGTGGCAACTCGACGTCTTCCCGTACGCGTGGCTGTGGCAAGAGTTCGGAGCGACCACGGGAGCTCCCTGGTTCGGGCGTGCCTTCGTGATGGCGATCGAGCCGGCAACGAGCTTTCCGGCGACGGGGCTGGGCGACGTCGTCGCGACGACCGCCACCCACCGGGTCCTCGCTGCCGGAGCAACAGTCGCAACGGAGCTTCGACTTCGCCTTGCCCCCCTGCGACAAGGTCGCGCAGACGTCGGACCCCGATGACAGATCGGGTGCAGGACCGCGGTTATCTTCACGAGGCACCCCGCAGGCTCTCGAGCAGTCCGACGCTCTCGTCGAGCAGGACGGCCATCCCCCCACGTTCGACGTTCGTGTTCGTGATTCCGTACGCCCAGCGGTAGCGGTCCTGGTCGAGGATCTCCTCCAGCGGGACGCCCTCAACGAGGTCGAGATCCTCGTCGGGTGCGAAGTACCCCGCGTAGTCGTTCGTGTAGCCGAGCGTCAGCGTCTGCGCGAACGGGCTCCGCGAGCGGAGCTCCGCGCCCGGCTGGTTGAACAGCTCGAACGGATTCGACACGATTGCGCATTCTCCGATCGCGAACGCCTGCAGCTCGGCCGTGACCGGTACGTCGGCCCGTTCGGCCATGTCCTTGTAGAAGGCGAGCGCCGTACGCTGGTACAGCGGTGGAAACTGCTGCGCAGACGTGGCCGTATGGACCGACTCGTCCCACGCCTCGGGGAAGTCGGGCGCAGGAATCGCTTCCACCTCGGCCAGCTTCGCCTCCACCTCCGCAAGGGGATAGGGATGACGGCGGCGGCGCAGCTCGATCGTGCGCGAGGCAGCGCCGAGCCGGGCGTCTCCCGTCGTCTCGATCGAGCCCAGGACGCTCGTGACAGCGGCGCCGACCGCCTGACCCAGTTCGTCGCGCCGGGCGTACGAGTGCCGCGAGGCCTCCCAGTTGCCAAACCAGTAGTCCCAGCCGGCGACGTCGCCGCCGCAGCCCGCGAGGAACAGGCACTCGGCTCCCGGGCGCGCCGCCTGCACCGACTCGCGCAGTGGCCCCGGGAAATCTGCGTTCCAGAGCAGCGTCTCGCCGCCGATCAGGGTCGGGTGGCACGCGAAGCTCGCGACCACAGCGAGCGGCGCCCCGTCCGCACGATCGACCGCGATCACCGAGACGGTGTCGTCGACCGGCCGCTCGCGCACGACACGATTGACCGTGACTCCGGGGGCGTGGCCCGACCCGAACCCGACGCGCGCCGGCTGGCGGGCGCGCCAGGCCGCATAGACGACGCCCGCGATCGTCTCGGGCAGCAGCGCCACGTAGTTGGCGAACGCGGGAGCATCCCTCAGGCCGGCGACGCTCGAGCCACGCGAGAGGCTCGGGGCGCTGTGGTTGTGGGCCGCGTTCACCATCACGGCGTGCGGCGGGATCCCGGTCAAGGCCTCGACCCGGTCACGAACCTGCGCGGTCATCTCTGCCCCGGCGAACACGAGGTCGACTGCCACGATCGCGATCGTCACCTCACCGTCGTCGAGGACGAGCGCCTGTGCGACGAGCGGGTCGTGGACCCCTTCCGCGAGGCCGGTGCGAAGCGACCAGCATCCGGGCGGCAGGCCGCAGGGCGGGGTGATGTCGGCGCGTGCGACGCCGGCGGTGAGCGTGCTCACTGTCGTTCTCCTCTCGTGCTTCGAGCGTTCACAGGCGGGCGGTCAGTCGAGCTCCGAGCGGTCGACCTCGTGCGCGACCCAGACGAGGCAGTCGCTCTGGGCGCTCACCGCGATCGAGCGAACGACGCAGACGATCCCCGAGGTCTTGCTCAGGATCACCTCGGGCGGGCGGTCGGGGCGCTCGAGGAAGTGCATCTGCCCGACCGGCTCGTCCACCTCGACTCTCTGGCCGAGGTCGACGAAGACCTCGAACATCCCGGACTCCGGCGCGTTCATGAAGTTCGCGGGCTCCGTTGCCCGCAGCAGCGTCTGCGCGGGCAGCCCGAGCGAGGCGCGCGTCACGACCTCACCCTCGATGACGCCGCCGTGGCGCAGCACGTTCCGGAGGCCCGAGCCGGTAAGCCGGTGGATCGCCGCCGTGACGTGGCCACCGCCCCCCATCTCGGTGCTGACCACGATCTTGCCCTGACGGCCCGCCTCCTCGACGAGGAGGCCGCTGCCGGAGACGCAGGTGTAGACACAGCACCAGTCGGCGTTCCAGGCGTACATCCCGTCGACCATCTGCCGGCGCTGCTCCGGATCGTCCACCCAGAGCATCTCCGACCAGGGCAGGCAGAGCGACGTCCGCCCTCCCGAGTGAATGTCGACGACGATGTCGGACAGCGGGAACAGCACCGTCGTGAGGAAATGGGCGAGCTGCTCGTCCTCCCTTCCCGTCGGCGAGCCGGGGAAGGAGCGGTTCATGTTGGCGCCCGACGGCCAGCAGCGCGTGAACGCGAGCGACGCTTCCGGGGAGACACACGGCACGATGATCACGCGGCCCGAGACCTGCTCGGGCCGCAGGTCGCGCACGAGGTTCATGGCGGCCACCTGGCCCTCGGCCTCGTCGCCGTGGACGCCGCCGAGGACGAGCGCTGTCGGCCCGGCGCCGTGCGAGATGCAGACGATCGGGATCGTGCAGGCCCCGGTCGCGCTCATGTTCGTCGAGCGTGGGATCTCGAGCAGGCCGAACTGCTTGCCAGGCGCATCGAGGTCGACCGTGCAACGGATCGGGGAGTCACTCATCGGAGCAAGCTGCAGCCTAGAGGATTGTTGACAATCCTGCCATAGTCGACAATCGGAGATACGCTCTCGCGAAACGACCCCCTAGTGCGGCGTCTCACAACGTCCGACCCAGAACAGCATCGTTGCGGGACACCCCACTGGCAGCGTCGAGGACCGGAGGATCATGACTCACGGAGCGCAGCGCAGCGATGCCCACGAGGCCGATCGGCTTCGTGACGACGTCGGCAGGGTGATGATCGACTTCACCCAGATGAAGGCGTTCAGCGACGACCCGCTGATCCTGACCGAGGGAGCCGGGATCCGGGTCAAGGACGTGGACGGCCGCTGGTACATCGACGGGCTCTCCGGGACGTTCTGTGTGAGCCTCGGTCACGGCAACCTGCGCCTCGTCGAAGCCGCCACGCGGCAGCTCTCGCGGCTCGCCGTCGCCGCGCCGACGATGGCGACGAGCGACCGGAGCCTCGAGCTCGCACGCGAGCTCCTGGCGCTGCTGCCCCCGCAGTACACCACCCTCAAGTGGGGCAGCAGCGGCTCGGAGGCGGTCGAGGCCGCGATCAAGATGGCCCGCCAGTTCCACCGCCAGGCCGGCGATCCACGCAAGTTCAAGGTGCTGTCGCACTACCGCGCCTACCACGGGGTGACGGGCCAGGCACTGGCGGCAAGCGGCTGGCGGGCGAGCCGGAGCCCGTACGAGCCTCTTGCGGCGGGCTTCATCCATCTCCACACCCCGGACCCCTACCGCCCGCCCTTCGACGTCGAGCCCGCCGACGTCGGCGCGACCTACGTCCGGCTCGTCGAGCAGGTGATCGAGCTCGAGGGGCCCGAGACGATCGCCGCGCTGATCACCGAGCCCATCCTGATGTCCGCGGGAGTGGTGATCCCTCCGCGCGACTACCTCCCCGCGCTCCGGGCTCTCTGCGACAGGCACGACATCGTCCTCGTCTTCGACGAGATCATCACCGGCTTCGGCCGCACCGGAAGCCTCTTCGCGTCCGAGCTCACCTCCACGTGGCCGGACATCCTCGTGCTCGGGAAGGGGCTGACCGGCGGGTACGTCGCGCTGTCGGCGACCGTGCTCACCGGCCGCCTCGCCGCTGCCTTCTGGGGGCCTTCCGGAGTCGAGTTCGCGGCCGGGCACACCTTCGCCGGTAACCCCGTCGCGTGCGCCGTCGGCCTCGCAACGCTGCAGGAGATACGGGATCTCGAAGTGGTGGCGAACAGCGCCGCCCGCGGCGAACAGGCACTGGCACGGCTCCGCGCGCTGCAGGCGCGGCTCCCGGGGATCGGCGACGTCCGCGGGCAGGGCCTCCTGTTCGGGCTCGAGTTCGTCAGCGACAGGGAGACGAAGGAGTGGTTCCCGGCAGCGGAGAACGTCGGCGTCGAGGTCAGGGAGGCCGCCAGGAGACGGGGTTTGCTCCTGCGTGCGAGCCACTGGATGGCGGTGCTCGCTCCCCCGCTGACGACGACCGCGGAGGAGCTCGACGAGATGCTCGACATCCTCGACGAGGCCGTTGCCGAGGTGCTCACTCCTCTGACCGCGACAGCGCAGGCGATTCACCCGTGAATGCGGCGGGGCCCGGGCTCGGGGAATCGGGCCGCCGCCGCAGCGCACGGGAGATCGTCGGCGGCGAAGGGCCGATCCGGGTCGACGACAACGGTCTGCTCTGGATCGAGGATCGAGCGGCCCATGAGCTCGCCGAGGCATACGGCACGCCGCTCTACGTCACGTCGGAAGCGCAGATCAGGGCGAACGTCCGCCGGCTCCGCCAGGCGTTCGAGACGCGATGGCCCCACGTGACGCTGCTGTTCGCCACGAAGTCGAACGCAAGCCTCGCGATCCGGCGCGTGCTCGTCGAGGAGGGTGTGGGAGGCGACTGCTTCGGGCTCGGCGAGCTGGCGCTGTCACTGCGGGCGGGCGTGCCACCCGACCTGCTCGTGATGAACGGCAGCAACAAGCAGCCGGCGGAGCTGACCGCCGCCCTCGAGGCCGGAGTGATGGTCAACGTCGACGACCGCAGCGAGCTCGAGACGATCGCCCGCATCGCGGAGCAGCTCGGCCGCCCGGCAGACATCTGCCTGCGAGTCCTGCCCTTCAGCTACGCCGATCCAGCGGCGCTCGAGCCGGAGCTCGCGGTAATCGCGACCGACCGGAGCCACGACAAATGGGGCATGGACCGCGACACGATCCTCGAGGTCGTGCCCGAGGCGCTCTCGTCTGCGTGGCTCCGCCTCCGGGGCCTGCATCTTCACGTGAGCAGGATCCGAGCCACGCCCGAGGCATTCGAGCTCGCAGCGCACCTGATCGCGGCCTGCATCGCCGAGTTGCGCGACCGCTTCGAGTGGCAGCCCGAGCTGCTCGACTTCGGCGGCGGCTACCCCCACGAGCGCGATCCCGAGAGCGGCGCGCCCTCGGGCAGCCACATCGTCGGCACCCCGGACGAGTACGCGGAGACGATCACGTCGACGCTGCGAGCGGCGCTTGCAGACCGCTCGCTGCGGGAGCCTCACCTCCTGCTCGAGCCCGGCCGGCGGCTCGTCAGCAACGCGACCGTCCTGCTCACCCGGGTCGGCGTCGTCAAGCGCCTGCCGACCGGGAGCACGACGTGGGTCAACGTCGACGCGAGCACGAACCACTGCCCCCGGGTCTCGCTGCAGGGCTACTACTACGAGATCGTCCATGCGACGAGAGGCCTCGAGGGCGGGGGCACGGAGGTCAGCGTCGTCGGCCCGACGTGCGTGATCGACCTGCTCGGCGAGCACCGGTCGCTGCCCCCGCTCGACCAGGGCGACCTGCTCGCGGTGCTGGACGTGGGCGGCTACGCGGAGGTGCTCTCGAGCCAGTTCAACATGCTGCCACGCCCGGCGAACGTGCTCGTCGCCGGTGACACCTGCGAGCTGATCCGGCGACGCGAGACGATCGACGACCTGCTCGCGACGCAGCTCGTCCCGGCGCGGCTCGTCGCACCTCCAGGAGAGGCGTGAGCGCACTTCTCGGATTGTTGACAATTTCGCTATAGTCGACAATCTGGCGATCGGCACCGCCATCCCGCCCACCCAGCCGGCTCAGGAGACTCCGTGAAGATCACCGACGTCGAGGCCATCGTCCTACGACAGGCGGTCGTGAACGAGGGGATCGCCGACGGGAGCCAGGACGACCTCGTCGTCCGGATCCACACCGACGAGGGGATCACCGGGATCGGCGAAGTCGACTCGTCGCCCGAGCTCGTGCAGGCGCTCGTGCAGGCACCGAGCTCCCACGCCGTTGCCGTCAGCCTCCGCGACGTCCTGATCGGGGAGGACCCGCTCGACGTGGAGCGGCTCTGGCAGAAGATGTACCGCGGCCTCATCTACTTCGGCCGGCGCGGGATCGCGATCCACGCGATCAGCGGACTCGACATCGCCCTCTGGGACATCAAGGGGAAGGCGCTCGGTAAGCCGATCTACGAGCTGCTCGGCACCCCGCACCGCGACCGCGTGCGTGCCTACGCCTCGATGCTGATGCCCGACACGCCCGCCGAGGTGACCGAGGCGGTCACGGCGCTGTGCGAGCAGGACTTCACTGCCGTCAAGCTCGGGTGGGGCCCGCTGGGGAAGGACCCGGAGCTCGACGTCGAGCTCGCCGCTGCCGCGAAGGCGGCGGGAGGAGACGGCGTCGAGATCATGATCGACGCCGGTCTCGGCTACGTCGCCGACGCGAAGACGGCGATCGAGGTCGCGCGCGAGTACGAGCAACTCGGCATCTACTGGCTCGAGGAGCCGTTCGAGCCGGACGAGTACGAGGCCTACGCGGAGCTCGCGGATACGGTCGACATGCGCATCACGGCCGGCGAGCAGGACGCCACCTGGTGGGGCTTCCGGGAGCTGATCGACCGCGCGCACGTCGACCTCGTGCAGCCGGACGTGACCCGCTGCGGAGGCATCACGGAGACGCTCCGCATCGCCGAGCTCGCCTTCTCACGTGGAGTCGCCACGGTGCCCCACGCGTGGAAGAGCGGCATCATCAAGGCCGCCTCGCTGCATTGCAATGCCGTGATGCCGGACGGGATCTGGCAGGAGTACTGCGTCGCGGACACGCCGATCGCGAAGACGTTGACGGTTCAGCGCCTGCCGATCGAAGCGGACGGCTACGTGGCGGTGCCCACCACGCCCGGCCTCGGCGTCGATATCGACGAAGACGTGCTGGAGAGCCTCAGAGTCGGCTGAGAGGCCGCTCGAACGAACGAGACGGAGGAGCGAGAGATGACCTCGACGCACGTTGCAGGAGCCGATCTCGCCGCCCGCGCGGCGGCGGTCATCCCAGGAGGCGTGAACAGCGGGCAGCGCCAGGTCCCCGGGCTCGAGGACATGGTCGTCACGGCCACCGGCGGCTCGACGTTCACCGACGCAACCGGCCGTATCTTCACCGACTACCACTCCGCCTTCGGGCCGCCCCTCCTCGGGCACAACGACCCCGACGTCGAGGCGGCCGTGGCTGCCACGGGCCGCTCGCTCGACCTGATGGGCGTCGGCGTCACCCGGGTCGAGGTCGAGCTGGCAGAGCGCCTCGTCGCCAACGTCCCGTCGCTCGAGAAGGTGCTGCTCACCTGCACCGGCAGCGAAGCGACGTTCCATGCCCTGCGCGTCTCGCGCGCCGCGACCGGCCGTCGCCACGTGATCAAGTTCCAGGGCTGCTACCACGGCTGGCACGACTCGGTCGCGATGAACGTCATCTCACCCGCCGATCGCGTCGGCGGCAAGGATCCGCTCTCGGGCGGGATGCTGCCCGAGGCGATCGAATCCACTATCGTCTGCCGGTTCAACGACGCCGAGGAGGTCGCGCGAGCGCTCGAGCAGTACGACGTCGCGGCGATCATCCTCGAGATGATCCCGCACAACATCGGCGCAGTGCTCCCCCAGCCCGGCTTCCTGGAGCGGCTGCGCGAGCTCGCGACGAAGCACGGCACCGTGCTCGTCTTCGACGAGGTGATCACGGGCTTCCGCCACGGGCTCGGCGGCTACCAGGCCGTCACGGGAGTGACGCCCGACCTGACGACGCTCGGCAAGGCGATGGCGAACGGCTGGCCCGTCTCCGCGCTCGGCGGCAAGGCAGAGCTGATGGATCTCTTCTCGACGACTCCCGGTCAGCCTGCGTTCTTCGCCGGCACGTTCAACGGGCACCCGGCGACGAGCGCCGCGGCACTCGCCACGATCGAGAAGCTCGAGCGCGAGCCGGTGCACGAGCACGTCTTCCGCCTCGGCGAGCGTGCCCGGACAGG
>Ga0315273_10003620_pt1 | contig 18657 bp, 17 predicted proteins | sample YL17G02_0_MG_FD_205753 | JGI IMG/M metagenome (GOLD analysis project Ga0315273, IMG submission 205753) | Sediment microbial communities from Yellowstone Lake, YNP, Wyoming, USA - YL17G02_0 | ecosystem: Environmental > Aquatic > Freshwater > Lake > Sediment | place: USA: Wyoming | collected...
TAGCTAGTTTCTGTCGCGGAACCTGTAAATAGTGACACGGCAAGACTTAACAATCCGGCTTGACATGCACGTGTGTTCTGTGGCACATATACGTGTATGGCACCGACAATCGAAACGCCCGGCGACGTGGAGCGCTGGTTTCGGGCACAGGCCGTGGACCTCTGGCCGGCCGCGCTCGGATCCCTCAGCCTCCGAAAGAGCCCATGCACGCGCGAGCACTGCACCGCGTGTGAACGGGGCGACCAGCACACGAGCTACGTGCTGTACGGCCGGACGAAGGGGCGTCGCACGGCCGTCTATGTACCGGACGAGTTGGAGCCGGAGATCCGGCGCGCGCTGGACAACGGTCGCGCGCTCCAGCAGTTGCTGAACGAAGCCGGTCGACGGTACACGAAGGCCGTGAAGCATCAGCGCGCCCTCGCGCAAGAGTCCGAGCGATGAGACCGGTGACGCGTCAACTGAGCTTCGCCGACCTCGAGTTCATCAAGCAAGGCATCGACTTGGAGCCCACGCTGAAAGCGATCGCGGACTTCCTCGATGACCACGGCGCGATCGTGCAACGCGTGCGACACGATCTGGCGCGAGGCCTGAAGCGGCCGCGCACGGGGCGAACGGGCGTGACCCCGTCCCAGGTGCTCCGCTCGTTGATCCTGATGCGCGTGAAGAACTGGGACTATCGAGAGCTGCGCGAACGGATTGCGGATGGCTACACGCTGAGGGTCTTCACGCAGTTCCACAGTCAGCGGGTACCCAAACACGACGCCTTCAACCGCGCGTTCAACCGGTTGACGCCGGCCACGCTTCAAGCCGTCAACGAGGCGATCGTGCGCGCGGCGGTGGACCTCGGCCTCGAGGACGGTACCAAGTTGCGGGTCGACAGCACGGTGGTCGAGACCGATATTCACCATCCCACCGACAACACCCTGTTGTGGGATTCGGTGCGGGTGGTCACCCGGTTGGTGCGGAAGTTGGACGACGCCCTTCCGTCGGGCGTCGGCCTGTTCCCGAACCGCACGCGGGCGGCGAAGCGCCGCATGCAAGAGATCCAGCGGATGACGATGCGCGACCGACAGCGACGACAGCGTCGCACGTACGGCGCCCTCATCCGTCTGACCGAGGACGTGCTCGCCGCCGCGCAGGCCGTGCTCACACGCACCAGCGGTCTTCGACGGCTCGACCCCGCGACGCAACTCGTGGCCGAGACCTTGCGCGCCGAGATCACCCGGCACTGCCAGCTCGGCACCCGCGTCGTCGATCAGGCGACCCGCCGGATCGTGCACGGCGAGCAGGTCCCGACCGACGAGAAGCTCTACTCGATCTTCGAACCGCACACCGACCTGATCGTGCGAGGCAAGGTCCTCAAGCCGGTGGAGTTCGGGCACAAGGTGTTTCTCGCCGAGAGCGGACACGGGTTGATCACGCAGTACCGCGTGCTCGACGGCAACCCGGCGGACCAAGGACACGTGAAGCCGTCGCTGGACTGCCACAAGACCGTCTTTCGCGCGGCGCCCGAGCTGTACAGCGGCGATCGCGGTTTCTTCAACGAGGACAATCTGCGGAGCTGCCGGACCGCGGGCGTCAAGCTGGCCTGCATTCCGTACGCCGGCGGGAAGCGGAATCCCGAGCGCGAAGCCCTGCAGAAGACGCCGGCGTTCAAACGGGGTCAGCGATTTCGTGCGGGGATCGAGGGCCGGATCTCCGTACTGTTTCGCGGACGCGGCATGAAGCGCGCCCTCGTCGAAGGGCGCGAGCACTTCGAGGTCTTCGTCGGCGCCGCCGTCATCGCGAACAACCTGATGGTGATCGCCCAGCTGTTGCGCCGAAAGGCGGAGAGAACCGCGGCTCGCCGTCGGCGCGCAGCGTAACATTGACCCGTCGCGCGGCTCGTCACGACACGTCGATCTAGTGGTGTCTGCCGACGTTGCTTGCTCAGGGTGGCCATGACGTGACAGCGGTTGCCTTCCCGCGGTTTCTCCCTGCGGCGGCACGTGAAGGCCGGAGTGACACCGACTGAGCCGCCATCCGGCCTCCCTCGCGACGTTATTGATGAGTTTCGCGACAGAAACTAGCTAGCCTACCTGCCCCGGCTCCCCACCAGCCCTACCTGCCCTGCGGGCATCGAAGCGCCAGCGGGCACACGCGGCAGTGCGGGTCGCTGGGGGTGCACGTGACCGTCGAGTGGTGGACCAGGCAATGAAACGTCGTCTTCAGCTGTGACAGGTCGGCCGCGAGCGGCGACAGGGCGCGAGCAGCGAGATGTTCGGCCAGAGCGCCCACGGCGGCGGGCACGACGTCGAGCCGTTCGAGCACGCGCGCCACGCCCGCGTGGTGCGGCACGATCGGGTGCTCGCCGGCGGCGAGCAGCATCCAGTGGGCCCCGGCGCGGTCGAGTGGCTCGAGGAGCCGCGCCGCGCGGCGGGCGCCGCGGAGCGGGCCACGAACGCGGTCATCCAGATCCCGGTGATACCGGAACACCTCGACCCCTGCGAGGATCGCGCGCATCCGCTCCTCGAAGGGGCCGACCAGCGCCACGGCCGCCTGGAGTTTCGCGCGTGGCGCCTTCCAGATGCTGTCCGGCGTGAATGCCGGGATGTGCTTCAGCGCGGCCACCGCCGCGTCCCGTCTCGGGGGCGCCGTCCTGGCGCCCAGCACGTACCACACGTAGAACCCGAACGCGTCGCGCGGCGGCTCCACGAGCGGTCCGTAGAACGCCCTCAGCGGGGTCAGGTCGTGAAATGAGAGTCTTTGCACGTCTGGGTACCCGGGGTCAGGTCGTGAGAAGACAGTCATTTCAAGACCTGACCCCATCCGATCACTCGCCGACGGACGGGACGGCCGTCCCACTCTCGGGCATCGCGCCGATCTCGGCGTAGAGGAACGCGGCGGCCAGGACCCCTCCGTAGAAGTTGTCCAGGTGCAGGAACTCGTTGGGCGCGTGCGAGTTCTCCTCGGGCAGGCCGATGCCGAACAGCACGCTCGGGATGCCCAGCTCGTGCTGGAACGCGGACACGATCGGGATCGACCCGCCTTCGCGCGTGAACACCGCCCGCTTGCCGAAGCCCTGCTCGATGGCGCGGCCGGCGGCCTGCACGAACGGGCTGTCGAGGTCGGTCATCCACGGCTTGCCGCCGTGCATGCGCGTCACCTTCACCTCGACGGTCTTCGGCGTGATCTTCTTCACGTAGGCCTCGAACAGCGCCGCGATCCTGTCCGGATCCTGGTTGGGCACGAGCCGCATGCTCACCTTCGCCATCGCCGTGGCCGGGATCACCGTCTTCGCGCCCTCGCCGGTGAACCCCGAGAGCAGGCCGTTAACGTCGAAGGTCGGCCGGGCCCACGTCCGCTCCAGCGTCGTGTACTCGCTTTCGCCGAACAGCCTCGGCGCGCCCAGTTCCTTGCGGTACGACTTCTCGTCGAACGGCAGGCGCTTGAACTCCGCGCGTTCCTGCTCGGTGAGCGCCCGCACGTCGTCGTAGAAGCCGGGGACCTTGACGTGGCCGCTGCGGTCCTTCATCTGCGCCAGCACCTGCGCCAGGACGATGGCCGGGTTGGCGACGGCGCCGCCGAACGAGCCGGAGTGCAGGTCGCTCTTCGTGCCGCGCAGGTCGATCTGGAAGTAGGCCAGGCCGCGCAGACCGTAGCAGATCGACGGCACGCCGCGCGCGAACATGCCGGTGTCCGAGATCACCACGACGTTGGAGGCGAGCGCCGCCTTCTCCTGGCGAATGTAGTCCTCCAGATGGGTGCTGCCGACCTCCTCCTCGCCCTCGATCAGCACCTTGACGTTCACCGGCAGCCGGCCGTTCTGCTTCAGGTGGGCCTCGATGGCCTTCAGGTGCATGAACACCTGGCCCTTGTCGTCGGCGGCGCCACGCGCGAAGAGGTCGCCGTCGCGCACGGTGGCCTCGAACGGCGGCGAGATCCACTGGTCGAGCGGATCGACGGGCTGGACGTCGTAGTGGCCGTAGATGAGGATGGTGGGCGCGCCCTCGGCGTGAAGCCACTCGCCGCAGGCGATGGGGTGGCCGGGCGTCTCGGCCACGCGCACGTTCTCGAGACCGATCTCGCGCATCTGGCCGGCGGTCCACTCGGCGCAACGCCGCACGTCGTCCTTGTGCTCGGCCAGTGCGCTCACGCTCGGGATGGCGAGGTAGGCCTTCAGCTCGTCCAGGAAGCGGTCCCTGTTCGTATTGATGAAGTCGATGACGTTGTTCATGGCGACAGTATACCGGCTCGGAGCGTGTCCAACTACCGCCCCACACGCTCCGAGTGTAGCCGCCTGTGGCGGCAGGAGAATCAGAACCCCCAGGGAATTTCGCGCGGAGCGTGACCACCAGCGAAGCGTCGCCTCAAACCGCCCAGCACGACGGCGGTTCACGCCGCTTCGCTGGGAGCCTTGTTGGTTGGCCCCGCGAAGCGCGGGGCGACGACATCTTCCAGGGCCACCGTTACGTTAGTGCGGCGGTGAGCCCCGAAGGGGCCTAGGACAGATTCCAGGGCGGTCGCGTGGAGCTTGCTTCATTCGTCACGCCTTCGGCCCTGGAAGATGTCTAGAAGCTGTAACGCAGCGTCAGATTGACGTTCGAGTTGCGGTGGAACTGGCCGAGGAAGTCGGTGTCGTCGCCGCGAAGCCAGTTGCCTTCGACGGTGCCTCGCAGGTGCCGGCCCCACGCGTGGACGTACTGTCCCTTGAGCCAGGCGCCGGCGCCCTTGTGCCGCACGGCGGCTTCGGCGACGAGGCTGCGGGCGGGATCGATGGTGAACGCCACGCGCCCGAGGAACGCCCGCGAGAAGCCGCGCTCGGCGTTGAATCCCTCTGGAAGACCCGCGGGAACGACCCGGTGACGGGTGACGAAGTCGCCCGAATAACCGCCGACGAGCGTCCAGTCGCCCACCTGCCGCTCGATCTGCACGACGTAGATGCCGTACTCGTCGGCGGACGGCGTCGCCGAGGTGAAGTAGCCGAACTCTCCCTTGAGCGTGAACCATCGCCGCGGCAAGGCGGCGTCGGCGCCGTACATGCGCATCTGCGGGTAAACGCGCGTGAGGACAACGCGCGGCGGCGCGGGAACGGTCGCGGCGTCGATGAGCGGAAGGTGATTGAAGCCGTTGTAGAACGACAGCGCGAACTCGTAGCCGGCGCCCGCGCGGTTCCACCGGACCCCCGCCTGCGACCCGCGCGGGTAGCGGGCGCCGCCGTCCACGAGTGGGAGGAGACCGGCCTGAGGTGGAAGCACCGTCCACCGCTGGTCGAACAGCGGGATGCGGCTTGGCGTGAAGCGCGGCACCCACACGACATCCAGCGTGTGGCCGCCCCTCTCGCAGGTTGCGCGCGCGGAGGTGACCGCCAGGAAATCGTTGTCCACCACCGACAGGAAGTCGCGTGGCGCAAACCGGTCGGTGGGATTCAGGATGTCGGCCTTGCCCCACCGGACGAACTGCTTGCCCAACTCGAATGTGAGACCGCCGCGGGACACGACGGCGCTGAGCCGACGGACCGAGAGCGACGGGCGCCGGATGCCGCGATCCGACCAGTCCAGCGTCCACTCACGGGCCACCTGGTCGTGCGTGTCCATGCGCGCGTCGAAGGAGGCCGCCACGCGCAGCCAGTCGGCGGCTTTCACGGCCGGCTCGACTCTCACGAGCGCGCCAGCGACGCCGGTCGTGGCATCGTTGGGCGCGGGCTGCGGGTAGAAAGAGAGGCTGGCCTCGGCGAAGCCGCGCCAGGAGAGCGCCTGGGCGGACGCCTGGCGCGCGACGCCGCACGCGGCGGCGACAGACAGGACGGCGGCGAGAAGATGACGGTGCTTCATCGACGATGATGCCCGGCGAGACGCCGGTCCCACAAGAGCGAGGCAGCCAGCGCCGTTCCGGGAACGTCGAGCGGTGGCACGACGTGTCCCGTAGCGAGCCATTGGAGGTCCGCCGACTGGCTCGCGAGGGATACGTCGTGCCGCCGCGCACTGGTCGGCGGTCCGAGGCAGCGTTTCGCCGGTCCCACAAGAGCCCTGCCGGCCCCCCTGACCGGCGAGACGCCGGTCCCACACGCGGCGCTCCCCCACCTGCCCCAGCCCCCCAGCTCCCCTACCTGCCCTACCTGCCCTACCTGCGCAGCGCCTGCAGCGTGAAGTCCTCGTCCTTGGATGGAACGTTGTACTCGAGCTTCTCCAGGCGCAGCGTCGTCCGGCTGTTGCGCCTGAGATCGTGCATCTCGATGCGGAGTGCGGTCCAGATGCCCTGCACGTTCTTCAGGTCGAGGTACTTCAGGCGGCGCGCCAGCTGCCCCTTGATCTCGTTCTCGATCTGCGCGAACGCGTAGGTGTCCTTGCGGATCCAGACGCGCGACAGCGTGTATTGCGACGACTTGGCCTCCTTCGACCTCGCCTCGATCTTCCAGCACACGACGCCGTCGAGCGTGTCGTCGCCGAGCAGGCGGTAGTCGTACTGGCTGACGTCACGCTCTTCGAGATCCTCGAAGCTGAAGTCGGTGTTGAAAAACCGTTGCGACCGGCTCTGCGGCGCGATGCGCCGGTCGCGCGCGATGCTCGGCGTCCACATCCACTGATCCGACGCGCGGTCCGGATGATTGACGACGAGCAGCGCGACGCCCTTCACGTCGGCCGGACCGGTGAAGCGCAGGATCGACTTGCTGTTGCCGTGCGAACCGAGCCGGGTGAACGCCCAGCTTTTGTCGAAGGTCCGTCCCTTCGCGTCCACCACGCGCAGCTGGCCCTCGTAGCGCTCGGACGCCGAGCGCTGGCGCTTCTGGGCCTCGTCCACGATCTGGCGCGCGTCCTGGGCGGCCAGGGGGCGCACGACGAGAAGGGCCAGAAGAACAACTGCCAGGACCAGGCGCCCCGGGTCTGAAGACCCTGGGCCCACAACATCAGAGCCTGCCCCAGCTCCCCTACCTGCCCCACCTGTCCTACCAGCCCTATTCATATTCCAGCGCCTCCACCAAGGACGCGCGCACGGCGGATTCGGCCGGCCACAGCGCCGCCACGAACGCCGAGCCCAGGATCACGGGCACGAGCAGCGCGGCAATGGCTACCGGGAACCGGTACGGCAACATCATGCCCGAGATGTCGCGCCGGCTCATCTCCAGCACGTAGTACTGGTTCACGGCGCCCAGCGCCAGGCCCAGCGCCAGGCCCACCAGGCCGATGGCCAGCGCCTCCATCCAGATGGTGTGGCGCACCTGTGTGCGAAGCCCCCCGACCGCCTGCAGCACGCCCAGCTCGCGCCGCCGGTCGATTGTCGACACGGTCAGCGTGTTGACGATGCCCAGGATGGCGACCAGCACGGCTACGGCAATTTGCGAGTACGTCAGGCCCATCCACTGGTCGGTCAGCCTGAAGATGTACCCGCGCACCTCGGCGTTGGTCAGCACGAACAGCCGCGTGCCCGCAAACCGGTCCAGGATCCGCGCCTTGACCTCGGGCACCGTCGCGCCGGGCTCGAGGTAGAGGCGGAATACGTTCACCCGGTCGTCGTGCCACTCGCGGATGAAGACGGACCGATCGACGAACAGCGCGCCCTGCTGATCGGACCAGTCGGCGATGACGCCGGCCACCGGAAGGTCGAGCAGGCCGCCCGGTGTCTTCAGCTTCACCCGGGCGCCGACGTGCAGGTTGCGCATCCGGGCGAGGTTGTCCGACACGATGACGCCGCGGCCCTCGGACGCCTGGCGGTACATCGTCTCCTCGTCGCCTTCGACGGGATGGCGCCTCGCCCGCTGGGCCCAGCTGGCGATTTCCAGCGAGACGAGGAGAATGGGTCTGCCGTCGAGCGACACCCTGGCGCTGCGCACCATCTGCACGGCCGCGATTCCCGGGGTACGTTTCAGCTCGTCGCCCATGGCGGCCGGGAACTGGTAGTTGCGGTTGGTGATGTTCTCCGACGGCGTGATGAAGAGATCGGGGTTGAGCGCGGTGCTCACCCAGTCGTGAATGGAGTCGTAGCTGGCGCGCGAGACGCCGCCCAGCGCGGTGACCAGCGAGATGGATAGCATGAGCGCGGCCACGGTGGCCGAGGTCCGCCGCGGCGCCTGCAGCAGGCTGTCGGCCGCCAGCGCGCCCTCGACTGGCCGCAGCCGCCGCAAGGCGGGGCGCAACGCGCGCGTCAGCCACAGCGCGAACGACGGCGTGAAGAGCAGCGCGGCGATCATCGCGAACGCGTAGCCGCTGTAGAAGGCGAGCCGCGAGCCGCCGAACATCACCTCGGCGGCGGCGACGACGGCCAGCACGATGCCCATCACGAGCCGCGCCCGGTTGGCGCCGGCCGAGAGCACCTGGTACTTGCCCTTCTGGAGCGCCTTCACCGGGTCCACTCGCGAGGCGGTCCGCGCCGGGATGAACGCGGCAATCATGCTCGTCACGATGCCCATGACGACGGCCAGCGCCATCAGCCGGGGATCGAGATCGAGCTGCTCCGGGTTCTGCGCCACGCCGTAGACGCCCTGGATCAGGTCGCCGATCGATTGCGTCATCCCCCGCGCGATCACCACGCCGAAGCCGACTCCGCAAACCGAGCCGACGAGCCCGGCCACCAGGCTCTCGGTGAGAAACAGCGTGCGGATCTGGCCGCGCGTCGCTCCCAGGGCGCGCAGGATGCCGATCTCCGAGCGCCGCTGCGTGACGGCGATGGCACACGCGTTGTAGATGATGAACATCCCGATGAAGAGCGCAAAGACGCTCGTGATGTTCACCACCTCGGAGTACATGCCGACCACCGCGTCGAACTGCTGGCTGCGGTTTGAGGGCGGCTCCACGTCGAAGCCCGGCCCCAGTTGCCGCGCGATCGTCTCGCGGCAACGCTCGACGGGCACCCCGTCCTTCGCGGCCACGTCGATCCGATCGAAGGTGCGCCCGCGGCCGAACACCATCTGGGCCGCGTAGATGTCCATCACCGCCAGGTTGCCGCCGAACGCGCTGGCCAGCCCCCCGGACCGCATGATGCCGCGCACGGTGAACGGTTTCAGCCCCTGGAGCGTCCGCAGCGGCAGCTTCGATCCCACGGCCAGCCCGTTCCGATCGGCGAACTCGCGCGTGACGATGAGGGAGTCGGCCTGCGCCAGGAACACCAGCGGGTCGTCCACCACGTCTTCGTCGCCCGCGTCCAGCGCGTAGTCGCGCAAGCTCCGGTCGCCCGTCATGTCCACGGCCAGAATGAGCAGGTTGCCCTGTCCCGCGAGCCCCGTGTCCACCACCGCCTCGATCACCGGCACGGCCACGCGCACTTCGCGGACCGCCTGCACCCGCTCCAGCACCGATTCGTCGAACCCGGTCTCCCCCGCGGTCACCTGCAACTCGGTCGCCCCGGCAATCAGATCGACCGTCGAGTGGAACGCAGCCAGCACCGACTGGTTGGCGGTGTGCATCCCGACGAAGACCGCCACGCCGAGGACGATGCCCGCGATGGTGAGCAGCCACCGGAGCACGTGCTTGCGCAGGTACGGCCAGCTGACGAGCTTGAGCAGGATCATCGCTGCTCGTCTCCGACCACCCGGCCGTCGCGCAGCGTGATGGTGCGGGCACAACTGTTGGCGACCGGCAGGTCGTGCGTGACGATGAGAACGGTGGCGCCCAGGCGCTGGTGCAGGTCCCGGATGAGCGCCAGGATGTCAGAGCCTGTCCGCGTGTCGAGGTTGCCGGTTGGCTCGTCGGCCAGCAGGATGGGCGGATACACGGCAAGCGCGCGCGCGATGGCCACCCGCTGCCGCTCGCCGCCCGACAGTTCATCGGGGACGTGCTCGCGCCGCTCCGTCAGGCCGACCAGATCGAGCAGTTCGCTTGTGCGCTGCTCGATGGCCTTCCGCTTCCACCCGCGCAGGTGCAGCGGCAGCGCCACGTTCTCGAAGGAGCTGAGCGAGGGGAGCAGGTTGAAGAACTGGAAGATGAACCCGATCTTGTCGCGGCGCACGCGCGTCAACTGGTCGTCGCCCAACTGGTCAAGGCGCTGGCCGTCGATGCGGATGGCCCCGGCCGTCGGGCGGTCGAGGCCACCAATCAGGTTGAGGAGCGTGGACTTGCCGGATCCCGACGGCCCGACGATCGAGACCAGCTCACCCTTCGCGATGCCGAGGTCGACGTCGTCGAGGGCGACGACGCGCCGCCGCCCCTCGAACTGTTTGCTCACGTGCTGGAGATCGATCATCGATCTCCATTATTTCACGGTCGTTCCAGGAGCGTGTCCGACCAGATTCACACGCTCCTGGCAGGCCGACTTCGTCGGCGGGGATCGGGTACGTCATGCAGAGTGCATCAGTGCAAGAACCGACTCCGCGGGATCAGCGACCAGCCGGACGGGCAGCGAAGAAGCCGGCCTTCTGAAGACTGGCCACCGCGTTGTAGGTGAACAGCAGGTCGAACCGGGTCTGGTTGACGATCGTCACCGAGTTGCCCACGGCGCGCCCGAAGAACATCGACACGCCGAACTCCTTCGAGAGCTTGACCGCCCCGGTCGCATACAGGCGCTTGCCCTTGTTGAACCGGTCGGCGTTGAGGCCGCCGTACTTCAGGTCGATGTCCGCGTACCCGCCGCCGACGGTGACCTTCCTGGTAACCGCCTTCTCGGCGTAGGCACCGAAGCCCCACGCCGCGGTCGTGCCCAGGCGCCTGTACTGCTCGAACCGGATGAGATCGACCGCCTTCACGAATTTCGCCCTCACCGTCACCGCGGCCCTCAGCGTACCGACGCCCTGCAGCCGCGTGTAGTCCGCCGAGAGCGACACCTGCGGCCCGAACTTCCTGGCCACCAGGAACTGACGGTAGTTGACGTCGTCGAGCCGCTGGTAGCGCTTCGTGAAGCTCACCGTGCTGGTGTCGCCCAGGTAGCCGACGGTAGCGCTGATCTCGTCCACGTAGAGATCCTTCGGCCGCCTGATGCTGAGTCGCTCGCCCACTATGTAGCCGTCGTTGTCGTAGGTGGTGATCTCGGTTCCGTCGCCGCGCGCGATGCCCAGGCCGCCCCACTCGGCATCGAAGCCCTTCACCGGCGAGGCCGCCAGGTAGATCTGCTTGAGGTAGAGGTTCGTCGACAGTTCGCCCGTCCCGACGCCGGTCGTGTTCCAGGAGCCCGTGAACGAGTTCCCGGTGCCGACGAAGGCGTTGAGTGTGAACCTGGCGCGCGAGTCGAACTTGACGCGCCCCTTGAGGGCCACCTGGCCCTGCATCTGGTTGGTCGAGACGACGCCGACGCTGGTCTCGATCATGCGATACCTGGTGGCGAAGGTCGCGGTCTGCAGGTCGAACCATCGCTCGAGGGCGGGCGACGGGGTGGCCTTGACGGGCGCGGGCTTCGTCATCCGCGCGGGCGGGCGCTGGGTATCCGGCGGCGACGGTTCGGAGGTGGCCTGCCCCGCAAACGCGCTGGCCGTGCAGAGCAGCCAGGCGAGCGGCAGTATGAGCACATGGACTCGCTTCAATTTCCACGCCTCCGGCCCCGGAAGATGTCTGGCAGCGGCAACACCGCCGGTGGCAAGGGAATCGGCAAACTGCGCGCAACCCTGAAATGGATCGCCGTTGGCTCAAGACGGTACGGCGCCGGTCGACTATCCCAACGAGGCAGGGTCCGCCCAGCCGGGGCCATGTCTCCCCGTTCAACCCGGTAGCCGAAGGAGAGAGTCGTCATGGGCAACAGCCCGTTTGCCATCGTCGTTCTCGCCGTCCTCGCCGTCGTGGCGCTTTCGGCCCACGCCGGCCAGCTCGCCCCGGCTGTGCAGAGCAAGGTGGAAGCGGCCCTGAAGACCGTCGAGGGCTGGGCCGCCGACCCGACGGTCGTCGCAGCCGTGAAGGCCCACAATACCACCCTGCCCGCCGACCAGGCGGCCATGACGCAGGCCAAGTAGGCCACCCTCAGCGTACTCGATCCGTTCGTCCGCGAGTTCACGCGCAATGCGGCGGCGACCGCCGTCAAGGCGAAGAAGACCGAGGTGGTCTCCGAGGCGTTCCTCTCGGGCGCGGACGGTTTCAAGGTCGCCTTCCTCTCGAAGCCGACCAACTGGAGCCACAAGGGCAAGCCGAAGCACGACGTGCCGATGACGGGCAAGACCTGGCAGGGCCCGGTGGAAGTTGACGAGTCCACGGGCACACAGCAGGTCCAGGTGGCCGTGCCGGTGAAGGACGGCGGCAAGGTCATCGGCTCGCTGGTGGTGGGTCTCAGCGTCGACAAGTTGAGCAGGTAGGCACGAGAAGGTGACACGGCCCCCGTGTCACAACCGAGGAGCGAGACGGTGAAAACGAGGACGAACATCCCGCGTCAACTGACGGCGCTCATGGTCGTCTCTGGTCTCGTGACGATCGTGGCCTGCGGCACGTTCTACCTGCTGCTGCGCCAGCACCAGGCAGAGACGAGCGCGCTGACGGTCAGGGCGGTGGAGGATCTCGCGCAAAGCTACAGCCTGCTGGAGCAGGTGGGCGAAGGCCAGGCGGCCCTGCAGCGGATGCTTCGTCTTCGCGACCCCGACGAGATCGAGAAGGCCGTCAAGACCTACGACGAGAAACAAGCGGCCATCCGGCAGGTGGTCGGGAACATGGGTGCTGAGGGCGCCGCTCTCTCGGCGGGCATTGACGAGGCGGGTGTCGAGGCGAAGCAGGTGGTCGAAGCCGTGCTCCGTGGCGATCTCGGAACGGCGTCGGATCGCTTCATGGAGAAGGCGGTTCCGAAGTACAACGCAATGCAGGAGGCGATTCGCACCCACCGCCAGCAGGTGGAAAAGGCGACGACGCAGTCGCTGCAGGCCGCAACCTCGCGCAACCAGCGCGTGCTGCTGCTGCAGGTGCTGGTGATCGGTGCGCTGCTCGCCGGCGCCAGCACGTACCAGTGGTGGGTGAAGCGCCGGATCGTGTCCAACCTGTCCGGCTTCACCCGCACGCTCGACGAGCTGTCCCGGTACCTGGGCGAGGAGGCGGCGCAGGTGGCCGCCAGCAGCCAGACTACCTCCGAGGGCGCCAACCGCCAGGCCTCGTCGCTCGAGGAGAGCCGGGACTCGCTCGAGCAGGTGGCCGGCATGACCCGGCAGAACGCGGCACGCGCCGAGGAGGCCAAGGAGTTGGCCGACGAGACGCGTGTGGCCGCCGATGCCGGCGTCGCACACATGGAAGAGATGCGGCGGGCCATCGACGCGATCAAGGCGTCCAGCGGCAACATCGGGCGCATCATCAAGACGATCGACGAGATCGCGTTCCAGACCAACATCCTCGCCCTGAACGCCGCCGTCGAGGCGGCGCGGGCGGGCGAAGCGGGCTTCGGCTTCGCGGTCGTCGCCGAGGAGGTCCGCAACCTGGCGCAACGCTCGGCGGAAGCCGCGCGCGAGACGGCTCAGAAGATCGAGGACTCGGTCGCCAAGAGCCACCACGGCGTCGTCGTGCACGACAAGGTGGCGCGGAGCCTGGGCGAGATCGTCACCAAGACGCGGAAGGTGGACGCCCTGGTGGCCGAGATCGCGAGAGCGTCCGGGACCCAGCGCCAAGACATCGAACGCGTGGGCACCGCGCTGATCCGGATCGACGAGGTCACGCAGGCCGGGGCGTCGAGCGCCGAGGAGAGCGCGGCCGCGGCGGAGGAACTCAACACGCAGGCGCACGAACTCGGGACGCTGGTCACCGAGTTGATGCGGATGATGGGCCGCGCGCGGGCCGACGAGGGGCGGCGCGAGGCGCCGCCCACCGCCGATGAGGACGCGGCGGACCAGCCGGTGCGACGCGCGGCGTAACGCGTCAACGGTAGAGCGAGGCTTTCCGGCTCCGGTAGGGCGAGGCTTCAGCCTTGCCAGGCGGCGGCGAGGCTCAGGTGTGCGCTGCCAACGGCAGCGCGTTCAGATCCCTCAACTGCCGCCGTAGCCGATTGTCACCTTCTCCCCGTCCACGATAACGGGCACTTCACGCCGGCCCTTCGAGTGCTTCAACATGCGCTCCAGGGCCGCCTTGTCCGTCAACACGTTCACGTACTCGAACTCCACGTGCCGCCTTGCACAGTCGTCACGGGCGGCTTGCGTGTATGGTCACGTGTCCTTGCCGAGGATATGGACCATGAGGTTCTCCAAGTAGTCAGGAGTCAGGAGTCAGGAGTCAGGAGTCAGCAGGCTACCGTCTACGGTCTACTGACTACCATCTACCATCTACCATCTACCAACCAGCGCCTCCAGCATCTCCAGCCCGTCCACCAGGCGCTGGCTCGGCCGCCCGAACAGCGCCTCGGGCACGCAGTGAATCCGTCCCGTCCGCACGCCGCTCACCGCGTCCCACCCCGGCCGCGACGACACGCGCGACGACTCCTGCAGCCGCTGCAGCGTGCCACACCAGCAGATCATCAGGACGTCCGGGTTGCGCGCGATCACGTCGTCGTCGCGCACGATGCCGCTCGGCGTGTTCATGTCGTCGAAGACGTTTTGCGCGCCGACGGCCTGCGACATCTCGTCCACCCAGCTCGCCCGGCCCGCGGCGATGAGGGGCTTCGGCCACCACTCCCAGTAGATGCGCGACGCGGCGCGGCCCGCCGCGCGCTGCCGCACGGCGTCGATCCTCCGGTGCGCGTCGGCGATCACGGCCGCGGCACGCTCCGGAACCCCGCACGCCTCCCCCACCATCATGATGTCGGCCAGCACCTCGTCCAGGGAGTGCGGATTCAGCACGAGGTGGGGCAGTGAGCGGGCGCGAAGCCCTTCGACGTTGCGCTCCATGCCGGGCACGCTGAGCGAGGCCAGCACGAGGTCCGGCCGGAGCGCTTCGACGCGGTCGAGATCGGAGGTGAGGTCACCGCCCACCCTGGGCAGCAAGGCGAGGGCGCCTTCGGGCCAGTCCGACCAGTCGTCCACGCCGACGACCTGGGCGCCGAGCCCGAGGGCGAAGAGGATCTCGGTGTTCGACGGACAGAGCGAGACGAGACGCACGCTCCTAGTCCTTGTTCCAGTACCTCGCGAACTCGTCGAGATAGGTCAGCGTGTCCAGCGAGCGCATGCGGTCGATGAAGAGCACGCCGTCGAGGTGGTCCGCTTCGTGCTGGATAACGCGCGCGGGGTATCCCCGGAAGTCCATCTCGACGGCCTTGCCGCGGCGGTCGTGGGCGCGCAGGCGGATCTCGGCGGCGCGAGGCACGCGCCCGCGCACCTCGGGAATGCTCAGGCAGCCTTCCCAGCCCTCGATGACGTCCCTGGACACGACCTCGATTTTCGGGTTCACGAACGGGACGACGCGAATGTCGGAATCCTCGTCGTCGTCGTCCTGGTGCAGGTCGACGACGATGACGCGGACGCTCTCGTGGATCTGCGGGGCGGCCAGGCCGATGCCGCGATGCTCGTTCATCGTCTCGATCATGTCGTCGATGAGCTTCTGGAAGCCGGGCTGGCGGATTTCGGTCGGCTCGACGCGACGCGCCTTTTCCCGGAGCACCGGGTGCCCCATGCGGGCGACTTTGAGGATCGACATATCCTGCGATTATACGGTACCTTTCGGGTGCCCCCGGGTCTGAAGACCCGGGGCACACAGCCCCAGGAACTACGGGGCCCACAGCCCGTGGACCCGGGGCCTACAGGTCCAGGGGGCGCGGGGTGGCGATCCAAATTCCAGGGTTGGGTGCCGAATTGAGATGAGAGAGCACCCCTATCGATTCTGCCCCGTCTGCGGCGGCGCGCTGACGCCGAGAATCATCAAGACCGGCGAGCCGGAGCGGCTGGTGTGCGGCTCCTGCGAGTTCGTCTTCTACCTCGACCCGAAGGTGGCCGTCGGCACCATCATCGCCGCGGGCGACTCCGGCGTGGTTCTCATCAGGCGGTCGATCCAGCCCGGCTACGGCAAGTGGGTGTTCCCGGGCGGGTACGCCGATCGTGGTGAAGCGCTGGAAGCGGCCGCCGTGCGCGAAGCGCGCGAGGAGTGCGGCCTGGAGGTCCGCATCGACGCGCTGGTGAACGTCTACTCGTACGCCGGCCGCACGCCGGTCGTCGTCGTCTACGCGGCGACGGCGGTCGGCGGCGCCCTGACGGCGGCGGACGAAGCGCTCGAGGCGCTCGAGTTCACGCGCGAGGCGGTGCCGTGGAAGAGCTTGGCGTTTCCGAGCACGAGGGACGCGCTGCGGGACTACTTCGCGGGTGTGCGTTGCGCAGGGCCTGAAGGCCCGGCGCTACGGCGAGGCTGACCGCCTTCGTTGCACTTCGGCGAGGCCTCGCCATAGCGCGGGACGTGTCACGCCCGCGCGGAGGCGGGAAGCCTCGCCCTACGACATCAGGCAGTAGCGCGGGTCTTTAGACCCGCGGGAGCGTCAGGACCGGCGCGGGGCTGCGGACCCGCGACATCGTCAATCCGCCAGCCCTTCCGCCTTCCGCTCCGACGCCGTGATCTGGCCGCCGGCGGCGACGATCTCGTCCTGGCGGTTGATGGGCAGCTCGATTGGCTTCACCCAACGGGCCACCGTGGCCGCCGTGTTGCTCACCTCGAGCTGCTTCAGCAGGAACGAGAACCGCTCTTCCAGCGACTGGCCGATCGCCTCGCGCACGGGCGCCGGCAGGCCCCACGCCTGGGGCTTGAACGGGCCGATGGCCTTCTTGCGCGCCTTGTAGAGGAACTGCTCCTCGGTGTCCTTCGGCTTGCGTTCCTCGGCGGCGTGCTTGCGCAGCCACGCGTACATCTCGTCCTTGAGCCCTTTCGGGAACTCGGGGTGCTCGTAGACCATGTTCTGGAAGTCGGTGGCGAGGTGGATTTCGCACGCGCCGACGCGCGGGAAGCTGTCGAACTGGTCCGCCGGAAGCGTGGACGCGCCGTGCTGCACGGCGCCGCCCATCCCGTAATCCTCGCGCGCCAGCCTGGACAGCTCGGCCAGCGTGTTGAGGTCCAGCTTCACGTCGGTCCGCACCTTGCCGTCGGCGCCCACGAACCCGCCGTGGGCCGTGCCGGTCTGCACGCTGATCTTGCTGATGCCGGTCGCACCGCCGCGACAGCGGTTGTAGCCGTCCATGAACGCGCGCAGTTCGTGCACGTCGGAGTTCTTGCCGCCCACCTCGCCGATCTCGCCGCCGATGGAGACCGTCACGCCCTTCGGCTCGCGGGCGCGGATGAGCGTCGTGAACTCCGCCGCCAGTTCGTAGTTGGTCCGCTGCTGTTCGTCGAGTGTCGCCTGGTCCAGATCGACAAGCGTGGACGTGTCGATGTCGATGTTGTAGAAGCCGGCCTCGATCTCCTCGACGATGAGCTTGCGGATCGTGTCCAGCTCCTTCTCGCGATCGGGGCCGGCGTACTTCTTCGCGTTCACCTGCACGTGGTCGCCCTGCAGGAACACCGGGCCGCGGAAACCCTCGCGCAGCGCGGAGGCCAGGATCACCGCCGCGTACTCGCTGGGCCGCTGCTCGGTGTAGCCGACCTCGGAGCGCGCGATCTCGAGGATCACCGCGCCGGCATCCAGCTTCTTCGCCGCGCGGAACAGGGCGCGGGCCGTGTCGTACACCATCATCCGCAAGTTGATCGCCGGCACCGTGAACCCGCCAACCTCGTGGCGGCCCATGGCCATGTAGAGGTCCTGAATCGACGCCGGGCGGGTGCCCTCGGCGGCTGCCAGGCTCCGGACGATCCACCTGGCCGTGCCGCGGAGGATCGGGTCGGCGCCAAACACCGCCGTCCAAACCAGCCGGTCCACGAGTTCGCCTGGCGCCGCGCCGGGCTGTTTGACGTCAACGACGTCGCCTGTCACCGCAGCGACGGGGCTCACGGCAGCGATCATCTCTTCGACGGACTGGAAGGGCGTCATGCAGCACCTCAGTGAATGGCGGGTCCCAAGACCCGCCCGACAGATCCGCGTGTGTCATTCTAGTCGCGAGAGGTCGCCGATGGCACCGGCCCGCGACCAGGAAAGTGAAATTCCACCAGTTCGGCGGTCTCGGCGGCCCGGCGCACCCAGTCCTCGACCGGCAGCGGCCGCTCGGCCGCCTCGACGTCGAAGAGGCGCGCGCGCGTCGCGGGATGGCGCGGCGTGAAGAGCTGGCAGCAGTCCTGGTCGGGAATGATGGAGATCTCGTAGGTGCCCAGGCGCTGCGCGGCCGCGATGATCTCGTCCTTGTCCATCCCGATCAGTGGGCGCAGGATCGGAAGCGTCGCCACGCCGCCGACGACCGACAGGTTCTCGATCGTCTGCGACGCCACCTGCCCGATGACCTCGCCGGTCACCAGCGCCTGCGCATTCCAGTCGCGGGCCAGGCACTCGGCGATGCGCACCATCATCCGCCGGTAGAGCACGATCCTCAGCGGCTGCGGGACCGAGAGCACGATCTCGCGCTGGATCTCGCCGAAGGGCACCAGGCGCAGCCGCGTGTGCAGCTGGTAGGTGGTCAGCAGTTCCGCGATCTCCGCGACCTTTTCCTGCGAGGCGCGCGACAGGATCGGGTAGCTGTGGAAGTGCACGAGCAGCACCGAGCAGCCGCGCCGCATCGCCCTGAACGCCGCCACCGGCGAATCGATGCCGCCCGAGAGCAGGCACGCGACGCGCCCGCTCGTGCCGCTCGGCAGCCCCCCCGCGCCGCGGTCCTTGCCCACCGAGTAGAACGCCTCGCCGCGCAGGAACTCGACGAAGACCGTCATCGCCGGGTTGGACAGGTCCACGTGCCAGCCGCGCGCCGACTTGATCCGGCCACCGACCTCCCGCTCGATCTGCGGCGACGTCAGCGGGACTCGCTTG